>OEIU01000097.1_pt1 | contig 87008 bp, 73 predicted proteins | sample 1539221 | NCBI WGS metagenome assembly OEIU01 (sample SAMN03792071, study PRJEB22550) | activated sludge metagenome | feature: wastewater treatment plant; material: activated sludge; isolation source: Wastewater treatment plant of a petroleum refinery complex | place: Argentina: Zarate | collected...
CCGCGGCTTCGCGGTGGTCGCGAGCGAAGTGCGCAGCCTCGCGCAGCGCAGCGCCTCGGCGGCGAAGGAGATCAAGGATCTGATCAAGGACTCGGTCGACAAGGTCAAGGTCGGTTCGGAGCTCGTCGACGAATCCGGCAAGACGCTCTCGGAGATCATGGAGAGCGTCAAGAAAGTCACCGACATCGTCGCGGAAATCGCCGCGGCCAGCGAAGAACAGTCCGCCGGCATCGAGCAGGTCAACAACGCCGTCACCCAGATGGACAGCGTGACCCAGCAGAACGCCGCGCTGGTCGAAGAAGCCTCCGCCGCCAGCAAGTCGATGGAGCAGCAGTCGGCCGAACTGGTCACGCAGATCGGCTACTTCCGCAGCCACGCCACCGCCAGCCACCAGCCGCAGTACGCGAGCAAGCCGCGCCTGCAGCAGGTGCCGGCCGCCGCAGCGCCTGCCAAGGCGCCGGTACGTGCGGTCGCAGCGAAGAAGGCGGCGACCGCTTCTGCGCCGGCACCGCTCGCGCGCGCAGCGGGCGATGACAGCTCATGGCAGGAGTTCTGACCCGTTCAGGGCTCGCCGATACAGGTAATGGCTGACTAGAGATGTCAGGGTGTCCGGCCGATAACGTAACGGACAGGCACACATGTCAATCGATGGGTATGAGGCAATGACTATGGCAGGCGATACGACACGGACGACCAACGATGCGGGTTCGCACCAGGTGCTGACCTTCACGCTGGGCGAGGAAACGTACGGCGTGGACATTCTGCGGGTGCAGGAAATCCGCGGCTATTCCACCGTCACGCGCATCCCGCAGGCGCCGGCGCATGTGCTGGGCGTGCTCAATCTGCGCGGTTCGATCGTGCCCATCGTCGATCTGCGCATGCGCTTCAGCCTGGCGCAGGCCGAGTACACGCCGCTCACCGTCATCATCGTGCTGTCGGTGGAATCGCCGGTCGGCCGGCGCGATTTCGGTGTGGTCGTGGACGGTGTGTCCGACGTGATCGACGTGGCGGCGGCCGACATCAAGCCGGCGCCGGAACTCGGCGAACACGTCAGCACGGAGTTCATCGAAGGGTTGGCAGCAGTATCGGGACGCATGGTGATGCTGCTCGATATCGACACGCTGATCGGCGGGGACGTCACGGGGTTGGCGCCGCCTGTTGCTGCTGCCTGATGAACTGCCGTCGGTTGCAGGGGGACAGGCGCTCGTGAACCACGCGGGCGCGACGCCTTCCTGCGGCTGACTTCCACACCACTCATTGTCGATCGCCGCATGTCGCATTCCGCTTCCAACCTGATGAGCTCTGAACCGGCGCCGCTCGGCCCGGTGCTCGGCGATGCGGAGTTCGATTTCATCCGTCACGTGGTCGGCGAGAACGCCGGCATCGTGCTGGGACCGAACAAGCGCCAGCTCGTGCAGGGTCGCCTGGCGCGACGGCTGCGCGAACTCGGCCTGCCGAGCTACGAAGCCTACTGCGCGCACGTGCGCGAATCGGGTCCGGAAGAACTCGTCGGCCTGATCAATGCGCTGACGACCAACGTCACCTCGTTCTTTCGCGAGAACCATCATTTCGAAGCGCTGGCCTCGTACATGATTCCGGAGGCCATGAAGCGCAACCAGGTGTCGCGGCGCCTGCGCATCTGGTCGGCCGGCTGTTCGTCGGGCGAAGAACCCTACTGCATCGCGATGGTGGCCACCGAGGCGCTGCCAGCCGGCGTGCGCTGGGATACGAAGATCCTGGCGACCGACATCGACAGCGACATGATCGCGTACGGGCAGCGCGGTGTTTATCCCGTGGACCGGCTGTCGTCGGTGCCGGCGGAACGGCTGCGTCGCTGCTTCCGCAAGGGCATCGGCGCCAATGCCGGGCATGCGCTGGTGCAGCCGGACATCGCGCGGCTGATCACCTTCCGGACGCTGAACCTCATGCAGAACTGGCCGATGAGCGGGCCGTTCGACGTGATCTTCTGTCGCAACGTGATGATCTATTTCGACCAGGCGACGCGCGAGCGCATCGTGTCGCGCTTCGCCTCGCTGCTGGCGCCGGGCGGCTATCTCTGCCTCGGCCATTCCGAATCCATCCACGCGGGCTCGGCGCCGTTCCGCCTCGTCGGCAAGACCATCTATCGCAAGCAGGGCAACGAGGCCCTGAAGAACTGAGGCGGCGCATGGGTGTGCTTTCGACAGATCTGCCGCGCTCTCTGCCGGGCTTCGAATCGATCAGGCGCTATCGCAATGCGACCGGCCAGATCATCGCCAAGCTGCTGCCGGGCGATTTCTACGTGACCGAAGCCGACGAAGTGCTCGACACCGTGCTCGGCTCGTGCGTGTCGGCCTGCATCCGCAATCCGCGCACCAGCATCGGCGGCATGAACCATTTCATGCTGCCGCGCCCGAGCGGCAACGGCAACGACACCTGGGGCAGTGTGGCCGGCACCGCGACGCGCTACGGCAGCGCCTCGATGGAGCAGCTCATCAACCGCATCCTCAAGGCCGGCGGTTCGCGCACCGATCTCGAAGTGAAGATCTTCGGCGGCGGCCGCGTGCTGTCGAGCCTGACCGACGTCGGCAACCACAACGTGCAGTTCGTGCGCGAATTCCTCAAGGCCGAAGGCCTGCGCGTGTCGTCGGAGGACGTGGGCGAGACCTGTCCGCGCCACGTGCAGTATTTCCCGCAGACCGGCCGGGTCCGCGTGCGGCACCTCAATTCCCAGCAGACGCGGGATGTCGTGTCGCACGAACAGAAGTACCTGTCGGGCCTGGAGAAGGCGCCGGTGGCGGGCGAGATCGATCTGTTCTGAGCGTTCAACGACGAAGCAATCATGGCCATCAGACTCCTCATCGTCGACGACTCGGCACTGGTGCGAAAGCTCCTTACGGAAATGGTGGGCAAGGATCGCGACATCGAAGTCGTGGGCACGGCGACCGATCCCTACGCGGCGCGCGAGAAGATCAAGCAGCTCAATCCGGACGTGATCACGCTCGACGTGGAAATGCCGCGCATGGACGGCGTCACGTTCCTGGAGAACCTGATGCGCCTGCGGCCGATGCCGGTCGTGATGGTGTCGTCGCTGACGCAGCACGGCGCGGACATCACGCTGCGCGCGCTCGAACTCGGCGCGGTCGACTTCGTCGCCAAGCCGAAAGTCGATGTGGCGGGCAGCCTTGCCGACTACGCGCAGGAACTGATCGCGAAGATCAAGATGGCGGCGGGCGCGCGCGTGAATCCGCGCAGCAGCGCGCCACGACCTGCGGCCGCGCCCGCAGCGTCGGCCGCGGGATTGAAGATCGATGAACGTCGCACGGCCGATGCCGTGCTGCCGGCGGTGACGGGGCGGCGCGTGCTGCGCACCACGGATCGCATCGTCGCCATCGGCGCGTCGACGGGCGGCACGGAGGCGATCCGCGAAGTACTGGAAATGATGCCGGCCGATGCGCCTGCCATCGTCATCTCGCAGCACATTCCCGCCGCGTTCAGCCGCGCCTTCGCCGAGCGCGTCAACCGTTCGTGCGCGATGTCGGTGTGCGAGGCGCAGGACGGTCAGTACATCCTCCCCGGTCACGCCTACATCGCACCCGGCGACCGGCACCTGATCGTCGAACGCGACGGCGCACGCTATCGCTGCCGCCTGAGCGACGGCCCGCACGTGAACCGGCACCGCCCGAGCGTCGACGTGATGTTCCGCTCGGTCGCGCAGAACGTCGGACCGAATGCCACCGGCGTCATCCTGACGGGCATGGGCGACGACGGCGCCCGCGGCCTGAAGGAAATGCTGGAAGCCGGCGCCGGCACCATCGCCCAGGACGAAGCCACCAGCGTGGTGTGGGGCATGCCCGGCGCCGCCGTGAAACTCGGCGCCGCGGAACACGTGATGCCGCTGCAGCGGATTCCCGGACAGATCCTGAACCTGACGTCGGACGCACCGCGGGGCAAGGTGGCGGGCGCGGGATAGGAAGAAGGAATAGCCGCAAAAAGGCGCAAAAGTACACAAATAGATATGGGCGATCTTCCGTCCCGAATTTCTGCTTTGTGTTCTCTTGCGCCTTTTGCGGCCAATCCTTTTCCGATCTCGCTCCGAAACCACGAGCCCGTTAACAGACGGCGCCGGCCGGATCGTGTTTCATGCCACGGTGGCCTCAAGGCCCGTGCTGCATTGCCGATAGGACGATCATGACCAGCCAATCTCTCGCGACTTCCGACGAAGCGACCGTTCCGTCCGGCAACGCTGGTGCGTTCCAGTTCGTCGCCGAACTGGCCGAGGAAGTCTCGCGCGGGCGGGTGGAACTGCCGTCGTTCCCGGACGTCGCCGTGCGCGTGCGCAAGGTGCTGGCGGACGAGCAGGTGTCGAACGATCAGATCGCGCGCGTGGTCGGCTCCGATGCCGGGCTTGCGGCGCGCGTGTTCACGCTCGCCAATTCCGTTGCGCTGAATCGCGGCGGCAAGACGATCTCCGAACTCAAGACTGCGGTGAATCGCATCGGGCACAACAACGTGCGTACCGCGGCCGTGTCTTTCGCCATCGCGCAGCTGCGCCGCGCCGCCGAACTGCGCCACATCGCCAAGGAACTGGAAGCGCTGTGGCAGGAGGCGACCATGGTTGCGGCGCTGGCGTACGCCATCGGCTCGCGCGCCGGCAGGATCAATGCGGATGAATGCATGCTCGCCGGGCTGCTGCACAACGTCGGCAAGATCTACATCCTGGCGCGCGCCAACCGTCACGGAAACCTGTTCCGCGATCCGGCGACGCTGTCGCAGGTCATCCGCGACTGGCACTCCAACGTGGGCAAGGCCATCGTCGAGAACTGGGGTTTTCCCGATCACATTTCCGAGGCCGTCGCGGAGCACGAGAACATCGACCGCCACGCCGGTCATCCGGACGTCACCGACGTGCTCACGGTCGCGGTCATGATGTCCGGCTTCGCCGGCCATGAAACCGACCTCGAACTCAACATGCAGGGCGTGAAGGCGTTCTGGCGCCTGGAACTCGACAACGCCAAGTGCGTGCACATCATGAACGGCTGCAAGGACGAGATCGCCGCGCTGCGCACCGCACTCGGCGACTGAGCCGCCCTTCCCCTGTGGGTGCCGGCTTCAGCCGGCACTCATAAGCCTGTCCCTGAATTACCTGCCTCTGACTTTCAGTCGCCGCAGGGCAGGTCGATAGCGCTGTTGATCCCACTCAACAGTCGCTGTCATGAACTTTACATCTCTCAGCATCAAGACCCGTATCGTGGCCACGCTGATCCTGCTGGCCGTGTCCATGCTCATCGTCGGTTGGCTCGGCCTGCGCGGCATGGGCGGCGTGGTCGACGATCTCGACGACATGTACGAGCGCCGCGTGCGCGTGGTGGGCACGCTGGGTGAACTCAAGACCTCCGAACTGGACCGGCAGGCGATGCTCGCCCTGAACGTACTGGCGAACGAGCCGGCCAGGATTCAGGCGATCAAGGCAGAGCGCGCAAAGATCAAGGCGCACACCGACGATCTGCTGAAGCAGTTCGGCGACGCGCAGCGCACCAGCGAAGGCCGGGAGAAATTCGAGCGGATCGAGAAGGCGCACAACGCGCTGCAGTCGTCCATCGATGCGGTCGATGCCGCGATCGCCGCCAATGACGACGAACTGGCAGGCAAGCTCGTCGTCGATCAGGTCGATCCGGCCTTCAGTGCGCTGGCCGATACGATGCAGGCCGCAACCGAGCATCAGTACGAGCGCGCGGAGGAGGCCCTGAAGGCGGCCAAGGCGCGGTATTCGGTCAGCCGCGGCCTGGTCGTGGGCGCAATGCTGGTCGCTGCGGCCATTGCTGCTGCGTTCGCGGTGTTGCTGCTGCGTTCGATCATGTCCGCGCTGGGGACTGCGGTGAAGGTGTCCGACCGGATCGCCAGCGGCGAACTCGGCCACGACATTCCTGCCGATCGCGGCGACGAGTTCGGTGCGCTGCTGGGCTCGCTCAAGCGCATGGACGTCAAGCTGCACGAGATCGTCGGCAGCGTACGCACGGCCTCGGATGCGGTCGGCGGCGCGGCCGCGCAATTGTCGAGAGGCAACGACGATCTGTCGCAGCGCACGCAGGAACAGGCGTCGGCGCTGGAGGAAACCGCGTCGAGCATGGAAGAGATGACGGCGACGGTGAAACAGAATGCGGACAACGCGCGCCAGGCGAATCAGCTCGCTTCCGGCGCCCGCAGCCAGGCGGAGCGCGGCGGCTCGGTCGTGCAGCGCGCAGTGACCGCGATGGAGGAGATCAATTCGTCGAGCCGCAAGATCTCCGACATCATCGGCGTCATCGACGAGATCGCGTTCCAGACCAATCTGCTCGCGCTCAACGCGGCCGTCGAAGCGGCGCGCGCCGGCGAGCAGGGCCGCGGCTTCGCGGTGGTCGCGAGCGAAGTGCGCAGCCTCGCGCAGCGCAGCGCCACGGCGGCCAAGGAGATCAAGGAGCTCATCAACGACTCGGTCGAGAAAGTGCAGGCGGGCACGGGCCTGGTGGACGAATCCGGCAAGGCGCTCGGCGACATCATGGAGAGCGTCAAGAAGGTCAGCGACATCGTGGCCGAGATCGCGGCGGCGAGCGAAGAGCAGGCTTCGGGCATCGAGCAGGTGAACAACGCCGTCACGCAGATGGACGACACGACCCAGCAGAACGCGGCGCTGGTGGAAGAGGCCGCTTCCGCGGCGAAGTCGATGGAACAGCAGGCGCAGCGCCTGGTCGCGGAGATCGGATTCTTCCGGGCGGCGTCGGCCGTGCGGACGCAGCAGGCGGTTGCACCGGCGACGGTCGTGGCCGAGCGCGCTCCGGTCCGCTCCATCGTCAAGGCGCCGGTCCGCCGCGCCGCACGTCCGGCGCCGGCACGGCCGGCCCCGATGGCGAAGGCCAGCGGCGACGACAGCAGCTGGCAGGAGTTCTGATCTTCTGTAGGTCAGGCTTCAGCCTGACTCTTGAAGGCCGGCTGAAGCCGGCCCCACAGCAAGAAAAACAGCAAGCCGACCCTGCAGCCGCAGTGAGCTTGCTAGCCGGTCAGCTTGCCAGTCCGGTATCCTTCGCCGCTCAAACCCCTGGGTTCCGGCGAAGTTTTCTTCATGCAAGAACGTTACGATCCTGCGGCTGTCGAGTCGCAGGCCAGAAGCTATTGGCAGGCCGCTGACGCCTTCTCCGTCAGCGAAGACAGCTCGCGTCCGAAGTACTACTGCCTGTGCATGTTCCCGTATCCCAGCGGCCGGCTGCACATGGGACACGTGCGCAACTACACCATCGGCGACGTGCTCTCGCGCTTCATGCGCAAGCAGGGCTACAACGTGCTGCAGCCGATGGGCTGGGATGCGTTCGGCCTGCCTGCGGAAAACGCCGCGATGGCGAACGGCGTGCCGCCGGCCAAGTGGACCTACGACAACATCGCGTACATGAAAGGCCAGCTGCAGTCGCTGGGCTTCGCGCTCGACTGGAAGCGCGAACTCGCCACCTGCCGGCCCGACTATTACAAATGGAACCAGTGGATGTTCCTGCGCATGCTCGAAAAGGGCATCGCCTACAAGAAGACCGGCGTCGTGAACTGGGATCCGGTCGATCAGACCGTGCTCGCCAACGAGCAGGTGATCGACGGCCGCGGCTGGCGCACCGGCGCGCCGGTCGAGAAGCGCGAGATCCCGATGTACTACCTGCGCATCACCGACTATTCGCAGGATCTGCTCGATGCGCTCGACACGCTCACCGACTGGCCCGAGCGCGTGCGCACCATGCAGGCGAACTGGATCGGCCGCAGCGAAGGCGTGCGCCTGGGGTTTCCCTACGAACTCGAGGGCGAGAAGCACACATTGAATGTGTTCACGACGCGCGCCGACACGTTGATGGGCGTGACGTTCTGCGCCGTCGCCGCCGAACATCCGCTGGCGACGCACGCCGCGAAAAACGATCCGGCGCTCGCCGCCTTCGTCGAAGAGTGCAAGAAGGGCACGGCGATGGAAGCCGAACTCGCCGTCATGGAAAAGAAGGGCATGCCGACGGGCCTGTTCGTCACGCATCCGCTGACCGGCGACCAGGTGCCGGTGTGGGTCGGTAACTACGTGCTCATGACCTACGGCGAAGGCGCCGTGATGGGCGTGCCGGGGCATGACGAGCGCGATTTCGAGTTCGCGAACAGGTATGGGTTGCCGATCAAGCAGGTGGTTGAAGAGGTGGCGACTGGCGACTGGCGACTGGCGACTGGCCAGAATCAGTCTGGCGCGACTCTGGCCAGTCGCCAGCAGCCAGCAGCCAGCAGCCCCTTTTCTTCTACACAGTGGCAGGACTGGTACTCCACCAAGGCCGGCTTCTGCATCAACTCGGGCAAGTACGATGGCCTCGGCTATCAGCAGGCCATCGATGCAATCGCCGCCGACCTGTCGGCGCTCGGGCTCGGCCAGAAGCAGGTGCAATGGCGCCTGCGCGACTGGGGCATCTCGCGCCAGCGTTACTGGGGCTGTCCGATCCCGCTGATCCATTGCCCGACCTGCGGCGACGTGCCGGTGCCCGACAAGGACCTGCCGGTCGTGCTGCCCGAAGGACTCGTACCGGACGGCAGCGGCAATCCGCTCAACAAGCTGCCGGCGTTCTACGAATGCAAGTGCCCGAAGTGCGGCGCCGACGCGCGACGCGAAACCGACACGATGGACACGTTCGTCGATTCGTCCTGGTATTTCGCGCGCTTCGCCTCGCCGGGCAACGACCAGGCGATGGTCGATGAGCGTGCGGACTACTGGATGCCGGTCGACCAGTACATCGGCGGCATCGAGCACGCGATCCTGCACCTGCTGTATTCGCGCTTCTGGACGCGGGTGATGAAGGACCTCGGCCTGCTGAAAGTCAGCGAGCCGTTCAGGAACCTGCTGACGCAGGGCATGGTCCTGAACGACATCTACTCGCGCAAGACGGGTGAAGGCCGCATCCAGTACTTCAATCCTGCCGACGTCGACGTGCAGGTCGACGCGAAAGGCACGCGCACCGGCGCGACGCTGCGCAGCGACGGACAGCCCGTCGAGTGGGAAGGCATGCGCACCATGTCGAAGTCCAAGAACAACGGCGTCGATCCACAGAAGCTGGTGGGTGAATACGGGGCGGACAGCATCCGCCTGTTCATGATGTTCAAGGCGCCGCCGGAAGACACGCTCGAGTGGTCGGATGACGGCGTCGAAGGCGCGGCGCGGTTCATGAGGAAGGTGTGGCGGACGGTGTATGAATTCGTCGAGGGCGACAGGCGACAGGCGACAGGCGACAGCAAGAAGGAAGAGTCTCTGGCCGTAGCCCGTAGCCTGTCGCCTGTCGCCCTGACCGACTCCCAGCGCAATCTGCGCCGCGCCGCTCACGCCACGCTGGTCAAAGTCACCGACGACCTCGGCCGTCGCCGCATCTTCAACACCGCCATTGCTGCCGTGATGGAGCTGATGAATACGCTGGCGAAGTTCGAAGACGACTCGCCGCAGGGGCGCGCCATCGTCCAGGAGACGCTGGAGCTGGTCGTGCAGATGCTCTCGCCGATCGTGCCGCACGCGACGCACGCGTTGTGGCAGGCGCTCGGCCATGAAGACTCGCTGATGGATCGCGCCTGGCCGAAGCCGGATCCGCAGGCGCTGGTGCAGGACGAGATCCAGCTCGTCGTGCAGGTCAACGGCAAGCTGCGCAGTCATGTCACCGTCGCGGCGACCGCCGACGAAGCCACGATCCGCGAAGCCGCGCTCGCCGATGCCGGCGTGCAGCGCTGGATGGAAGGCAAGGCGCCGAAGAAAGTGATCGTGGTGAAGGGCAAGCTGGTGAATGTGGTTGTCTAGCCTGCCAGCCGACTAGCCGGCTGGCAGGCTGGCCAGAAATTAGAGAGAGGCAGTGTCGGCGGAATCGCAGATCAAGGTCATTCTCTTCGACGTCGGCGGTGTGCTGGTGCGGCTCGGCGGCGTGCGGCCGATGCTGGAATGGCTCGGCTACCGCATGCCCACGGAAGACCTGTGGCGCACCTGGCTGCATTCGCCCAGCGTGCGCGCGTTCGAGACCGGCAGGATTGCCGGCGATGAATTTGCACGGCAACTCATCGATGAACTGCAGATCCAGGTCGACGCGCAGGCCTTCCTCGATTCGTTCGCGGGCTGGCCCTCGGAGGTCTATCCGGGTGCGCTGGAGCTGATCGACCGGATTCCGCCGCGCTACGTGCGCGCCGTCCTGTCGAACAGCAATGCCGTGCACTGGCCGCGCGTCACGGAAGACCTCGGGCTCGGCGGACTCTTTCATCACTACTTCGTTTCGCATCTCACCGGCCGCATCAAGCCGGATGCCGATGCCTTCGAGCACGTGATCGGCACGCTGGACTGCGGCGCCGCCGACATCCTGTTTCTGGACGACAATCTGCTCAACGTCGAAGCGGCGCGCCGCGTGGGGCTGTCGGCCTTCGTCGTTCAGGGTCCGGATGATGCGCAGCGGGTGCTGCAGCAGTTCGGCGTCGTCCCGACACCCGCCGGCTGATTCCGCACCTTGGATTGCGCGGTGCGGCTTGCCCGCTGCCGAGCGGCGGGGCGCGGCCCCTGGTTTTTCGCCCCAGCCAGAGCCAGGTGCCGTATGCAAATGCGCGTCGTCGACAACAGTACTTCGGATGTCCGCAGCAAAGTGTCCGCGGAAGAGTGGGCGGTGCGCGTCGATCTGGCGGCCTGCTACCGGCTGGTCGCGCATTTCGGCTGGGACGATCTGATCTTCACGCACATCTCGGCGAAGATTCCCGGCACGCATGATTTCCTGATCAATCCCTACGGATTGATGTTCGATGAAATGACGGCCTCGAATCTCGTCCGTGTCGATCTCGACGGCAACAAGACGTTCGACAGTCCCTACGAGATCAATCCGGCGGGCTACACGATCCACAGCGCCATCCACGCAGCGCGCGAAGATGCCTACTGCGTGCTGCACCTGCATACGATGGAAGGCGTCGCGGTGTCGTGCCAGAAGGCGGGGCTGCTGCCGATTTCGCAGCAGGCGAGCATCGTCGTGCAGTCGCTCTCGTATCACGACTACGAGGGCATCGCGCTCAATCCGGAAGAGAAGGTCCGCCTGCAGCACAATCTCGGCAACACGCGCAACCTGATGCTGCGCAATCACGGACTGCTGACGGTCGGCCGCACCATTCCGGATGCCTTCCTTGCGATGTACACCTTCCAGCGCGCCTGCGAGATCCAGGTGCTCGCGCAGGGCAATGGCGCCGAGCTGCTGCAGATTCCGACGTCGGTGCTCGACACCGTACCGGCCTACAGCAGGGCAGTGATGCGCGGCGCCGGCAGTTCGCTGACGTGGCCGGCGCTGCTGCGCAAGCTGGACAAGATCGATCCGGGCTACCGGAACTGATCGCAGTCCCGATCCTTTTCTGCGTCGAATGACTCTCGTCTGATTCCCTCCTCCGCGTAGCGGGGGAGGGGTTTCTTACTGTGGGGCCGGCTTGAGCCGGCCTCTTTTCAGAAGTCAGGCTGAAGCCTGACCTACAGAAACCCTGTCTGATCTCCTCCTCCGCGCAGCGGGGAGGAGGAGCGCGTAAGCGCGACGGAATCCCCCGGAGAGGGGAGAGGGTTAGGGTGAGGGCATCAACAGCAGTTCAAAGCCGGCAAGAACACGACCCGTCTTGGCTATACTCCTCGCGAATCGCCTCGCGAGGATCGTCGGTGTCCACCAGTCTGCGTCTTTCCGTTCTCATCGCTGCACTACTGCTGAGCGCCTGCGGCTGGCGTCTGCAGGGCACCGCACGTCTTCCGGAAATCATGTCGGCGACCTACATCGACACCGTCGACACCTATACCGATTTCAATCGCGCCCTGCGCGAAAGCCTCGAGACCTCCGGCGTGCGGCTGGTCGGCAATCGCAACGACGCCAGCGCCATCGTCCGCATCCGCAAGGACACCAGCGGTCAGCGCGTCCTGTCCGTCTCCGCGCGCAATACGCCGGAGGAGTACGAAGTCTTCTACTCGGTCGAATATTCCGTGGAAAGCCAGACGGGCGAACTCATCGCTCCGCAGAAGCTCGAACTGACGCGCGACTACAGTTACGACACGACCGCCGTACTGGCGAAGCAGCGCGAACAGTCGGTCCTGCGCGAGGCATTGGCGCGCGATCTGGCCGGACTCGTCATTCGCAGGGTCGCGTCGCTGTGAGGCGCGGCCGTGATCTTCTTTCACGATCTTGATCCCGACGAGATCGCCGGGATTCTGCGACGCTACGGACTGAACCTGGTTCAGGTCGCGCCCGGCGAGACCATCGCCGGTTCCTACTGGGGCGAGAGCGAGGCGGGGCTGATCGTCGACCGGCTCTATGTCCGCCCGGATACGCCGCTGCATTCGCTATTGCATGAAGCGAGCCACTTCATATGCATGGATGAGGCGCGCCGCGCCGGCCTCGACAGGGATGCGGGCGGCGACTACGCCGAAGAGAATGCCGTCTGCTACCTGCAGATCGTGCTGGCCGATCATCTGAGCGGCGGCTCGCGTGGGCAGATGCAGGCCGACATGGATGCCTGGGGCTATACCTTCCGGCTCGGTTCTGCCCGCGCCTGGTTCGAACAGGACGCGGACGATGCGCGCGACTGGCTCGTGACGCAGGGCGTCATCGATCGCGACGGCCGGCCGACCTGGCGCGTGCGCAGTTGATTTGTCCATGCATCCTGCCGCACCGTCATTGCGTAGAGCCGCTATAGTGACCGGGGCGCCAGACGAGTCTAATCACAAGCAAACCGAAGTAGTCCTCCGTACGAAGGGGGCGAGGGCGGGATGGGCATACGCAGAATATTCGGTCTCGAGGGGACGCTGCCGCCGGCTGCGCGCAATCTGCATCGCGATGAACCGCCGATCGGCGTGCGCAAGATCGTCGACACGACCCGCGAAGGCGTGTGGCTGTTCGATCTGCAGGGCCGCACGACCTTCGTCAACCAGCGCATGGCGGACATGCTGGGCGCGAAGCCGGCCGATCTCATCGGCACGCGGCTGCTGGAATTCCTGGATGGCGAGGACCGCGCCGCGGCCGAGCGCGATCTGCGTGCATGGCTCGCCAGGGGCGCCGACGGCCACTATCACCACCTCACCCGTCGCGACGGCAAGGATCTGTGGACGCGGATCTCGTCCAGTCCGGTCGAGAACGAACGCAATTCCATCGTCGGCCTGCTCGGCATGTTCACGGATGCCACCGAGCGCCGCGACATGGAGCACGCCCTGCAGCGTGCCGAAGCGCAGTTCCGCATCGTCTTCGATTCCTCGCCCGTCGGCATCGTCGTGGTGAACCAGCAGGGCTTCGCCGTGCTGGCCAACAACATGATGCTGACGCTGCTCGGTTACGAGCGCGGCGAGATGCAGCAGGTCTCCTTCGAAGACGTCACGCATCCCGACGACGTGGCCGAAGACCGGCGCCTGTATGCGGCACTCATGCGCGGCGAGATGGAAAGCTTCCGGCGCGAGAAGCGCTACGTGGCCCGCGACGGCCGGACCTTCTGGGTCCACGTGAACGCATCGCTGGTGCGCAGCCCGCAGGGCGAGCCCCAATACGCGATCAGCATGGTCGAAGACGTCACGGAGAAGCACAAGGCCGAACATGCATTGCGCGACAGCACGAACCAGTTGCGCCAGACGCTCGATGCGGCACGGATGGCGACCTGGCGCTGGGACATCGCCAGCGGCCAGATGCAATGGTCGGACAACGTGCACCGCGTCTTCGATCTGCCGCTCGGCCGCCTGCCCATGAATCTCCAGGAACTGGAGGCCATCATGGTGCCGGAGGACCGCGAACGCATTTCGCGCGAGATCGAACGGGTGTTGTGCACGCCGGATGCGAAGTTCGTGTCGGTCTTCCAGGTCAATACCGAGAACGGCAGCGCACGATGGTTCGAGACGCGCGGCGAACTCGAACGCGATGCCGCGGGAGAACCGCGCTGCATGCTGGGCGTGGTCGTCGACGTCACCACGCGCGAACGGGCCGAGCTGGCGCTGCGCGAAACCGAAGCGCGTTTCCGTACCCTGGCGGATGCTGCGTTCGAGGGCATCGCCATCACCGAGCGCGGCGTGCTGATCGATGTCAACGATCGGTTGCTGGCGATGTTCGGCCGGCCGCGCGAGGACGTCATCGGCCGCGGCGCCAGCGAGATGTTCGCCAGCCGGGACGTGGCGCTGGTGGAACAGAAGATGCGCAGCGGCGATGCGGGAATGTACGAGGCGATGCTGGAACGGCCGGACGGCAGCCGCACGCACGTGGAAATCCAGGCGCGATCGTTCGAGACCGACAGCGGCGGCACCGTGCGCGTCGCCGCGGTCCGCGACGTGACCGCGCGCCGGCGCGCGGCGGAATTGCTGCGCCAGTCGCAGGAACGGGAACTGCGGGCGCGCGAGGAGTTCTCGCGTCATCTGCTCACGGCCCAGGAGCAGGAGCGGCAGCGGCTCGCCAACGAACTTCACGATGGCCTCGGCCAGAACCTCTCGCTGATCCGCAATCGCATGATGCTTGCGCTGGAACTGCCCGGACTGCCGGCCGAAGTCGTCGAGCAGTTGCGCGCCGTGGCGGAGATCGCCTCGGATTGCGTCGCCGAGGTGCGCAACCTGTCGCAGAACCTGCGCCCGATCCAGATCGAACAGCTCGGACTCACCGAGGCGCTGAACAGCCTGGTCGAGCGCGTGCGCGATTCCACGACGGCGCACATCGAAAGCCGCATCGAAGACGTGGACGATGTGTTGCAGGGCGAGGAGGCGACGCATCTGTATCGCATCTGCCAGGAAGCGCTCAACAATGTGCTGCGTCACTCGCAGGCGCGACGGGTGACGCTGTCGCTGGAGCGCGATGTGGGTATGCTGCACTTGGACGTGCGCGACGATGGCATCGGGTTCGATACCGCAAGCGTCGACGGCGGGCTCGGCCTGACCAGCATGCGCGAACGTGCCCAGATGCTGGGCGGCACGCTCGATCTGCGCAGCATGTCCGGCAAGGGCACCCACCTGCAGGTGAACCTGCCGTTCACCGAGCCGGCGGATCGGCTGTGATATGCGCGTCTGTTTCCGAAGCGTCAGGGCGGGGTAAGGCTGGATGAAATCGATTCGTGTGGTGATCGTCGACGATCATCCGCTGTTCCGCGCCGGGTTGAGGCAGGTGATCCAGTCCGATCAGCGGTTCGAACTGATGGCGGAGGCGGATACGTGGACCCAGGCGACGCAGCTCATCCGCGAGCTTCGGCCGGATCTGGCCGTCCTCGACGTGAACCTTCCCGACGGTACCGGGCTGGAGATCGCGCAGACGCTGCGGTCCGAAGGCATCGCCACGCGGTTCGTCGTGCTGACGATGCTCAAGGACGAGGCGGCCTTCAACAAGGCGATGAACATCGGCATCGATGGTTACGTGCTGAAGGAGAATGCCGGCACCGAAATCGTCAGCTGCCTCGTGTCGGTGGCCGAAGGCAATGCCTACGTCAGTCCGTCGCTGACCGGGTTCCTGCTGCGCCGGCGCGGCAAGGCGGAAGCGCTCGCTTCACACAAGCCCGGGCTCGCCGATCTCACCACCGCAGAAAAGCGCATCCTCAAGCGCATCGCGGAAAAGAAAACCTCGCGCGAAATTGCTGCCGAGCTGCACGTGAGTCCGCGAACGATCGAAACGCACCGCACCAACATCTGCACCAAGCTGTCGCTCAAGGGCGCGAATTCGCTGCTGCAGTTCGCCCTGGAGAATCGCGAGTCGCTCAGCTCGCTGGGGTGAAGGTTAGGGACTCTCTTAACTGTGGGGCCGGCTTCAGCCGGCCTCTTTCCAGAAGTCAGGCTAAAGCCTGACCTACAGAAGATCAGAACTCCTGCCAGCTGTTGTCGCCTGTGGGGCCGGCCTTCAAGAGTCAGGCTGAAGCCTGACCTACAGAAAACCCCATCCCTGCTGCGCGGAGGAAGGGCCGCTCGGCTCTAAGGCCTTCCCCTACGCCCTCTCCCTACGCAGGCTTACGCACCACCCTACGCACGCCCACCCACTCGAGATTGCGTGGCGCTCGTGATTTATCCGCGGCGACGGATACCGGAAAGTACGCGCCTGGCCACGGCAACTTTCCCCTGAAGAACCCACGATGAAAGTGCTGATCATCGACGATCACGCGCCCACGCGCGCCCTGATTGCCACCTGGATTCGCAGCATCGCCAGCGAGATCCGCGAGATCTCCAATGGTCGCGACGGCTTCGATGTCTGCGCGACCTTCCAGCCCGACGTCGTCACGCTCGATCTGCGCATGCGCCTGATCGACGGTTTCGAGACGCTCAGGAATCTGCGCGAGGCCTATCCGAACCAGCTCGTCATCATCGTCACGCAGGCGGACTTCCCCGATCTGCGTCGCAAGGCTGCCGAAATGGGTGCGGCCTTCTTCGTGTCGAAGGATGAACTGCGCATGCTGCGCTGGTTCCTCGAACGTGAAGTGCAGCGTCGCAATGCTGACGTTGCGTAGTCCGGTCGTGTCGTTGCACGAAGGCACATTGCGCCGGCGCCGGCGCTTCGCGAAGCCGTCGCCGACGACACCGGCGGCCGCTGCCGATGCCGGAGTGCAGGCCGCTGCCAGCGCCGCCGAACTGCGCATGACCGCGGCGGCGGGACTGGAGGCCATGCGTCGCGATCTGCTGTTGCGGACGCTGGGCTGGATCCTGCTGGTCTTCACGCTGCTGCTGCCGATTGCCATTGCGCACGATCTGCAGACGCGTCCGTGGACCCTCTGGATGCATGGATTCACGTATTCCGTGCTGCTGCTGGCGTGGTGCCGCCGGTCGAGCCTGAATTCCCGCGCCATCGCGCTGGTGGTCCTGGGGTCGCTGTATGTGCTCGGTACCGTCGGGCTGCTGCGCACCGGCATCACCAGCATCAACGGATTGGCCTATGGACTGATCGCAATCACGACGCCGTTGATCTTCGGAATACGCAGGGGAATCGCCATGACGGCGCTCTGCGGGATCACGTACGCCATCGTCGGCGCGCTGTCGCTGTCCGGCGTGCTGACCTTCGAAGTCATGGCCGGCGACTACGCAACCAGCGCCGCCAACTGGGTCCACGCGGGTGCGGCGTTCATGGCGTTCGCCGTCACCGCCGTCGTCATTTCAGGCACCACCTCGCGCAAGCTGCGGGCGCTGCTGCACAGCGAGGCGGCGCGCAGCCAGATGCTCACGGCGGCGAACGAACGGCTGGCCGAAGCCAATGCGCGTCTGCATGACCTGAACGTCGAACTCGAGAAGCGCATCGCCGAGCGCACGCACAGCCTCGAAGAGGCCAACCGCGAACTGGAAAGTTTCTCGTACACGGTGTCGCACGATCTGCGTTCGCCGCTGCAGGTGATCGAAGGCTTCAGTTCGCTGGCATTGCAGGAAGGCGGCGCCGGTACGACCGGAAAAGTGTGCGACTACCTGCACCGGATCCAGAACGGTGCGCGACGCATGCACGAGATGATCGGGCATCTGCTGCAGTTCTCGCAGATCGGCAGCCGGGTCGTGGACCGTGCGCCGGTCAACCTGAGCGATGTCGCGCATCGCATCCTCTTCGACCTGCAGGTCACCGAACCGGGACGCCAGGTGGAGTCGGACGTCGAGCACGACATGTTCGAATCCGCAGATCCCGATCTCATCGGCAACGTGCTGCACAACCTGCTCGGCAATGCGTGGAAGTTCTCTGCGCGCCAGCAGCCGGCGCGGATCGGGTTCTCGCGCAGCCAGAGCGAGGGACGATTCGTCTACCAGGTACGCGACAACGGCGTGGGATTCGATACGGCGACGGCGCAGCGACTGTTCCAGCCGTTCGTGCGCTTGCACGACAAGCGCGAATTCCAGGGCAGCGGCGTCGGCCTCGCGACGGCCAAGCGCATCATCGACCGCCACGGCGGGCGCATCTGGGTCGAGAGCCGACCGGGCGAGGGCACGACGTTCTTCTTCACCCTGGCGGCGTGAGGAGGAAGAAGGTTTCACACGGAGATCACGGAGGCCACGGAGTCAGAGATCAAGGAATTTCCACGGGGGAAGAATGGGGACACGGGGAGCACGGGGGCAAGAAAGGATTTTTCTGTTCCGAACCCCGTGTTCCCCGTGTCCCCATTCTTCCCCCCGTGGAAATTCTTCTTCTCTACCTCCGTGTCCTCCGTGATCTCCGTGTGAAACCTTCTCTTCTCTTCACCTGAACCGGTCAGTCGCCGCTACGAGGGCGTGCGTGTTGCCGGCCTCGAATGCAGAGTGCCCCGAATCCGGGCTGATGTGGAACTCCGCCTCCGGCCAGGCACGATGCAGCGCCCAGGCCGTCTGCATCGGGCAGACGACGTCGTAGCGACCCTGCACGATCACCGCGGGGATGTGCCGGATGCGCGAGACATTGCGCAGCAACTGATCCTCGGTCTCCAGGAAGCCGCGATTGACGAAGTAGTGGCACTCGATGCGCGCCACCGAAATCGCGAAATCCTCCTCGCCCCATTTGCTGACGTTGTCTTCGTTGATGTGCAGATAGCTGGTGGCGGCTTCCCAGACGGACCAGGCGCGTGCGGCGCTGACGCGCACCGCGCGATCGTCGCTGATCAGGCGCTTGTAGAACGCCTGGATCATGTCGCCGCGTTCGGCCGGCGGAATCGCCTTCACGTAGTTTTCCCAGTGATCCGGAAAGATCGCGCTGGCGCCTTCCTGGTAGAACCATTTCAGTTCGAACCGGGTGAGCATGAAGATGCCGCGCAGGACGATTCCGGACACGCGCTCGGGATGCGTCTGCGCATAGGCGAGCCCGAGCGTCGAACCCCACGAACCGCCGAAGACCAGCCACTGCTCGATGCCGAGTGTCGTGCGCAGCTTTTCCATGTCGGCGACGAGATGCCAGGTAGTGTTGTCGACGAGGCTCGCACGCGGCTTGCTGCGTCCGCAGCCGCGCTGATCGAAGAGGATGATGCGATAGGCATCGGGATCGAAGAAGCTGCGAGCACGCTTGTCGCACCCTGCGCCGGGACCGCCGTGGACGAACACCGCCGGCTTGCCCTTCGGATTGCCGCATTCCTCGTAGTAGATCTCGTGTTCGTCGGAGACGCGCAGATAGCCGGTGTTGTAGGGCTCGATGGCGGGATAGAGGCCGCGCAGTCCCGGCGTGGTGCGTGCGGGGCGCTTGCGCTTGGTCAGCACCGCATTGCGCGCGTGGCTGCGTTGCTGGGTGGCGGGGGATTTGCGAACGCTGCGGCGACCGGCTTTGCGCTTGGAGGGCATGAAGAGTTCTCCGCGACGGATGCGCGGATTGTTCATGGCCGGATGGTTGTGTGGCAAGCCAGGACGGGGGTTTCTGTAGGTCAGGCTTCAGCCTGACTTCTGAAAAGAGGCCGGCTCAAGCCGGCCCCACAGTAAGAAGCCCCCACCCTAACCCTCCCCCGCTGCGCGGAGGAGGGGTTCAGAGGCGAATCCGGATCGTTCAGAACCACACCCGCAGGCCCGCGACGAACTCCACCTCGCTGTCTTCCGCCGCGAGATCTGCCGTCGTGCCGAAGCGCTGCTTCCAGTGCGCGCCGGCATAGGGTGCGAACTCGCGACGGATCTCGTAGCGCAATCGCAGGCCGGCTTCGAGATCGGACAGGCCGGAGCCGAGTCCGCGGTCGACGTCGTCCTTGCCGTAGAGATTGAATTCGAGCTGCGGCTGCAGGATCAGCCGCTGCGTCAGGCGCATGTCGTGACTGCCCTCGAAACGCAGCGCCGTGCGTCCCGCGTCGCCCACGTAGAACGTCATCTCCATGTCGATCCAGTAAGGCGCCAGTCCTTCCACGCCGATCGCCGCCCAGTTCCGCGACGGACCTTCGCCCGCGTCGTGACGCACGCCGGCCTGGACACTCCACCAGCGCGCGACGACGCGGTCCCACAGCAGTTCGGTGCGTGTGTGGTCCGCGCCGCCGTCGATCCAGTCGCCTTCGGACTTGAGCATCAGTTTGTTGCTGTCGCCGCCGTACCAGGCGCTGCCTTCCCAGCCGATGGCGTCGTTGCCTTCGCGCCATTCGAGCCGGTCGATGGCGATGCTGCCGAAACGCGCGGCGTCGTCCATCGCCATGATCTCCGCCATCTCGGCGGGCGACATCGGGCCCATGAGATGCGAAGGCGGATCGGGCGGAACGTGTGCGGAGGTCGTTGCCGGTGCGGGTGCTGCGGGTTCGTGATGATGGTGCTCCTGTCCGTGGGCGGTGCGGGTGAGGGCGGGCAGGGACAGGAGAATGGCCGCGAAAAGGCGCAAAGCACGCATAAATGGAAGAAAAGAAAGAATGCGTTCCAGCTCCGTTTCCGACCCTTGTGTTTTCTGCGCCTTTTTGCGGCCATTCTCTTTCATGCTTCCGCTCCCTCATGCGCCACGACCACCTCTCTGAACATCCCCGCCTCCATGTGATAGAGCAGGTGGCAGTGATAGGCCCAGCGTCCGAGCGCATCGGCCGTCACCAGATAGCTCACGCGCTGCGCCGGCTGCACCGTGACCGTGTGCTTGCGCACCTGGAATTCGCCATGCGGCGATTCCACTTCGCTCCACATGCCGTGCAGGTGGATCGGGTGATTCATCATGGTGTCGTTGATGAGCACGATGCGCAGCCGCTCGCCGTGCCGGAAACGCAGCGGCTCGGCTTCCGAGAATTTCTGGCCGTTGAACGACCAGAGGAAGCGTTCCATGTGGCCGGTCAGGTGCAGTTCGATCTCGCGGCCCGGCGCACGCGCGTCGATCGGCCCGCCGAGCGTGTGCAGGTCGGCATAGGTCAGTACGCGGCGTCCGTTGTCGCGCAGTCCGACGCCGGGATCGTCGAGCCGGTTCAGCGGCGCATCGACACGCATGTCGACGCCCGGTCCGAACTCTGCGGCTGCGTGCTGCGGCACACCGGGCATCGCATGTCCGGCATGTGCAGCATGATCGGTCGTGTCATGCGCGCCGTGCCCCATGTCGCTCATGTCGAGATCCGCTCGCGCATCGAGCGGCGGAATCTCCGCCTGCATTCCCGCGGCGGGGGCCAGCGTGCCGCGTGCATGGCCGGAACGATCCATCGCCTGCGCGAAGATCGTGTAGGCGCGATCGTCGTGCGGCGTGACGATCACGTCGTAGGTCTCTGCCGGGCTGATGCGGAATTCATCGACGCTGACGGGATCGACGTCCTGTCCGTCGGCGGAAACTACCGTCATCTTCAATCCCGGAATGCGCAGATCGAAGAACGTCATGGACGCGCCGTTGATGATGCGCAGGCGCACGCGCTCGTGGCGACGGAAGGTGCCGGTCCAGTTGCCGGCAGGCGTGATGCCGTTGAGCAGGTAGGTGTAGGCATAGCCGGAGACGTCGGCGAGATCGGTGCGATCCATGCGCATCCGGCCCCACATCGCGGCCTCGCTGGTCGCGGCCTGCCAGCCCTTGCGGTTGATGTCGGCGAGGAAGTCGCCCGTGGTCCGCTTGCCGAAGTTGTAGTAGCCGGCGTGGATCTTGAGCCGGCGATAGATCGCTTCCGGATCGGTATCGGTCCAGTCCGACAGCAGCAGCACGTGTTCGCGATCGGCTGCATGCCGTGCGGCGTCGCGCGGCTCGACCACGATGGAACCGTAGAGTCCCGTCTGTTCCTGGAAGCGCGAGTGCGCGTGATACCAGTACGTGCCCGACTGGTTCACGCGAAAGCGGTACGTGAACGTCTCGCCCGGTGCGATGCCGTGGAAGCTGATGCCGGGTACGCCATCCATGTCGGCCGGCACGATCAACCCGTGCCAGTGAATCGAGGTACGTTCGCGCAGTCGATTGGTGACACGAATGGTGACGGTCTCGCCTTCGCGCCAGCGCAGCTGCGGCGCGGGCAACTGGCCATTCACGACGGTGGCAATGCGCGGCGCGCCGGTGAAGTTGACGGGAAGCTCGGCGATTTCCAGATCGAACTGCGTACCCGACAGCACCGTGGGAGCGGCAGCGAAGAGTGCGCGGCCGGGCAGCGCAATGAGTGCGCCGCCGGCGGCGAGTCCCTGAACGAATCTGCGACGTGAGTGCATCGGCACGATCTCTACAGGGCCGCGCGCCGCAGGCGCAGCGCATTGGCGATGACGGAAACGGAACTGAAGCTCATCGCCGCCGCGGCGAGCATCGGACTCAGCAGCAGGCCGAAGTGCGGATACAGCACGCCGGCGGCGATGGGAACGCCGGCCGCGTTGTAGACGAACGCGAAGAACAGGTTCTGGCGGATGTTCTTCATGGTCTGGCGCGACAGCGCCCGCGCCCGCACGATGCCCGTGAGATCGCCCTTGACCAGCGTGACGCCCGCGCTTTCCATGGCGACGTCGGTGCCGGTGCCCATCGCGATGCCGACCTGCGCCTGCGCGAGCGCCGGCGCGTCGTTGATGCCGTCGCCGGCCATGGCCACGATGCGACCTTCGGCCTGCAGTTCGCGCACGCGGGCGGCCTTGTCCTGCGGCTGCACTTCGGCGAGCACGCTGTCGATGCCGAGTTGCGAGGCGATGGCGTGCGCGGTGATTGCGTTGTCGCCCGTCATCATCACGACCGACAGGCCTTCGCGTCGCAGCGATTCGATGGCGTGCGCGCTATCCGATTTGAGCGGATCGGCGACGCCGAGGATGCCGGCGAGCCGGCCGTCGACCGCGAGAAACATCACGGTCTGTCCCGCCGCACGCAGCGGATCGATGCGCTGCTGCCATGCCTCGACGTCGGCGCCGACGCTCGACATGAGTGCGCGATTGCCGAGGGCAACGGTTCGTCCCGCGATCCGGCCGGTGACGCCCTGTCCCGTGACGGACTCGAAGTGCTCGACGGCTTGCGTATCGATACCGGCCCTGGCAGCGCCTTCGACGATCGCACTCGCCAGCGGATGCTCGCTGCCGCGCTCCAGGCTCGCCGCCATCTGCAGCAGTTCACGCTGGGCGCGTGTCCATTCGCCGCTGGCGGCAGCGGCATCGTCCGGCGTCGCGAGGCTCACGAGCGCGGGCCGGCCCTGGGTCAGCGTGCCCGTCTTGTCGACGACCAGCGTGTCGACCGAGCGCATGACTTCGATGGCTTCGGCGTTGCGGAACAGCACGCCGGCCTGCGCGCCGCGGGCCGTCGCCACCATGATCGAGATCGGCGTGGCGAGTCCGAGCGCGCACGGACACGCGATGATCAGCACGGCGACGGCGTTGACGATGGCATGACTCAGTTGCGGCGGCGGACCCAGCCACCACCACGCGATGAACGCGATGGCCGCGATGGCAATGACGATGGGCACGAACCAGCCGGCGACGACATCGGCGAGCTTCTGGATCGGTGCGCGGCTGCGCTGCGCATCGGCCACCAGCGCGACGATGCGCGCCAGCAGCGTATCCGCGCCGACTTTTTCCGCGCGCATGACCAGCGTGCCGGTGCCGTTCATGGTCGCGCCGACCAGTGCCGCGCCAGAGCGCTTGGCGACGGGCACCGGTTCGCCGGTGATCATGGATTCGTCGACCGTGCTCGAACCTTCGAGGACGATACCGTCCACGGGAATCTTCTCGCCGGGACGTACTCGCAGCCGGTCGCCGACGGCGACGTGTTCGAGCGGAACGTCCGACTCGTGTCCGTCCGCAGCGATGCGGCGCGCGGTGGCCGGTGCGAGCTTCATCAGTTCGCGGATCGCGGCGCTGGTGCGGCCGCGGGCGCGCAGTTCCAGCACCTGGCCCAGCAGGATCAGCGTCACGATCACGGCAGCGGCCTCGAAGTACACGTCGACCTGACCGTGTTCGCCGCGTGCCGACGGCGGAAAGATCGCAGGCGCGACGGCGGCGATGATGCTGTAGACGAAGCTCACCGCCACGCCCAGCCCGATCAGCGTGAACATGTTGGGGCTGCGGTGGCGCAGCGAGGCGATCGCACGCTCGTAGAACGGCCATGCGGCCCAGGTGCAGACGGGCAGGGCGAGTGCGAACTCCACCCAGACGCGACCCGGGAAGTTCAATGTGTGCGCGAAGGCCGGAATCATGTGCCCCATCGCGATGGCGAACAGCGGCACCGTGAACAGCAGCGAGATCCACAGGCGTCGCGTCATGTCCGCCAGTTCCGGGTTGTCCTGCTCGACGGTGCTCGCGACGAGCGGTTCGAGCGCCATGCCGCAGATCGGGCACGAGCCCGGACCCTGCTGCCGGATTTCCGGATGCATCGGACAGGTGTAGATGTCCGATGCGTGTGCAGACTGCGGCGCGTGTTCGAGCGGTGTCGGCTGCAGGTAGCGCGCCGGATCGGCAATGAATTTCTGGCGGCAACCGGCACAGCAGAAGCGGTACTCCACGCCTGCGTGTTGCGCGACGTGCGGCGAATCCGGCGACACCGTCATGCCGCATACCGGATCTTTCGCAGCCGATGCGGCGTGCTGCGAACAGCAGCTGCCGCCGTGATGAGAAGAGTGATTCATGATCTGCCTGCCATGCCCATGAAGCCGCGCCGACGCCCGTCGCGATGACGGGTCATCTTCAGATGCTGGGGACGAATCGCACGCCCGCAAGCGTGCACGACTGACGCGACGGTCAGGCGATGGGAGGCGGCGTGGGCGGAATGTCGAAGCGGGTCAGCGCCGGCAGCGCGATCGCGTCGAAGCGCATCGCACCGGAAACCAGCGCAATCGCGACTGGAACGGGAAGGAGAGCGACCGCCGCGACGCAGTGACTCGCGCAACCGGCATGTGATGGACCGGCATGATCGCAGTGCGGGCACGACCGCGAATCCTGCTGCGAATCTTGCGGAACGAGGCCGTCATGATTCATGTGTTGCGCGGACTCGCCGCAGTGCGCGACCGCGGGTGCAGCCGTCGCCTGCGCGCTCGCGATGGTCGGCACCAGCGATTGCAGCGCGACGCAGAAAGCCAGCAGCAGGGCGAGGAAGCGACGGTTCATTGCCGGGTGATGCTACGACGGATCGCGGATTCGGGCCAGAGCGGGGGATTGATGTTGGTCTTTTCCCCTGTGGGGCCGGCTTCAGCCGGCTGCTGAATCAGGCCGGCTAAAGCCGGCCCCACAGGCGCACACCCGCGACATAGGTAGCTTTCACCTGGATGTCGTCGATCTCGCTCTCCGGCACCTTGAAGTAGTCGCGGTCGATGAGGATGAAATCGGCCCACTTGCCGGGTTCGAGCGAGCCCACGCGATCTTCCATGAAGCTCGCATAGGCGGCGTCGATGGTGAACAGGCGCAGCGCTTCCTCGCGCGTGAGTTTCTGGTTGCCGTACCAGCCGCCCGGCGGTTGGCCGTCGCGATCCTGCCGCGTGACCGCGGCGTACAGGCCGAGAAACGGATTCGGCAGTTCCACCGGGAAGTCGCTGCCGCCTGCCAGCCGCGCACCTGCGTTCAGCAGCGTGCGCCAGGCGTAGGCGCCCTGAATGCGCTGCGGGCCGACACGGTCTTCGGCCATGTTCATGTCGGAGGTCGCGTGCGTCGGCTGGATCGAGGCGATGACACCGAGTTTCGCGAAGCGCGGGATGTCTTCGAGCGCGATGATCTGCGCATGTTCGATGCGCGGACGCAGCGCGCTGCGTTGAACCGCCGTCAGTTCATGTTCGAAAGTGTCGAGCGCCAGCCGGTTGCCGGCGTCGCCGATCGCGTGGATGTTCAGCTGCCAGCCACTGGCGGCGGTGAGGTCGGCGAGCGTCGCGATCTGCGGCGCTGTGTACAACATGAGTCCGCGATGATGCGGCTGGTCGCTGTAGTCCTGCAGCATCGTCGCGCCGCGGCTGCCGAGTGCGCCGTCGACCCACGCTTTCACCGCGCGCATCTGCAGACGGTCGTCGAATTCCGCCGGCTTCGGACCGGCGGCCAGGGTGGCGCGGGCTTCTTCGCTGTCCGCCAGCATCGCGTAGATGCGAATCGGCAATCGCTGCGACGCGCCGAGTGCGCGATACGCCTGGTAGTCGCGAACGGAAATGCCGGCGTCATGAACGCCGGTGAGACCGAGCGAGGCCACGTCGTTCATCGCGGCATGCAGTGCGCGTTGCAGTTGGGCGTCCGTCGCTGCCGGAATGTGTTTTTCCACCAGCGCGCTGGCGGCATCCACCAGCACGCCCGTGGCTTCGCCGCGCGCATCGCGCACGATCTGGCCGCCCTGGGGATCGGCGGTCGCGCGCGTGATTCCTGCGATTTTCAACGCACGCGTGTTGACCCACACGGCGTGGCCATCGACGCGCGACAGCACGATCGGCCGATCGGCCACGACTGCGTCGAGATCTTTCGCCGTCGGGAACTGCTTGTCCGGCCACAGCACCTGATTCCAGCCGTGACCGACGATCCAGCCCGCATCCGCGTTGGCGAGCGCGAACCGGCGAACGCGCTCGACGGCGGCAGCGACGGATTCGCTGCCGCGCAGATCGGTCTGCAACTTGAGCTGCCCGAGGCCGAGCACATGACCATGCGCATCGATGAGTCCGGGAAGGATCGTCCTGCCGCCGGCGTCGATGCGTTCGATGTCCGTTCCGGTCGGCAGGTTCGCGCCGGAGTCGAGCAGACGTTGCACCTTGCCGCGTTCGATCACGATGCCGGCGTACTCACGCACCGTCGCGCCGACCGGCGTGTAGACGCGGGCATTGTGCACAATGACCGTCTGCGCGGATGCGCCGAAGGCAAGCAGGGCACCGCAGAGTGCCCGAAGGCTGATGCGCAGGGATCGCTGCATGCGTCGTTCCTGTCGAAAGTCACTGTCTTGTCGCGCGCTGCTGGGACAAAATAGCCCATTCCCCGATCCGCCTTCCAGCCACAGTACAACGCACAATGAACAGACGCTGGCGCGCCATCCTCATTCTCATCGGTGTCATGACGCTGTGGGGCAGCGTCTTCGTGATGACCAAGGACGTGATCGACACCCTGCCGCCGCTGACGCTGGCATTCGTGCGTGTCGCGATCGGCTTCATGGTGCTGCTGCCGTTCGCCGTTCGCCGGCGGCAACGTCAGGCCGAACCGCGTCCGTCCTTGCCGTGGCGCGACATGCTGACGATGGGCGCCATCGGCGTCGCGTTCTACTACGGCGTGTTCAACTTCGGACTCTTTCATACGTCCGCATCTCAGGGCGCGCTGGTGCAGAGTTCGATTCCGGCCATGACCGCGCTGGTCGCCATGCTCTGGCTCGGCGAGCCGGCGACCCGTTCGCGCCTCGTCGGCATCGCACTGTCGGTGGCCGGCGTGCTCGTGATCTTTTCGGGCAGTCCGACGGATCACTCGGCATCGGCGCCGGTGCTCGGCAACCTGCTGGTGTTTGCCAGCGTGATCGCGTGGGGCATCTACACCTCGTACGCGAAACGCTGCGCGCACGTCGATGCGATGATTCTTACGGCCGGCGTGATCGGGGCGGGAGCGCTTTTCCTGTTGCCGTGCGCGGTGATCGAGTTGCATGGCCGGTCATTGCCGGTACTGAGCGGCATCGAGTGGATCGAAGTCGTCCTGCTGGGCGCAGGTGCATCGGGCATCGCCTACATGCTTTACAACCTGGCGCTGCAGGACATCGATGCCAGTCAGGCCGGTGTTTTTGCCAATCTCATTCCGGTCGTCGGCGTTGCCAGCGGCATCGTCGTTCTCGGCGATCCCATCTCGCTGCGCGCCATCATCGGTGGCCTGATCGTCATTGCCGGCGTGTGGATCACCGGTGCAGAACGCGCACAGCGTCCGGTGGCTCAAGAGGCGTGAGCCGCGGAGGAGGTCTTCCTCTTCCTGTGGGGCCGGCTTCAGCCGGCCGTGGAAGCGGCGGCGTCATCGAACGGTAGCGCGTGCCTCAGCAGCCAGGCCGGCTGAAGCCGGCCCCACAAGCAGCCAGGCCGGCTGAAGCCGGCCCCACAGGAAGAGAAATTCCTGTTCCGAACCCCGTGCCCTCCGTGTGAAATCTTCTTCTTACTAAGACACCTGCAGATCGCGCACCAGCTCCTGCGCATACGTCGGCAGATCCTTGAGGCGGCGTACGCAGATCGTCAGGCGCCGGATGGCCCAGTCGTCGGTGAGTTCGATGCGGCGCAGTTTCATGTGGGCGTTGCGCTCGACCGTGGTCTGCGGCACGACGCCGATGCCGACGTTGCAGTCGACCAGGCGACACACGGCATCGAAGCTGCGCAACTGCACGCGCAGCTTGAGTCGCCGGCCGATGCGATCGGCCTTGTCGGAAAGGAATCGCTGCAGGGAACTCGCGCGGTCGAGGCCGACGAAGTCGTAGTCGAGTGCATCGGCGAAGGTGATGCGCTTTTCCTTCGCGAGCGGATGCGACTTCGGCGTGACCAGGACGAAGCGGTCGACGCGGAAGGGAAACACTTCGAGTCCCGTCACGTCTTCGGTGCCCGCCACGATGCCGATGTCCGCCTTGCCGTCGGCGACGGCGGCGACGATTTCATCGCTCAGTCGTTCTTCCAGATCGATGTTCACCTGCGGATGCGACGCCAGGAAGTTGCTCAGCGGTTCGGGCAGGAACTCCGTGAGCGCATTGGTGTTCGACTGCAGCCGGATGTGGCCCTTGAGTCCGCCGGCGTATTCGCCCAGATCGCCGCGCATGCGTTCGGCCTGCTGCAGCAGCAGACGGGCGTGATGCACCAGCGTGCGACCGGCGGGCGTGGGATGCACGCCCTGCCGCTCGCGGTTGAGCAGCGGCGTCCCCAGTTCGAGCTCCATGTTGCGGATGCGGGTGCTGGCCGCGGCCACGGCGAGGTGCATGCGGTCGGCGCCGGCAGTGATGCTGCCGGCTTCGACGACGTGCAGAAACAGCTTCAGGTCGGTCAGGTCGAAACGCATTGCGGCGCAACGTACGCGAATTTGTCCGGGACGGGTAGGGGTTTGGCTGAGTGTCCATCCGCAGCGACCCGGCAAATCCTACGTGATTCCCTGAAATGCCATCGTCCACATGCAAGCCCGCGGTCGTCCGGCCGATACGTGAAGTTGTTCAAAGGCGGGAATTCATCATGTCCGGACTCAGCATCAAGGCGCGGCTCTATCTCAACCTCGGCATCCTGGTCGTGGCGCTCGTCGTCGTCTGCGGCGTCGGTCTGCGCGCCTTCAACAGTTCGTCGGAACGGATGGAATCGCTCTACACGGAGAACCTGGTGCCGATCGCGCACGCAGGCGAGATCTTCCAGCGCTCGCTGCAGAGCCAGCAGTACCGGCTGGAAGGCTATGTGCACCGCGACACCGCCTTCACGCAACAGAACTACGGGGGCGTCAAGGCCAATCGCGCGCGTATCAATGAACTGATGGAGCAGTTCGAGAAGGTCGATCTGTCCTCGGAAGAGCGTCAGCTCTCGGAGCAGATCAAGGAGCAGCGCGGTTCGATCGTCGATGCCGGCAAGCAGGAAATCGAAGCGCTGCTCGCGCAGAACTACGACGCCGCGACCAAGGTGCGCATCGGCAGCATCGAACCCGTCATCGACCGCATGGACGAGACGACCCAGCGGCTCATCGGGCTGCGTATCACGGCGGCAGGCAGAGTCATCGAGGCTGCACGCAAGGAAGCCGGTTCGAACCGCACCGTCATGCTGGGCAGCTTCCTGCTGGCGCTCGCGATCGCCGTGTGGTCCGCCTGGCTGCTGGCGCGACACGTATCGCGTGGCCTGATGCAGGCCGAAGACGTGGCGCTGCGCGTCAGCCGCGGCGAACTCGGTCAGCGGCTCGACGTGCGCGGCGACGACGAGATCAGTCGTCTGCTGCATGCGCTCAAGAGCATGGACGAAAAGCTGGTGGAGACCGTCGGGCACGTGCGGCAGAGCGCCGTCACGGTGGACCGCGCGGCTGCGCAGCTCTCGCAGGGCAGCGACGATCTCAGCCAGCGCACGCAGGAACAGGCGGCCGCGCTCGAAGAGACGGCGGCGAGCATGGAGGAGATGACCTCGACCGTGAAGCAGAATGCCGACAACGCGCAGCAGGCGAACCAGATCGCCACCAGTACGCGCTCGCAGGCGGACCAGGGCGGCCAGGTCGTCAGGAAGGCGGTCGCGGCGATGCAGGAGATCACTTCGTCCAGCAAGCGCATCGAGGACATCATCAGCGTGATCGACGAGATCGCGTTCCAGACCAACCTGCTGGCGCTCAACGCGGCGGTCGAAGCGGCGCGCGCCGGCGAACAGGGTCGTGGCTTCGCCGTGGTCGCCTCCGAGGTGCGCAACCTCGCGCAACGCAGCGCCAGCGCCGCGAAGGAGATCAAGGATCTCATCGGCGACTCGGTCGAGAAGGTCGAAGCGGGCGCCGCACTGGTGGGAGCGTCGGGCGAGACGCTGACCAGCATCGTGACGGGCGTGAAGCGCGTGACCGACATCGTGGGCGAGATGACGGCCGCGACGTCCGAGCAGTCCTCGGGCATCGATCAGATCAATCTCGCCGTGACCAACATGGATCACGCCACCCAGCAGAATGCCGCGCTGGTCGAAGAGTCGGCCGCCGCTGCGAAGTCGATGCAGCAGCAGGCGCAGGAACTGCTGCGGCTGGTGGCGTTCTTCCGGATCGAAGGTTCACCGCAGGCGATGCCGGTCGCGGAAGAGTCGCAGCCCGTCGTGCGCGGCGCGGTTCGCACCGCGACTGCGCGCCGCAGCGTACGCAGGCCGCCGACGGCGCCCGCGCCGCAGTTCAGGAAAGCGAGCGGCGACGATTCGACCTGGCAGGAATTCTGAAGACGCGCCGAGGCTCACGAACCGCTACGGATGTCCGATGCCGCACGTTGTGCGGCCCGCGATGCATCAGGTTCGCATTGCTGCGTCTGCTGACCGGCGAGCGCGAGACAGACATTGATGCCGTCGCCGCGCGACATCGTCTGCACCAGCGCATCGCGAACTTCATTGGCTTTCAATCGATGCGACAGCAGCAGCGCGATGCCGCCTGACACATTCGCCGCGGCCATCGAACTGCCGGACACGAAATCGTAGCCGTCGTTCGGCACCAGGGTCAGCACGTCGGTGCCCGGCGCGAGCAGCACATCGTGCGCCGTGCGCTCGTGTCCGACGGCATCGACCACCACGACGCCGGGAATCTCCGAAGGAAATCCGACCGCCGCGCCCTGGCGCGGCAGTGCCGCGACGAAGATCATGCGGCGGGCCAGTCCGTATTCGACGAGCCGGCGCAGCAGCGGATCGCTCGGTCCGCCGAGACTCAGGTTCACGATGTCGGCCTTGAGATCGATGGCGGTCGCCAGGGCGGCGGCGAGCGTAAAGCTGTTGCATGCGGCGCGAGCCGGATCGGCGGACTGGGACCAGCACGCCGCCAGCGAATGGATCTGCGCCTCGGGCGCGATGCCGACGATTCCGAGGCCGTTGCCGCCCGTGGCGGCGATGATTCCCGTGACCGCCGTGCCATGCGCCGAGGCGTTCGCGCGCTGGCCGATGAAACTGCGCACGTCGATGCGACTGTCTGCCAGATCCGGATGTGCGACGTCGACGGGCGTATCGATCACCGCGATGCTCACGCCCTTGCCGCGCGACAGTGCATGCGCCTGCGGCACGCCCATCGCATCGAGGCTGCGCTGCAGGCCGGCGTAGGGATCGTTGTAGACGCTTCCGAGCGTGACGAACGAATTCAATGGCTGCGCGGATTCGACCCGCGCATCGCTGCGCAACCGTCGCAGCAGATCGGACTGCGATTCGCCGGCATCCATCCGGTACACGATGCAATGCACGCGCAGCTGCGTGATCGGCCATTCGCGCACCGGCTTCAGCCGATAGAACGCAGCAATTTCGCGTGCCGTGATGCGGGTGCCGGACGCGACGCCGTACTGCATGGCCGGACCATACTCGCGCGGCGACGAACCCGCGCGCGCCGCGGGCTCGCCCTCGGCGTTGTTCAGGGTGATGAGCACGAAGCGCTCGGGATGCGTGCGCAGCAGTTCTTCGTCGCCGGTGTCGCGCGAAAGCGGCGCACATCCCGCGAGCGCGAGCAGGACCATGAGTGTGGTCAGGGGCTTCACGGCGAGGCCGTCTGACTGCGCTCCGCGAATAGCACCTCGGGATGTTTGCGCAGCGTGGCGATGATGCCGGGCACGTCGTCGCCGTCCGTGGCCGCGAGCGTGTAGACGCCGGCTTCGCTGGGACCGGCGACGATGTCGCACCCGACCTGCCGCAGCAGCTGGTTGATCTCGTCCAGTGTCGCGCCCGGTGCGAAGACCGCGCGGACCGCCGCGCGTCGATCGGACGGCTGCGTCGTGGCGAGCGTGGTATAGGCGGGCTGCTCGGCCGAGCGGAACAGCGCACCGGCAAGCACGGCGATCGCGACGAGCTGCAGCCAGAGTGCGGCGATCAGCCAGGGCCGTTCGATGCGACGAGGCGCCGCGCTGTCGGCCGGTTGCGCATCGATGCGGGCCAGCAGCTTCTGCCACGAGGCATTCGGCGCCGCGATCACGTCCTCGTCGCCACGCATCTGGCTGTGCAGCGCATGGTGCCGCGCCAGCTCTTCGCGGCATTCGCTGCAGTCTGCGGCGTGGGCCAGTACGTCGCGCTGTTCCGGTTCGCTCGCGCGCCCGTTCACGACCCATGGGATCAGTTCCCAGCATCGCTCGTGATTGAAGTGCGGTGCGCGCATGCGGATCTTCGCCTGCCTCAGGGAATTCCGGCCAGCCGCGGCAGCAGCGCAGACAGCTTGCGTCGCGCATGGAACAGCCGCGTCTTGACGGTGTTGACCGAACAGTTCGTGATGGCCGCGATCTCCTCGCAGGAATGGCCGAGCACATAGGCCAGCTCCAGGCACAGGCGCTGCTCGATGGGCAGCGTGACCAGGGCGCCCTCGATCCACTCGCGCGTTTCGCATGCCTGCAGTTCATCGGCGCCCGCGAGATCGTCGCCGGCTCCCAGTTCGACCAGTTCGAACGAGCGTCGCCGCAGGCTCTTCAGTCCGCGCCGGTAGGCGATGCCGACGATCCAGGTGGAGACGCGCGAGTCGCCGCGGAATTGCGCCGCCGTGTTCCACACGGCCAGCAGCGTATCGTTGATGATTTCCTCGGTGACGTCCTGTCGCTGCGTCAGTCGCATCAGGAACCGCGACAGCCGGCGGTGATACAGCACGTACAGTTCGCGCAGGGCGATGCGGTCGCGCAGCCGGATGCGGCGGATGAGTTCCAGTTCGGCGTCGTTGTTGCCGGGTCCGGCGGGCCGGGCGAAAGGCGTCGCCTTGGAACTCGGATCGGTGCGGGCATGCGTCATCACGCTGGTGAGTACCCTCGGCGGGCCCTCCGGTTCAATCGCCGGCGCCGAATCTCCAGATCACCGTTCCGGACCAGGCGATGTCGGCGCGCTCGCGGCCGAAGAGCTGCCGCGCAGCGGCATCGACGTAGGTGTACGTGAGATGCAGGGTGAAATGCTTCGCCGCCAGGATGAGGCCGGCGTGACCGTACCAGTAGCGTTCGTCGAACAGGTCGCTGAGATCGCGATAGCCCACGCCGGCCGTGCCGGACCAGCGGCCCACGATGGGCTGGTGTGCGCTCAGTTCGTACGACAGGGCCGACCGGTCGGTCGCGACGCCGCGATAGCTGAAGTCGGTGTAGTCCGGAGCCCAGGCCACGGTCGCGAACAGCATCGAGCGGTAGCCCAGCGAAGCGGTGAGTTCGTCGTAGTCGTAGCTGACGTAGCGGTCATCGCCGGGATAGAAATAATGCGTCGCCGTCAGCGAGGCGATCCATTCGGGTGCGATTCGCCAGGCCCGCGCGACGTACAGATCGATCTCGAGCGTGTCGTCCGAACCGGCATAGCGATCGATGCTCGACGCCCAGGTGCCGACGGTCCAGCGTTCGTCGAACGCAGCTCGCATACCGCCTTGCAACGCCGGTTCGCCGCGCGTCTGCGACAGTCCCTGCTGCAGGTAGTCGCTGGTCAATGCCAGCGAACCGCTCCAGTCGATTTCCGCGCGCGCCTCGGCGAGGGTCGCAAAGTTCGCAAAGCAGAAAGCGCACAGCGCCCACGTCCGCGACGATCGCGAGTCGTTCCATCTGCCGTTGGAAATGCACGTGCTCATTCCGGGCCGTCGGCGCGCGCTGCTCGTCCGAGAGCATTCTCGGTGCGGGCAGCATACGCGCTTCGATGGCCCGATGAGAACCGGCCGATGAGAACGCGGGATCGAATGACGATCAGTTGTTCAGTGCACCTGCGGCGATCCACGCGCGGACGTCTGCAATCAAGGCGGCGCTGAGCGGCGCGCCTCCCAGCGGCATGCGATCGCCGGTGATGCCGGGTGTGCCTTCCAGTTTGCGCACCAGGTAGCTTGCGTCCGGATTGCTTGCGCTGACGCGCTGCACGCCGGGCTGCTCTGTACTTGCGACACCTACAAGTGCCGCGTACGAGGCGGCGGCGTTCGAGAGATTCATCGACGAAGGCAATGCCGCGCCGCCGCCGGTGTGACAGCCCGAACAGACCGGCGTGAAGATCGTGCTCTGCAGTTGCGCCAGCGTCACGGTCGGTGGCGGCGGTGGCGGTGGCGGAGGCGGCGCCTCGCCGCTCAGCGACAGCTGGCCTCGCAACGCACCATTCACTGCGCCTGGCGTGTGCACGTCGACATACAGACGGTCGTTGGCGAGTGCCTCGCGATCGGCGGCGGTGATGCTCTGCTGTTCGAGCGACCAGTGCGAAGCCGCTGCGGAATCCTTCATCAACGTCAGCAAGGGTGCCGACGCATTCTCGCCGGCCGGTGCGTTGTGCACGTGAGCTTCGGTGGCATCGTCCACACCCGCAGTCTGCACATGCACCGTCGCGGTGTTTGCGGCTGCGTCCACGGTCATGGCCGCGAACCCGTCGGCCGTATTGGTCACGGGCGGCACGACGTTGCTGCCGCTGAGTCCGGCGACGGCGACGGAAATGCCCGACGGCTTGATCTGGCCGCGGATCTCGCCGCCCGGATGCGCCGCGGAATGCACATTCACATAGAGCTGTCCGGCGAGCAGCGCGTCGACTTGTTCGGCCGTCAGGGTATCGCCGGCTTCGACCTCCCAGCGATTCGGATCGGCGGCGCCCGGCAGGAAATCGACGAGTACCGGTCCATTGGTGCCGGCGATGCCGCCGTGAATGTGCGCGAGCGTCGCAGTGATGCCGGTCAACGTGACTCCGCCGCTCACTGCGCCGGTCACGAGATTGAACGTGAGCTGACCTTCGCCCGTGGCAGTGGAGCCGGTTCGCGGAAAGACTTCGGCTGCGCTCAGCGATACGTCGACGCTGGGCGAGTTCGTCACCGTCACGGCAACGGCGGTCGAGGTGGCGTTCGCATTGTTCGCATCGATCACGCGTGCGGTGAGCGAATGCGAACCGTCGGCGACCGTGGACGTATCCCAGTCGGCGGAGTAGGGCGCGCTCGTGTCGCTCGCGATCATGCTGCCGTCGACGAGGAATTCGACTCGGGTCACGCCCGCAGTCGCGCTCGCGTTCGCCGACAGCGCCACTGTCCTGTTGACTGCACCGGCTGCGGGTGCCGTGAGCGACACCGTCGGCGGCGGAGGTGGCGGCGGCGGTGGTGGTGTGTCGTCGCCGCCGCCGCTGCCACCGCAGCCGGCGAGTGCGATCGACGCTGCCGCGAGTGCGGATCGCCAAAGGATGTGGACGCTGTTCTGCATGCCCATGGCTGCACTCCCTTCATGTACTGGTGTTCGTGAGTACCGAAGCAGCTCGCCACGGTTCAAAGATGATTGAGATGAGGGCGAGTCGAGCGTCCCTTCCTCCGCGCAGCGGGGGGACAGGAGGGGATTCTTGTGGGTCAGGCCTTAGCCTGACTTTGGAAAGGAGGCCGGCTGAAGCCGGCCCCACAGTAGAACGAATGAACCAGACGCGCCGCACAGGGCACTCACTGCCTGCAAGCAGCAATCTGCGGTGGCGTCATGAGCAGGACGAGTGCATGAGGACGACGAAGTTCGCAGTGCTTTGTGCAGCCTGTGCACTCGCGGGCTGCGCGGGCAACGGCGACGGACTGGACGAGAACGGTCGGCCCGAGGAAGGCGACAGCGGTGAGCTGCAACCGACCTTCCAGTCCATCCAGGATCGAGTCTTCACGCCCGTGTGCACGGGCTGCCATGCCGGCGCTGCCGCGCCGCTCGGATTGCGTCTCGATGAAGGCGCCTCCTACGCCTTGCTCGTGAATGCGTCGAGTGTAGAGGTGCCGGCACTGCTGCGCGTGCAGCCGGGCAATCCCGATGCCAGCTATCTCATCCGGAAAATCGAAGGCACTGCCGCGGTCGGTGGACGCATGCCGCTCAATGCACCGGCATTGTCGCGGGAGACGATCGCCGTCATTCGTCAGTGGATCGTCGACGGCGCCGCCGGTGCTTCATCCACGGCAAGCAGCAAGGCCGGTTTCGAGCTTGCCCATCTGACGTCCACTGCGCCGCAGAACGGCGAGATCGTGCAGCCCCCGCTGCGTGAAATCGTCGTCGCATCGAACGTCGAACTCGACACGTCGCGGCTGCAATCGAATCCGGTCGCACTGCGCATGAGCGGAGGCGACGGCGATTTCGACTCGGGCAACGAGATCGCCATACCGGTGGACGTCACCGTCCGCGTCCAGCAGCCCACCGTGATCGCGATCGTGCCGCGCGTCGCGGCATTCCCTGCGGATACGTACGAGCTGCGCATCAGCGGCAGCGGCCCCGTTGCATTGACCGACTACGGCGCCCGCGCCATCGATGGCGACGGCAATGGCTCGCCCGGCGGGGACTTCGTCCTGCGCTTCACGGTGGAGACGGCGCGATGAAATCCCGCACGACGTTCTGGTGGCTGTTGGCGTTGCTGCCGCTTCTCGCTTCGTCCATCGCTCATGCAGAGCCGTACTTCGCGGTTCGCGAGGGATTGAAATGCGGCAACTGTCATTTCAATCCTGCCGGCGGCGGCATGCGCAATGCATTCGGCAACGCCTGGGCGCAGACCGCGCTGCCGGCACGTCGCATCGAAGGCACGGGCACGGATACGTGGACCGGCGCAGTGAACCGCTTCTTCGCGCTCGGCGGCAATCTGCGCGCCAATGCCACGTACACGGACGTGCCGCACGATGATGCGCAGTCCGAGTTCGATCTCGAAGAGGTGCGCGCGTATCTGGCGATCACGGCCGTTCCCGATCGATTCGCCGTCTACATCGATCAGCGTCTCGCGCCCGGCGGCAGCACCAACCTCGAAGCATTCGCGCGCTACACCACGCAGGATCGGCGCTGGAACGTGCAGGCGGGACAGTTCTATCTGCCGTACGGTCTGCGGCTCGAAGACGATGCCGCCTTCGTCCGCCAGGTCACGGGCATCAACTTCGCAACGCCGGATCGCGGCGTGCAGGTGGACTTCGAATCGGCGAACTGGTCGGCACAACTCGCCGTGACCAACGGCACGGCAAGCGGCCCGGAGCAGGACGAGGGCAAGCAGGCGAGCCTGCGGACCGAGTACGTGCGCAACGCATGGCGCATCGGCGCGGGCTTCAATCTGAACGATACCGACGCCGGCGACCGGCAGATGCAGGGCCTCTTTGCCGGCATTCGCACCGGCCCCATCGCCTGGCTCGCCGAGGCCGACTACATCACCGACGAAACCCTCGGCCCCGACGAACGCAGGCAATGGGTCGGACTGCTCGAAGCGAACTGGCGCCTCGCGCAGGGCCAGAACCTCAAACTCAGCGCCGAATTCTTCGAACCCGACACGGACGTCGACGAGGACGAACAGAACCGCTTCAGCCTGCTATGGGAATACGTGCCGTTCCAGTTCGTGCAATTGCGCGTCGGTGCGCGGGTCTACGACGGCATTCCGCAAAACGATCTGCAGAATCGCAGAATCTATTTCGCGCAGGTACATGGATTTTTCTGAGTGCGTGCCGCGCGACGGCGCGTCGGGATGCTTCTGCCGCGCCCCGCCTGGACGCGAACGAGCAACAACGATATGCGGATGGAGGATTGCCGATACTCGTCGATTGACGTGCGGCGCAGTCCGCATCTTGCGAAGTTTGATGGATGCGGAAGGCGGCTTTTCATCGAGTGCTCGTCGTTGCGACAGTGATCGTCCTGGCGGGCATCGGTCTTTATCTGCATTCGTCGCGTGAATCGATGGTGGTCCCCTCGCACGATGCTTCGCCGGCAGCGTCGAATGTCGTCGAGCCTGATGACAGTGCACCGAGCCGGACGCAGTCGACGAATGCAGCAGCGGGGCTGCCGGATGAAGACGCGCGCACCCTGTCGGCACAACAGCATGGCAGTGTGCCAACTGCCCCGGAAGAGTGGCGCGCGCTCTACCATGGTTCCACCGATCGTTCCGAGTTCATCAAGATGGCCAGCGATGCTGCCATGCGTGGCGACGGGAGAGCGGCGTTCTATGTGAGCGAAGCGTTGCTGACCTGCGTGCTGGTCGTTCACACCTACCGCGGCAGCCAGAATCCGGAGGCGCAGTTTGCCCAGGAGAAGGCACAGTACAAAGGTCCGCAATGGGGCCTCGATCGGCTCGAAAGGAATTTTCGTCGCTGCATCAGCCTGGCAAGCGAAGATCCGTTCGCCCATCTTCCCGAGCGCGCAGGGGGATACCCGCGTCAGTACTGGTTCGATCGGGCCCTGGCGCTCGGCGACTCGATGGCAAAAGTGAATCGCGTGGCGATGAGTCTTCCGAAACTTTATGAAGACGGGTCGGAGGAGAAGAAGACACTGACGACGGCGCAAGTCAAAGCCGACCTGCGGGATATCGTGTTGTCGAAGGATCCCCACGCTCTGTACGTGCTGGGGTTCACCTTGATGAATGGTCAGTACAGCTCGAATCCCTTCAGAGGAGTGGCCATCACCCTGGCGGCGTGCGATCTCGGTTTCGATTGCACGTCTGACAATCCGGATAGCGTGAATGCAGTATGCAAGGAAAGCTGGGAATGCTCCCCGCACGAAAGTTTTGCGGAGAACATGCAAAGCCAGTTGGGGACGAAATACACGGAGGTGTATTTCATGGCCGAAGAGTTCAAGGAAGCGCTTGCTCGAAACGATGAGCGCGCGTTCAACCGTTTCATCGAGATCAAAGCCCCATAGAGCATCTCCGATCGACGGCGGTTTCTCGCTTATGTGACATGCCGTGCAGAATGCATGCGCGCAGATCATCTCCACGAAAAATCAGGTCGCAACCGGCGCAGCAACTCGCTAATCTGATGCGACAGACGCAGATCCTCGATGATCTGCGCTGCAGAAATAACGTGATGCCGCGCAGGCACACACACACCAAACAAGAAGCGAATTGGGAGGATGGCCATGCAGGCTCGCTCATGGAACTGGCTCTGGACGCTCGTATTGTTGCCGCTGCTCGGTGCATGCGGCGGCGGCGGTGGTGGCGGATCTACTCCTGCTCCACCACCCGCTCAGAATCAGACCATTGCCTTTGCAACCGCGGGCACCGTCAGCGGTGCAGCCGGTACGACCGTTGCCAATCTTGCCTCCGGCGGCGCGGGCACGGGTGCGATCTCTTACTCCAGCAACAACACGGCGGTTGCGACCATCGACGCCTCTTCCGGCACGGCAACATTGCTTGCCGTCGGCACGGCGACGATCACGGCGAGCAAGGCAGCGAGCAGCGGTTACAACGCGGCTTCTGCGACCTACACCCTGAATGTGACGCAGGGCACTCAAGCCATCGCGTTCGCGCAGTCCGGGCCGCTCGATGTGCTGCTCGGCTCGACGACGACGAACGCAGCGACCGGCGGCGCGGGCAGCGGCGCAATTGCCTACGTCAGTTCGAACGTCAGCGTGATCCGCGTCGACGCGGGCGCGGCAACGGCAGTGGGCATCGGCTCGGCGACCATTACCGCGACCAAGGCGGCCGATGCGAACTACGGCCTGGCCCAGGCGACCTACACGCTCAACGTGCAGGCGGCCGATCGCATCAGCGCGTGGATCGGACAGGACTCCACGGAGGTGAACCTGCCGGCGCGCGCGAATGGTCTGCAATTCGCCCGCACGCGCCTCGCCGACTGCGACATCACAGATACCAGCGCCACCTGTACCGGCATGGAATTGACCGCGGCGGGCGTCGCTCCCCTCACCGATACCCGCGCGACGCTGACGACACCCGCGGACTACGCGCTTGCCGACAACGGCATGCTCGGCCGGCCGGTCGTCGACCACCATGAGCGTTTCTCCGCACGCATCGGTCACGGTGCGGCCTATTTCAAAGGCAAGTACTGGGTGATCGGCGGTGCCGAGCCCATCGAGCCGCTCGATTCTCCGGCGAAGCATCGACCCCTGGCAGACGTGTGGTCATCCACCGATGGCAGGAGCTGGAAACGCGAAGCCGACTTCGCCGCATTCGGCGCGCGCTGGTGGCACAAGACGCTCGTCTACGACGACAAGTTGTGGGTGATCGGCGGCGCAGCGCCGCAGCAGCCATTCGATGGAGTCGGTGAGGTCTACAGTTCCAGCGACGGTGTGACGTGGATGCTGGCCACCAACATGGCTCCGCCGCTGCTTGGCACCGCTCCGTCACCGGTCTACGTGAATGCAACCGTGCATGATGGAAAGATGTGGCTCGTCGATCGCGGTGCGGTGTACTCCTCGGACAACGGCAATAACTGGACATCGCAAGCTGCACTGCCTGCGAGTGCCAACCGACGCGCCCACGCCTCACTGACTTCTTACGGCGGCTATCTCTGGTACATCGGTGGTTCCAATGATCACTCGGACACCGTTCCCCTCGCGGGCACGACCGTCAATGAAGTCTGGCGCTATGACGGCACGGCCTGGACGCAGGTGACACAGGGTGCTGCATCGCTGCCTGCACGTTTCCAGCACACCGCCTTCGTGCTCGGCGGTCGTCTCTGGGTCATGGGCGGCAGGACCCGCGCGAACGGTGTGGATGGCGCCGTCACTGCCGATGCCTACTCGACGACGGATGGACTGACATGGCGGCCCGAGGCGCTGGATACCGAAATCGATCGCAGCTATCTGGCGGCAGTCGTCGAGCAGTCCGACAGGATCACGCTGATCGGCGGCGTTCTGCGCGGCTACTCCAGCAAGGTCTGGCAATCGCAGGACGGCGCACAGTGGACGCACTTGCTGCCTGCCACGTTCTCGCTCCGCGGCTTTGCCGACGGCGTCAGCTTCGGCGGCTATCTGTGGCTCATCGGCGGCGGCCGTCAGGACGGACTGGACACCAACGACGTCTGGCGCAGTGCCGATGGTCTCAACTGGAGCCAGGTCGCGACGAACGGCAGTGTCTTCTCGCCGCGCGACAGTCACCGCGTGGTCGTGTTCAACGACCGGCTCTGGGTGATCGGCGGATTCGACTACTTCGAGGACGAGGGCGGAACACGCACTCACAACAATGAAGTGTGGTCGAGTGCCGACGGCGTCACGTGGACGCAGCATGCCGCTCCGGGCTTCGCCGCGCGCTCCGCGCACAAGGCCGTGGCGTTCAACGGCCGGCTATGGGTGATCGGCGGCGTCAACGCATCGAACTCCTTCAATGACGTCTGGTCGACCGCCGACGGCACGACCTGGGTACAGGAAACCGCCGCGGCCGCGTTCTCGCCGCGGTACGGTCATCAGGTCGTTGCCTTCAATGGCGCGCTCTGGCTGCTCGGCGGTGCCACCGGCGGCGACTCTGCCACCGCGATCGGCAGCGACGAGATCTGGACCTCGACGGACGGACGCGCCTGGACACCGGTGGCGGCGGGCGCGCATTTCTCTGCGCGCAACGAACATGCCGCAACGGTCTTTGGAGGCCGGCTGTATGTGGTCGGCGGTGCCAGCCGCAGCGGCTACTTCGGCGTGACGTATTTCAACGACGTCTGGTCCAGCGCCGATGGCGTGCAGTGGCAGCGCGATCTGACCGCAGCGCCCTTCGCGCCGCGCAAGACTCACCTGCTCATTCCGCACGCCGGCAAGCTGCATGTGATCGGCGGAGTGGCCACCGACCGTCATCACGACATCTGGCGCTCGGCCAATGGTGTCGCCTGGCAGGCCGGGTTCAGTCACGAGCTGTCGCGGCCCTGAGCCGGAAGGGTCGAAGCTGCGATGGCAGCTTCGACCCGGGCAAGGCGCGGGCGTATCAACGCCCGCAATGCTGGATCACGCCCGCCCGGTCTTCTTCAGAATCTCCTGTCGCGCCGCGTTCGATTCCTGATCGATCGCCTGCGTCACCGGCCGTTGCGCCATGTGCGCGCGCCATTCCCTGAGACCGGGCACGGTGCTGATCGCATCCCAGTCGTAGAACTTCCGTGTCATGACCTGGACCATGTCGGTCGATCGGTACAGGAAAATATCCGCCGCGGTGTATTGCTCGCCGCTGGCCCACGGCGAGAACGTCGCGAGCCGGCGCAGCGCGGCCAGGCCGCGTTCCAGTTGCGGCCGCACCGTTTCGCGCAGGTAGTCGGGGAGCGGATTGCTGCCGAACAGCCACGGCACGAGCTGGTGTGCCGGCGCTTCGAGATACAGCTCGGTCACCTTGATCAGCTGCTTCACCTTCGCGCGCGCGAATGCGTCCTGCGGATAGAGCGGCGTCGCCGGATGCAGATCTTCGAGATATTCGAGGATGACGTTGGTCTCGGTCAGAAATCCGCGCTCGGTCTCGAGCGCCGGAATTTTCCCCATCGGGCTGATCGCGAGCCAGGCCGGTTCCTGATTCGCCATCACCCGCACTTCTTCGAAGGCAATGCCTTTCTCCAGCAATGCCTGCTTGGCGATGCAGTAGAAATTGCTGATGGCGACACCGTGCAGTCTGAGCATGGTTGTGTTCTCCGCGTCCTGATTCATCTGTCCGGAAATCGGCTCCGGAAGTATGGTAACAACTGATCGGGACTGGATGATGCGTCCCTTCCCCTGCGCAGCGGGGGGCAGGGGGTTTCTGTAGGTCAGGCTTCAGCCTGACTTCCGAAAAGAGGCCGGCTGAAGCCGGCCCCACAGCAAGAGGCCCACACCCGCCCGAAACACGATTGGCCCGGTCCATGGCTGGAGAATCCGCGGCGCTCATCGCAGAATGAGTCCGCACCCTGTCCCATGCGAACCTGTCAGGAGAATCGAGAATGAATCAGACGCGCTCTGCGTTGTGCCTCGGCGTCGCGACTTTCGCCGCACTCGTTGCTGAGCCGGTTGCCGCGCGTACGGCGATCCGCGAGCTTCCGGCAGCCGCCAACGCGGAATCGGTGGGCCTGTCGACCGAACGCCTGAAGCGCATCGACGAGATCATTCAGCGTCATATCGACGAAGGAAAGATCAGCGGCGCGGTGGTCGCCGTCGCACGGCGCGGCAAGCTGGTGAAGTACGAGGCGTACGGGCTTGCCGACGTGACGACCGGTGCCCCGATGCAGAAGAACGCGCTGTTCCAGATGTATTCGTCCACCAAGGTGGTGACCGCGGTCGCGGTATTGATGCTGTATGAAGAAGGACGCATCCGCCTCGACGATCCGGTCAGCCGTTACATTCCCGAATTCAGGAATCCGCGCGTTGCCGTTCGCAAGGAAGGCGCCGACAGCAACGCAGCGCCGCGCACGGCGGGTCGGCCGGCCGAATTCGATACCGTACCCGCCACCCGCGACATCACGGTTCGCGATCTGATGACTCACACCTCCGGCCTGCTGAGCAGCGATCCGCGACGTGTCGGCATGGTCCCGCCCGTGCGGGCAGCCGGCGAAAGCCTGGCGAGCTATGCGCGTCGCCTCGGTTCCGTCCCGCTCGATTTCCAGCCGGGAACGCGCTGGAGCTACAGCGCCCTGGCCGGCTCCGACGTTCTCGCCGGTCTCGTGGAAATCATTTCCGGCAAGCCCTTTGCGCAGTTCACCCAGGAGCGCATCTTCGCGCCGCTGGGCATGAGCGATACGTCGTTCAATCCGCCGCGCAGCGAGGTGTCGCGGCTGCTGCCCGTCGTGCGCAGGGTCGACAACGCCTGGCAGAGAACGCCTCCCGAGCACACGGGCGAAGCCGCGATGCGCAACGGCACGAACTTCGTGCAGGGAGCGATGGGGCTCGCGAGCACGGCTCGCGACTATCTGCTGCTGCACCAGATGCTGCTCGACAAGGGCGTGGCATTGAGCGGCGAGCGCCTTCTCGGTACGCGCACCGTCGAGCTGATGGCCACGAATCATGTCGGCGATCTGTATCGCGGCGAAGGCGCCTACGCCAAGCCGATGTACGGTCATGGCTTCGGCATGCAGGTGCAGATCGTGCTCGACAGCATCAACGGCGACACCGGCCGTTCCAACGGCGCGTTCGGCTGGGCCGGCTATCTCGGCACGATGGGATGGACGGACCCGCAGGAACAGATCGCGGCCGTGATCATGCTGCAACAGAACGTGCGCGAAGTGCACATCGACTACGAGCGCGCGATCCGTCAGGCGATCGTCGACTGAAGCTGAGGATGGATTTCTGTAGGTCAGGCTTCAGCCTGACTTCCGAAAGAGGCCGGCTGTGACCGAAGGAAATCCCGCGGGAAAGCCGGCCCCACAGTAGGAGGCCCCCACCCTAACCCTCCCCCGCTTCGCGGAGGAGGGGATCGGAGGCCCTATTTCTTCCCCTGACGGATCGCCTTGTACGCCCGCTCGTTCACGGACAGGGTGATGTGATCCACGGCGCCCTGGTCGTCGCGCACGAATCTGACGACGCTGTCGAACGGCGCGTAATAGAAGCTGTCGTCGCTCTCGGCCTGCAGTTCCGAAACGGACTGGCCGCGTCTCGATATCAGTTCCTGTCCCTCGCGCGTGAACGTCACGGCAATGCCTTCCTCTGATCTGTACGTGCCGGCGTACTCATCGAGAAGCCGGGTGTCCACTTTCTTGCCGACGCGCTTCGGCGGCAGCTGGTAGTCGTCGCCGCGCAGCAGGGCCAGCGCCGGTTTGTCGATCGGAATGGCGACATCCGAATTGGTCATGTAGTAGATGCCGACCTTCGCATCGACGTCGCCGCGCAGCATGGATCGCTGGCCCGCGATCGAGCCGCCATGCTGGATGATGGTGTGACCGTTGGTCGCATCGGTTTCGACCCAGAAGCCGAGCGCGTAGTCGCTGCCGAAACGATTGGTGTGCATGCTCTTGACGGATTCTTCCGAGAGGATCCGCTGGCCGTTGAAGACGCCGCCATTGAGATGCGCGCCGAGGTAGCGCGCCATGTCTTCGGCGGTCATGTAGAGATCGCCGGCCGGATAGACATCGAAATGTACCTGCGGCACCGGTGTCGGCGTGCCGCGGGAGCCGCCTGCCGCGTAGGGCATCGCAATGAGTTCGACCATCTCCGGCGAAGGACGGACCGGATGCGCCGTCTTCGCGCCGAGCGGCTTGAGAATGTGTTCGACGACGTACTCTTCGTACTCCTGGCCGGAAATCTTCTGCACCAGAAGACCCGCCGTTCCATAGGCGTAGTTGTTGTATTCCCACTTTTCCTCGGGCGCGCGGATCGTGTAGAGCCTGGCGGTGAATTCCTCCAGGGTCGGCGGCAGTTGCCGGCTCCAGATCGGCTGGACGGAGGCGCCGCTTCGCAGGCCGGACCAGTGCGAGAGGATGTGTTCGAACGTCACCCGCTTCTCGCTCTGCAACTGATCCTGAACCCGGCTGTCGCCGAGGTACTGGTTGATCGGGTCGCTCAGGGACAGCTTGCCCTGCTCGGCCAGCTGCAGGATCGCTGTCGCCGTCGCCGATTTGAATGTTGAGCCGGTGCTGTAGATCGTGTCGGGGGTGGCCGGCGTTCGGGTCTTCAGGTTCGCGTAGCCGAAGGCGGCCTTCCACACGATCTCGTCGCCCCTGACCAACGCGACGGAAACCGAGGCGATGCCTCTGGCCTGCATCTCCCGCTCGATCAGCTGCGTCATTGTTTTTTCCGTCTTCCTGAGATCGAACTCGCCCGCCTGGCTGAACAGCGGCAATGCGGCCAGCAGCAGGGCAGTCGGAAGACGCAGGAAGGAAAGTCGGCTTGGAGTCATGGGGGAATTCCTGAGTTGATTCGCCATGTCGACGAGGGCGCGTACACGACGTGAATATAGGCCTCGGAAGCGATCCGGTCTTCATCGGCGAATGCAGCGTGCGGCATCGGCATGTCGCAATGAACGCCATGTGATGCTTGCACTCCCGTTTGCAGTAGCTAAGCTGCGACGCATCGTCCATCGCGAAACTTCTCTTGCGTGTGCCGGACGGCTCACGCGTCGTTCATCGATACCCGAGTTGTGACCATGCTGCTTGAAGGGCTGAAAGTCGTCGAGTTGTCGACCTGGATCGCAGGTCCGGGATGCGCCGCCATCATGGCGGACTGGGGCGCGTCGGTGATCAAGGTCGAGTCGGCTGCCGGCGATCCGACGCGCACGCTCGTTCCGGACATGCTCGAACAGCACGATCATCCCGTGTTCACGATGGAGAATCGCGGCAAGCGCAGCGTCGTTCTCGATCTGTCGCAGCAGGGCGATCGCGATCGCCTGCAGTCGCTGCTGCGCGAGGCGGATGTCTTCATCACGAATTTGCGTCCCGGTGCGCTGTCGCGGTTGAAGCTCGACTACGAGTCGATCCGCCACGAAGCGCCGCGTCTCATCTACTGCAGCATCACCGGATACGGTCTCACGGGTGCCGACCGCGACCTGCCGGCCTTCGACATCACCGCGTTCTGGGCGCGCGGCGGCGTGGCGGCATCGACGATCCCGCCGGATCAGGAACCGTTTCCCTGCAGGCCCGGGTTCGGCGACCACGCCACCGCGCTCTCGGCGCTGTCCGGCGTACTCGCGGCGCTGCATGAACGCCACCAGACCGGCCGCGGCCGACTGGTCGAAGCGAGCCTGACGCGCACCGCCGCCTACATGATCGGGTGGGATCTCGCGATCCTGCTGCGCACGGGCGACGTCGTCACGGCGCAGCCGCGCGCGCAGCGGCCGGGTCCGATCTCGGGATTCTTCAGGACGGCGGACGATCGATGGCTGTGCATCATGCAGCGCGGCGAGCGATGTTTTCCGGCCGTGATGCGGCTGATCGGCCGGGCCGACGTGCTCGACGATCCCGCATTCGCGCTGCCGATCGTCGACATGGACAAGGTGCGCACGATCCGCGCGATGGTCGATGAAGCCATCGGGCGCATGACGTTCGCGGAGGCGGGCGAGCGTCTCACCGCCGCCGATCTCATCTGGTCGCCGATGTCGACCCTGCGGGAGTTCGCGACGGATCCGCAGCCGGCGGCTGCCGGCTGCTTCGTCGAGATCGACGATGAACACGGGTCGCATCGTTCGCCCGCGGCGCCGGTGAGGTTTCCCGAAGGCGCACCGCCGGTGGTGCGGCCGGCGCCCGCACTCGGGCGTCACAACGATGAGGTATTCGGTGCGGCCGGCGATATCGTCTGGCCGCGATCGAAGACGTAAATCTCCGGGGAACAGCTCCGGGAACACGAGGGGGGGTCGACGATATGAGCGAACCGTTGCAGGGTCTGCGTGTGCTCGAGTGTGGCGACGACGTCGCCGTACGTTACGCGGGACGCCTGTTTCGCGCGCTCGGGGCGCAGGTGCATCAGGTGGCGGCGCCGTCGACGTCCATGATCGGATACGGCGAGGAGTGCGGTCGCGCCTACGGCGACTGGCTGGACGCCGGCAAGCAGCGAGGGGCATTCAGCGGGCGCTTCGACTTCGTTCTCGCGGGCCTCGATCCCGCGTGCGTGAAGCGCGCGGAGCGCCTCGCCGAGGAGGCGACGCTCATCGCCATGACCTGGTTCGATCCGGAGGGACCTTACGCGGGCTGGCGTGGCAGCGACGAAATCATCGCCGCGCTGGGCGGCACCGCGTTTCTCTTCGGTCCCGCGGACGGACCGCCGATGCTGCCGCAGGGGCATGGGCCGCAGGTGACGACCGGTCTGATCGCGTTCATCGCGGCGCTTGCGACGTTGTTCGCGCCGCGCCGCGGGCGCCGGATCGACATCAATGTGCTCGAGGCCGCGCTGTGCTACGCGGAAAACGGTGCGCTGGCCGCGCAGGAAACGGGCGTGGGCGCCCCCCGGCTGGGCATCAATCGATATGTCCCGACGTATCCGTGCGCTCCGTATCGCACCAGCGACGGGTGGATCGGCCTGACGTGCCTGACGCCAGCGCAGTGGCGCGCGCTGTGCCGACTGATCGATCGCGAGGATCTGCTCGATGACCCGAGATTCGCCACGGCGCATGAGCGGCTGATGATTGCCGACGAAGTGGATCGCGCCCTGGCGCCGGTGATCGCCGGCCGCACCCAGCGCGAGTGGATCGAACTCGGGATCGCCAATCGCATTCCCATCGCACCGGTCGATCATCCCGGCGATCTGCCTGCGCTCGAGCACTGGCGGGAGCGCAATGCCTTTGCGCGCTTCGATGAATCCGGCGTTGCCGGCCCGACGCTGCCGTATCGCATTCGCCATGACGGCGCGTCCGCTCCCGCGTGGAGATCCGACAGCGTCGAGCGTCCGCTCGGCGGTCTGCGGGTGGTCGACTTCAGCATGGGATGGGCCGGTCCGCTGTGTGCGCGCACGCTCGCCGATTTCGGCGCGGACGTGGTGAAGATCGAATGCGAGATCCGGCCGGACTGGTGGCGCGGCTGGGAGGCCGGCACGGTCGATCCGACGACGCGCGAGCGGCAGTTCAATTTCATCAACGTCAATCGCAACAAGCGCGGCATCGATCTGAATCTCGCCACGCCGGAAGGCAGGCAGCAGGCGGAGACGCTGATTGCAGCGGCCGACGTCGTCGTCGAGAACTTTGCGGCGGGTGTGCTGCAGAAGCTCGATCTCGGCCAGTCCCGTCAGCGCCAGCTGCGGCCGGGCATCATCAGCCTGTCGATGCCGGCGTTCGGCAATGGCGGTCCGCTGTCCGGCTTGCGTGCGTACGGTTCCACCGTGGAGCAGGCGTCCGGCCTGCTCTTCGTCAACGGCGAGGCATCCTGGCCTCCCTGTCAGCAGCACATCGCGCTCGGCGATCCGATTGCCGGACTGTATGGCGCGAGCGCGATCCTGGCGGCGCTGTATGCCCGGCCGCGGCTCGGCGGCGCCGACATCGATCTGGCGCAGGTGGCATGTCTGTTCCAGGTCGGTGCCGATGCCATCATCGCGGAACAGGTTCGCGGATCGCCGGTCCCGCGAACCGGACACGCGCGAGCGCGCCTGCCGCTGTGCTGCGTGGTCGCTGCGCGCGAGCCCGATACGTGGCTGGCCGTGGCGGCGCCCGACGAAACCACCATCGAGCGGCTTGCCGATGCAGTCGGCGGCAGGGGGATCGAGGCATTGCAGGCCTGGACGACGCACAGAACCGCACAAGCGGCGGCGGAAGCACTGCAGGCGATGGGTGTGCCTGCCGCGCCGGTGAATCCATCGCAGGTCCTGCTGCACGATGCGCAGCTGAGCGGTCGCGGCTACTTCATCGAGATGGAAAGAGCCTTCGTCGGGCGGCACCTGGTGGCGGCGTCGCCGTTCAGGATCGATGGCGCACGTCCGCCGCTGCAGCGGCCTGCGCCGCTGCTGGGCGAGCACTCCGCCGAAGTGGCGGCGGAGCTGAACCGGTTGGGAGGAATTTCCTAGCGCACGCGCGCCTGTCGGCACGCCGCGTCTCCCGATTCCTCATTCCAGCGCCAATCAGGCAATCCAGGCCCGACCTGCACGCCGCCGACCCAACGTTCCGGCGGCTGCAGCGATAGAAAATCCACTTCGCCTTTCAATACCGCGCGGCCGAGATCGGTGATCGTGAAGACATCGGTCCAGGGCGGACGGGCCTCTCCGTGTCGATCGACGCCCGGACGACGCTCATAGACGCGGGCACTCGCACCTTCCATGTTCAGCACACGATCGCGGAGCTGGAGATCGCCCTGGCCGGGCAGCGGATCGCGCTCGTAGGTCGAGCGGCCCCACAGGTAGATGAGGTTCATCTCGCCTTCGGCGAGCAGCTGCAGTGCGAGTTCTTCGGTGAACGACAGGCCGTTGATGCTCGACGGCAGCTCGCGCAGGTGGCGGTGCAATGCCTTCGCGAGCAGCGGCAAGGCCCGTGTACCGCTGCGCATGATGAGCGCAAGTCCGCGCGGGTCCGGCGAGATCAGCGCGCGCCACGTATCGAGTCCGAGCTTCAGCGCGGCAGGCGTCGCCTGGCTTCGCTTTGCCCACAGCATGCGCAACGCTTCCGGCGGCAGTTGTCCCAGGCCGAGGAAGCGTATTGCGCCGGGAAATTCTCCGATGTTGATCAGCTCCAGTCGTGCGGGGCGGCGGTGCGTCGCGTAATGTCCGAGCAGCCGCACCAGCACGAGCTGGTCGTAGCAGTCGAACTCTGACCAGATCACCACGCGGTCGTAGTCTGCGGACTCGTGCAACCGCTGCTCATCGCGCTCCAGACCGCGCAGCACCGCTTCGTACTGCAGCGGCGGATCGCGAGAGTCCGCGTAGTTCTCCACCAGAAAGCGTGCACGCTGTTCGAGACAGCCGGGGCCTTCGCGCACCGGGCCGATCAGGTAGGGATAGTTGTGCTCATGAAAATCGCCGCCAAAGCCGGCGTTCTGCAATGGCATCTGCAGATCGCTGCCGCAACGGATGTGGAGCGTGCGCAGATCGCCATCGAGTGGGGAACGTGCGTCCGGCGGCAGCGCCGCCTGTGCCTGAATGGATTCGCGTTCGCGGGTCATCGCCGCGATGTGACGCTTGAGCGCGGCCCAGTTCTCGAAGCGCAGATCCTGCGCGATCAGGTATTGCGCTTCGGCCAGCCGGGGCGGTGATCTGAATCGTGCAAGCGCGTCGGGATCGCCCGCACGCGCGGCCTTCAACAGCTCCTTGGCGCGTTTTCCCTGCTGTTCGAAGTTGAGGCGGAAGTGAGGATAGGATCCAAGCGGGTCGGACATGGCATTCCCCTTATCAGATACCTGCGTCCGCTCAGGCAGATAAGGGAAACACGGACCTTGACGAGAGGTCGTCGTGTCGTGGGCGCAGCCCTTTCCGCGGACGTGGATGCTCCGACCGAGCCGGAGCATTGTGCGTCCGCGGTGTCAGTTTTGCATCAGGGTTTCAGATATTTCCCGAACCAGGAAAGCGCGAGCCGCTGCGCTTCGGGGCGGGCCGGGCCGTACGCGCCGTAGTGCGTGATGCCGGGGAGCGTGACGATCTGCTTGTCCGGGCCGACGTGACGCTCGAATGCCTTGGTGCCGTGATCGGCGTTGTCGAAGAGTTCTTCGTGCTCGGCGATCACGATCATCATCGGGATGTCACCCATGCGCTTGATCTCCTCGACCGGCGCGTACTCCGCAAACTGACTGGCGATCGGCCAGCCGTTCAGGGTGCGCTCGGCGCCGCGATGCTGGTAGCGGAAGACGACGCGCGGCGTGGGATAGCCCAGTTCGCCCCGGGCGCGCTGCGTGGCCTCGCGATACATCTCCGGCGTCTGTCCCCAGGGCCGGCCGTCGAAGGCGCCGATCTGGCTGAAGACGGCCTTGACGCGGTGATCCCGTGCCGCCACGTAGGCGACCAGTCCGCCCGAGAAGCTCGTGCCCCACAGGCCGATGCGGCTGGTGTCGCACTGCGATTCGCCCTGCAGCCAGTGGATCGCATTCTGCCAGTCCGTTGCCATGGCAATGGGTTCGACCACCTCGCGGATTTCCTGGACTTCGGCCGTGAAGCGGTTGTCTTTCTTCGTGGCCGGCGCCGGCTGCGTCAGGATCACGCGCGAATCGCTCGTGCCCCAGCCGCGGTAGTCGAAGGCGAGGGCGAAGTATCCGTTCTGCGCGAATAGCGCCGCCTCGCCGAACGCGCCTGCCGCGGTTCCGCCCCAGCCGTGCGCGAGCACGATGCAGGGCAACTTGCCGTCTGCCTTCGCGCTCTTCGGTACGAATACCGTTCCCGACATCCTCACGCCTTCGCTGTAGATGTCGACCTTGCGGCTCGCGATGTCGCCGGGAACCTCGAAAGCTGCACGCCCCTGGGCGTGAACGGTCATCGATGCCAGGCAGGCCAGCGACGCCAGCAGCGCCAGCGGCTTTCTGAAAGTGATTTTCATGAACCAGTGTCTCCGTGTATTCGTGGATCGTTCGGTGAGGCTGTGACGATCGTCGCTATGAACTCGCGTCGATCGGGGCGTGGCAATGAATTTTTCGGGTTGTCGATATGTGCGAATTCGCTCGAAAGCTTCTCGCGAAGACGCTGCGAACAAAGAGATATGCATGAATTTCAGTCGTTTGAAGCATGAAGGCGCATCGTTGCAGGGGTGGCGGGAGTTGCATCGACCATTCAATCAGGTGAATGAAAAGATGTTGCCTGCTGCGCCGTTCGATTCATAGAGTGCCGATGGTCGGGCAATACACATAACGATCGAACAATCGATCGAATAAGGGGGATACATGATCGACAGAAAGTCCGTCGTGCTGCTGTCAGCATGCAGCGGGTTCCTGGGTTTCGGCAGCGCAGCCATTGCGCAGGAGAATGTCCGCGGATCGACGCTCGAAGAGGTCGTCGTGACGGCGCAGAAGCGCACGCAGGACCTGCAGGACGTGGCGGTGGCGGTCTCCGCCTACACCAGCGATCTTCGCGAGAAAGTCGGCATCGTCAGCGTCTAGGGCATCTCGAACTTCACGCCGGGCATGCAGTATTCGAGCTCGGCCGATCGCGTCAGCGTTCGCGGTATCGGGCGGCTCACCAACAACGTGGCGTCCGAAGGCGGCGTCGCCGTCTACTACGACGGCGTCTACACGGCGAGCACGGTCGAAGCGGCGCAGTCGCCGCTGCTGGTCGAGCGGGTCGAGGTGCTGCGCGGTCCGCAGGGCACGCTGTACGGCCGCAATTCCATCGGCGGCGCGATCAACGTGGTGTCGAAGCGGCCCTCCGATGAATTCGGCGGGGAAGTCCGCGCCAGCTACGGCAGCTACGATCGCAGCACGATCCAGGGCGCGCTGAGCGGTCCGATCACCGACAGCCTGCGCTATCGCGTCGCGGCGGTGAAGACCGACCAGACGGAAGGCTATTTCACCAACGTGTCCGGCGGTCCCGACGAAGGCGGCGTCACCGACGGCATCTACGCCGAGATACAGCTCGAAGCGAACATCGGCGAGACGTTCGACGCCTGGCTGAAGTACGGCTACGCGGAATCCGACAACCGCGGCCGCACCGCCGCCGCGTACGGACCGTATGAAACGGTGCGCGTGCCGGCCACCTACACCGTGCCGTCGCCGTTCTGGGGCTTCGTGCAGCCCAGCTTCACGCAGGCGGGCAACGTCACGTAGATCATGCTGCTGCACCTCGAAGGCTTCGAATCGGCCGAGATTGCCGACGTGATCGGCCTCTCACCCAACAACGTCGCGCAGAAAATTCATCGCACCCGAAAGATCCTGCAACAGCATTTCCGAGGAGCGTCAAAATGACAGAGGACGGCACGCGCACGCTGCAAGCGATCTGGGCCGGCCAGGTCACTCATCCGTTGCATCTGTCTGCGGCACAGCTTCGCGCGCGGATGGAACAGTTCGAGAAGGAGATTCGTCGTCGCAATTTTCGCGATTACGTGAGTTTCGCGCTGGTGCTGGCTGGCTGCGGCGGCGCCGTGCTGATGGTCTCGAACCTGCTGCTGCGCCTGGGTGCTGCGTTGATGGCTGCATGGGCGATCTACTGCATGCACGGGTTGTATCGATTCGGCTTCATCCAACGGGAAGAGAACCCATGGGAGGATGGCGCGCAGGCATGCGTCGCGCATCATCGCCGGCAACTCGAACGGCAACGCGACATCGTGCTGTCGTGGCCGTGGGGCATTGGCCTCGCGATTCCCGGCTTCGTGTTGTTCTCTCTTGGCGTGGTGTATTCGCGAGCCCAACCGGACTGGTCGATTCCGATCGCCCTGATCGGCTGCTTCGCATTCCTGTACGTCGTTCTCGTGATTCAAGGGCGCGCTCGGGCGGCGCAATGGCAGCGCGAGATCGATGCGCTCGCGATGCTGGAAGGCGACGCGCGGGCAAGCGGCGGGAAACCCGATTGAAAGTGTGCCTTTGGGGGATAGATAGGGCGGACGGGAATTTCAATTCGCACGCATGATCTGCATGGCGGACTCTGTGATCGCCGTATCCAACGCAGAGTTTCAATCTGCCGCTCAGCCCAGGACCAGCGCCGTGATCCAGCCGACCGGCGTCAATACGGTGAGCGACATGGCGCCGACGGCGGCGAGCGCGAGACCCGCGATGGGCTCGACCTTGAGCCACCCGAACCATTCGCCAGCCAGCGACGTTTCGCCCGCCTCGATCCACTCGAACACGCGTGTCTCGATTCGCGCGCGCCGGCGCGAGTCCGGCCCGAGCTGCGACCACAGCGCAGCGAGATCTGTTTCGTTCATGCCGATACTCCGGTTGATTTCATGATCGCATCGACACGTTCGCCGAGGCGGTTGCGCGCCCGCTCCAGGATCTTGCGCACGTTCGCGGGCTTCATGCGGAACTGCGCTGCGATTTCGGCGGCTGTCAGCTCCGCGCCGTAGCGCAGGCTGACGATCTCGCGCTCGCGCGGCTCGAGCTCCGCCACGGCGCGAAGCAGTGCGGCGCGTTGTTTCGCACTGTCGATGTCGTCGCCGGGATCGGTTTCCGCCGCCGGCACGTCGGGCAGTTCGCCGGTCGCCGTGATCTCGGGGCGGCGCCGGCGGAAGCGGCGGCGTGCCGTATTGACGGCAATCGCCGTCAGCCAGGCGGCGAACGGAGTGCCGGAGCGCGGCGAATAGCGCTTGAGCGAAGTCAACGCAATCAACATGGCGTCCTGCGTGACGTCCTCGGCCTCGGCGTCGGAGCGCAGCAACCCGCGCACGGTGCGGAACACGCGGTCGACGTGATGCCGATAGAGACGCTGGCGCGCCGCACGATCGCCGGAGCGCGCCAGTTCGACGAGCCGCAGTACGGCAGGCTCGTCGAGCGGTTCGGCCTCGGCGCCGGACAACGCCGACAGCGCCTTCAGCAGCGACGACAGCCACGACGCTGAAAACACCGTGCCGAGGGTGCCGCTCAGCATCATGATTCCACCTGCGTCAGGTAGCCGATCGTCCAGACCGAGGACGTCATGATGCCGATCAACGCGATGACGATGAAGAACACCGGCAGCAATGTCGGCACGCCGAGCGCCACGGCGCCGATGACGCCCCAGAGCGCGGAGGAGGCAACGAGGAGTGCCACGACGGGAACGCCGATGGCGAGGCCCGTCACGCCGATGAATAGCACGCCGAGAAAGGACGCAACGAGCAGCTTGAGACCGAGCCGCACGCGGCCGTGCAGAAACAGCCGCGCTTTGCGTATCGCGTCCATTGCCTGACGGTTCTCGAACACGGCAATGCGCTCGGCGAATGCTCGCCACAGGTACAGCGTCACGAGCCAGGGCACGCCGACGATGACGGCGAGAGCGACCGCGATGAAGTGCGTGGGGCCGTCGCCGAAGAGCCGGCCGGCGAGGACTGCAGGCCCTGCGAGCAACACGACGCTGACGAGATTCGCGACGAAGTACAGCACGGCGATTCGAAACAGCACGCCGCAATGTGCCCAACCCTCGCGAAACCCCTCGCGCACCGTCAGCGAAGCATTGCGGCGCGCCCGCTTCACGCCCTCGATCAGCGCGCCCGTGCTCACGAACTTCAGAATGACGAGCCCGATGATGACCGCGAGACCGATGAACGCCAGTGGGAGAACGATGCCGGGTTCGGGCGGAGCAACCGCAACCGGCGCCTGCGCGCTGTCGCCCCCGCGGCCTCCGCCGCCCAGCGTGCCGAAGCCGACCCAGAGGCCGAACAGCCAGAGAGACTTGTGCGCGCGGCCGATGCGCAGCGCTTCTTGAATGGTCGCGATGATGTCCACGGACTTCTCCTCGGTCTCGGTGGGGCAGCCATTGCCCCGTCGAAGGGCATAAGCCGGTGAGGGCAGCGAGTGTGACAGCGCAGGCGCGCCCGGCACGGCCGTTTCGATCTCGACCGAGCGGGCGAGGCCGTTCTACGCCCGAAGCCGCGCACGTCAGACAGATGAAAATCTGCCGATTTCACCCGCAAATGCAGCGACACAGCATGAGATTCGACGTCACAGTGACGCCTGCCGCCCCGACCATCACGTACACGGACGTACGCATGCCCGACCCATCCCTGCTCGATCCCAAGCTCGACGTCGTCTTCAAGCGCCTGTTCGCCGAGGCGCCGGACCTGCTGGCCGACCTGATCAACGCCGTGCGCAGCGACGAGCCGCCCATCGTCGAATTGCAGATCCTCAATCCGCAGATCGCCCCGGAAGAACTGAGCGGCAAGTTCATCGTGCTGGACATCCTCGCCCGCGACATCGACGGGCAGATGTTCAACATCGAAATGCAGACCCGCGTCCACGCCGGCTGGTCCTCGCGCAGCCTCTACTACCTGGCACGCACCCTGGGCCGGCAGTTGCAGGCCGGCGAGAGCTACACCGAAGTGCAGCCGGTGGTCGGCATTCACCTGATGGATTTCGATCTGTTCGAGGAGAGTCAGGCCTGCTGGGCGTTCGAACTGCGTGATCGCCGCTATCCCGAAGTGCGGCTGGACCGCCGGCTGCAACTGTATTTGATCGAACTGCCGAAGGCCGACCGGCTGCGTTCCCAAGCCCGGGGCGCTCTGGCAGACTGGATCGCGTACTTCAAGCACTGGCAGGAGGAGGCCATCATGCAGCGCATCGACCGCCCCGCAATCCGGAAAGCCCGTGAGCGCTTACAGACCCTGTCCGGCGAGGATCTGGTTCGCCATCAGGCGTTCGTCCGCGAACGCGCGCTGCATGACGAAGTGACGGAGAAGGCCGAGTCCAGGGCGCAAGGCAGGGCCGAGGGAAAAATCGAAGGCCAGACCAATTTCCTGCGCCGCCAGTTGCAGGCCAGATTCGGCCCCTTGCCCGCTGCCATCGAACGGCATCTGCAAACCGCCACCGAAAGCGAACTGGCTGTCTGGGCCGAGCGCGTGCTGTTTGCCGAACGGCTGGAGCAGGTGTTCGAGGGCTGATTGCCCGATGCCGGGTATCGGCCGGCTGGCAGGTTCACCCCATCACCACCTGCTCGGGTTCATTCACGAAATACCCCTGAATGAACTCGATGCCGAGCTGCCACAACACCGCCATGGTGTTCGCGTCTTCGACGCGTTCGGCAATCGTGCTGATGCTGCGGCCGCGGGCCTGATCGACGAAGTCGCGCACTTTCTGCTGCTGCCCCTGGTCGACCGCGAGACCCTGCATCAGGGTGCCGTCGATCTTCACGAAGTTCAGCGGCAGGTGGGCGAGCAGGCGCTGCGGATCGCGGCCGGTGCCGAAGTGTTCGATGGCGAACTGGAATCCCGCCTTGCGCAGGCCAGCGGCGAGTTCGGCGGTGTCGGCGAGATATTCGGTCGCGTTCTGTTCGCTGATCTGGAACACGATGTGCGACGGATCGATGCGCGTGGCCTTGAGCTGGTTCGCCAGCCACTGCAGCAGGGACTTGTCGCGCATCGAGTCTTTCGACAGGCGCACGAACAGTCGGTCGATCTTGCGGCTGCCGCACACCGACATGGCCGCGCCGATGATCCAGCGATCGATGTTCTTCATCAGGTCGTTGCGTTCGGCGGCGGCGATGAATTCGCCGGGCAGGACTTCCTGGCCCTGCTCGTCGATCATGCGCACCAGCACGTCGTACATGCCGCGCTCGCCGCCCAGCAGGCTTGCGACCGGCTGCTGCATGAGCCGGAAACGGTTCTCCATCAGCGCGGCCTTGATGCGCTTCACCCAGATTTCATCGGCCGCCTGCTGGCGCGTGTCTTCTTCGAGATGATCGATCAGGTGCACGCGATTGCCGCCGGCTTCGTGACCGTTGAGGCGTGCGGCGATGGCGTCGTTGATCGAGGCGGCCGCATCCGGCTGGCGCGGGTCGATCATGCCGATGCCGACCGTACAGGTGCACGAGATCTGCTTGTCGCCGACGCGCAATACCTGCGTGGCGACCTTCTGAATGAGCTGGCGCGCCCAGGTCTCTATGTCGCGCGTGGTGCCGCGTTCCATCAACAGCATGAAGTTGCCGTCACCGAAGCGGCCGACCAGGTCGTTGGGCTGGCGCACTTCGTTGATGATGCCGGCGAACTGGCCGATGAACTCTTCGAAGCTGAGCGGACCGACATCGTCGGCCAGGGCATCGAGCCGATCCGGCTGGATCGAAACGAGATGGCGCACGCCCGCCTTGATCGGGTGGGCGAGGGATTCCTTCAGCCATTGCACGAAGAACTTGCGCTGCAGCGTGCCGGTGGCGGCGTCGTGTTCGAGGGCGTCGGTGAGCTGTTCGTCGAGATTGCCGGCGTCCTTCTTCTGCGAAGGCACGCACAGGCGGACGGCCGGATCACCGTCGAACTCGGCGATGGTGAGTTCGATGTCGAGCGGCACCGAGCTGCCGTCATTGAGCAACGCCGCGGCGCGCAGCGAATGGTCCGACCACTTGCCCTGCATGCAGGCCACCAGTGCGCCCTTGATGGCGGTGTGGGCGGAGGGATCGAAGATGTCCATCAACGGCATGCCGATCATCATGTCCGCGGCGGCGTGACCATACAGCTCGATCCACGCCGGATTGGCATCCACCAGGATGCCTTCCTGCACGTAGGCGATCGCATCGGCCGAACCGGCCATGAAGGACTTGAGCTGCGCGCGGTATTCGCGCGCGGAATGCAGTGTGTTGTTCAGCGAGCGCGCCTGGCGATGCGCCTCGACTTCGCGTGAAACCACGGCCTGCAGTCGCACCGGATTGCGCAGGGTGACGACGTCGCGGGCGCCCTGCTGCATGGCGGCCGCCATGATGTCTTCGTCGACCTGATCGCGCGCGATGATCACCGGCGTGCCGTTGCCGAACTGCGTGGCGACGGACATCACCTTCGCGGTGTCGGACGCGTCCGGTCCGACGAAGGCGACGAGCAGGTGCGGATTGATCTGCGCAAGGGCGTCGCCCAGATCGTTGAGTTCGCGGATCCAGCTGCAGTGCGCGGCGAGGCCCGCATTGCGCAGCGTGCTGTTGAGGGCCTCGACATTGTCCTGATGACGGGTCAGGACGATCAGAGGAATGGCGGCTTGCTCGGCCAAGCGGAACTCCAGCGAAATGGGCTTCGACCAACCCCCCGATTGTCTCAGCAACCCCCGCCGGCGAACGTGACGGGCGTCTTGGATGGCGCGCCCGGGACTTCCCTGACCAGACGCGGGACCAGGTAGCCGGGCAGGCGTTCCAGCAGTCCGGCGTGCAGTCGCAGGGCGGTGGCTTCGTCGACTTCGAAGTGCGCCGCACCCTGGACGCGATCCAGCAGATGAAGGTAGTAGGGCAGCACGTTGATCGCCATCAGTGCTTCGCTCAACTGCGCCAGTGCGTCCACGGAGTCGTTCACGCCGGCGAGCAGGACCGACTGATTCAGCAGCGTGACATTGCATGCAAGCAGATCCCGGCAGGCGGCTGCGACCTGCGCATCGATCTCGTTGGCGTGATTGGCATGCAGAACCATCACTTTCTGTAGGGGCAGGTCTGACAGCCACTTCAGCAGGCCGGCATCGACGCGCTCCGGCAGGACGATGGGCTGGCGCGTATGGATGCGCAGGCGGCGAACATGCGGCACTCGCAGGAGTGTATCGGTCAGCTGCGCGAGCCGCCGGTCGCTGAGGCTGAGCGGATCGCCGCCGCTCAGGATCACTTCGCTGATGGACGGATCCGACTGCAGGTGGTCGATGGCGCCGCGCCAGCCGTCGGCGAGCGCCGAATCCTCGGCATAGGGGAAGTGGCGGCGAAAACAGTAGCGGCAATGAATGGCGCACGCGCCCGTCGCGATCAGCAGGGCGCGGCCCTGGTACTTGTGCAGCACGCCCGTGCCCGCCCGGCTCGCCTTGTCGCCGACGGGATCGGTCACGAAGCCGGCGACCGCCATGGATTCGGCGCCGGTCGGCAGGACCTGCAGGAGCAGGGGATCGCGAGGATCGCCGCGTCGCATGCGGGCCACGAAACCCCGCGGCACCCGCAGGGGAAATCCCTCGACGCGGGAGGCCGGAACGGCCAGCGCGGGATCCAGGCCGAGGATTTCACAAAGCTCGGCGGCAGAGGACACGGCGTCGGCCAGCGCCTGCTGCCAGCGCTGGCGCGGCCATTCGCCGCCGTGCTGGCCTGCCAGTTGGCCTGTGTGTGTGCTTGCGGCTATCATCTGCGCCCTTTTTCCGGGCCTGGGGCCCCCTAAAGCGGGCCGGATTCTCGCAGATCGGTTTTTTGCAGTCACACGCTGCGATGCCCGGGCAATGACAGTGTCAAGAAATTCAGCAATCGACTCAGGCGACCTCATTCCATGGGCAGCATTTCCACCAACGAGTTCAAGTCGGGCGTCAAGATCATTCTCGAGAACGATCCGTATTCGATCGTCGAGAACGAGATGGTCAAGCCGGGCAAGGGTCAGGCCTTCAATCGCGTCCGCGTGCGCAACCTGAAGACCGGTCGCACCATCGAACGCACGTTCAAGTCGGGCGACACGGTGGAAGCCGCCGACGTCGTCGAAACGGACATGCAGTATCTCTACGCCGACGGCGAGTTCTGGCACTTCATGGTGCCGGACACGTTCGAGCAGTACACCGCCGGCAAGGAAGCGGTAGGCGACACCATGAAGTGGCTGAAGGACGGCATGGAGTGCGTCGTGATGCTGTGGAACGGCGTGCCGCTCAACGTCACCCCGCCGGCGCATGTCGAACTCAAGATCGTGAAGTCCGATCCGGGTGTGCGCGGTGACACCGCCACCGGCGGCGGCAAGCCGGCCGAGCTGGAGACCGGCGCCGTCGTGCGCGTGCCGCTGTTCATCAACGAAGGTGAACTGATTCGTGTCGATACGCGGACGGGCGAGTACATCGCGCGCGCGAAGGGCTGATTCTTTTTGTAGGTCAGGCTTCAGCCTGACGGTTCCGGGGGCCGGCTGAAGCCGGCCCCACAGGCAGAGCCAGAGCGAATGACGGCAGCCATCAGCACTGCCACGAACTCCTCCAGCCCCGCCTGATCCTCGGCATCGAAGCGTCCCAGCTTCGGGCTGTCGATATCCAGCACACCCGCCAGTTCGTCACCGGCAATCATCGGCACGACGATTTCCGAGTTCGACGCCGAGTCGCAGGCGATGTGGCCCGGAAACTCGTGCACGTTCGGCACGAGCACGGTGGCGCGCCGCGCGGCCGCCGTCCCGCAGACGCCTTTGCCCATCGCGATACGTACGCAGGCAGGTTTGCCCTGGAAGGGGCCGACCACCAGTTCGCCATCTTTCAGCAGATAGAAGCCCGCCCAGTTGAGATCGGGCAGCGAATGGAAAAGCAGCGCAGATGCGTTGGCGAGATTCGCAATGACGTCCGGTTCACCGGCAGTCAGCGAACGCAGTTCGCGCGCCAGTTCGGCATAGAACTGCGGTTTCGGCAGGTCGCGGCTGATGCTCGACTCGTGCATGGCCAAGCCCTCTCGTCACGCTCTCTCGAACGGAAAAGCGATTACCTCGTCGATGTGTTTCGCGCCGACGGCGCACATGACCAGGCGATCGAAGCCGAGTGCCACGCCGGAGCAGTCGGGCAATCCGTACTCGAGCGCGGCGAGGAAGTAATCGTCGATGGGCATCGGCGGCAGTCCACGTTGTCGGCGCTGTACGAGATCCTGCTCGAAACGCGCGCGCTGTTCCGCGGCGTTGCCCAGTTCATGGAAACCGTTCGCGAGTTCGATGCCATCGAGATACGCCTCGAAGCGCGAGGCGACCGGCCCGCGGATCTGTGCGAGCGCGGCCTGTGACGCCGGGTAGTCGTAGATGAACGTCAGTCGATCGTGACCGAGCTGCGGGCCGACCAGCACGCTCATGATCAGATCGAGGCATGCGTCGCGATCGGCGCGGATCGAGGCGGGCACTTCGATGCCGGCGCTTTCCAGCCGGGCAATCAGTACGGCATTCGGGTCGTTGAACGCATCGACACCGGCGTGAAGCTGCACGGCTTCGCGATAGGTGAGCCGTTCGGAGCGATCGACATGACGCGAGGCCGGTAGCACCGCGCCGACCAGACGCTCGACGTCCGACATCAGCGCGTGATGGTCGATGCCGAGCCGATACCACTCGATCAGCGTGAATTCCGGGTTGTGCCAGCGGCCCGATTCGCCGTCGCGATACACGCGGCAGATCTGCCAGAGGTCGCCGCAGCCTGCGGCCAGCAGACGCTTCATCGCGTATTCGGGCGAGGTATGCAGGTAACGCGGTCGATCGACTGCCGTTGCCGCGACGCTGGCGAGGTGGACGTCGGTGACGCCGGCGGCGCTCAGCGTCGGTGTCTCGACTTCGAGCGCGCGCGTTGCCGTGAAGTACTCGCGCGCGGCGCGCAGCATGCTGGCACGGACTTCGAGCGTCGCGATCGGGGCGGCGGGTTTCCAGGTCATATGACGAAAGTCACGAGGGTCACGAAAGTCACGAAGGTGACGAAAGTCACGAAGGTGACGAAAGTCGGGTAGTGGTCTTCGTGACTTTCGTCACTTTCGTGACTTCCGTCACCCTGCCCTTCCTATTGCTGTCCCCAGCACCACCTTCTCCATCGGCGTCAGCGAGGTTTCCCAGCGCATCCGGTCTTTCTGGAACAGCAGCACGACCGTCGAGCCCATGTTGAAGCGCCCGAGTTCCTCGCCCTTGGCGAAGGTTCGTCCGACACCGCGATCGATGACGATGGGCGACTTGCGCCGGCGCGGCGGTGGATTGATCTCGCCGCAATGCACGGTCTCCATGCTGCCGACGAACAGCGCGCCGACCAGGATCAGCGCCATCCGGCCGAAATCGGTGTCGAATTCGCAGATGACGCGCTCGTTGCGCGCGAAGAGTCGCGGCACGGTGCGCGCGGTCGCGGCATTCACGCTGAACAGATCGCCGGGAACGTACACGGTGCTGAGCGCCTTGCCCGCGACCGGCATGTGGATGCGGTGATAGTTGTAGGGCGCGAGATAGATGCAGGCGAAGGTGCCATCGAGATAGGCCTGCGCGGCGCCCGGGTCGGAGCCCAGCAGTTCGTGCAGCGTGTAGTCGTGCCCCTTGGCCTGCAGCAGCTTGCCGTGGGTGATCGGGCCGCGCTGGCTGAGCGTGCCGTCGACGGGACTGACGATGGAGTCGTTCGCGGCATCGATGGGCCGCGCGCCGGGACGCAGTGCGCGCGTGAAAAAATCGTTGAAGCTGCGATAGGCGAACGGATCGGACTGCGCTGCTTCCGCCATGTTCACTTCATAGCCGCGCAGGAAGTTCGCGATGATGAGCCGCCGCACCGTCGGCGACTCCGAGCGCATGACGGCATAGATCAGGCGTGAGAGCAGATGTTTCGGCAGGACGTACTGCAGTCCGGCGAAAAGCCGGTCGCCGAAAGTCGCGGGTGTGTCGGAATCGGGAATGCGTTCGGTCATGCAAGGATCAGCCGGCCTCGACGATGCGTCGATAGTCGTCCGCGATGACGGCGGCGGTGTGCGGGCCGGAGAAGAGTGCACGCAGCTGTCCGGCGGGATTCACCAGGAAAAGCGCTGCGGAATGATCGACGGTGTAGTCGCCGTTAGGCAGCGGGCTGGTGGCGACGGGAACGCCGAGCGCACGGGTGAATGCGTCGATGTCATCCTGCGTGCCGGTGACGCCGGTGAACGAGGGGCTGAAGAACTTCACGTAAGACGCGAGTTGCTCCGGTGTGTCGCGTTTTGGATCGACCGAGACCAGCACGATCTGCGGTCGCCGGGATTCCGGCAGGTCCGCGAGCAGCTTTTCGGTCTGCGCCAGCACGCCGAGGGTGGTCGGGCACACGTCGGGGCAGTGCGTGAAGCCGAAAAACAGCAGGCTCCAGCGATTCTGCAATCGTGCGGCATCGAAGGCGCCGCCGCTCTGATCGATGAGTTTGAAGGTCGGCAGGGCGCGCGCCGGTTCGAGTGCGGTCGCCTGCGCCAGCCCGAGCTGGGCACCGCCGCGCGGATTCAGGACCGAGCGCGCCAGCAGCATGCCGCTGGCAATGGCTACAATGGCGACGACAGCGGCGATGGCGATGGATTGCTTGCGGGACATTGCTGGAGAACGGCGATGTTCGCCCGGAAATTCGAGGCCGCGGATTATTGCACGGTACCGCCCAGGATCTCTGCCCCGAAATCTGCCACGTCCGATCTCACATGCCCAACGCCCCGCAACTCCGCACCGTCGAAGACCTGATCCGTCATGGCGCCAGCCAGTTCTCGATGGCGGACGTGTGGTTCGGCCATGGCACCGACAATGCCGTCGACGAGGCGGCCGAACTGGTGTTTTTCGGGGCGGGTCTGTCGCATGAGGATGCGCCCAAGGTCTATGCGCGCGAACTGAGTTCGCGGCAGCGCGAGGAAGTGCTGCAGCTGTTCGAGCGTCGCATCCGCGAGCGCGTGCCGGTCGCGTATCTGACGCATCGCATGTGGTTCGCGGGGCATGAGTTCTATGTCGACGAGCGCGTGCTGGTGCCGCGCTCGCCCATCGCGGAACTGATCGAAGCGGGTTTCGAGCCGTGGATCGATGCCGACCGCATCCGTTCGGTGCTGGACATCGGCACGGGATCGGGTTGCATTGCCATCGCGGCGGCACTGGCGTTGCCGCAGGCCCAGGTCGATGCCGCGGATATTTCGGACGATGCCCTGGCCGTCACGAAGATCAACATCGAGCGCCATCACGTGGTCGACCGCGTGCGTGCGGTGCGCTCGGATGTTTTCGACGGCGTCGAGGGTCGCCGTTACGACGTGATCGTGACGAATCCGCCCTATGTCGGCAGCGAAGAACTGGCGGGACTGCCCGACGAGTATCAGCGCGAACCCCGGCTCGGCCTGTATGGCGGCGATGACGGCCTGGATATCGTCCGGCGCATCCTGGCGCAGGCGGTCGATCATCTCGAGCCGCACGGCATCCTGATCGCCGAAGTCGGCAATTCCGAGCACGCACTGGTCGATGCCTTTCCGCGCGTGCCGTTCACCTGGCTGGAGTTCGAGCGGGGCGGGGGCGGTGTGTTTCTTCTCACTGCCGATCAACTCAAGCCGCTGTCGCAGCGTCGATGACGCTAGAATCCCGACCCCGTTCTTTTCCGGCCAGCGGCCAGTAGCCAGCAGCCTGTCACCCATCACATGTCCGGCAACACGTTAGGCACACTGTTCACCGTCACGACCTTCGGCGAGAGCCACGGGCCTGCGCTCGGCTGCATCGTCGATGGCTGTCCGCCGGGGTTGGAATTGTCGGAGGCTGACATCCAGCCGTTCGTGGATTTACGCCGAACGGGCACGTCGCGCCACACCAGTCAGCGCCAGGAACCCGATCGCGTGCAGATCCTCTCCGGCGTGTTCGAAGGTCGCACGACCGGTACGCCCATCGGCCTCTTGATCCACAACGAAGACCAGCGTTCGCGCGACTACGAAAAGATCAAGGATCGCTTCCGTCCCGGCCACGCCGACTACACGTACCAGCAGAAATACGGCTTCCGCGACTATCGCGGCGGCGGTCGTTCCTCGGCGCGCGAAACGGTGATGCGGGTGGCCGCCGGTGCCATTGCGCGCAAGTACCTCAGACAGCGGCTGTCGCTGAACATCCGCGGCTATCTCGCGCAGCTCGGTCCGCTCGAGCTCGAACCGAAGAACATCGAGGCGGCCTACGACAATCCGTTCTTCTCCCCCGATCCGTCGCGGCTCGAAGAGCTGGAGAACTACATGATCGCCCTGCGTCGCGACGGCGATTCCGTCGGCGCGCGCGTGACCGTGATCGCCACCGGCGTGCCGGTGGGACTGGGCGAACCGGTGTTCGATCGCCTCGATGCCGACATCGCCTACGCGATGATGAGCATCAACGCGGTGAAGGGCGTCGAGATCGGCGCCGGCTTCGCGTCGGTCGAGCAGCGCGGTTCGCAGCATCGCGACGAACTCACGCCGCGAGGGTTTCGTTCGAACAATGCCGGCGGCGTGCTGGGCGGCATTTCCTCGGGCCAGGACATCGTCGTCAGCATTGCGCTGAAGCCGACGTCGAGCATCACCATTCCCGGCCAGACCATCGATCTCGACGGCCATGTGACCGACGTGATCACGACCGGCCGTCACGATCCCTGCGTCGGCCTGCGCGCCACGCCGATCGCCGAGGCGATGCTGGCGCTGGTCCTGATGGACCACTATCTGCGGCATCGTGCGCAGAACGGCGACGTCGTCTCCGCCACGCCGATCATTCCCGCGCACGAGTGAACTCCGATTCGCTGCGTCTCGCCGCCGGGTACTTCATGTACTTCGGCGCCGTCGGGATATTCGCGCCGTTCTGGAGTCCGTACTTGGCGCTGCGCGGTTTCGGACCGGTCGAAATCGGGTTGCTGATTGCACTGGTGTCGGCGGCTCGCGCCGTCGTACCGCTGATGCTGGGCTGGATCGCCGACGCCACGAAACGCCCGACGCGCGTGCTGCAGATATCGGCGGCGCTGGCCGTCGTGTGTTTTGCCCTGTTCCCGTTGCAATCGGGCCTGCTGTCGTTCGGCCTGCTCAGCCTGTTGTTCGGCGCATTCTGGAATGCCGTCATTCCGCTGTTCGACTCGCATGCCCTGCATCATCTCGGCACGCAATCGCATCGCTATGGACGGCTGCGACTGTGGGGGTCGGTCGGTTTCATCGTCGTGACGTCCGTCGGCGGATTCATTCTCGACCAGGCGGGCTATCGATGGGTGCCGTGGCTCGCGCTGCCGCCGATGATCGGTGCCTTTCTCATGACGTTGACGGTCCCGCCGATGGCGACGACGGCGGATCGCATCTCGCTGCGGGAACTGGGCTCGATCGTGCGTTCGCGCGGCGTCGTCGCCGCACTCGTCGTTGCCACGCTCGTGGTCATGAGCAGCGGCGCGTACTACGCCTTTTTCTCGATCTGGCTTGAGACGAACCACTACGACAAATCGACCATCGGCCTGTTGTGGGCGCTCGGCGTGCTGGCCGAGGTCGCCGTCTTTGCGATGGGGCAGTCGCTGCTGACGCGCTTTTCGATCCGCACGCTGTTCATTGCGGCAGCGGCGGGTACGGCCGTGCGCTGGATGGTCGTCGCGTGGTTCGTCGCGCATCCCGTGCTGCTGGCCGCCTCGCAGCTGCTGCACTGCCTGAGTTTCGCGGTACTGCACTTTGCGATCGTGCTGACGGCGCATCGCGAATTCCCGCCGGCGTTGCAGAGCACGGGACAGTCGTTGTTCAGCAGCGTCGCTTATGGCGGGGGAGGGCTGGCCGGGAGCCTGCTGGCCGGTGTGATCTGGGCAGCAGTTTCAGCGCGAGCATCTTATGTCACCGCGGCCATTATTGTAGTGTTCGCCACGATTTGCGCCGTGCTCGGCTTGCGCGGCACGAGCCTCGATCAGATCAGTCCCAGGCAGTTCAGGAATTCACGGGCGCCATGAGCAGAAGTTGGAACGTCGCCGTTCTCGGTGCGACCGGCCTTGTCGGCCAGACCATGTTGTCGATCCTCGAGCAACGCAGGTTTCCGGTCGACAAGCTCTACCCGCTGGCCAGCGCGCGCTCGGTCGGCAAGAGCATCCGTTTCAACGGTGCCGACGTGCCCGTGCTCGACGTCGAAACATTCGATTTTTCAAAGGCCCAGGTGGGTCTTTTCTCGGCCGGCGCCAGCGTCTCGAAAGTGCATGCGGTGCGGGCCGGCGCGGCTGGCTGCGTCGTGGTCGACAACACCTCGCAGTTCCGTTACCAGGACGACATCCCGCTGGTCGTGACCGAAGTGAATCCGCATGCCATCGCGGGCTATCGCCGGCACAACATCATCGCCAACCCGAACTGCTCGACCATGCAGATGCTGGTGGCATTGAAGCCGCTGCACGACGCGGCCCAGATCGAACGCATCAACGTCGCGACCTACCAGTCCGTCTCCGGCGGCGGTCAGAAGGCGATGGACGAGCTGAGCACCCAGACGGCGGCGCTGGCAAAAGGCGAGAAGGCCACGGCGAAGGTCATCGCCAAGCAGATCGCCTTCAACTGCGTGCCGCAGATCGACGTGTTCCTGGACAACGGCTACACCAAGGAAGAAATGAAGATGTTCTGGGAAACCCAGAAGATCTTCGAGGACAAGTCCATTCGCGTGAATGCCACCGCGGTCCGCGTGCCGGTCTATGTCGGCCACTCGGAAGCGGTGCATATCGAAACCCGTCGCAAGCTGTCCGCGGCCGATGCCAGGGAACTGCTGTCGCGGGCGCCGGGGGTTGTCGTACTGGATGAAAGGCAGCCGGGCGGCTATCCCACACCAGTCACCGAAGGGGCCGGAACGGACCCAGTCTACGTTGGCAGAATCCGGGAGGACATCAGCCACGATCGGGGTCTGAATTTGTGGATTGTGTCCGATAACGTTCGCAAGGGAGCTGCTTTAAATAGCGTCCAGATCGCCGAGATTTTGGTAAAAGATTACCTGTAAGCTATATTTGCGCGCGCAAGGTCATGAAGCACATGAGCTTTTGATCCAAGAAAGTGTCGCGCCGATCCCATTACATAACTAAGTAACCAGCCGGCAGAAACTAGGGATGCCCAGGACACGGTCGGGAGAGCTGATGAGAAGATATTTGCCGCGCCTGCTGCTGACGGGCGCCATGCTGTCCCCTACGGCGCTGTATGCGCTCGGCCTGGGCGAAATCCGGCTCAACTCGGCACTCAACCAGCCTTTCGATGCCGACATCGAAGTCATCGCGCCGACCCGCGAGGAACTGGCCGAGCTCAAGGTGACGCTCGCGAGCAATGAGATGTTCGCGCGTTACGGCATCGATCGCCCCGCCTACCTGTCCAATTTCGATTTCGCCGTCAGCCGCACGCGCGACGGCCAGGTGACGATCAAGGTCACGTCGAACCGCTCGGTCACCGAACCGTTCGTCACGATCCTGGTGGAAGCGAGCTGGGGCCGCGGCCGGCTGCTGCGCGAATACACCGTGCTGCTCGATCCGCCGGTCTTCATGCCGTCGCAGCCCGAACAGAATCGCCCGGTGACTGCGCCGGAATCCGGTGCGCGCACCGAAGGTCGCATCGAACGCGCGCCTGCCGAACCGACGCGTCCCGTCCCGGCGCCCGAGTCGGTGACGCAGGAAGAGCCCACCGCACCCGTGTCCGCACCGGCAGCCGTCGGCGGCACGTACGAAGTCCAGCGCAACGACACGCTGTCGCGCATCGCACGCCAGGTGAATCCGAGCGCATCGGCCGGCGCACAGAACCAGACGATGATCGCGCTGTTCCGCGCGAATCCCGAAGCCTTCGCCGGCAACATCAATCGCCTCAAGGCCGGCAGCGTGCTGCGCGTCCCGGACCTTGCCGAGATCGAATCCATTTCGCGTTCGGAAGCCTCGGCCGAAGTGGCCCAGCAACAGGAAGCCTGGAGCAGTTCGTTCCGTACGGCCTCCGAAGATGAATCCACGCGCCTGCGCCTGGTGACGCCGGAAGAGCCGGCGGCGCCCGCAGTGCCCGTTGCACCTGCTGCCGAGCAGACGCCGGCGGCATCTGCAGGTACCGGATCGGCAACGACGCCGGCTGCCGAAGACAAGCGACTCCAGGTCGCCAGCCCCGGTCTGTCGGACGTGCAGCAGGGCGTGTCGGAAACGCCTCCGGCCGCACAGCCTGAAACACCGGTTGAGCAAGCACCGGCCGCCGAGACGCCGACGGAAGCGGCGCCTGCCCCGGCTGAGGAGCCGGCGCAAGCCACGCGGCCTGTCCGTCCGCAGCCGCAGCCCGTCGAAGCGCCGGCCCCGTCGCTGATCGATCGCATCGGCGAATTCTTCTGGGTTCCGATCGTTGCCGGCCTGCTGCTGGTCATTGGTCTCATCTTCATGTTCCTGAAGCGTCGCCGCGAAGCGAACGAAGGACCGGATCTGGATGCCTTTGCGCCAGCCGCATTCGAACCCCGTTTCAACGAGCCCGCGCGAGCGGCTGCGACTGCGTCCCGCAGCCGTGCGGACGTGTTCAGCGTCGATGACGATATCGCCGACGAGCCGCTGGCCGACTTCGAGGATGAGCCCGCACCCGTGACGTCTGTCCGCAAGGACACTGCGGTGCGTCCTGCGGCGGCACCGGTCGCGATCGCCGAGCCCAAGCCCGTCGACGACACGCTCAGCAGCGAAACGTCGGTGCGCTTCGATCAGCAGGATGCGCTGGCGGAAGCCGATTTCCACATGGCCTACGGTCTCTACGACCAGGCCGCCGATCTGGTGAAGATCGCCATCGAGCGCGAACCCGAGCGTCGCGATCTCAAGCTGAAGCTGCTCGAGATCTACTTCGTCTGGGGCAATCGCGATCTGTTCCTCGACACGGCACGCGAGCTGCACGCCACGCGCGACCAGGAGGCCGCGGGCGAGTGGGACAAGGTCGCCATCATGGGGCGCCAGATCGCTGCGGAAGATCCGATGTTCAAGGCCGACGGCAGCGCCGGCCGCGTCGACCTGGTCGACGTGAATCTGGAAGGCGGCGAGAACCGCGTCGATCTGGATCTGTTTGCCGAACCCGAAGCCGATGCGGGCAATGCGCTCGACATGGAATTCGGCAGCGGCGAACGCAAAGCCGCCGGGGGCAGTTCCGATCTGGATTTCCTGCTCGACGAGCCGCAACCTGAACGCGACGACGAGCCGACCCGCGAGATCGATCCGCTGGCACGCACGCAGGAAACGCCGACGATCGAATCGCCGATGCTCGACCGGTCGGCGCAGACGGTGCGCGACAAGCTCGATGAGCAGCTGTCGGGCCGCGCCGAGCAGACGGCGGAGCTGTCGCTCGACGATCTGGGACTCGATGTCGATTCGCTGGAAACCACCGGCGCGCTCGAGCAGACCGCGTCGCTCGAGAAGGACATTCCCGAGGACGACGAACCGCACGGCCAGGCGTTGCGCGACGACGAGATGACGCAGCTGGCGCCATCGCTCGGCAGTCTCGATCGCACGATGGAAGCGCCGCGCGTCGAGAAGTTCGACATCGAGAGCACGGGCACCGTGTACATCGATCAGGTCGATCTGGGCGGCGGCGATACCGTCGAGCAGCCGCGGATGGATATCGACAGCACGGCGCAGATGAAGACGCAGATCGCCAGGGGCACGCCGGATCTCGACGTGGACCTGGACAGCTTCGGCGAATCTGCCCTCGGCGGCGACACGCTGCGCCAGCCGGTTGCGGACGTGGACAAGTTCTCCGACGACGTCTTCGCCGATCGCACCAGCGAATTCCAGAAGATTGATCTGGACGTGGGCGAAGCGCTCGGTGCCGACGATCATGCGCCGACCAACAAGCAGGTCATCACGACCGAAATGGAATTGTCGGAACTCGAACCGGTCACGATGAGTGAAGTGGGGACGAAGCTCGACTTGGCCCGCGCCTACATGGACATGGGCGATCCGGACGGTGCCCGCAGCATTCTCGAAGAAGTGCTGCAGGAAGGGACGTCCAACCAGAAGCAGGAAGCGCAGCGTCTGCTGGATTCGATCCGATAGCGGAGCGATGCCTCGCATCGCTCTCGGACTCGAATACGACGGCAGCACCTTTGCCGGCTGGCAGTCGCAGTCTCATGCGCGCGGGATCCAGTCGGCCGTCGAAGCGGCCGTCGCCGTCGTTGCCGATCATCCTGTCGAAGTCACCGCGGCGGGACGAACCGATGCCGGGGTTCACGCGGCGATCCAGGTCGTCCATTTCGATTCGCCGTCCGTCCGTTCCGAACGCAACTGGGTGCTCGGCACCAATACCAACCTGCCGACGCAGGTCAGCGCGCTATGGGCGCGCGAGGTCCCTGACTCCTTTCACGCGCGCTACAGCGCGATGGCGCGCAGCTATCGCTACCTGATTCTCAATCGGCCGGTGCGCCCTGCGCTGCGCGCCGGCAACGTCACGTGGGTGCGCGATCCGCTCGATCACGAACGCATGCACGCGGCCGCGCAGCAACTGGTCGGCGAACACGATTTCTCCTCGTTCCGTGCGGCCGAATGCCAGTCGCGCTCGCCGACGCGGCGCCTGCAACGGATACAGGTCCGCCGACAGGACGAACTGCTCTGTCTCGACGTGACGGCCAATGCCTTTCTGCATCACATGGTGCGCAACATCGCCGGCACCTTGATCGCAGTGGGAAAGGGCGACCAACCGGTCGAATGGGTCGCTGACGTGCTCGCGGCGCGGGATCGCCGCGTCGCAGGGATCACGGCGCCGCCCGACGGACTGTATCTGGCGGCCATCCAGTACGAAGGAATCCTCGGCCTGCCGAGCGTCGCGGGCGACCTCCTGGGCTTCCCTTGCCCGTCTCGCCCAGACCAAGTATAGATGCCGCCTCTTGCGGGCCCCCGGCGCCCTGAGGGAACAAGCTTCCGATGACCTGGTTCGAAAAAATCATGCCTTCGCGGATCAAGACCGAACGCCGTACGCGTTCGGTGCCGGAAGGTCTGTGGATGAAATGTGCGGCCTGCGATGCCGTGCTGTACCGCGCGGAACTCGAGCGCAACCTGCACGTGTGCCCGAAGTGTTCGCACCACATGCGCATCGGTGCCCGCGAACGTCTCGAACACTTTCTCGATCCGGATTCCTTCGCCGAATTCGCCGACAACGTCGAGCCGGAAGATCCGCTCAAGTTCCGCGACAGCAAGAAGTATCGCGATCGACTCTTGCAGGCGCAGAAGAGCACGGAAGAAACGGATGCACTGATCGTCATGGCCGGCACGGTGCACGGACTGCCGCTGGTGGCGTGCGCCTTCGAGTTCCAGTTCATGGGCGGCTCCATGGGTTCGGTGGTCGGTGAGCGCTTCGTGCGTGCGGCGGAATACTGCCTCGAACATCGCGTGCCGCTGATCTGCTTCAGCGCGAGCGGCGGTGCGCGCATGCAGGAGGCGCTGCTGTCGCTGCTGCAGATGGCCAAGACCAGTGCGGTGCTTGCGCGCATGGCGCGCGAACGCATTCCCTATATTTCCGTGATGACGGATCCGACCACGGGCGGCGTGTCCGCCAGTCTGGCGATGCTGGGCGACGTGAACATCGGCGAACCCAAGGCTCTCATCGGTTTCGCCGGCGCACGCGTGATCCAGCAGACCGTGCGCGAGACCCTGCCGGAAGGATTCCAGCGCAGTGAATTCCTGCTCGAGCACGGCGCGCTCGACATGATCGTCGATCGCCGCGACATGCGTGACCGGATCGCCGGCCTGCTGGCGATGTTCACCAACAAGACGCTGCCGACACCTTCCTGAGTACACGATCGGATCAGCGCGATCCGATTTCACTGCCATGCGCTTCACGACGCTGACCGACTGGCTCGCGTGGCAGCAGACGCTGCATCCGAACGCGATCGATCTGGGACTCGAGCGGCTCAACCGCACGCTGCAGCGCCTGGGCTGGCGTCGGCCCGCCTGTCCCGTCATCACCGTGGCGGGAACCAATGGCAAGGGGTCGAGCGTGGCCCTGCTCAACCGCATCCTGGGCGAGGCGGGGTACCGGGTCGGCACATTCACTTCGCCGCATCTGCTGCGCTACAACGAGCGCATCATGATCGCGGACCGCGAAGTCTCCGACGCATCGCTGATCGCGGCATTCGAACGGATCGATGCGGTGCGCGGTGCGGACACGCTGACGTATTTCGAGTTCAATGCGCTCGCCGCGCTGCTGGTATTCGAAACCGCCGGCCTCGATGCGCTGGTGCTCGAGGTCGGCCTGGGCGGGCGGCTGGATGCGGCGAATGCCGTCGATGCGGACGTGGCGCTGATCACCTCCATCGATCTCGATCATTGCGAATGGCTGGGACCCGACGTCGAATCGATCGGACGGGAGAAGGCGGGCATCTTCCGTGCCGGACAGACGGCGATCTTCGGTTCGGGCGCCATGCCGGCGTCGATCCAGTCGGTGGCCGATGCGCTCGGTACGAAGCTGCTGTGCCACGGCCGCGATTATCAGGTACGCCGTTCAGGCACTCGCTGGTCGTGGCAGGGTGTGCACGGCCGTCTCGATGACCTGCCGGCACCGGCGCTGGTCGGCGACATCCAGTTCGACAACGCGGCTGCGGTACTGACTGTGCTGGAGGCTCTGGCGGAACGCCTGCCCGTATCCCGGGATGCGATCGAGCGAGGATTGCGCAAGGTGCAGATCACCGGGCGATTCCAGCGCATCCGCAGAGATCACGAATGGATTCTCGATGTCGCACACAACCCGGCCGCGGCGCGGGTTCTTGCCTCGCAACTTGCGACCCCTGCGACGAAGGGGCGCACGATCGCCGTGTGCGGCATCCTCGGCGACAAGGACATCGAAGGCATCTGCCGCACGCTGACCTCGAGCATCGATGTCTGGATCGCAGCCGGATTGGGCAGCGAACGCTCCATCCGTGCCGCCGATCTCGGCGAGCGCCTGCGCCAATGCGGAGCGAATGTCTTTGCGACTACCGACAACGTGTCGCAAGCATGCGCGACCGCCGCATCGCTGGCTGCAGCCGCCGATCGGATCGTCGTGTTCGGTTCGTTCCTGACCGTCGCCGCGGCGCTGCAGTGGCTGGAAGGCGAGGGCGGCTGAACGCGGCGTTGCAGACAGCGGCGCAACGCCCGTTGCGGATGTTTATACTTTGCGCCCGTGGAACGTCACGTAAAAGAACGGCTCATCGGTGCGGCGGTACTGGTCGCGGCAGCAGTCATCCTGATTCCGGAAATGCTTTCCGGACGTGGCGAGGTAGCGGATGAGAAACCGACCGCCGCGACGTCGGCCGGCGAGACGCCGCTGAAGACCTACACCATCGATCTCAACCGGTCACCGCCGCAATCTGCTGCCTCCGGACCCGAATCACTGACGACGAGTGCGCCGCCGCCGGAAACGGCGCCGCCTCCTGAGACGATCGCGGAAGCGACTTCGACGCCAGGCACTCAGGCAATCCCTGAATCGGCCGCGTCGACTGCAGCGCCCGAACGCCAATCCCCACCTCCCGTCGGAGCGACGGCTCCGCCCGCCGGGCGACCTGCGACGACAAAACCCGTCGCGCCCGAGCCGACGCCGGCGCGAAGCGCGATCCCGGACAACAAGCCCGCAGGCGCCGGCTGGGCCGTGCAGCTCGGCAGCTTTTCCAGCCGCGCCACCGCCGACAGCATGGCGGGCAAGCTGCGCGGCGAGGGATACGAAGCTTTTGTGATGCCGGTCAAATCCGCGACCGGCACGCTGTATAGAGTGCGTATCGGGCCGATGGCGGATCGCGATGACGCGACTCGCGTGCTCGGCAAGGTCAAAGGCAACGTTCCGGCGGCCACCGTTGTCAAGCATCCGTGACGCAAAGTGTTCACCGGAGCAAACAAGCATCGGGCGCATGGCAAGTCCGTAAAGCCCGCTGGTAGACTTCGCGCACTGCAACAGATGCGACGAACCGAGTCCTCGAGCCGCCGCGAATGTCACAGCGATCCGTTCATCGACTCCCGCTTACCAACGACGATCCACCGGTGACGCACCGTCCATGAACGGCGCTGACTATCTCATTCTGGGCGTGCTCGCGGTTTCCATGCTGCTGGGCATGTATCGCGGCTTCGTTCGCGAGTCGATCGGCCTGCTGGCCTGGCTCGGCGGCCTGTGGCTGGCGTGGCGCTACGCGTCGCTGGTCGAACCTTTCCTCGGCGGTGCGCTGGCCGAACCCCCCCGGCGGCCCTGGGCCGCGCGGGCACTTATCGGCGTCTGCGGCGTCCTGCTGGGCTGGATGGTGGCCGGTATCCTCGGATACCTGTTGCGGCATTCGGGCCTCAGTATCGTGGTCGATCGTCTGCTGGGCATGCTGTTCGGCCTGCTGCGCGGCGCGGTCGTGATCGCCGCGCTCATCCTGCTGGCGCAGTTCGCCCAGATGGACGAGGTGAAATGGTGGAAGCGCTCCGTGCTGATGCCTTACGCCGTCGAATTCTCTGCCTGGATTGAGGCGTTTGCCGAAACCGGCATGCGGCTGCTTGAAGAGCAGGCGCTGATCCCCCATTTCCCGTCCGCGGCGTCGTCATCGAGGGCCTGATCCCATGTGCGGAATCGTCGGTATCGTCGGCCACTCGCCCGTCAACCAGCAGATCTATGACGCGCTGACCGTGTTGCAGCACCGCGGCCAGGACGCCGCCGGCATCATGACCGCCCACGAGGGCGAACTGTTCCTGCGCAAGCAGAATGGCCTGGTCCGCGATGTCTTTCAGCACCGCCACATGCTGGCGCTGAAGGGCAATATCGGCATCGGCCATGTCCGTTATCCGACCGCCGGCTGCGACAGCGCTTCCGAAGCGCAACCGTTCTTCGTCAATTCGCCGTACGGCATCTGTCTCGGTCACAACGGCAACCTGACGAATGCGTCCGAACTGGCGGAAGTCCTCGTCCGCGAAGATCGCCGTCACCTCAACACCAGTTCCGATTCTGAAGTCCTGCTCAACGTGCTCGCCAGCGAGCTGTCGAACGCAGGCGCGCCGCGTGCGTCTGCCGCGGACATCTTTGCCGCGCTGACCGCCGTTTATCGTCGTTGTCGCGGCGGTTTCGCCGTCGTTGCGATGATCGTCGGCCACGGACTGGTCGGCTTCCGCGATCCGCATGGCATTCGCCCGCTGGTGCTCGGCAAGCGCGAGTCGGCGCAGGGCCCGGAATACATGCTCGCTTCCGAAAGCGTGGCGCTCGACATGCTCGGTTTCGCACGCGTGCGCGACATCGCGCCTGGCGAAGCCGTGTTCATCGACGAACAGGGCCGCTTCTATTCGCAGCAGTGCGTGGCCGCGGGCACCACAACGCCCTGCATCTTCGAATACGTCTATTTCGCGCGGCCGGATTCCATCATCGACAACATCTCCGTGCACAAGGCGCGCCTGCGCATGGGCGATCTGCTCGCGGAAAAAATCCGTCGCGTCTGGCCGGATCACGACATCGACGTCGTCATTCCGATTCCGGACACGAGCCGCACGGCGGCGGTGCAGGTATCGCAACTGCTCGGCATCAAGTATCGCGAAGGCTTCGTCAAGAACCGCTACATCGGCCGCACGTTCATCATGCCGGGCCAGGAGCAGCGCGCGAAGTCGGTACGCTCGAAGCTCAATGTCATCGACCTCGAGTTCCGCGGCAAGAACGTGCTGCTGATCGACGATTCCATCGTGCGCGGCACGACCTCGGCGCAGATCATCGATCTGGCGCGCGAAGCCGGCGCCCGTCGCGTGTACTTCGCATCGGCGGCGCCGCCGGTGCGCTTCCCGAACGTCTATGGCATCGACATGCCGGCGGCGGCCGAACTGGTGGCTGCGGGACGCTCGGAAGATGAAGTCGCAGACATCATCGGCGCCGACCGGCTCATCTATCAGGACCTCGGCGATCTCGTGCACGCCTGCCAGCATCACGACTCCGAGGTGCATCAGTTCGATACGTCGTGCTTCTCCGGCGAGTACGTGACCGGCGACATCACGCCGGCGTATCTGGATCGCCTGCAGGCCGAGCGTTCGGATCAGGCCAAAGAAAAGCGCCGGCAGGTCAGCCGGCATTCGCTCAAGGCCATCCGCGCGGTCTGACGCGTCCGGCGGAGGAGGGGACTCCGTGTCATCTGGAGTACCGTCAGCCGCCGGCAGGACCTCGCCGACCACCCAGTCGCAGTCGACGCCGCGGCTGCTGATCATCACCGATCACACCGAACTCGGGCGCGCGCTCGAACACCACGCCACTGTCGTCTGGCCCGATGCCGAATGTCGCGTGCACGCGCCGACGGTGTCCGGTCGATTCCACGCCGCGTTCACTGCGCTCGGCTATGACGTCGTCATCCTCGACGATCGCGTCGAGCGCGGACGCGGCGAGGAATGGCTCGAGAATCTGCTGCGGCGCGAGGCGTTTCCTCCGATCGTGTATCTCGCGCCTGGCGATGAGCCGGCGCTGGCGAAACGCATACTGGAGCGCGGCGTCATCGACGTACTCGTACGCGAACGAATCGATCATCGACGACTGGCCTCGGCACTGCGCGACGCGGTGCAACGCCGGCGTCAGCAGATTTCACTGCAGCGGATGAGTGCGCAGGCGCGCGCCAGTTCGACGTTCGGCCCGGTGACGATCCGCGGACATCGCTTCGTCCGCGAGATCGCCGTGGGCGGTACTTCGATGGTGTACCTGGCGGAAAGCGAGCGCGCCGGCGACATGGTCGTGCTCAAGGTGCTGCGGGATGCGCCCGAAGCACGCGATCCGCAGGCGCAGTTCGCGCGCTTCCTGCAGGAATACGAACTGATCTCGCGCATCCGCCATCCGAACGTGGTGCGCATCTACGATCTCGGCATCGCCGACGATCATGCCTACATCGCCATGGAGCATTTTCCGCTCGGCGATCTGCGCGGCCACATCGCGAGTGTGCTGCGACCGGCGGAAGCACTGGCTTATCTCGGCCAGATGGCGGGCGCGCTGCAGGTCGTGCATGAAGTCGGCGTCCTGCATCGCGACCTCAAGCCCGGGAACATCATGATGCGCGCGGACGGCTCGATCGCGCTGATCGACTTTGGCCTCGCCAAGCAGGTCTCGCTCGACGTCGACATGACCGGCACCGGCGAAATTTTCGGCACGCCGTACTACATGAGTCCGGAACAGGGACACGGCCAGGAACTCGATGAGCGCAGCGATCTGTACAGCCTGGGCGTGATCTTTTACGAGATGCTGATGCGGCGGAAACCGTATCTCGCGGCGAACCCGATGGCGGTGTTGTACATGCACGGCAACGCGCCGATTCCATTGCTCGAAGGACCGCTGACCCGCTACCAGTCGATCCTCAATCGCCTGCTGGCGAAGGACAGGACGGACCGCTTCGCATCGGCCGGCGAATTGCTGGCTTGCGTGCGTCAGCTGCAGGCGGAAGGATAACCGCCGTGAATGCCGTTGCCGCCGTCGCCGAAGACAGATCCGTGCTCCTCGCGGCGACGCCCGCGCGCTGGTTCGAGGTGGCGCGCGAGCGTTGGGGCGAATTGCTGGTCGATCACGCCAGCTGCGAAAAGAAGGCGGCCTCGACGGCGCTCAGTCTCATCTTCACGTATCCCGAAGACTTCGCACTGACGGATCGCCTGTCGCGTCTCGCGCGCGAAGAATTGCGGCACTTCGAACACGTCCAGAAATGCATGCGCGAGCTGGGCGTGCCGTTCGCGCGCCTCAAGCCTTCCCGCTATGCCGAAGGTCTGCGCAAGACCGTGCGTGCAAACGAGCCGCAACGGTTGCTGGACCTGCTGCTGTGCGGGGCATTGATCGAGGCGCGCTCGTGCGAGCGTTTCGAAGGACTCGTGCCGGTGCTGCCGGATCCGATCGCAGGCTTCTATGCAGGGCTCGCGCAATCCGAGGCGCGGCACCGCAGTCTCTACCTGCGTCTCGCCGAGCAGCGCACAGGCGGCGAAGACTGGCAGGCGCGATTGCTTGTGCTGGCGGAAGTGGAGGCCGAACTCGCGACGTCGCCGGATCCGCAGTTCCGGTTCCACTCGGGCGAGCCGGCGTTCTGATTCAGCGCCTCGCCAGTCCGGCGAGTTCAAATCCTGTCGAGCTCCAGCGCAGCACGCTGCCCTGCTCGTACCAGTCGCCGAGCACGATGCGCGTCGCTTCGTGACCATCCACCGTCAGTCGATGGACCGCGGGACGATGCGTGTGTCCGTGAATCATGCAGTCGACGCCGAAGCAGCGGAACGTTGCGGCAACGGCGTCGTGATTCACGTCCATGATGGAGGGCGCGGCCTTGTCCATGGCGTCGATGTGCGCCTTGCTGCCAGCGCGCATTTTCCCGGCGAGTCGTTGCCGCTGCCGCAGGGTCAGATTGCGCAGGACGAATTGCACGAACGGGTTGCGCACGATGCGCCGCAGGCGCTGATACGCAGGATCGTCGGTGCACAGCGTGTCGCCGTGCAGCAGCAGCACCCGACGCCCGTACAGATCGACCACGGTGCCGTCGTCGATGAGTCGCGTGCCGCTGTCGGCGCAGAAGCGCTTGCCGAGCAGAAAATCGCGGTTGCCGTGCATGACGAAGCAGGGCACGCCGCTGCCCGTCAGTTTCTTCATCGCCGCGACGATGCGCCGCTTGTCGGGATCCGGATCGTCATCGCCGATCCAGGCCTCGAACAGATCGCCGAGGATGTACAGCGCTTCCGCCTGTGCAGCTTCCCGATCGAGAAACGACAGGAACTGATCCGTGATGTCGGGCCGCGAGCCGTCGAGATGCAGATCGGAAATGAAGAGGGTGGTCACGGGGCAGGCTGGAAATGAGTTCAGCGAGGCGATCGCGTCTTCATTTGAGTTCTTCGATCTTCTCGATCACCACCGGCTTCATTGGCACGTCCTTGTCGAACGGACCACCGGCACCCGTGGCGACGACGCCGATCTCATCGACCACGCTCATGCCTTCGATGATCTTGCCGAAGACCGCGTAGCCCCAGCGACTCGGCTGCGGGTCGAGCGCCGCGTTGTCGGCGAGGTTGATGTAGAACTGCGCGTTGGCGCTGTGCGGGTCGCCGGTTCTCGCAATACCGATGGTGCCGCGTCGATTCGACAGGCCATTGCCGGACTCGTTGGGAATGCCGGCGCGGGTGGGCCGTTCCTGGAATTTCTCGTCGTAGCCGCCGCCCTGGGCGACGAAACCGCTGATGACGCGGTGAAAGATCGTGCCGTTGTAGTGGCCGGCGCGAACGTATTCCAGAAAGTTCGCCACGGTCAGCGGAGCCCGCGCGTTGTCGAGTTCGACCAGGAAGCTTCCGGCGTTGGTGTACACGCGGACGAGGGAGGGACTCTCGGCATTCGCTGCGCCAATCCCGCAGCAAAGGGCAAAGAGCAGTGCCAGGCAGTATCGGCGCATGATCGTGATGTGCGGCAGCCGTCGAATTGACGTCCGGATCTTAGCCCAAGCGGGAGGACGACCGCGGTGCGGGTGTATAGAATGCCGCCGTGCGCGGCCAGGGTGGCCGCCTCCCCAATATCCTAGAGAATGTCCTTCACTCCGCTAGTCACGAGATTTGCGCCGGCCCCGACCGGGCACCTGCACCTGGGCAATGCGCGCACGGCGCTGCTGAATTTCCTCGCAGCCCGCCATGCCGGCGGACAGTTCATCCTGCGTGTCGAAGACACGGACGAGGCCCGCAGTTCCGAGGAGTTCATGCGCGAACTCTTCCAGGACCTGCACTGGCTGGGGCTCGATTGGGATGAAGGCCCGGATATCGGCGGCCCGCATATCGCTTATCGGCAGCAGCAGCGCCGCCAGATCTACGAAGAATGGCTGGGCAAGCTGGATGCCGCAGGCCTGACCTATCCCTGCTTCTGTACGCCGGGGGAGTTGAACATTGCGCGCAAGCAGCTGCTCGCGGCTGGCAAGCCGCCGCGCTATGCGGGTACCTGCCGCAACCTGACGGAAGAGCAGCGTGCGGAGCGGCTCGTGAAGGGCAAGGCCGCGGCGCTCCGGTTTCGCGTGCCGCCGGCGCGGATCATCACCTTCGACGACGTGGTGCATGGCGAGCAGCGCTTCAACACCGACGACATCGGCGATTTCATCATCCGCCGCGCCGACGGCAGCACCGCCTTCTTTTTCTCCAACGCCATCGATGACGCGCTGATGGGCATCACGCTGGTGCTGCGCGGGGACGATCACCTGACCAATACGCCGCGCCAGATGCTGATCCTGCAGGCGCTCGACCTGCCCATACCGCGCTATGCGCACGTCGCGCTGCTGCAGGGAATGGACGGTGCAAAGCTCTCGAAACGACACGGCGATCTGAGCCTGCGCGATCTGCGCAAGCGCGGCTATTTGCCCGGCGCCGTTCGCAACCACCTCGTGCGTCTCGGGCACACCTGCGCGACCGACGGCTGGCTGGACGAAGCCGCGATGAAAGCCGAGTTCGATCTGAAGCGGCTGGGCCGGGCGGCGGCCAAGTTCGACGAAGCGCAACTGCGTCACTGGCAGAAGGAAGGCGTTGCACGCCTGAGTCCGGAGGATTTCCTGCTCTGGATTTCCAGTCAGTTGCCGACCGATGTCGAAACCTCGCGGCTGGCGCAGTTCGCAGCGGCGATCCGCCACAACGTCGAATTTCCGGCCGATGCGAAACTCTGGGTGGACGTCGTGTTCAGCACGCCGGAAACCGACGCCGAGGCATTGGCAAAGATGCAGGAGGCAGGGCCTGACTTCTTCGCGACGGCGGCGGAACTGTTCGCCGCTGGCGGCAAGGAATTTCGTCAGTTCGCCCGCGAACTCGGCGAGCGCACCGGCAGGAAGGGCCCCGCGTTGTACATGCCGCTGCGCGCCGCGCTCACGGGCGTATTGCACGGTCCGGAACTGGGACCGCTGCTGGCATTGATCGATACAAAAGAAATCGTCGCGCGACTCGAGAAGGCGCGACGCCTGGCCGGCTGAGGAGAACGATGCTGCAGCTTTTCAATACGCTCACCGGTCGCAAGGAGGAGTTCCATCCGCTCGAGCCAGGCATCGTGCGCATGTATGTCTGCGGCGATACCGTGTACGACTACTGTCACATCGGTCACGCGCGCAGCAAGATCGCTTTCGACATCGTGCGGCGCTATCTCGCGTTCAGCGGCTATCGCGTCACGTTCGTCCGCAACATCACGGACATCGACGACAAGATCATCAAGCGTGCCGCGGAGAATCGCGAGAGCGTGCAGACGCTGACGCAGCGATTCATCGATGCGATGCACGAGGACTACGATCGCCTCGGCATCCTGCGCCCTGACTTCGAACCGAAGGCCACCGGACACATCCCCAGCATCATCGCGATGACGCGTACGCTCATCGACAAGAACTACGCCTACGTCGCCACGAACGGCGACGTCATGTATTCGGTGTCCGCGTTCGCCGAATACGGCCAGCTGTCGGGTCGGCAACTGGGGGATCTGCGTGCCGGCGCGCGCGTGGCCATCGACGAAGCCAAGCGCGATCCGCTGGATTTCGTGCTCTGGAAACAGGCCAAGCCGGGTGAGCCTTCGTGGCCTTCCCCCTGGGGCGAGGGTCGGCCGGGCTGGCATATCGAATGCTCGGCGATGACGCTCGATCTGCTCGGCACGCGCTTCGACATTCACGGTGGCGGACTGGATCTCAAGTTTCCGCATCACGAGAACGAGATCGCGCAGTCCTGCGCCGCCACCGGCGACCGGTTCGCGACGTACTGGATGCACAACGGCTTCGTGAACGTCGACAACGAAAAGATGGCGAAGTCGGTCGGCAACTTCTTCCTGATCCGCGACGTGCTGAATTCGGGACGCGTGCGCGATCCGGAGGTGCTGCGATTCTTTCTGTTGTCGAGCCACTATCGCGGGCCGATCAACTATTCGCTGACGCAGATCGAGCAGGCCGATGCGGCACTGAGCCGGCTGTACACGGCGCTGCGCGATATCGAGCCTGCGGCCAATCATGAGCCGGGCGATGCGACGCGTCGTTTCAAGGCTGCGATGGATGACGACTTCAACACGCCGGATGCCGTCGCCGCGCTGCAGACGCTGGCAGGCGAAATCAATCGCGCCCGCGCGAACGCACCGCAGGTTGCCGCGACCTTGGCGGCGGAGTTGCGACATCTGGGTTCGGTACTCGGCGTCCTGCAATCGTCGCCGGATGCTTTCCTGCGCAAGTCGGCTTCGGCAGGCAGTGAGGCGCCGGGAGGCGATGCTGCAATCGAACAACTGATCGCGGCACGCCAGGCGGCGCGCAAGGCACGCAACTTCAAGGAATCGGATCGGATCCGGGATGAACTCGCCGCTGCCGGCGTGGTTCTCGAGGACAAACCCGACGGTTCGACGACCTGGCGGCGTGCCTGAAATAAGTCCCTGAGACATCGAATCGCAAATTGACGCTCCCGGACCCCGTGCGTATGATTCGCGGCCCGTGCGAGTGGCGACTATCTGGCGGGGCATGGCGCAGTCTGGTAGCGCATCTGGTTTGGGACCAGAGGGTCGGGGGTTCGAATCCCTCTGCCCCGACCATCGCAATCGCCGAGTGCCTGGTTCGGACTGCGCCCGTAGCTCAGCTGGATAGAGCATCGGCCTTCTAAGCCGAGGGTCGCAGGTTCGAGTCCTGCCGGGCGCGCCACTTCAAGATGGGTGGCCGGGCGGGAAGATGGTTGGACGATGGTGGACGTAGCTCAGTTGGTAGAGCCCCGGATTGTGATTCCGGCCGTCGTGGGTTCGAGTCCCATCGTCCACCCCACTATCGTTTTTTTGGTGTGGGCTGTTAGCTCAATTGGTAGAGCAGCTGACTCTTAATCAGTTGGTTATAGGTTCGAGTCCTATACGGCCCACCAACTTCTCCTGAACAGAATCCCGTCGCCATCCGGCGGGTCCCTCCGGGCACTCCTTCCGCTATACTCCGCGCCCCGCCGGGGCTGGCCCGCTGGGTCAGGTTCGGGCCAAGGGCTTGGGACTGCAGTTTTCGCGAAAGTGGCGGAACTGGTAGACGCGCTGGATTTAGGTTCCAGTGGGTAACCCCGTGAGGGTTCGAGTCCCTCCTTTCGCACCACCGGCGTGAAGCCGTGACGTGTCATCACTTGAGGTCGTTGATCAATGCAGGTTTCGGTAGAGACAACCGGCGCCCTGGAGCGCCGCATGGAAGTGCAGGTTCCGGCTGAGCGCGTCGAGAAGGCGATCGACGAGCGCCTGAAGTCGTTGAGCCGCACCGTGCGTCTGAAGGGCTTCCGTCCGGGCAAGGTGCCGGTCAATGTCGTGCGCCAGCAGTTCGGTCAGCAGGTGCGTCAGGAAGTGGTGGGCGACGTCGTGCAGTCGACGTTCGCCGAGGCCGTGAGCCAGCAGAACCTGAATCCGGCAACCGGTCCGCGCATCGAGCCGATCAGCACCGAGAAGGGCGGCGACCTGAAATACCGCGCGATTTTCGAGATTTTTCCGCAGATCGAACTGAAGGGACTGGACACCATTGAAGTGTCGCGCCCTGCGGCGGAAGTCACGACCGCCGATGTCGATGCCATGATCGAGAATCTGCGCCAGCAGCGTCCGACCTTCGCCGCCGTCGAGCGCGAATCGAAGGACACCGATCGCGTCACCATCGACTTCAATGGCACGATCGACGGCAAGCCGTTCGAAGGCGGTGCTGGCGAGAACGTGCCGGTCGTGCTCGGCGCGGGCCGCATGCTCGCGGACTTCGAAGCGGGCCTGAAGGGCGTGAAGGCCGGCGAAGAGAAAGTCATCGACATGACCTTTCCGCAGAACTACGGCGGCGCCGATCTCGCCGGCAAGCCAGTGCAGTTCGCGATCAAGATCCACAGCGTCGAAGAACAGCAGTTGCCCGAACTGGACGACGAGTTCTGCAAGACCTACGGCGTGGAAGAGGGCGGCATCGAACGCCTGCGTCAGGAAGTCGAAGACAACATGCGTCGCGAACTGGCGGATGCGGTTCGCGGCCGGGTGAAGAAGCAGGTCCTGGATGCGCTGCTGGCGGCGAATCCGGTCGATCTGCCGAAGTCGCTGGTCGATAACCAGGTTCGTGAATTGCAGCTCGATGCCGGTCGTCGCATGGGCGCCAAGGATGTCTCGCAGCTGCCGCCGGCCGAAGGGTTCACCGAGGCGGCGCGTCGCCGCGTTGCGCTCAGTCTGCTGATCAACGAAGCCATCAAGCAGGGCGACATCAAGGTCGATCAGGCCAAGGTCATGGAACGCTTCGAGGAGCTGGTTCAGCAATTCCCCGAACCGGACAAGGCGCTGCAGACCTATCGCAGCAATCCGCAGATCCGGCGCCAGATGGAAGCCGGCGTGCTGGAAGATCAGGTCATCGACTGGGTTCTCGAACGCGCCAAGGTGACGGACCAGCCGTCGACGTTCAAGGAACTGATGAATTTCGGCGCATAACGAAAATCAAGCGTTTCGGCGTAAGCAGACTCGCGTGCTTTGCTGCACACTAAGCCGCGAGTCCCCGGCAAACGGTCTATTCCCATGAGCGTGAGAACCAATCCGGTTATGAATCTGGTCCCGATGGTGGTCGAGCAGACGGCTCGCGGCGAACGCGCCTACGACATTTACTCGCGCCTGCTGAAGGAGCGCGTGATCTTCATCGTCGGCCAGGTCGAGGACTACATGGCCAACCTGGTCGTGGCGCAGCTCCTGTTCCTGGAATCCGAAAATCCCGAGAAGGACATCGCGCTGTACATCAATTCGCCGGGCGGTTCGGTCAGCGCCGGGCTGTCGATCTACGACACGATGCAGTTCATCAAGTGCGACGTCAGCACGATGTGCATCGGTCAGGCGGCCAGCATGGGTGCGGTGCTGCTGTCGGGCGGCACCAAGGGCAAGCGTTATTCGCTGCCGCACTCGCGGATCATGATTCACCAGCCGCTGGCCGGCTTCCAGGGCCAGGCCTCGGACATCGACATCCATGCCCGCGAAGTGCTGGAAACCCGCAATCGCCTCAACAAGATTCTGGCCAGGCACACGGGTCAGAGCATCGAGAAGATCGCCAAGGACACTGATCGCGACAACTTCATGAGCGGTGAGGCCGCCGCGGCCTACGGGCTCATCGATCGCGTGCTCGAACAGCGCGAACTGGTCCCGTCGGTCGGGGCTAAATGATTGAAGTGACAGCGTATTCCCGACTCCCGGTGCATTCTGTCAGACCCGGGAGGGGCTTCTTTGCGCCTTGATGGGGACGCGTGCTATATAGCCCCGGCACCGCGTTGAAATGCGCGAAAACGCGGCAATTTACAGCCTCTAACAGGCCATGTGATGGGTGACTCATGTCTGATGACTCACGCGGCAAACACGACGACGGCAAGCTTCTCTACTGCTCCTTCTGCGGCAAGAGCCAGCATGAAGTACGCAAGCTCATTGCCGGCCCGTCGGTGTTCGTCTGCGACGAATGCGTAGAGCTCTGCAACGACATCATTCGTGAGGAACTCGAAGAGAAGGCCGAGCGCACTCGCGACAAGCTGCCGCGCCCGCACGAGATCAAGAAGGTTCTCGACGAATACGTGATCGGTCAGCCGCGCGCCAAGAAGGTGCTGTCGGTGGCGGTGTACAACCACTACAAGCGCCTGCAGACCAAGACATCCGAGCAGCGCTCCAAGGACGAAGTCGAACTCGCCAAGAGCAACATCCTGCTGATCGGCCCGACGGGCTGCGGCAAGACGCTGCTGGCCGAGACGCTGGCGCGGCTGCTGAACGTACCGTTCACGATCGCCGATGCCACGACGCTGACTGAAGCCGGCTACGTCGGCGAAGACGTCGAGAACATCATCCAGAAGCTGCTGCAGAAGTGCGACTACGATGTGGAGAAGGCCCAGACCGGCATCGTCTACATCGATGAAATCGACAAGATTTCGCGCAAGTCCGACAACCCGTCGATCACCCGCGACGTGTCGG
>OEIU01000098.1_pt1 | contig 86596 bp, 145 predicted proteins | sample 1539221 | NCBI WGS metagenome assembly OEIU01 (sample SAMN03792071, study PRJEB22550) | activated sludge metagenome | feature: wastewater treatment plant; material: activated sludge; isolation source: Wastewater treatment plant of a petroleum refinery complex | place: Argentina: Zarate | collected...
GCGCTTGCCCTGTGGCTTGGGGTTCCTCCCGGGCCAGCGGTCGGGTCGGTGGGTGAGGCGGTAGATCCCGACGGCTGTGATGAGGGTAGCTGCGACGCCGATGGGCTTGGGGGGTAGGCCGGTGTGGCGGGCGAGGGCCATGAAGGCGTAGGTGGCGGCGGCGGAGCCGATGATGAGGGCGGCGAGCATGAGGCCGACGAGGATGGTGACGACGGCGGCTCGGGTGATGCGGGCGATGACGGAGAGGGCGTCGTCTCCGTCGAGGGGGTCGGCGGGGACGGGCTCGCTGGGGAAGTCGTCGAGGAGGTTGGTTGCGGTGCCGGGGACGAGGTGCCCGCGGCCGTACTGGTCGCGGGGGCCGACGACGGTGTGCAGCTCGGGGTCGGGGTGGTCGTCGAGGGGGACGCCGCAGCCGCAGGTCTGGGTGGTGTCGATCTCGCTCATCGAGTGGTCCTTCCGGGTTTTGGTTGCGGGGACGCCCGCCCGAGGGGTGCGGCCTCGGGCGGGCGTCGTTCAGGGGCCGGTCAGCAGTAGACGCGGATGTTCCACCGGTAGGTGCCGGGGTTCATCCAGACCCCGCCGGGCAGGTGGGTGGTGGTGCCCATCTGGATCCCGTAGCACCCGCTCTGGATCTGGAAGCGCCAGATGTCGGGGACCGTGTCGGTCTGGCCCGGGTAGAGCGTGTGCCGCCCGTTGGCGCTGTCGATGTAGTAGATCACCCCGTTGGAGGTGTTGTAGTTGACCAGCCCGGCGCACGAGAGGGGCCGGGAGTTGGGGATGCACGCAGCCGCAGCTGGCTGGGCGGCGACGAGCGCGCCGCCGATGACGAGCGCGAGCGTGGCGAGCACGGAGCCGACGACGCGGCGGGCTCGGGATCGGGTGGAGCTGGCGATGGACATGGATCCTCCTCGGGTGGGACGGCAGGTGCCGACGCTGGTGAGGGTACGACGGACCGGTGACGTGCGGGGATGGGTTCAGCGGTGTCGCCGCTGGGCGCGCATGATGATCCCGTCCCGCAGGCCGTCCTCCAGCGCGGCCCGGCGCGCGTCGTCGTCGATGGCGGCGAGGGCCTCGGCGGCGCCCGGCAGAGGCTCCCAGCGCCACTCGGCCTCGAACGTCCCGGCGGCGTAGGTGAGGAGCTCTCGCCACTCGGCCTCGGTGCAGCGGACCCCGAGGGGGGTGATGATGCCGTGGCTGCCGTCGGGCCAGTCGGCCGAGATCCAGTCGTTCGCGACCTGATGCGCAACGAACTCCCGGCCGCGGGCAGTCTTCACGAGGAGCGGGCGGCGATGCCGACGAGGGCGTCGGTGAGCTTGTCGACCCGCTTCCGCTCGTCGTCGTAGTCGCGGCGCAGGGCGCGAGTGTCGTGACCAGTGCCGCCGAACCGCTCGGCGAGGGCCTCGTACAGGGCGCGCGCAGCCTCCTCGGGCATGTGCAGCATCGACGTGCGGCCCTCAGGGAGCTTCGGCTCGACCTCATCGGGGGAGTCGATGTAGGACCACAGCTCGGTGGCGCGCTCGGGGAACGTCAGGAGGATCTTGCGGTCGGGGTCGGCGATGACGATGCTGACGGGCATCCCCTCTGCACGAACCCGATGGGGTCGGTATCGGTGTGGGCGCGGTAGGACATGGTTCAGGCTCCTGACTTGGTTGCGGGGAAGCACGACGCGCACCGGTCGGCGGCGGGCACGGTGGCCGGGTCGAACGGGGCGCCCAAGTTGACCATCACGCCGCAGCGGGTGCGGTAGGTGCTCCGGTTGCGCTTCGACGGGCCGGTGGGGCGCGAGCGGCGGGCCATGTGCAGCCGCCCGCGGCGTTGGGTGACCGAGTCGGCCTCCGCGACACCCCAGACGGCCGCTGTCGCCGTCTCCGAGGGCTCCACGGGCTCGGCGACGGTCCGGTGGCAGAACTCGTGCTGGCGGTCCTGAAACGACGCCTCGGCGGGCTGGTGGGTCCACGACGGGCCCCACGCGTACCTCACGCAGACGATGCGTCTGCCGCAGTTACGGCACGTGCTGACGGAGCCGGGTGTTGGTTCCAAGGTCTCGCTCACCTTCTCGTGCGGGGGACGGGAAACCTCCCGGGCGGTTCTCTGCCGGGCCTGCCCTCGCCGCGAGCGGGTCGAGCGACAAGCGGTCGTGAACGGCATTCGGCAGAGGCAGGGCGCCCGGGAGGCTCCACGTCAAGGGTGCACCCTCAGCGGGTGCGGTGGGGATGCGTCAGGGCGTCCCGGACACCACGGTCAGCTTGTCGCGGACCGGGTCGAGGAGGCTGTTGAAGGCCTCCTCCATGCGGGCGTCGACGTCGTTCAGCTTGAACCCGAGCATGACGTTGCCGCCGTTGAGCCGGATCCGCAGCCGGGCCGTCATCCGCAGCGGGGTGACATCGCGACCCTTCCACGGGACGACGGCGATCTCGAAGACCTCCGGGATCTCGACCTTGCCGTCCTCGCCCGCGGTGGTGGTGGTGTCCTCGTCCCACTCGATCTTCCGCTGACCGTCCCGCAGCCGCCGCGCCGACTTCGCCCGGACGTGCGAGGTGGCGTGGAGGGTCTGCGCGATCTCCAGCATCGTCGCGTCGTCGGGGTTGACGATGGTCCGGCGCCAGTCCTCGATGAACTCGGCGAAGTCGGCCTGCGTCATGAGGTTGTTGTTGGCGCTCTTCCACGCCTTCCACTCGTCGGTCTCGACGAGCCCGAGCTGCACGCGCTGGTCGCGCCACCCGGGTGTCGCCTCGTCGACGTCGTCGTTGAGGACGCAGACGACGGACTGGGTCACCGGGTCGGCGTAAACCACCGGGTGCTCCCCGAGGTCCTCAGCGAGCTTGATGAGGTCCTTCTCGTCGCGCACGACCCGCGTTCCGGGGGTGCCGCGGTCGGGCCGCGGCTTCCGGTCGGCGAAGTCGTCGATGACGAGCTCGCAGCCCGCCGGGACGACGAACGCGTGCGGCTTGCCGTAGTCCTGCGGGTCGGCGATGGTCGGCTCCTTCGCCATGAACGCGAGGGCCGCGACGTCGGTGACGTTGCTCTGGCCGACGAGCTCGGACTCGAACTCGTCGGCGGCGTGGGTCTTCGTGCTCATGCGTCGCTCCCTGCTGCTCGCTCGCGGGCGTCACGCTCGCGCTCCCCGGCGGGGAGGGAGACGTCGCGGATGCCCTCGAACTCCATCTGGTTCGGGTCGTTGCGCTGGAGGTTGCCGCCGTTGGAGAAGAAGATCGACGGCTTGCGTGCGACCTCCGGCTTCTTCACGGCGACCTTCCCGCCGACGAGGAGGGCGTCGTTGGCGCTGCCCTTCTCGACGGGCTTGACGCCGATGGTCAGGGTGATCGTGCCGCCCTTGTCGGTGTCCTCGACCGCGGTGACGAGGTCGTGGAGCTTCTCGGACAGCTCCTCGTGGAGGGCTCCGCGGTCGATCTCGCGGAGGAAGTCCGCGAAGGGCCGGACGAAGCTGTCCGGGTCGTCTGGTAGGGCCATGCTGAGGTTCTCCTCGCTGGGTGGGGTGTTGGTGGGCTCCGCCAGCGTAGGCGCGACGAGGCCCCCGCGGGGATGCCGTGGGGGCCTCGCGCTTCCGGGGGGTCAGCACATGGAGTGGATGTGGGTGGAGGAGATCCAGCCTCCCTTCTCGCGGAGCTGCTCGGCCTGCTCGGCGGTCAGCTCGGGGCAGGACATCGGCGCCTACTACGGGATCGTCGAGCCAGCGCGCTGAGCAAAACCGCGGGGCCTCGCAACCGACTTGGTTGCGGGGCCTCGTGCTACCCGGCGAGCGGGGTCCGGGCGGCGAGCTGCTCGTGCATGGCGGTAAGCACGGTGTTGAGCGTTCCGGGGGAGAGACCGAGCCGGTACCGGATCTGGAACTCGTCGCGCACGCCCTCGTCCCAGAGACGGAGGGCGGCGGCGACCCGCTCGGCGCGGGTGACGCGGATGCGCCGGGACCCGGACAGGAGGATCTCGACGGCCAGCTCGTCAACGAGGCCGTCGTCGTCGCGCAGCTCGCTACCGGGATGGGTGCGCTTCGGCATCTTCGACCTCCTGCGGGGAGACGTCCGGGACGCGCTGGAAGACGTCCTCGTAGTCGGGGAACTCGACGGGGGCGTAGCCGGGCTCGCCGGGCTTGGGCGTCCACTGGTGGCCGCAGCTCGGGCACTGGATGGGCTGCTCGGTCGCGGCGTCCTCGTCGTGCTCTGGCGGTTCCCGGTCGGGCAGCTCGCCGCCGGGTGCGAGGCTGCCGGTGATCCGGGCGATGTCCTCCTCGGTGATGCCGGAGTCCTCGCGGATCTCGGGGGAGAGCTCAGCCACGATCTCGTCGTAGATGTCTCGGTGCCAGCCGCCGCGCTCTCCGACGGCGTTGGCGGCGACGATGTAGCCCTTGGCGTGCTCGTCGTCGAGGGAGCGCCAGCCGCGGGTGACGTGCACGTGCCAGATGCCGTCGATGACCTCGATGCCGCCGGGGGGCTTCTCGCCGGAGGCTTCCATGTCAGCGAGGACCTCCAGTCGTCCGTTGCCGGAGATCAGCTCCTTGGTGCGCTCGTCGCAGACGATCTGGTCGGCGTAGCCGTAGCGGCGCAGGGAGGCGCGCAGGAGGGCGAGGTCGTGGTCCTTGGGGTTGATCTTCGCCCGGGTCAGGGCTCGCACGGCGACGAGGTCGGTGCGGCGCTTCCCGCGGGCTGGGGCGGTAGGGAGCTTCAGGACGGGCGCGGTGGGCACGCCGTGGATCGTAGGCCGGGCCGGGGCGCTGCGGGGATGGGTCACAGCGGACGCTTCACGGGGATCCACGGGGGCAGCTCGGCCGGGATCTCTGGCAGCCCGGCGGTGACGTGGTCGACCCAGACGAAGCACGCGTCGTCGTCGAGGAGGTACCAGCCGCGGGGGAGGTGGGAGGGCTGGATCCATGTCGGCACGACGAGCGGGTCCTCGGAGCTCTTCAGGAGCCACCCCGAGGCGTAGGACGCGAAGCGGTTGCGCTCGCTCCAGCCGTGGCATCCGGTCGTTCCGGATCCGCAGAGGTGGAGCCCGTTGCTGGGAGCCCATTTCCCGCCCTGACCTCGGGGTACGCGGTGGGCCCAGTTCGTTGCGGCGGTGGTCCGGCAGAGCTCGCACGTCCCGCCGGATCGGGCCGCGACGAGCTGCCTCGCGAGGGTCTCATTCACGTTATCCCCACCTTTCTCCACAGGCTGTGGGTGCTGTGATAGTGGCTCTGATCTGGGCTTTTACAGCGGGCGGTCCACGTTATCCACAGGTCGAAGCTGAGACCTACTACTAGAGAAGACATGGAGACTAAGTAGTTCGTCTTCAGTAATAGGAGATCCACATTTCTGTGGAAAAGGGCATGAACGCGCAGGTCAAAGCGGCTTTTCGACTGTGGATGACCTGTTGATAAACGGTGGATAAAGAGCACTCATTCTGAGGATCGAGTGTGCATAACTGCTCACCTTCCCGAGCACTTACTGCACCGCCTCCCGGGCCTTCCGGACGTGGTACGCGATCGCCGCATCCGAGACCCCGAGGCTCTGTGCCACGACCCTGATCGACTCCCCGGACTGCACACGCGCGACGGCTTGGGTGCGCTGCTCGTCGCTCAGCTTCCCGGGCCTGCTCACGGTCGGAAGCTCCTCGCTGGGCCGCTTCTCGGCAGGGCGGCGCGGACGGTCGCGGCGCAGCACCGTGCGGCGAGTGACGTGGTAGACGATGGCGCTGGCCGAGACCCCGAACTTGGCGCCGATCTGCTGGTAGGCCCATCCCTGCTCGTAGAGCTGGACGGCCTCCCGGCGCTGCTCGTCACTCAGCTTCCGGACCCGAGGGTTCGAGTAGCTGTAGACCGTGTCGAAGGGCATGGTCGCGCTCAGGCCGTCCGGAGCCTGCGGGTGAAGAACACCTCCGCGAGCTCCTCCTCGTTCTCGCCGAGAAGGCGGGCGTAGCGGCTGCGGTAGTCGTTGTTCAGCTTCAGGCCGTCCTCGGACTTCGTTGCGCGCTCGTACTGCCAGCGCAGGACCTCCCACAGCATCCCGATGCCGACCTTCCGGGCGCCGTTGCGGACGCGGTCGAGGGCGAGGGTTCGGAGGGCGTCGTAGACCCACGGGTTCGCCTCGTGGAAGGCGCGGAAGCGGGCCTCGATGCTGCCCTCGGGGCAGGCCGCGGCGACGAGCGTGGGGACGTCGTGGACGTCGAAGAGCGCGTCGGGCTGCGGCGGGTCACTGGGGGAGAGCGGGACGTGGGACGGGTGCAGACGGCTCACGAGGAGCTCCTCTCGGACGAGCGGGATGGTTGGCCGACGACGCGGATGAAGTCGTAGTCGGGGGTAGCTGGTGGCCGGGAGTCGGCGATGAGGCCGTCCAGAGCGCGGACGGCGCACGCGAAGCCGAGGGCGGAGACGATCTGGGACAGGTGCTCGGCGCAGCTCACGGCGAGCGGCCACGGGTCGCGCAACGAAGTCACGACCCAGACCGGCTCACGAGGGCAGGCGCTCTCCGCTTCGCCGGGATGGGCCCGGGGCTGGGCCTTGTCGCAGGTCCTCACGACGTCTCGGCAGTGCGTTGCCGAGCCTCCTCGTCGAGCTGGGCCTTGCGGACCGGCTTGACGCTGATCGAGACGTTCGACCGGCCGCTCTTCTGCGGGTACAGGAGGATCTCGGGGTCGTCCGGCGGGGTGCCGAGCTCGCGCGCGAGGCGCATGGACTCTTCGAGCTGGGTGACGCGAGCCTCGGGGTCCGGCTTCGGGGGGAGCTGGTTCCCTCCGGTCCACGACAGCACGACGTCGCCGTACCGGCCCGGGTCGGCGCCGGTCAGGAGCGCCTTCAGCTCGGTCTTCTTGCTCTTCGCCGGGGACTCGGCAGCGTGCGCCGCAACGTAGTCGACGAGGATCCGCTCGACAGCTTCGTCCTCGCGGGCGAGGAGCCAGTTCTCCGGGGTCCGGCCGGGCGGGACGTCGTCGAGGTTCCAGCACGTCTTCACGTGCGGGCAGAACCGCGCGCAGATCGGGTCGGTCGTCGGGCCGGTCCGGGTGCGGGGGAGCTCGCGTCCGGACTCCAGCGCGTCGACGAGCGCGTGGAGCTTGACCACTGCCTGCTCGGCGACGCGGCGGTTGTAGGGGCGCCGGTGGGACTCCATGACGCCGTTGTCGCGGTTGACGCCGATGACCTCCAGCTCGCGCACGTCGTACCCGGCAGCCTCCAGCCCGAGGCCGTAGGCGCAGAGCTGCTCCCACTCGCCCTCGGACGGGCCCTCGGTTCCGTACTTCTCCCACTTCCAGCGGCCCGCGCTCTTGTAGTCGATGACGCGGCCGATGACGGGGTCGAACTCGTCGGCCTCGCCCGGACGGTCGAGGCCGGGGATGTCGACCTTGACGTCGAACATGCGCCACGGGTACCGCTTGCGCCGTGCGCGCTTCAGAGCGAGGTCGATGAGCGAGCCCATCCACGCGGCGGTCTTGTCCATGGGGATCGGCTCGTGCCCGGCCGGGGGACGCTCGCGAAGCTCGATCGCCTTGGTGCACGCGTTCAGGTCGGATGGGCCGACGCCGAACACCCCGGCGGCGCGCGCCTCGCTGGTCTTCTTCGACCGGGCGCGGGAGTTGTCCCAGTCGCGCAGGGCGTCGGCGGGGTGGTCGTCGGCGCGCTCGTGGGCCTTCACGGTGACGCGCCACTCGTTGTAGCACCGGCGGCACAGGCCGCGCCGGTAGGTGGGCTCGTGGCCGCAGGGTGGCGGCGCGCTGGGGATCTTCATGGTCAACCTCTCGCTCAGGTCGGGATGGTGCTCGTGGGGTCAGGGGATCAGGGTGTCGGGCTCGTCGTCGCTGTGGGGCTGGCTCTCGGCGGCGGCAGCTCGGTCGGCGAACTCGCGAGCGTGATGGGCGTCGATCTCGGCGCTCTCAGCGATCCGAGCGGCGCGCTGTGCCGGGGTCTCGCGGGACTTCCCGCGGGCACGCTCGCGGGCGCGCTCGTGGTTCGCGGCTTCCCGGGCCTCCCGCTCTTCGTCGCTCTCCTGCGGCGCCGTGGGGGCCTCGGGAGCGTCCGAGACGGCAGCCTTCTCCTCGGCGAGCTCCTCCACGGCGCTCTGCGTGCGCTGCTGAGCCGCCTCAGCGGCCTGCGCGCGCAGAGACTCGACGAGCGTTTCGAGCTGCCAGCCGTCGAAGTCCTCCAAGTTGCGCCGGTACATTCGCACAGCTCGGGTGGCGAGCGCGCCCGGGGTGGTGCGCAGGAGGTCGGCGATGACGTCGAGCTCGGCGCGCAGCGGCTCCTTGTCGGGCTCGACGTCGGCGTCCTGCGCCTCCTCCGTGTGCTGCTGCGTCACCTCGCTCGGGACCACGTCGCCCGGGGCGGCGTCGGCGAGGTTCATGGGCTCGCCGGGGCCTTCCTCGGCGGGCTTGTCCCACGGGCGGCGGACGTACCGCTCCCGAGCCTCGGCGCGGGAGGCGGCGAGCTGCTCCTGATGCTGCTGCTCGGCGTCGACATCCGCGCGGGCGAGCTCCTCGGCGATGTAGGTGCCGTTGAGCTGGCGGGGGAACGCGCGCCGGTAGGCGAGGGCCTCGGCGCACTTGGCGGTCATGTGGGCGGGCATCTTGGCCCACATCGCGGCGGGGACGTCACGGCCGGTGCGCTGGCCGTCCTTGTACTCGGCCTTGGTCGCAACGAACTCCCGGTACATCGCCACCGCCTCGAACCGGACGGTCTCGCCGTCGATGGCCCGCTTCACGACGACCTTGGCGGCGACGGGCGGCTCCTCGGAGAACCACACCTCGGACCACTGACCGTCGGTGCCGCACCACCACGGGCCCTCGGTGCCGCGGAACTCGCCGGTGCGCTCGGCGACGTGCCGGTACCCGTCGATCGCGGTCTGGGAGGTGTACTTCACCCCGGAGGGGGCGGTGCTGTCCTTGCGGCCGATGAGGTAGATCTCACGGGCGAAGGGGTCGAGCCCGGTGCGCTGGCAGAGGTGGAGGAAGGCGACGGCGTCGCCCTGCGGGACCTTGTCGAGGCCGATCGCGGACAGGGCCGCGGCCTGCGCTTCGGTCCACCACTGCTGGCCGGGCTGGATCTCCAACCGGGCGTTGCTGCTCGTGACGAGCTCGGTGGTCGTGGGGGTCGGCTGGTCAGCCATGTCGGGTTCCTTCCGGGTGGGGCTGTGCGCTTCGCTCTGCGCTCTGTCGATGATGCCGCGTGGGTCTGACACGTGGCGATGGGTCAGCGGTTGTAGGCGGTCCAGCCGATCTGGTCGAGGTGGTCGAGGATCGCGAGGAGCGGCAGGAGCGCGACGAGCGCGAGCACGATGACGCCGCGGTCGGTGATGCGCAAGGGCCGCATCGGAGGCTCGGAGGGCCGGGGGTGGCCGCACTCGATGATGTCGTCGTCGTGGTTCACGGTGTGAGTCCTTCGAGGTCATTGGGGTGGTCGATCCGGACGACGGCCCAGCCGTTGGCGCCGCCCATGTAGCGGAGGTGGTAGAAGCCTCGGTGCTGCGGGTCGTCGTTCTGGGCGCGCGCCAGAGCGAGGCGCGCGTCGGGCTGGTTGAGGCCGGGCCCTGCGACTGTGACCGTGGCTGCCATGGGGGCTCCTTGCGGGGAAGGGACGGATCAGAGGAGGTAGGCCCGCTCCTGCCGGTCGACCTCCGCCTCCTCGTCGAAGTAGATCGGGCGGTCGTGCTCGTCGAGCGGGGTGCCGTCGGCGGCTTGCCGGAAGGCGCCGACCGCAACCTCTGCGGCCGAGAAGCGGATGGGGGTACGAGCGGGGCGGTAGTTGCGCGGCATGTCGGGGGTTTCCCTTCCGAGATTGGGGGGCGCCCCCGGGTGGAGGCGCCCCGAGGGGTGGGTCAGCCGAGGATCGAGAAGACCGCGTCGTCGAGGAGGCCGACGCCCTTCGCGAAGACGCCTTCGGCCTTGGCCCAGCGGATGAGCTCGCCCTTGATCTCGCGTCGCGGGGTGAGGTTGGAGACGTTCACGCCCTCGATGCGGACGCGCATCTTGCGGACCATTCCGTCCTCGTCGCAGTCGTGGCACTGGGTGGTGCCGAAGTTCTCACCGGCGCCGAAGTGGAGCTGCCCGGTGCCGTCGCAGGAGCGGCAGGGGCGGGCGGGGGCGGGAACCTCACCGTGGATGTAGGAGAGGTCGTAGCACTTGCCACGGCCCGGGATGAAGTCGCCGCCGATCCAGCGGACCTTGACGATGCGGCCACCGCGGGCGGCGAGCTCGGAGAGGGTGACGTTGCCCTCGGTCTCGACGTAGGGGGCCTGCTCGCCCTCGTAGGAGACGCCGTAGGAGTCGAGCTTCGCGTGGAGGTCGGTGGTGCTCATGTCGTGGGTTCCTTCGGTTGGGGGCCTCGCTCTGGCCCGGTAGAGACATAGTCCGGCATCCCACCGGCATTGTCAAGCACCTTCACAACATGAGGAAGTCGTGGTCGCTGCCGCGGGCCTGAGACCCGGATGCCGATGGACTCCGAAGCGAGGAGCGAGCTCGTCGGCGGTTCACCCGGGGTTGGAACCCGGCGGCAGTCGCGGCAGCGACCACGACTCGTTCAGGGTAGAGGGTCAGGAGGACCCGTCGGGGTCCTGCGGCCCCTCGGCGCTGCCCGTGTCGACGACGACGCTGGGCACGACGTCCGGCGAGTTCACGGCGACGTGCCGCGCGACGTACTCGCTCATGGGCTCGCCGGTCTCCGTGGCGGGGTCGGTGCGGAAGAACGCGAGGAAGGGGGCGAGTCGGCCGACGGCGTCGAGGACCATGATGATCTGCCCCTCGCCACCGTCGTCGATCCAGCCGATGACGCGGATGGCGGCGACGAGGGTCGCGAGGACGCCGTAGGCGACGGTCCAGTCGAGGCGCTTCGCCTTGATGGAGGCGAGCGCGAGGATGACGACGGCGAGCGCCGCGTCGACGAGCCCGATGACGTTGGCGACGGTGGAGTCGCTGGCGTAGCCGAGGGAGACGGCCAGCGTGCCGAGCACGCCGAGGACGCCGTAGATCGCCTTGCGCTTGGCGGGCATGAGCCACGCCGTCGCCTTGTCGATGAATCCCATGGTGGGGCGCCTTTCAGGAGGTGGTGGTGGTGTTCGAGGTGGTGGGCGTCGGCGTGGGGGTCGGCTTCTTCCGGACCTGCTCGGAGGTGCAGTCCGTCGGGGCGCTGTTGTCCTTGATCTCGCACGTCACGAGCACGGTGGTGCGCCGGTCGAGGTCGAAGTTGAACCGGATCGTGACGGGGTAGGCGTCCTTGCCGCAGACCGGCCCGAGCTCTTGTGTGGAGCCGTCGGTCAGGGTGGTGACGATGAGGCAGCGGGTGTCGTCGAAGGTGACCGACTTGATGCCGACGCCCGGGGCCCCCGGCGCGCCGTCGGCGCCGTCCTTGCCGTTGACGCCGTCCTTGGGCGGGTTAGCTGCGAGGTAGGGAATGACGACGGACTGGACCGCGTCGAGGACCTCATCCTGTGTTGGTCCGTCGCCCTTGGGGCCGGGTGTCTTCTCGACCTTGGCGACGGCCGCGGACACGATGGCGTTGACGGCGTTCGAGTCGACCGCGTAGGTCCGGACGACCTGTAGCGCGACAGCTCGGACCTCGGCGTCGCTCAGGGGTGTCGCGGCACGGCTGGGAGCTTCCACGACCGGCCGCTCGCCGTTCGCGAGGACTTGGTTGCGCAGGGCGTTGACGTCCGAGACGGCGTCGTCGAGGCGCTCGGCGAGCTCGCGCCGGTCGGCGTCGGCCTCGACGCGCGCCTGTGTCTCCTTGCTGGTGGTGCTCTTCTGCTCGTTGACGGCGTCGCTGAGGACGACGACCTTGTAGCCCAGCCCGGCGACGATGCCGACGGCGATCAGGGCCGCGGCGACCGCGATGGCGAGCCAGCCCCGTCGCGGGTCCACCCTGCTGCTGATGCGGTTCACTCCGTGTCTCCTTGGTCGATGCGTTGCCCCATGGCTTGAAGCTCAGCCTTCGCCTCTGCGATCTCTTCGTTGTCCTCGATGCTGTGCCGGTTCAGGTGGATGCCCTGTAGGCGGATCACCCGGTCCGCGACTTCGCGGTACTCGTGAAGGTTCCGGTTCTCGGAGCGGGTCGTTCGGTTCGCCCACCGTGATGCCTTGACCAGCGCGGCGATCGCCGTGATGATCGCGGCGATCCCGGTGAGGACGACCCCCAGCACTGCCTCCACACGTCTACCCCTTCGTCGTTCGGATGGTTGGCTCGATGCGCCGCGTGAAGACGGCGCCGTAGAGCATTGCGAGCTGGAACCCTGCAACGAAGAGGTAGGTGGGTGGGGCGGTGTTCCCGACGCGCGGGTTGGCGGCGCTCGTGACTGTGAAGAAGGCGTAGAGCGATCCCGCGGCCAGTGCTCCGACGACGATCCCCGCGATCCTCAGCCAGAAGCCGACCTTGTTGTGGGCGAAGAGGCCGAGGAGGAAGGCCGACCCGCCGACGATGAGAGGGATCCCCCAGAACAGGTGGGGCGACAGACCGAGCTCGTCCGGTACGAGCGTGATCCCTCGATAGCCCGGGCCGCTCATCCGCTGCGCTCCGCCGGTGACGATGCCGAGCCCGAGGTAGATCATCCAGCCGACGTCGAGCCACGCGAACGTCAGGAGCACGCCCCAGATGGCGTGGACCAGACGGGCGTCGGGGGCGCTACGTCGGGCTGTTCGCACGGCGGATCCCTTCGACTTGGTTGCGGACACGTTCAGCGTAGGTGGAGCTGGGCGGGTAGACGTGCTCGGCGACGGAGCTACGCGAGCGGCTGGAGAGCCGACCCGTCCCACCAGCCCTTGGCCCGCCCGGAGTTGGCGCCGGGCCCGACCGATCCCGGCGTGTAGACGACCTTGGAGACCGTCAAGGTGCTGGTGCCGTAGCAGGAGCCGAAGCCGATCCGCTCGTGCGTGAAGCCCCAAGCGAGCACGGGGGTCTCGGGGCTGTAGGTGACCCCGCCGTCGGTCGACGCCGAGGCCTTCCAGTTGCCGCCGCTGCCGTGTAGCCGCAGGATCGACGGCACGAGCGGGGTCATGTTCGTGACGGTGAAGGACCCGCCGTAGGTGGAGTAGTCGGTCATCCCGACTGCGAGGACGCCGCTGGGGGTGCCGTACCACGTTGCTCCGACACCTACACCGGTGCTCGATGTGACGTGCGGGCCGACGAGCGCCGAGGAGGTGTTGGAGTCGACCTCCACGTAGAGGTCGAGGAAGAACTCCGTGGCTGGGGTCATCGGCAGGTAGAAGGCGTCGCCCGGAGCGAACGCTCCGCTCAGCCCGGCACCGGAGTAGGACTCGCTGACGCTGCCCTGTTTGGCCCATCCGCTCGGCAGTGACCCGAGGGTGAAGTCCCACACCGTCGACGGCGGCGCCTTCTCGTAGACGATCGTCCCGATGGCCGTTCCTCCCGGGACGCTGTCGCCGGAGTCGAGGAGGATGATTCCGGTTCCGCCGCTGGGCGTTCCGGGCACCCAGTTGGTGCCGTCCCAGACGAGGGTGTTGCCGACGCTGGGCACGTCGGTGGTGGTGTCGACGTCGGTGAGGTCGTCGATGGACGTCGCGCCGCCACCGCCGCCGGTCTGGTCGACGGGGCCCCACCCGGTGCCGTCGTAGCCGAGGACCTGCCCGCTGGTCGCGCCGGTGGTGTCGACGTCGGTGAGGTCGTCGAGGACGGTGGCGCCGCCCCCTCCGCCGGAGACGGTGCCGGGCACCCACGTGCTGGTCCCTGCGTCGTAGACGAGCGCCTGACCGTCGCTCGGGCCGGGGGTGAGGTCGACGTCGGTGAGGTCGTCGAGGACGGTCGCACCGCCTCCGCTGATCGCGGCCGGGGTCCACTTCCCGGCGCTGTTGTCCCAGACGAGCGCGTCGCCGTCGGCCGGTGTGGGAGCGTCGACGTCGGTGAGCCAGTCGAGGTCCGGGACGGTGCGGATCCACTTCGAGCTGGAGGTGCTCCAGACGAGCACGTCGCCGTTGGCGAGTCCGGTGAGGTCGACGTCGGCGAGGCTGGCGATCTGGTTGGGCGCGGCGACCCAGAGCCCGGCGCCGTCGTCCCAGACGAAGATGTCGCCGTCGGAGGGGGTGGCTTCGACGTCGCTGAACTGGTTCAGGACCGGGATGGTGTTGATCCACTTCCCGAGCCCGGTGTTGTAGATGATGAAGTCGCCGTCGGCGGGGCTGGTGAACTCGAACGGCGAGGCCCCTGCTCCCTCGACGTGGACGGGCACCCACTGTCCTTCTCCGGCGTCCCAGACGAGCGCGTCACCGTCGGCCGGGCCGGAGCTGGTGTCGACGTCGCTGAGGTCGTTGATCGCGACGACTCGGTTGCGGGCGACCCACGTGCCGCTGCTCGCGTCCCAGACCGGCATCTGCCCGTCGGTGGCGCCGTCGACGTCGACGTCGACGAGGTCGGCGAAGGTGACGGTGCCGTTGACGACTTGCTTGATCGTGCCCTGAAGGGTGGTCGAGCTCGCGCTGGGCCCGAAGGAGCCGCCGAGCTGGCGGGCCATGATCCGGTTGAGGCGGGCGATGAGCTCTTCGCGGCGGGACTGGACGGTGACTTCGAGGTCGAGGCCCTCGTCGTCGACCTTCACGGCCATGGACACGACGCGGTAGTCGGCGGAGCCGTCGGCGACACGCTGGCCGTACCCGATGAGGTCGGAGACGGCGTAGTCGACGAACGCGCGGCGGTCCTTGCCGCCGTCGACGTCTTCGAGCTCCAGCGGGACCTTGAAGGTGCGGGAGGTGATCGGCTTCTGGAGGACGTTGAGGGCGCCGTTGACGGTGAGGTTGACGGCGTCGAGCTTGCCGGAGGACGACGTCAGGAACGTCTCGCGGCGGCGGTACTTCGCAACGGAGTCGGCGCTGGCTGCTCGGGCGATGACGCCGTTGTCGGCCTGCGCGTAGATGTCGTTGCGGAGCTGGGAGAGGTCCTCGGCGTCCTCGGCGCTGATGACGTTGATGCCCTCGAAGAAGCGGACCTTGCTGGTGCGGTTGAAGCCGAGGTTCGTTGCGGCAGAGATCGCCCCGGCGGGGGTCATGTGCCACTCGAAGCCTGCGGCCTCCTTGTACTGCTGGAGGAGGGAGAGGAGGTCGCCGCCGACGTTGACCTCGTAGTCGGCGAGGTCGGTCCACGGCTGCCCGAGGGAGTCGGTGGTGGCGCTGAAGGTGGGCTTGATGTCGGTGCTGATGGCGCCGCGGGCCTTCGCTTCGGCGAGGAGCTCCAGCCACACGTAGGCCCACGTGCGCTGGACGTACTTCCGCACGATCGCCTTGGTCTGGGTGGGCCAGTGCGCGGGCAGGACAGTCGCGAAGGCGAGCTCCTGCGCGCGGCCTGCGCCGCCGAGCTTGATGACGGCGCCGTTGTCGCGGGGGCGCTGTCGGCCCTCGTAGAAGAAGCGGAACCGCTCCACGCCGTTGTCCATGACGCGGTAGTAGTTCGGCAGTTCGAGGAGGCGGGTCGCGGGCAGGCCGTTGGGCAGCTCACCGGTGAAGACGTCGTCGTCGGCGTCGAGGCTTACCGACCCGTAACCGACGTCGCTCTGGGGGTCGAGGAAGGTCAGCTCGGTGAAGCGGCGGACGGACGCGAGGAGGTTCTGGGGCGCGAGGCCGTCGTAGATGTCGCACCACCACCCGACCCGCTCACGGGGGAGCGGGTCGAGGACGGTCAGGTAGAGGCTGTTGCTGCTGCGCAGTGTCATGGTCCGTCCGTCCTGATCCTGACCTCGAAGCCGGGGGGCACCGCGTCGGCGGGGACGGTGATCCCGACGATCGTGTGCTGCATGTCGATCTCACCGGTGGACTGGTCGAGCTGCCGGTCGTCGGTGTAGGCGTCGGCGGTGGGGGGGAAGGTCTGCCACGACACGACAGCGACGTCGACCCAGTCGGTCTCACCGATGACGCGGATCTGGACGTTCGCGTCGTAGGTGGTGATGAGGTCGCCCATGCCGAGGCCGTAGACGGCGACGCCGTCGAGGGGGCGGGCGGAGTTCGGCAGGAGGAACCAGAGGTGCGGGACGGGGGTGTTGCTGGAGACGTCGCCCTCGTAGACGTAGTCGACGCCTGCGCTGGCGAGGGTGATGACGACGCCGATGTTCTCGTAGATGTACTCGATGCCCTCGCTGGCGAGGATGTTCTCGACGCCGACGTTCCAGTAGAGGTGCTGAACACCGTCCGGGGAGGCGGTGTTGGGGTCGATGCCGACGTTCTCCCAGATGTACTCGGTGCCGTACCCGGTGTTGACGTCGACGACGAAGTTCCACTGGGGTGCGGTGTCTCCGAACCAGTCCGACCACGATCCTGTCCCGGTCTGGGAGGCTCGGGCTCGCCAGTAGTACGTCGTGTTCGTGGTGAGCCCGGCAGGCTGGTAGGTCACTGAGCCGTTGGGCCGGTTGGTGACGGTAGTGGTGGCGACGAGGTCAGCGAAGGCAGCGTCGGTGGCGACCTCGAACTCGACGTCGGAGTTGACCCCGGCAGTGGAGTCGACGTTGACGACGAGCGGCACTGTGGTCGCCGGGACCCGGTCGCCGATGTTGGGTTCGATGCGCAGGATCTCGATGGCCGCGACGACGGCCCGGGCCTCGGCGGTGAGCTTGTCGAGTCGCCCTGCTGCGGCGCCGTCGATGAACCCCATGGGCTACGCCGCCGTGGAGTAGATCAGGGTGCTCACCGGGATGCGGGGCTGGTCGCCAGCTCCGGAGACGAGGATGGGGTCGGTGAGCTCGCCGAAGTAGCGCAGGTTCCCTCCGGCGCTGTTGTCGAAGATGCCCCAGTGGGTGAGCTCGTCGGTGCCGACGGAGTAGGCGCCGGTCGCGACGGGCCAGACGATGCCGCTGGCCGAGTTCGTGATGGTGACGATCGAGCTGCCGATCGTTCCCCACAGGGTGGCGTCGTTGTCCATCGCGACGCGCGCGTACCCACCGGTGCTGTCGGGCTCGACGCCGATGCCCGCGGGGTCTCCGGCGAAGAGCGCGAAGTAGAGGATGGGCAGCGACAGGGTCGAGTGCCGGTCGGCACCGAAGTGCGACCGGAGGGTGAGGTTGCGCTCGAACGTCGTGCTCATGACGTCACGACCACGAGTCCGCCCCGGCGAAGGTGCGCATCACCCACGGGCCGAAGACGGCGTTGGACGGGGTGACACGTCGGAGCCGCACGATCGAGCTGATCGCTCCGGGGGCGAGGGCTCCGATGTTGACCTGCGCGACGTAGAGGGTGCCGTCGAGGGAGAGCGCGTGCTGGCCGACGACCGAGGGCGCGGTGTCGGTGAGGGCCTCCATGGCGACGCGGATGCTGTTCGCGGTGAGGCTGGGGGAGAGGTTCTTGACGCGGAAGGTGCGCTCCTCGCTGCTGGAGCGGGGGACGTCGCCCCAGTCGAAGTAGGCGGGCCCGACACGCTGGTCGAGGGTGGGGTGCCAGATCGCGAGCCGGTGCGGGTTCTCCCCGGGGACGGGCTCGCCGTAGAGGTGCATGGTTCCGAGCTGGGTGCCACCGGCGGCGGCGGTCGGCCGGAGCCGGAACGCCTTGATCCCGAGGGCGGTGGCGGAGACGATCGCGGACCGGTACTGCTGGCCGTCCCACGTGTAGTTTCCGGTTCGGTTGGCGGAGTAGGTGGTCCACGTGCCGTCGAGGCCGTTGGTCGAGTTCGGGGAGACCTGCACGTCGGCGAGGTTGGGGCCGATGTCGCCGTTCCACGTCGCGAAGTAGCCGTCGAGGTCGCGCTTCTCGGGGAAGATGAACGCGGCGAACGCGCCGCCGAGGGCGATCTCGTCGCTGTTCTCGTTGTTGAGGACGACGAGGTCGGCGTGGCTCATCTGGGTGACGACGCCGCCGCTGACCTTGACGCCGATGGTGCCGTCCCGGTCGATGGGCATTCGCCACGACGGGACGTCGGGGTAGTTACCGGCCATCGGTGCTGTCCTCCTCGGTGGTGGCGAGCGTGGCGAGCTGCTCGGTGGTGGGCTCCGGCTCGTCGATGGGGATGAGGTCGGCGTGCTCCCAGAGCTGGTCGTTCACCTTGCGCCACTGCTGCCCGCAGGTGCACGTCCAGAGGCCGTGCTCGTCGGGGGTCTCGCTGGTGGGGTCGCACCAGTGGCGTCCGTCGGGGCGGTCGATGGGCATGAGCTGGCTCCTCAGTAGAAGGCGGGTCGGTAGGTGATGTCGGCGGTCCCTGCTCCGGTGCCGTCGAGGGTGAAGGAGGGGGTGCCCTTGGGGATGTTCATGAACGCGCGCGAGCCGGAGGAGACGACGGCAGCGATGAGGTTGGCGCCGTCGGACTCGCGCACGGCGGTGGCGTTGCCGACGTCGACGGTGATGGAGTCGCCGTTGGCGATGGACACTCCGAGCCGGAGGTAGCTGGAGCCCCGGTTGAGCTGCGGGTTGCCGAGGCCTCCGGAGCCGCCGTGGAAGGTGATGACGGCGTCGTCGATGTCGAGGGTGCCGCGGTGGTCGATGGTGACCGGGGCGCCGCCGCGGGTGACGGTGACGGTTCCCTCGGGGCCGCGCCAGCGGGGGTCGGGGAAGGTGAGGTCGACGTTGAAGAAGGCCTCTTCGTCGGTGTCCTCGGCCCAGTCCGGGACGATCGGGTTCGAGCTCTCGGCGAGCGCGGTCCATGTCTGGTCGCCACCGAGCTCGTCGGGGAGGAGCATCTGCCGCTCGACGACGACGAGCTCGCTGCCGTCGCCGAACATCGAGAGCAACTCGCGCACGTTGGCGTTGCGGCGCCGGATGTAGCCCTCGGTGGTGTCGGGGTACGTGCTGTCTTGGTTGCGCGCGTCGACCCACATCGCGAGGGTCCGGGTCGCCTGATCGTGGACCTTCGGGGTCCATGCCCGGCCGCGGCGGTAGGCGAGCTGGAGGTTGTCGCCGCGCAGCCCGGGGGCGGAGTCGAGACCACCGACAAGCCGCATCCCGTAGCCGTAGGACTTGACCGACTTGCCCGCGACGACGACGTCCTGAAGCGGGGACCACGAGCTCATCCGAACACCCCCGCCGCCTGAAGAAGGGCCAGCTTGCGGGTGAGGGTGTCGCTCGCCGCTTCGTCTTTGCCGGAGTTGATGGTGTCGATGTTCACGATGACCCGCTTGTCGATGGGGCCTCCGCCGGTCGCGGCGGAGGGGCGTCCTGCGTAGCCTGTCGCGATCCCGGCGGTGGTGGGGGTGGCGATCGCGTTGCGGGCGGCGACGGTGGCGGTGAGGGCCGGGGCGCTGATTCCAGAGACCATGGCGCTCGCGGCGGCGGCGACGCTGGGGCCTCCGGCGACGAGGCCGTCGGCGAGCATCTTGGTGAGCTGGAGGCCGACGCCGCCCTGATTGAACTTGGTCAGGGGGCCGACCTTGACCGGCGAGCCGGGGAGGTGGTTGGCGATGATCTGGGCAACTGAGCTGATGGCTCCGCTGACGACGCTGGCTCCGGCGTTGATCCCGGCGGCGAGCATCCCCATGAGGCTGTTGCCCTTGGAGTAGAGCGTCGTCCCGTCGCCGAGGTTGGCCGAGGCCTTGCCCTCGAACCCGGCGAACTTCCCGGCGGCGGTGTCGACGTTGGACGCGGCGATGCCGGGGATGGGAGCGAGGTTGCCGCGGACGGCGCCGGTGACGTTGCTGGCGCCGGTGGCGGCGTTGCCGCGGGCGGTGCCCATGCCGGTGAGGATGTTCGAGGCCATCTTGCCGATCGCGAAGAGCCCGGCACCGGGGATGGGCGAGAGCGCGAGCGAGACAGCCGAGGAGATCCCGGTTCCGCCGGTCGAGGCGGTGGTCTGGGATCCGAGGAGGCCGGTGGCGAGCTTGGAGGACAGGAGGCTGGTGACGGCGGTACCGACGCCGGGGATGAGCCCGAGCGGCGCGGCGAGGGCGTCCTTGATGCTGAAGCCGCCCTTGGACGCGGCACCGGCCGCGTTCGCGGACCCGCCGGAGATCGCCGAGGTGATCTTGGAGAAGATGCCGGGGACGACGCTGGTGCCGAGGAGGAGGAGCGGGTTGGTCGCCTTGGCGAGGCCGCTGACACCGCTGATCGTGCTCTGCGAGAACTGGTTCGAGGGGGCCTTCACCTTGGCGCTGCCCTCGATGGTCGCCGCCTTGTTCCGCAGGGCCGTCGCGGTCTCGTTCTGCTGCTGGGTGAGGGTCTTCTCGCCCTTGAACTTCGCGAGGACGTCGTTGATGCCGTAGAGCACGGCGCCGCCGAACCCCTTCGAGCTGTCCTCGATCTCCTTGGCGCTCTTGCGGAGCCCGTCGGCGGCGTCCTCGCGGTCCTTCTTCGTCTTCTTCGAGTCGTTGTAGGCGGCGATGATGTCCTGCGCCGAGAGGGCCCCGGACTCGCCCTTGCTGGCTGCGCCCTCTGCGGCGGAGTTGACGATCTCGGGGATGACGAGGACGGCGGCGCTGGTCGCGAGGCCTCCGGCGGCGCCGCCGACCTTGCCGCGGACCTTGCTCGTCCGGGTCGTCGAGGTCTTCGTCGACGGCTTCCCGCCCTTGGAGCGGCCACCGCTGCCGGTGACGATGGGGGTGCTGACGCCGCCTCCTCCAGCGCCACCGACGCCTCCCGCAGCTCCGCCGCGGCCGAGCGCGCCCTTGCCGCGGGTGGCGATGGTGCCGAGGCTGGGCAGGATCCCGCCGAGGCCGGGGAACTTCCGGATCGCGGCGTACGCGAGTGCGAGGGAGACGAACTCGGAGAAGCCGGGGACGTGCTTCGCGATCCCGGCGATCGCGGTGGCGGTCAGCCCGAGGGCCTCGGCGACGATCTGGAGGGTCTGCGGGTCGATGGCCGCGATGATGTCGGTCAGGCTCGTGAGGATGTCGACGATGGCCGGGGCGAGGTCGCTGCTCTTGTTCAGGAGGGTGACGATCGCGGGCAGGAGGTCGGTGCGCAGCTTGCGGATGAGCCCGGCGGTGTCGGGGTCGCGGGAGAGGTCCTTGAAGGCCTTCAGGAGGTCCTTCCCGAGGGCCCCGAGCTCCTGCGCGACGGGCTTGATGTCCTCGAAGTACTTCTTGATCGAGTTCCGGCCGTCGGCGCTCTTCGTCCAGTCGTTGAACCGCTTCGAGGCGTCCTCGATGCCCTTGGTGAGGCCGTCGCTACCACCGAAGAAGACGTCCGCGCCGATACCGGAGATCCGGGAGATCGCGGCGGAGGTGTTGCCGATCGCCTTCGACAGGGAGATCGCGGCGCGCCCGGCCCGGTCGAAGAAGTCGGACAGCTTGGACCGGTTCCGGGTGGTGCTGGTGTTGAGGAACTTCGCGAACTGCTCGCCCGCGTCACCGAGGGAGCGGGTCATGGGGGCAGCGGCGACGGTGATGTTGCGGATGGTCGAGACGATGGGGACGAGGGATCGGCGGAAGTTGCCGAGGAGGGAGGTGTTGGTTGCGGTCAGGACCCGCAGGTCCTTCAGGAAGCCGCGGGAGCCGACGAACTGCCCGAGCTCCTTCCCGCCGAGGCCGAGCTGCTTGCCGACGTCGCCGGAGGCTGCGGCGAAGAGCTTCATGGCCGGGAGCGCGGCCTTCAGGCCCCTAGCGAGGTTGGGCAGCGCGAACCGCTGGAGGTTCTCCTTGGCGAGGTTCGTCTGCTTGACGAAGGGGACGAGCTCGGTGGCAAACTTGCGGGCCTCGGGGGAGAGGGCCTTCAACGCCTTCTGCGCCTCTTCGCTCCCGGCGCCGTACTCGACGATGGCGGAGGCAGCCTTCAGGGTGCCCTTGGTGGCGACGCTGAGGCCCTTGGTCACGGAGACGACGGCGCCGATGACCGAGGGCAGGGCTGCGACGGTGCCGAGGGCGGGGGCGATCCCACCGGCGGCAGCGATACCAGCCCCGCCGAGGGCGTTCAGGGAGGTGATGGCGGGGGCGATGAAGCCGGAGAGGCCGTAGAAGAGGGCGGGCTTCAGGAACGGCTTCAGCCCACCGAAGCCGCCCTTGGCGCGGCGGGCAGCCCTGCCGAGCTCGTCTACGTCGCGGGCGGTTCGGCGGCTGGAGGTGCCGAAGTCGTCGATGTCGCGCACGGTCCGGTTGGTGACCTTCGCGAGGTCGTTGGTGTTGTCCCGGACCTTCTTCACCTCGGTGGAGAAGTACCGGACCTCACGGGACGCGTCTCGGGTGGTGTTCCCGAATGAATTGACGTGTGCCTCACCATCTTTGATGGAGGCGTTGAAGCGGTTGAGGGTCTTCTGGGTGCCCTTGACCTCGCCGCCGAGGTCCTTCACCTTGCGCTGGGTCCGGCGGCTCGACGCACCGACCTTGTCGATGTCCTTGGAGGTGCTCTCGCTGGAGTCGCCGAGCTTCTCGGTCTCCTTGCGGGTCTCGCCGAGCTCCTCGCGGAGCTTCCGGGACATGGTCGCGGCACGCTTCTCCGCCGCGGCCATGTCCCGGGTGTCGACCCGGATGCGCTGCACGAGGGTGGGCAGCGTGATGTCGGACATCTACCTCACCCTCCTCTCCGTTCAGCGACGGGCCATGCCCGCCATCCGTGCGAGGTCCTGCGCCGTTCCCTTGCGCCGCTTGACCCCACTGATCTGCTCGATCACGAACTGGGACTGGGCTGGGGAGAGTCCCCAGAATCGGTCGACGTCGAGTCCGAGGCTGACCCATCGGGCGTAGAGAGCGGGCCAGTTGTGTCGACGAGCGGGTCGGTCTGGGTGTCGCGGGGGTCGTCGGACCCAGTGGCGAGGAGCTTCTGGAGGTCGATCTTCCCGGCCTCCTCCTGCCCCTCTTCGATCCCCTTCAGACCGGCCCGCAGGACTTCCCCCGCCTTCTCCGGCGGGATGCCCTGCGAGATCATGAACGCCGTGCCGATCGCGGTCGAGTAGGCCGCGTTCTCGCCGTCCAGCATCGCCTTCCCAGCGCGGCGCATGTCCGGCCGGGCTCGACCGGTGTCGCCCTCGATGACGATGTAGCCGAGCGCGAACGCGACGGTCTCGGAGAGCGCGCGGTGAGGCTGGGCCTCCAGCGCGTCCTCCCACCCGTCGAGGTCGTCCCAGTAGGTCTCGATGTCGGCGAGGACGGAGTTGTCGAACGCGACGAAGACTTCCTCCGTGACGGCGATCCCGCTCTCGTCGATCCGGCGCGACCAGACACCGGGCATGACCTCGTCGAGGACGTGCACGGTGACCGGGATGCCCCGGTTGCGGAGAACGGTCGCGTCCGGAGTCCGGACGGCGGTCACGCGGTGATCGCCGAGATCAGCTCGGCCATCGTGGTCGAGGTGGTCAGCGTCTCCGCCTCGTCGAGGAAGTCGACGTCGAAGAAGAGCTCGTCGTCGCTGGTGCACGGGATGCCCTCGGCCTCCAACGACGGCTGGCCGAACTCCTCGGTCGACTGCGACAGGAGCGAGCCGCCGGTGAGCTGGGCCTTGTAGAGGATGACCCGGACCTGACCGATGTCGGCGTCGTCGATGGTGAACGCGCAGCCCCAGTAGGGGAGCGAGTTGCGGCCCTTGAAGCGGTAGCGGGACTTGCCCGCGGTGCCGTCGAGGACGGTGCCGCCGAGGATGACCTTCAGCACCTCCTGCGCGAGCTTGCCGTAGGTGCCGGAGAGGTTGAAGCGGTCGACGCGGCCCTTCTTCGCGATGACCTTGCCGTCGCCCTTCAGCTCGGCGGTGACGAAGTTGGGGTCGAGGCCGACCTCGGCGATGCCGGGGACGTCGACGGCGACCGACGCGTACGTCGGGGAAGCGTCCGTGCTGTTGTCGCTCACGAGCGCCCAGACCTTGAAGTCGTGGACGTCGAAGACGACGGTCTCCTTGCTCTCTGCTGCCATGGGAACCGGCCTCCTTGGTCGGGCTGTGGATGGTGCTCGGGGTGGTGCTGGGGTGGTGCTGTTGCCGTGCTCAGAGGCCGGTGGGGTCGTGCCTCACGACGAGCGTAAGGGCGTGGTGGACGATGCGTGTGTCCCGCTCGTAGAACCGCTGGATGTCCCTGACGCGGAGCTTGATCTTGACCCCGGTGACGCCGTCGGGGAGGACGGCGCGGTGTAGCGTGCCGCGCAACCAACCCGGCAGCTCGTCGTCCTCTTCGGCCGCTTTCTGCCAGAGGTCGACCTGCGTCTCGCGCTCGAACATCGTGAGGTCGCCGCCGTCTCCGCTGAGGGCGGCGGCGACGGAGATCCCGTCGGCGATGGTGACGTAGGGGAACGTCGGGTTGTTGGGTGCGTCGTCGGCCCAGACGCGGTCGTTGACCCTCGCCGGGGTGGCGTTCTTGATGAGCTGGCGGATGCCGCCGGGCACGTTCATCCTGTTCCTCCTAGTCGTCGGGCCATGGCCCGCTCTCGTCCTTCGATGCCTTCGGCGACTTCGCTGCGGACCCACACGATCCGTCGGGCCATGAGCGGCCGGAGGTGGGGGCGGGGCGCCATCTTCGAGGTGCCGAACTCCAGATACGCCGCGTAGTCCTTGCCCGAGGCGATCTTCAGCTCGGTCAGGACGGGCGAGAGTCGGGAGACGCTCGCGCCGTAGGACGCGCGGAGGGCCCCAGTGTCGACGGCCGGGGGGCTGCCGGGGGATGACGCGCGGTGCGGCGGGCGACGGCCGATCGGGCGGACCCGGCCGCGGGAGTCGGTGAAGAAGTAGGTCGTGTAGAGGCGCCCGGTGCCGGGCTTGGACAGATCGAGACGGAGCTGGTTGACGAGCCGGACTCCGGCGCGCTCTAGGTCGCGGTGGACGCCAGCTCGCCCGGCACGCAGGACCTTCGCGATGTTCTCGCCCGGGTCGCCGCCGCGGCTGAAGAGCTCGATCTCACGTGCCATGGGGAGGCTTCTCCCCGACGATCCGGGACATGATCGCGCGGATGTGCGACGGGTTCGGTCGCACCTCGCTGATCTCGTACTCGCCCCACAGCCACGGCGAGGCGGCGGAGTCCGGGCCGCATACGAGGGTGGCGTGCTCGGCCTCGTCGGGGGGGATGGGGACGCTGTGGGGGATGAGGACGACGGCGTCGACGCTGATGCCGCGGGCGTTGCCGCGCTCGATGTCGCGGCGCCCGGGGGAGGTGATGTAGCCGTCGAACGCGACGGAGGCCGGGGCGGCGTACTGCCACCGGCCGGTGGCGTCGTCGGTGACGACGGACGCGCTCGTCTGGGGGAGGTAGACGAGCGAGTGGACCCAGAGGAAGTCCGGGTCCGGCAGGGGGAAGACCTCGTCGTAGCTCACAGGAGGAGGACCCGTCGCCGGAGCCGCTTGAACGCGGTCAGGGTGCCGACGGTGATCCGGCCGCTGCCGCCGTCGCCGCCGTCGGAGACGTTGCCGTAGGTGATGGAGGTGCCCTCGACGCTGTAGCTCTTGATGACGCCGGAGGAGGCCTTGACCCCGGCGAGGATGGTGCGGGCGATGATGTCGGCGAGCTGCCCGACGATGCCGTCGCCGGGCTCCTCTCCGGCGACGTAGGTGACGTTGACGCGGGCGCCGGGGATCCACGCCTCGGCGACGTCGAAGAGCGCGAGCGGGTCGGTGAGGCCTGCGAACGGGGCTCCGCCGACGTAGCCGACCGAGGTGATCGAGACGACGGGGCCCCGGTTCAGGGTGATCCGGCCGGACGCCGGGACGGTGTAGACCTCGGTGACGGAGCGGGGGTAGAGCCACCGGTTGAGCTTGATCTCCAGCGTGTCGATGAGCTCGTCGGCGAGGCTGGCCGCGCGGAGCGCCTCCTGCGTGGTGAAGGCGTCCTTCCCGGCGCGGATCGCCGCGACGTTGACGACCTGCTCGCTGAGCGTCGGCATCCGGTGTCCTTCTTCCCGAGTTGGTTGCGCTACCCGTGAGTGTATGGACGTGGGGCGCGGTGTGTGCTCAGGCCGGGAGGTACCGGCTGTAGACGTCCTCCCACTCGCGCCAGCGGGTGGCGATGGACTGCTCGGCCGCGGCGGCGAGCCCGATGTCGCGCACCCGGGTGCGCTCGGCGGGGTCGGTGAGCTGGTCGAGCGCGGCGCGCCACTCGCTGGGGGTGGAGGCGAGGATCCCGGCCCCGAGCTTCTGGTACTCGCGGGTGCGCTGGGCGACGAACGGGATCCCGGCCGCGGCGTACTCCAGCCCCTTGATCCAGCTCTTCGCGTGGTTGAAGGGCTGGTCGGTCAGGGGGACGATCCCGATGTCGAATCCGGCGACGTTGTCGGGGAAGTCCTCCGGCCGCGCGAGCGGCTTGCTCGGTCCGATCTGGTTGTCGGAGAGGCCGATTCGCTGTCCTGCGGTGTCGCGGTCGTAGGGGGTGACGCCGTGGTGGACGAAGGTCCCGGCGACGTCGTCGAGGTAGGGCCCGAGGACGCCGCGGAGGGTCTCCAGATCGCCGGAGCGGTGGGAGAGGCTGCCGGTCCAGCCGACGACGAGCTCACGGTCGGTGTCACGCACGTCCTGCTGCACCCACATGAGCCGGTCGATCGCGTTCGGGAGGAGGTGGGTGGTCACGCCCCACCGCTCGCGGATCCGCTTGGCGAGGAACTCGGTCGAGACGGTGACCGCGGTCGAGGCCTCGATCGCGGCACGGTAGTGGTCGCGGTTGGCGTCCGGGAACCGGCGGGGGTCGGTCGCGGCGTGGGCTTGGTTGCGCGGGTCGAGGCCCCAGAACCAGTCGTCGACGTCCTGAAGGACGACCTGCCCGGCGGCGCGGGCGGCGCGGATGGCGTCCGGGGCGTCGCGGTGCATCCACCGCTGGAGGACGACGACGTCGGGGTCGAGCATGAGCGGGACGTCGTCCATGTTCAGGGGGACGAGCTTGTCGTTGTGGAACGCGGCGACCTGCTGCGCGAAGACGATGTGGTGCCCGGCGCGTTCGAGGTACCGGGCGGGGGTGTGCAGCCGGACCCACGACGCGCCGCCGGGGATCTTGAAGGTGCCGTCGGGGGTGCGGCCCCAGTCGGCGGTGATGTAGGCGATCTTCATGCTCTGGCTCCTACCAGCGGGAGGGGAGCCCGGAGGTGTTGGCGCCGTGGTGGTGCCAGACCCATGTCCGGGCGGGGAGGTGGTGGATCTTGGCGCTGCGGTCGTTCATGCGCACGACGAGCCGGTAGTCCTCACCGGCTCGGTTGCCGTGCTCGTCGACGCCGGGGTCTTCGCTCTGGGCGGTGTCCCATCCGAAGCTGAACCCTCCGGCCTCGTGGACGGCGACGGTGCGGGCGAGGAAGGTGACCGGGATCTGGTGCGGCTCGGCGGGGTCCCACGGGGCGCCCTCGAACTGGGGGAAGGGGTCGGTGCCGCCGGAGCCGACGTCGAACCACGGGTAGACGAGGTCGGCGCCGGTCTCGGCGGCTGCGGCGAGGAGCCGGGCGAGGTGGTCGGGGTAGAGCTCGTCGTCGTCGTCGAGGAACGCAACGTAGTCGGTGGTGACCATGGAGAGCCCGTTGTCGCGGTTCAGGGCGGCGCCCTCGCGGTGGTGGTCGATGACGGCCACGATCGCGTCGGCGGGGCGGGTCTGCCGGGCGACGGACTCCAGCGCACGGCCGAGCATCCGCCCGCGGGGCGGGATCGAGGTGACGACGACGGTGACGGTGCTCATGCGAGGGACCTCCGGATCCCCTCTTCGAGGGTGATCCGCGGCCGGTGGATGGGCAGGCTGTTGCCGACGTACGCGACGCGGTGGTGGACGCCGGTCGGCTTGGCCGGGAGGTTGCGGATGATGCCGGTGTACCCGGCCTCGATCATGAACATCCGGGCGAGCTCGTTGAAGGTGACCGCGCGGCCGGTGCCGAGGTTGAGCGGGGCCCGGTAGTCCTTCTCGACGGCGGCGAGGGTGCCTTCGACGACGTCGTCGATGTGGATGAAGTCCCGGGACTGGGTGCCGTCGCCCCACACCTCGAACGGGTCGTCCCGGCGTCGTGCGCGGGCGGCGAAGGAGGGGAAGGGGTAGTCGAGGTCCTGATCCTCGCCGTAGCCGGAGAAGGGCCGCATGATGTGCACGATGACGCCCTGATCGGCGGCGAAGCGGGCGAGGTACTCGCCGGTGAGCTTGGCCCAGCCGTAGGTCATGTCGGGGACGCCGATGCTGCCCGGGCCGCGCTCGTCGACGGTGTCCTCCTCGCCCCACGTCAGGTCGTCCTCGTGGAGGTAGGGGTGCGCGATGTGCCGCCACTGGAGGTCGACGGGGTAGGCGGCGGAGCTGGAGTAGTAGACGACGCGGGGCTGCCCGACGCGCACGGCCCAGCCGAAGAACTCGGCGTCGATGGCGAGGTCGACCGCGACCGAGAGCGGCGCGCCGTCGATGGTCAGCCGCCCGCCGACGACGGCGGCGAGGTGGACGACGAGGTCGTACCGCTCGTCGCTGGTGCGGAACCAGTCGCGGACGTCTTCGTGGGGGCCTCGCTTGATGTCGAGGCCGGTGACGGCGTACCCGCGTGCTTCGAGCGCGGGGACCATGCGCCTGCCGACGAACCCGAGGTCGCCGGTCACGAGTGCGGTCTTCATCGGCATCCCCAGATCTGGTAGTCGTACTCGGTGTCGGTGAGCCGCAGCTCGTTGAGGACGAACGGCTCCCACCCGGCCGCGGTGAGCATGGCCCGCATGTCGTCGGTGCCCCAGCTCCAGTAGTGCTCGACGTTCTCGGAGTCGAGGTCCTCGTCGATCGGGGTGGAGAGCACGAGCCGGTCGGCGGTGCCGCGCAGGAGCGCGAGCACCGAGTCCGGGTCGTCGAGGTGCTCGATCGTCTCGGAGAGGATGAACGTCCCGACTCGCAGCGGGTAGATCCGCGCGCGCAGCTCGTGCACGGTCTGCTCGATGGGGCCGGTGAAGAGGTACGTCGGGGCGAAGTCTCCGAGGAAGGTCGCTGGCTCGTTGAGGGCGGTGGCGATCGCGGCGTCGCCGCAGGAGAGGTCGGCGACGCTGGTGCCGGGCTTGTGGACCCAGCGGGCGAGCGCGATCGTCGTCTGGACCCGCAGGACGTGGTCGGGCCACCGGTCGTGCCGGTGGGGGGCGGCGTAGATCTGGGCGAGCTCGGCCGGGCTGTGCGCGGGACGGAGGCGGGTCCTGCTCACGCGAGGGCACCGATCTTCGCCGCGTCACGGATGATGCCGCCGTCGGTGACGAACGCTTGGTACGCCTCCTCGTCGTGGGTCCACGTCTCGCTCGCGTTCGCCTGCGCGTAGGTCTCGTCGTGCTCGGCCTTGCCCGCGATGGGGTGGAGGTGCTCGATGACGACGCCCGGCAGGTACCGCAGTCGGCCGCTGGCGAGCCCGAGGTCGCGCCAGTAGTTGTCGAGGAAGAGGTGGACGAGGACGGGCGGGGCCATGTACCCGAGCGCGCGCACGATCGTCGCGGACATGAAGACGGCGGTGGGGAGGTTCTGCCGCTGGACGAGGTCGTCGGCGTAGACGATGCCGTGGCCGAGGTTGTCGAGCGCGGCCTCGATCTTCTGGTCCCACTCGGGGGTGCGGGGGAGGTGGTCGTCGCCCATGAACCCGATCACGTCGGGCAGCCGCGGCGCGGTCCCGGGCCGCGGCTCCAGCACCTTGTCGAGGACGGTCGCGGCGACGGCGTTGAGGGTGCCGTTCATCCGGAGCCGGGGCCCGACGATGACGTGGAGCTCGCGCAGGCGCATGTCGTCGGCGAGGACGTCGAGGTAGGTGTCGAGCTGGGGGTCGTCGTCGTCGAGCGCGACGACGAGCTGGGCGGTGGCGCCGGTGTCGTGCCACGCGGTCAGGAGGCGGGTGATGTTCTGCGGTCGCCCTCGGGAGGGGACGATCACGCACGTGCGGTTCGTCATGCCGGGAGGCTACGGGCGCTGGCCCGGACGTGGGGATGCCCGCCTCCCGCAGGGGTGGGAGACGGGCATCCGGTCCGGGGTGGGGCTTACTTGACCTCGAAGCCCTCGGCGTCGGCGTAGGCCGACAGGCGGGTGGCGAGCGCGACCGCGCTGATCTCGCCGCCCTCGGCGACGAGGAGGACGTGGCTGTGGACCTTCGTGCCGCGGGGGATGAACCCGACGCTGATGTCCTTCGTGGCGCGGTACATGCCGTCGCCGCTCTCGACGAGCCCGTCGGGGATGTCCTTCTTCCGCAGCTTCGGCTCGGGCTCCGGCGCGCCGGTCTGGGCGGGGTCGGTCGCGGCGGCGGGCGGGTTCTCCTTCGCCTTGTCGGCGGCGGTCTTCGCGTCGGCCTTCTCGGCGGTCTTCTTCGCGGTGGGCGGCATCGGGATCTCCTGTTCGTGCGTGCACGACATGGTGGGGTTCCCGCAGACCGGGCACGCGATGGCGGTGCGGGGCGAGCGGTCGAAGCCGATCAGGTTCGGGTAGCGGGTAGCCCACTCCGACCCGATCGGCACGATCTGCTCCATGCCGTCCACGGTAGCCCGCGACGTGGCGCTGCGGGGGTAACGCGAAGGGCCTCACCCCCTCGTGAGGGGTGAGGCCCTTGCGGTGCCCGGCTCAGTCGGTCCGGGTCACGTGGTCAGCTTCAGGAGAAGTTGACCTTGACGAAGCTCTCCGGGCGCTTCACGGCGAGCGCGAGACGCTCCTCCGCGAGGATCGCCACGGCGTTGCGGATGAAGAAGTCCGCGTGCTGCTCCGCGATGCGGATGTTCGCCTGCATCCGGTCGTAGAGCTGGGCCCCGAGCCCGAACGCGCCCACCAGCGCGGTGCCCTGCGCGATGGCCGGGGAGTCGACGACCGGCATCCGCCAGATCTTCTGCTCCGCGCCCATGGCGACCGAGACGGCGACCGAGTAGTGGCCGTCGGTGCCCTTGTCGAGCTCGATCTCCTCCCAGTCGTACGGGTGGAGCACGACGCCGGTCGGGTCGTAGTAGGCGAGGATCGCCTTGGTCGCGGCGCGACGGAGGGCGTCCTGCTTCTTGTCCGAGGCGTTGGTGCTCTGGTCGTAGGACTGGATCCCCGGCGTGCGCAGGATGCCGAGGAGGTCCTCGCCGGTGCCCGTGCCGTTGAGGATCTGGGCGTCCTCGGTGAGCCGCAGGCCGTAGAGGAGCTCGTTGTTGATCGTGCTCTGGAGCTGCGGCTCGTCCTGAAGGACGTTGCGGTGGGCGACCTCGTAGTGCGCGATCGTGCGGACCGAGGCCTGCGCGTTCTCGAACTTCAGGGCGCTGTGCGGCTTCAGGCCGAAGTTGCCCGCGGCGTAGTCCGGCACGACCGAGGCGCTCGACGAGAGGTCGAGACGGTCGGTGCCGAAGCCGAGGACCCGGAAGAAGTCGATGAGGTTGGCCGACGTCTGGGCGACCGGGAAGAGGTCGCGGACGCGGGCCCGGCGCATGTTGCGCGGCACGGTCGGGTCGAACTGGACCTTCCCGAAGCCGTGCGACGTGTCGTGCAGCGCGCCGCCCATCCCGGCGTAGACGTCCTTGACGCCGTAGGTGCCCTGACCGACGAGCGCGGTGGCGTCCACGCCCTCGATCTCCCACGCCGACGGCATGGTCGCGGCGCCCGAGCGGACGAGCGACTTGAACTCCTCCGACTCGGTGAACATGCGGCCGAGGTTCGCCGGGCCGTGCCCGGGGACCCAGAGGCCGGAGCCCTCGCCACCGGCGGCACCGGCGGCGGCGGCGGCGGCGCCGAGGCCCTTGCTCTCCGGCGTCTGCTGGAGGTAGGCCTTCAGCTCGGCGCCGCCCTCCATGTCGTCGAGGAGGCCCTTCAGCTCGCGCGCCTCGGCGAGGTTCTTGCGGTACGTGGTCGCCTGCTCCTTGGAGACGACGATCCCGTTCTCGTCCTTCTCGGCGATGACCTTCTCGATGCGGTCGTTCTCGTCGAGGATGGACTGGAGGCGGGACTTGATCTCGGTGACCTGAGACATGGTCTACCTGCCCTTTCCTCCCCCATGCGGGGGGTTGCTGGTACTGCGGGTTGCGGTGGTGCCCCCACCGCAGGGTCCGCACTGCCATCCCTTCGCGTTGGTTGTCCCCCTCGGTCAGTACCGGGACGGGCCGTACCTTGCGGCTTGGATCTCGTGCTGCGATCGAGTCTGCACACGCGCAACCAAGTGCGTGTGCTGTGCTCAGGAATCCGAGCGGAGAGCCTTCATTTCGTCGAGCTCGGCGCGGCTGATGAAGGCGGGCTCGTCGCCGTCGTCGTCGGGCTCGTCCTCGGGGTCGGCGTCGGGGTCCTCGGTGTCGGTCGGGTCCTCCGCGGGGTCGCCGTCGGTGTCGGCGGGGGCTGCCTTGGTCTCGGTGACGGCGATGACCTCGTCGCCGTCGGTGTCCTTGTCGATCATCGGGGTGATCGACTCGGTGAGCCGGACGGTGGTCGGCTGGCCGATGACGAGCTCGCCGTCGACGAGCTTGTAGGGGTAGAGCTGGAACTCGTCGTACTCGGTGCTCGGGCCGGACTCGCGGCTCTCGATGCGCACGACGACGGAGTCGGGCATGGTCGCGCGGATCCAGACCCACTTGCGGTCGTCGGTGGCCGCGACGCCGCCGTTGACGATCTGGTCGATCGCGGTGCGCAGCCGCTCGGTCAGGTCCTCGTAGGACCCGGCGAGGGCCTTGACCTCGATGGTGCCGTCGCCGAGGTCCTTCTGGCCGCGGGTGCCCGCCATCGGCATCGCGCCGAAGAGGACGGGGCTGTACTCGTAGAGGTCGAGGTTGTTGATGTAGCGCAGGCCCTTGCGCTGGTCGATCCGGGCGCCGCCGCGGGGGACGTTGTACCCGATGGACCACTCCTGCTCGTCGCCGAAGAAGACGACGTTCTCGTAGGCCTCGCGGCCCTGCTGGGTGGCGAGGTTGAACTGGGTCTTCACGGCGAGCGCCCCGGCCTCGGCGGGCCACGGCTCGCCGCGGGAGGTGGTCTTCGGCAGGTCGGCGTCGCCGGGCAGGAGCTCCTTGATGTCGAGGGTGCGGGCGACGGGCTTGTCCCAGTCGTGGGAGAAGACGCCCTTCGGGGTGCGCTTCGCGAGGGTCTTCGCGTAGGCGCCCGGGAGGATGACGTCCTTCACCTCGTCGGGGATGCCGGTGACGGAGACGATCGCCTCGACGATGCCCTCGTCCTCGCTGAGGACCTTCACACCGGTGACGACCGGCAGGCCCTTGTGCTCGCGGCCGGAGTGCACCATCCCGGACCGCTTGAACTCGATCGTGGTCGTCATGCTGTCCTTCTTCCGGGTGGTGGTGGGCTTCTTCGGCTGGGGGGCGGGTTCGTAGGCGTTCTGGCCGATGAGCCGGAACTTGCGGGTGTCGGGGTCCCAGACCCACCCGTTCTCGTAGATGGCCGAGCCGTCCTTGAACCCTTCGGCGCGTCGTGCGCCCTTGGGCCCGTACTTCGGGGGCTCCTTGCCCCACTCGGACGGCCACTTCTTGTCGTAGCGGCCGTCCTCGGGGGTGAGCTTGCCGTCGGCGAGGTTGCTGGGGTCGTGCACCTTCGGCTTCTTCGCGGCGGCGGAGCTGGAGCCGCTGCCGGTCTTCTTCTTCGCGGCGCCCTTGCCTCGGGTGCCGGAGCCTCGCTTGCCGGAGCCGCCGCCGGAGCGGCGCCCGCCCTTGCCCTTGGAGAAGGCGGCGTCGCCGCCGATGCTGGCGTACTCCTTCGCGAGGGCGGCGCGCAGCTTCGGCCCGAACCCGGTCTCGCCGGTGATGCCGTGGTTCTCCTGCGCGCGCTTCACGGCGGCGGCGGTCAGCGGCCCATAGGAGCCGTCGGCGGCGAGGTCGCCGTAGCCGAGGCGGGTAAGGAGCGTCTGCATCGCCTGCACCTTGCGGCTCTTGTCGCCTTCCTGCGGGCCGCGGTTGCGGTCGGCACCGGACGTGAACTTGCCGTTCTCGTCGCGGGCGTGCATCCCCTCGAAGGCGTTCTCTTGGCTGTTGCCGCCGTGCTGGGGTGGGGGCTTCTTCGCCGGTGCCGCCGCGGCGGCGGGCCTCTTCGCGGGCCGGGTGGTCGCCGGGGTCGCTGCCTCCATGCCGCCGTTGCCGACGGTGATCCGCTTGGTTGCGGTCATGCCGACCCAGCCGTTCATCCTGCTCGCCCCTCGCGGGCGCGGAGGGTCAGCTCGGCCATCGACCCGCCCTTCTCCTGCGGGTCGGCGTCGATCTCGTCGTCGGGGACCTCGGGCGGCGCCTCACCCTCGGGCGCCTCCTCGGCGGGGGAGTCGCCGGGCTCGCCCTCCTCGTCGTCGGTGGCGGGGTCGCCGTTGAGGGGGAAGTCCCAGACGTCGCCTGCGACGGCGACGGAGATCATGTCGAAGGTGACGGGGATGACCTCGTCCATGCGGTCGAACGGGTTGGGCTCGTCCGGGTCGAGGTAGGCGAGGGTGGTGTGGGGGGTGAAGCCGTGGTCGGTGCGCCACGCGACGCCCTCGTCGTCGAGGAGGTCGAGGAGGTCCTCCCGGAACGCCGACAGCTCGGGCACGTCGACGGAGGCGTAGAAGGCGTCGCCGTCGGGGATGGTGAACCGGCCGAAGCCGCTGTAGGTGCCGTCGATGGGCGCGGCGTCCTCGGCGAAGCCGCGGACGATCTCGATGAGCGCGTCGGGGTCGTCGACCTCGTCGAGCTCGCCGAGGAACGCGAGGGTGACATGGAGCTCTCCGACGGGCTGGGCGTCGTCGCCGATGATGTCGGCGAGCTGGGTCGCGACGTCGAACGAGGGGTAGAGCGCGATCATGACGCCGGTCGGGTCGTCGCTCGGCTGTGCGGTGTCGTCGCGGGCGTCGCCGGGACCGGCGAGGGCCTTGTGGCCGTGTCCCTTGCCGGGGGGCGCGCCGACGGCCTCCTGATGGCGGAGGTTGCAGTAGCCCTTCGCGCGGACGCCGAGGTGGGGGGTGAGCTCGGCGACGCAGCGCATGAAGTCGCCGTCGGTGCCCCAGCCGATGCGTGCGGCGCCTTCGCCGCGCACCCAGTAGTGGCGCAGCCGCTCCGCGTTGCCGCGGTTGCGGTCGGCGCCGCCAGCCTTGACCTCGGTCACCGCTGCCTCCTGACTTGGTTACGCATGTGGCCCACCGAGAGGCTATCTGGGCGGGCCACAGTGCATGGGGTGGCGTCAGAACACCGCGTCGGCCGGTACCGGCTCGGCGTCGGCGTCCTCGGCGGGCTCGTCGGGCAGGTCGCCGTCGACGGCGGTGATGGTGGTGGTGACCCGGAGCCACTGGAGGATGGTCCACGGGTCGTCGACGTCGAGCTCGAAGTCCGGCCCAACGGGGGGGAGCCGGAACGTCTGCCCGGCGTCGGCGTCGGCGAGCGCGGCGAGGGTTTCGCTGCCGCCGGTGAACCGGCCGAGGAGCGGCTCCCCCTCGCCGTCGATGACGACGGCGTAGGGGACGTTGAGCTCGCCGACGCGGCGGATGCCTTGCACGGTGAACATGGGGGTCCTTCCCGGATCAGAGGTGGGCCATGACGCCGAGGAGCCAGCGTCGGAAGTCGTCGTCGAGGTAGTCGCCCTCTCCGGCGAAGAGGTCCTGCACGCCGGTGGTGAAGAGCTCGTAGTTGTGCTCGTTGTCGCCGGTGAGCCCGAAGCCGTAGGTCTTCCCGGAGTAGTGGCCCTTGAAGTCGTCCTTGTAGCCGTACTCGGTCCGGTAGATCGCGCTCTGGCTCTCCCGCGTCCGGTTGTCCGGGTCGCCGGTGGAGGTCCGCTGCCACAGGAAGGCCCACTCGGCGTCGGCGAGGCCCGGGACCATCTTCTCCATGTGGTGGCCGAGCTCGTGGATGGCGACGCCGAAGAGGCCGTTGTCGCCGTCGATGGTCGGCTCCGACTTGGACAGGGTGATCGCGGAGCGGTTGCTCTCGTAGTGGCCGCGGCGGGTGCCGCGCTTCACGGTGACGGGGATGCGGGCGGCGTTCTCGATCCAGCTCGTGGGGTAGAAGCCGGTCGCCCAGTCGAGGGCCTTGCGCGGGGCGGCGGCGCCACCGAGGAAGCGCATCTTCACGCTGTCGGTCTCACCGATGGAGGTGACCCGGGCGAGGGTCTCGCGGTAGGCGTCGGAGCGGACCTTGGCGAGCTTCTTCTTCTTCTCCGGGTCCATGCCGCCGTGGGCCATGAGGGTGCGGCGCTCGACGACGAGGTCGTTGTACCCGTTGATCGCCTTGGTGAGCTCACCGAAGCCGTACCTCTCGGCCGCGGTGTTGAGGTCCCGCAGCTTCGTGAGCTTCGCCTCGTCGTCGGCGCTGAGCTCGCCGCTGCGCTGCGCCAGCGTCAGCCGGGACAGCTCCTTGGTGAAGGCGCCGTACGCCGGGGAGAGGGAGTACGGGCCGGGCTCGCGCCGGGCGTAGCCGTTCTCGTCGCCCCAGTGCTCCTCGATGTACTCGACCCGCTTGCCGGTGACGAAGCTCTGCTGCGCGTTCCCGCCGCGGGGGACAGCCTTGTTCGCGGCAGCGATCTCGACTTCGAGCTCGGCGAGCCGGGCCGTCGCCTTCTCCTTGTCGGCGTCGAGGGTGTCGAGGTCAAGACCGGCCTCCTTCGCGCGCTGCTGGAAGATGGCGTCGGCGTCGCGGTCGATGAGCTCACCCATGGTCTTCAGGGTGTCGATCGCGTCGAGGTGGTCCTGCGTGGGGCCGTTGTCCTTGGCGCGGTCCTTCACCCACGTGTTGCGCTGGTGGACGTTGTCCCACTCCTTGCGGCGGAACGTCTCCATGCCCTTGCCCAAGGTGCCGCGGAGGCGGTCGATCTTGTCCTCCAGCGGCGCGTCGTCGGGCAGGTCGAGGAACTTGGCGCGGTGCACCGGCAGGGCCGGTCGGTCGTCCGGGCGGACGTCGCTGAGGCCTTGGATGTAGGCGGGGAGCCCGCCGGACACGAGGGAGTTGGTCAGGACCTTGATGTCGGTGTGGGCGCGCTCGTCCTTCGCTGCGGCGGCGGCGGCGGCGATGCGCTGGATGGCGTCGGCCTCGTTCGTGTCGCCGAGCTCGGGGACGACCTTCGCGTCGAGGACACCAGCCGCGAAGCTGTCGAAGGCGCGCATGTTGGCGTTGCGCTCGATCTGGTCGAGGAACGGCCGCAGGCCTTCCGGGTTGCCTTCGAGGAGAGCGATGTTGCCGTCGACCCGGGCGAGGTGCTGGGCCCGCTGCTCCGGAGTCAGGTGGGACAGGTCGTCGGTCTCCTTCGACCGGCGGAGGTTGGCGATCAGGTCCGGGATCGGCATGGCGAAGCCCGCAACGTACTGGTCGACGAGGTCCTTGGCGTCGGCGATGACCGCGTCTGCGAGCCGCCCGGAGGCGGCCGGGTTGCGGACGTCGTCGGAGACGTTGAGGAGGTTGGCTCGGGCGTCGTCGAAGCTCTCGATCGCGTTGGCGCGTTCGAGGTCGCCGAGGGCGGCGTTCACGGACTCCGAGCGGAACCGGGAGAGCGAGTCGATGCTGGTGCGCCGCACCCGCTCGTCGGGCGCGATGGTCTCGTTCTTCGCCTGCTCGGCCTCGGCCTTCAGGCGGGCGCGGCGGATCCGGAAGCGGGCGGCGTTGTACTGGCGCCGCCACTCCTTCTTCGCGGCCTCCTCGTCGAGGCCCTGCTGCTCCATGATCTGCTCGACCGTCGGGATCTCGGCCTGCGCCTTGGCGCCGTCGCCCTTGCCGTCGTCGCGCAGCGCGCGCGGTCGGGACTCGCGGCGGACGCCGCGGGTCGGCGTGCCGGTGTTGCCGCTCGGCGGCGGCGTCGGGCGCTCGTAGTTCAGCTCGGCGTCGACTCCGAACGGGATCGGGTCGCTCTCCTCGACGAACTTGATGTCGCGCAGGTCGGGGTTCCCCTCCGCGGAGGGCCCGACAGACTCGACGGTGCGGCGGATGCTGCGGTCGGATCCGAGGAGGACGACGTCGCCGGGCTGGAGCCCGTCGGGACGCGTGGTCAGGCGCGGCGCCGGGTCAGGCGTCGGGGCAGGCGTGGGCTCCGGCGCCGTGGGGGCTGCGGTGACGAGGTGGGCCGGGACGAGCTGCTCCTCGCCGCGAGCGAACTGCACGCGGGCGAGCCCGTTCTCGTCGTAGCCGTTGAGGGTCGCCTCGACGGGCTGGTCGCCGGGGTAGCCGCTGAGCTTGACGTTGACCTTGCTGCCCTCGGGCAGCGGGTCACCGGGCGGCGGCGGGGTGACCATCGCGGGCTCCTGCACGCCGTCCTTGCCGCCGCGTGAGCGGTTGCTGGCGCGGACGACGACGATCTCGCCGTCGTCGGTGCGGACGCTGATGTCGTAGAGTCCGCCGCTCCCGTCGACCGCGGTGGCGCGCACCACGGTTCCGTCGACGCGCTCACGGGTGCTCGTGACGCCGGTGTCGTCGCGCGAGTAGACGGTGCCCATCACCGAGACGCGGGACCCGACGGGGTGCGGCGCGCCGCGGTCGGCGGGGGCCTTGCCCTCGGCGACGCCCTTGACACGGTCGGGGGCGAGCGTGAGGAGCGTGCCCTCGGCGGTGCGGATCTGGAGGGAGCCGTCGTCGGTGACGCCCTCCAGCGTGCCGTAGACCGGGTTCGGGGAGCGGGTGAGGTCGACGCGGACGTCCTTCCCGGTGAGGGGCCGGGCCTCGTGCGGGTCGGGCAGCTCCGGGGTCGCGGCGTCGCCGCTGCCGCGGTCGGCCGGGATGATCCGCTCGGTGCGCCCGCCGCTGCCGAAGCGGCGGTTGCCGCTCTCGGTCGGGACGTCGTAGAAGCCGCCCTGCTCGTCGAACTTGCCCGGGCCGGTGACCTTGACGGGACCGAGGTTGGTGTCGATGAGGTAGTCGCCCTCGCGCAGGTCGCTGGCGTCGACAGCCTCGGTGTCGGCGGTGACGATCCCGTCCTGCGGGTTGAAGGTGGCGGTGACGCCGTCGCGCTCCATGCGGATCGTGCCGTCGTCGTTGCGGGTCAGGGACCAGCCGCGCGACTCCGGGTCCTTCATCCGCTCCGGGAGGTCGCCGGACGGGGTGTCGGGGGTGGTGCCACCCTCCCTCAGCGCGGCGACGCGCGGGTCGCGGGACTTGGTTGCGTCCCACGCGACGTCGATGTTCTGCCGGGACTGGTAGGTCTCCGGCGGGTCGTTCGGGCCCATGCCCTCGAAGGTGACCTCGACCCGGCCGTCGTCGAGGCGGTTCACCGAGGACACCGTGTCGAGGGTGCCGTCGTCGAGGATGACCTCGTCGCCCTCCTTCAGCCGGTCGGGCTTGATGGTGAGCCGGTCGAGGGTGCCGTCGGGGGCGATGTCGATGGCTTCCTTGTCGCGGCGGAAGTCCTCGACGATGGCGTCGACCTCGGCGGCGTCGTACCCCTGCGCTTCGAGGCGGCGGCGGGCGTCGGCCTCCGTCATCGTGGTGACGTCCCACGCGTCGGTGCTCGGCGTGGGGGTCGGCGTCGGGGTGGGGTCGGGAGTGGGCGTGGGGGCGGCTCCCTCGGGGGGCATGGCACCGGCCTCGCGCCGGGCCGCGGCTTCGGCCTCCATCGCGTCGAGAGCCTGCTGGTTGTTCTCGGAGAGCTTGCCGTCGCGCTCCTTCATCGCCCGGAACCGCTCGATCTCCGACTGGAGCTGCTCGTTGCCCAGCGTGGTCGGGTCGGTCGGCTCGTCGGGGTTGCTCGGCGTCGGGGTGGCGTTGCGGTCCTCGCGCTTGCGGCGGTCGACCTCCTCCTTCAGCGCCATGACGCGGTCCATGTCGCCGTTCATGAACGCCTCGGCCGCGGCCTTGGCGATGTCGTCGAGCGTCATCTTGGTGAGGTCTTCGCCCTGCGGGGTGTCGGTCTTCTCGGGCAGGCCCTCGACGATGAACCGGCGCTGCGCCTGCGGGGTCGTGACCGAGCCGACGGGGTTTCCGTTCTCGTTCAGGGCGATCCACTGCTCCTGCGAGTCGATGCCCTTCTTGTCGCCGCGGACCCGGTTGATGGTCGCCTTGTAGAGCTTCGCGCCCTCGGGCAGCTCGCGCCCGTCGAGGTCGCCGGTGTCCTCGGTGATGCCGGTGATGACGGCGTCGCTGGGGTTGTTGTCGGCGAAGAGCTTCCGGGCGCGCGCCTGCTCCGGGGTGTCGTTGGCGGCGTCGCTCTCCGGCAGCTTCGGCAGGTCCGGCTCGGGCTTGGTTGCACCACGGTCCGGGGTGCGGTCCGGTCCGGGTGCGCCGTCCTCGGGCGGGTCGACCGGCGTGACGTAGAGACGCCCGGTCTCCGCGAGGTGCGCGAACTCCTTCGAGCGGGAGCCGCTGCGGGCGTTCTGCTCGCTGCCGCTCCAGCGCAGGACGCTGTAGGACTTGTCGGGTCCGGCGTCGAGCCTGTCGGCCTTGGCGTCGAGACGCTCCGCCTCACGGTCTCGCCCGTCGGCGTAGCCGCGGAGCTTGGCGCGCAGCTCGTCGTCGGTGGGGCGCTCGAAGTCCGGCAGGTTGGAGCCGATCGGGCCACCGGCGACGTACTCGCCGCCGACGTAGACGTCGACGTACTCGGCGCCTCCGCCCCACGGGCGCCGCGTCTCGGTGATCTTGCCGGTGTCGGCCTTCTTGCGGAGGTCCTCTCCCTTGGCGCGCTGGGCTGCGGCCTGCTCGCGGAGGCTCTGGGCTGCCTTGGCGTTGTCCTGCTCGTAGACCACGGCGTGGGTGTAGGTGCGGGTCTTCGAGTTCCGCTTCTCCACCGTCCCATCGGGGAGGGTGACGAAGTGGTCGCCCTTCCGCGCCTTCGGCTTCTTCGCGGCGGGCGTGGCCGGGGCTGCGCCGTCGGGGACGTCGGCCTTGGGCGGGTTGTCGCGCTTGATCCGGTCGTACCCGGGGGTGCCGGTGACGACGTTGATCGTGTCGCCGTTGTCGAGCTTGATGGCGACGCGGCGGTCCGAGGAGTCGGTTACCTCGCCGGGCCCGAACTCGGTGGAGACGCGCTCGCCGACCTCGGGACGCCCGGTACGGGGCGAGCCGGGGGTGTCGGGCTTCTGGGGACCGGCGTTCGCGTCCTCGATCGGGACGTTGGCGCTGCGGAACCGGAAGCGCCCGTTCGGGTCCGAGCGGACCGCATCGAGCATGTCGGAGGGGGCGCCGTCGCTGTAGGCGACCCACTTCCCGTTGACGTTCTTGTCGAGGACCATCGACCCGACGCGCAGGTTGTAGCCGCGGGCGCCGCGCTCCCCACCGTGCGCCTCGATGATGTCGTCGCGGACCTTGACGCGGGCTGCGGCGAAGCCACTGGTGCCGGTGAACTCGTCGGAGACGCCGGTGATCGCGGTGCTCTTCGCGTCCGGGGTGTCGGGGGCGTTCGGGGCGTCGGGGGTGTCGGGCTTCGCCGGGCCGGGGCCTCGGACGTCGCGGGCGTTGACGTTGACCATGGTGCCGGAGTCGAGCTGCACGGCCATGCTGTCGCCGACCTGCCGGATGGCCCGGCCGTGGGCGCCGTTGGAGAGCTGCACGTCGGGGGTGTCGAGGAACCGGCCGTTCTCGTCGCGCGGGTGCGCGTTGGGGTCCCACGCGGCGGAGAAGAGCCGATCGGCGGTGGCCGCGGCCCGGGAGAAGCCGCGGCGGGAGCGGGCCTTGCCCTCGGAGGTCCAGTCCTCGGGGAGCATCCACGCGGCGCCGAGCTCGCGGGCGCGCTTCATGATGTGCCGCTTCGCGGCGTCCTTGTCCTTGGCCCGGCCGTAGGCGCTGATCGCGTTCTTCAGGTCGTCGCGGTTCTTGATGGGGAACGACCCGTCGGGGAGCGCATCGCCCTCGTCGGCGGCGTCGTCGCGCTCGCCCTTGGAGAACTTCCGCTTCTCCTCGCGCCGGTTGCTGTCGTCGGCGAGGTACTCCATCGCGTCGGCGATGAGCTCGGGCGGGGCGCCCGCTCCGAGCTCGGTGGTCAGGAGCGCGACCGCGAAGGCGGACTTCTGCTCGATCTCGCCGTGGGCTGTGAACGCCTGAGCGAGGGTCATGGACGACCCGTCGACTCGCGTGAACGTCGTCACCGCGACGCCTCCTCTTGGTTGCGCTGGACCTCTGCTGCGAGGGTACGGGGTGCGTCGCGAGTGCTGGGCTCGGTCAGGAGACTGCGGCGAGCCGCTTCCATTCGAGGGAGTCGAGGTCGGCGAGGTCCTGATCGAGCTCGGCCTCGAAGTCGCGCTTGGCGAGCTGGTAGATCATCGTGCACCGGCAGTTGATCCACTCGCTGATCGTGGTCGCGCCGCCGGTGGGGTCGCCCGGGCAGATGAGTGCGACACCGCCGACGATGAACGGCTGCCCGATGGGCTGCACCTGACCTTCGGCTTCGCGGTGGGTGTGCCGGGTGCGCTCGTCGTCGGTGGCGAGCCACCGCTTCCGGACGGCCCCGGCCTGTCCGGCGCCGAGGAGGGACGCCGCGTTCATGGCGCCGACGACCGCGCGGGAGCCGGTCTCGGCCCACGTGTCGGAGCGGGTGTAGGCGTCGCGGACGCGCTCGGCGATCCGGTCGAGCGGCTCCCCGGCTTCCTCGGCGTCGGTGATGATCTCGTGGAGCTTGCCCCATCGGGCGTCCATCGCCTCGGCGATGACCTGAACGCTGCGGGTCACGATCTGGTCGACGACGGTGGTGAGGTCGAACTCGCCTTCGACGTCGAGCTGCTCGAACACGGCAGCGCCAGCGGCGGCGGCGGCGGCGCGCACGATGTCGCGGATGGCGGTGACGAGCTCACCGATCCAGCGGGCGCGGTCGAGGATGTAGCTCGGGTCGAGCGCCTTGATCTCGTGGCCGACGGGCAGCGGCGTCCAGTGCCGGGTGTGGCGGCGCGCCTTGGCGCCGGTCATCCGCGCGAGGACGACGGCCTGCTGCCGGTCGAGGACGGCGAGGATCGCGTCCTTGACCTGCGTCTCCCACTCGGTCAGGAGCGCATCGTGGGCGGCACGGATCTGGTTGAGGTAGCCGGGTTCGGGCCTGCCCTTCGTCTGGAGGTCAGGCCCGAAGGCTTTTCCCTCCAGTAGCGCCGCGATCTCGGAGTCGTCGACTTCGGTCGTCGGGTCCGGTGGCAGGTCCGGTGTGGGTGCGCCGTCGGGGGCGGCGCCGATCTGGAGCTGGTCGCCGCCGGGGCCGGGCGGGAGGCCGGGCGGCGCCTGCTCCTGCCCCTGACCGAGGAGGGCGTTCACGTCCTCCTCGTCGCCGATGGGGGCCTTGCCGGACGGCTTCCAGAGGACCTTCGTGCCGGGGACGCCGATCTCGTCGCGGCCGGTCTCCTTGCGCCACTCGTCGATGCTGATGCGGCCTGCGGCCTCGTCGTCGTCGAGGACCTTCTTCCGGGCCCGCTCATCGCGCTGGAGGACGGAGACCTTGGACAGGTCGTGGACGATGAACTCCTCGTCGCCGTCGATGCCGTCGTCGGTGAGCGGCTCGAACCCGGTCGCGAAGAGCCGCAGCTCGCCGGGCATCGTGTGGCGCCAGAAGTTCTCCTCCTCGGCGTCGGCGTTGTCGAAGGTGCGGCCGGACGCGTCGCCGATGACGGACAGCGGGGTGCCCGCGGCCACGAGGATCTCGCGCTGGGTCAGGCCGCGGGACTCGACGTACTGGGCGTCGCGCGGGCTGGTCGACAGGTCGGTGTACTCGACGTTGCCCTCCCACAGGGCGATGCGCCCGGCGTTGGCCGGTCCGCCCTGTAGACGGGCGAGGAGCGCCTGCGCGTCGGCGGGGTCGACATCCTCGTCGTCGTCGTCGGCTCCGCTCTTCCCGCCGAGCGCGAGGACGCCGCCGGGGCGCCCGTCGTTGAACATGAAGTTCCGGTTGAAGAGCCGCGCGTAGTAGTCGAGCTCGATGCTGATGCCCGCGGCTTCGAGCCACGTCTGGGAGCGGTAGGGGTCGGTCGGGTGGGGCCGCTTGATCCAGAGGACGCCACCCTTGCCCTTCTCGTACGGCATGAGCTGGTCGAAGACCTCGCCGCCCGCCAGACGCATCTCGAACCGCTCGACGAACTTGTCGGGGTGCGGGACGGGGAAGACCTGCGAGGGGTTGAGGAGGACGAGCTCGCGGGGGGTGCCCATGCGGTCTTCGAGGACCTCGACGAAGACGCCCTTGCGGGAGAGGTCGGCGAGGGTGTGGAACCGGTAGCGGAAGCTGTAGGCGTCCTCGTAGCGGTTGGCGCGGCGGTTGAAGAGCCGGTCGAGGGGGTGGTTGTGGATCTTCTGCGCGTCGTCGCCGAGGCCGTCTTTGACGTCGATCGGCAGCTTCGCCGCGTTCGACGCTCGGGCGTCGATCGCGCGGTAGACCCAGATGACGCGGTTGTACTGCTCCTTGACGACCTTGTCGACGTCGTCACCGTCGATCGGGGAGTACGGCACCCCTTGGAAGACGAAGTTCGGCGACGAGGAGTAGCGCCGGTCGATGGCGCCCTTCGTCTCGGGTCGACCACCGCGGAACGCGTCCCAGAGACCCATCACTTCACCCCGAGGAGGAGGCCGACGAGGAGGACGACGGCTCCGGTGGCGAGGAGGCCTGCGCCGAGGCCCCAGAGGAGCCCGGCGCCGATGCCGATGAGGGATCCGCCGATGACGACGAGGAACAGCGACACGAGGGCCGCGACGAGGCCGTCAGGCAGGGCCCGGACCACGCTCTCGCGTGCGACCTTCGGGCGCCCCTCCGGCCACCGTCGCCCGCCCCACATCGCGGCGCCGACTTCGCTCTGCTGCTCCGACACGGCAGGGTCCTCCAAGGTCCGGGTTCGCGTCCAGCGGGTGAACCGGTCACCCGCTGGACGCAAGCGTACGGACTACCCCTGCGGTGTGGTGCTCGCTCCCGGCAGGTCGGCGAACGCGGCGGTCTCTTGGAACCGCTGCCACGAGGTGGAGAGCCAGCTCGTCATGGGCCCGTTGACGACCTCGGCGAAGTTGGTCCCGGTGAAGACCTCGCCGAGCCCGGCGACGATCTCGACACCGGGCAGCTCCGCAACGTAGTCCGTCGTCGGGTCGGGCTCGTCGCCGGTGATCTCCATGGCGATGAGCTGGAGCCGGAAGCGCCGCTCGACCGATGTGGCCGCGGTGGGGACCGGGTCGTCACCGGGGCAGACGTCGTGCTCGAAGACGAGCTGGGTGCCGAGGAGGGCGGCGTTGTTGATGGTCTGCTCGTCCACTTCGATGGTGTGGCCGCAGCCCTTCGCGCACGCGACGGACATCTTCATGGTGGTGGGGTCCTTCCGGAGGGTGATGGGTCCGCGCACACCGTAGGCACGGACGCTGGCTGGCGGGGATCAGCGGCGGCGGCGAACCACGCCAGCATGGATCAAGCGACTGACGTGAGGGTGGGAGACGATGGCTCGCTCTGCCCGACCCGCGAGGGCCGCGACCGCTTGGTCGAGCTGAAGCTCGGTGTCGGCGTCGAGCTCGACCTCGATTCGGATGGACACGCGTCGTTTCATCGCCATTGGGGGTCTCCGTAGGTGCGGGCGAAGGTAGCGCGGTCGATCTTGAACGCGCCGTTCGGGCGGGGCGAGCTCTCGTAGCGGTAGTAGACGAAGTCGCGGGTGACGCGGGTGACGACGCAGCGGGCCTTGGGGGCGGAGGCGTACTTCTCGCCGGGGCCGGGGCGCCACGTGGGCTCGATGAGCCGCGTGTGGGTGAAGGTGTCACCCACACGCGGCCCGGTGGTGGTCGGGGTCACTGCTGCTCGGCGCGCAGGAGGTGGCGGGCGTAGGCCTGCCAGCGGAAGCCCCACCAGTCGGCGGAGGTGCCGGGGAGCTGGTCGCCGCGGGCGTTGAGGACCTTGCCAAGCCGGTTGGAGTACCACGCCGGGGTCGCGGGTCCACCGGGCGAAGCCGCGGCCGGGTTGCGGTTGCCGTAGTAGTCGAGGCTGTCGAGCATCCCGAGAGCGGCGCTGCGGGCGTAGTTGTCGATCGGGGCGGGCTGCTCCGGGCGCACCGAGACGTGGCCGTACCGGTCGAGGTGGGTGATCGGGCCGAAGTGCTCGGCCTCCCACGCGGCGTGCTCGCGGTCGCTGTCGTTCATGCCGCAGAAGGCGCAGGTCCAGACGTTCCACGTCTCGACGACGGTCCAGCCCTCGGCGACGTGCCGCTCGTAGGCCTCTGAGCCGACGATCTCGGTGGACCTCTCCGGGTTGAAGAGGAGGCCGGTCATGGGGTCCCGGCGCTCCTCGGCGTTCTGGAGGGTCGCCTTCTGGAAGGTCTTCGGTGCGGTGCTGGTGGTCACGGGTTCCTCCGTCGGTTGGGGGCCCTTCGCTCGGCCCGACCCCCTCATCATGGGGCCAACCTGCGCGTCTGTCAAGGTGCTTGACCTATTAGGCGCCGACGCGCTCCTCTGGGTCGTCGTCGCGCTTCCTCGGCCCGCCGATGTGCTGGGGCCCGAGGACGCAGTTGGACTGCGCCTCTCGCTCGTCGGTGAGGGTTCGTCGGCATCGGCGGCAGTACACCTCGACGACACCGACCTCGACCGAGGCCGGAAGGATGAACTTTCCCCTGCGCGCTACCTTGGCAGCGGCGGATCGAGGCACTGACACCTCGGTCGCGGCTACCCAAAGGTGTTGCGGCACAACGGTTCTCCTTTCATCCGAGGAACCTGCCTCGCTTCTTCTTCTTCCGGGTGACCGGCTCGTACACCGACAGGAGGAGCGCCTCAGCCCGGTCGGGCGACTTGATCCCGCGCTCCTTCATGCTCTTCTTCGACTCGACCACGGTCCGACCCGACGCGTTCGTCGAGTAGGTCGGCGCCGAGAGTTGAGCCTGCGTCCTAGTGTCGATGTCGAGCGTCCACGCGGGGATGCCTGCCGAGTCGGGCGTGAGGAGCTCGCGCCCGTTGAGCCACAGCTCGTCGCGCTTGCGGAAGGGACGCCACTGCGACTTCGGGTTATCCGGCCGGTCAGGGTTCTCGGAGACGTTGACGCGGATGATCGTCGCGCCGTGGAGGCCTTCGCTGCCCCACGCTTCGAGGATGCCCGCGACACCCCAGCCGACACCGATCGAGTCGATCTTGACGTGCACGGGCCGAGGAGACCCGAGCGCGGCGTTGAGCTGCTCCGCGGCGTGGATCTCGTGGAGGACCTTCCCGGCGACGTCGGTGGAGTTCTCGTTGGACGAGCCCGACTCCATGAGCCGGATCCGGCCGATGCCGCCCTCGTCGCGGGCGATGACGAGCTCGTCGCCACCGTCGGCGGCGACGTCGACGCCGAGGCGGATCCACGAACCGATGCGGGGCTGGTCGGGGTAGGGGCGCCCGTCGCGGTCGAGCGACGCCGGTGCGGCGAGGAGCTCGCTCTCGTCGGGCTCGAACATGCCGAGCGCCTCCATGCCGCACTCGACGTAGCTGGAGGGGATGGTGCGGGCGGAGCCGCCCTTGGGGAACCCGGCGTCGACCTTGGCGATGACGTACGGGGCGTCCCGGCCGTGCTCGCGGATCGCGTCGTCGATCCACGCCTGATCCACGAGGTGCTGCCCGAGCGAGTGCTTCGGCACCTCGGCCGGGCAGGAGCGGCAGACGACGTACTCGCCCTTGACGGCTGGGGAGTCCCACGCGCGCAGCTTGATCGTGATGGTGTCGGTGCGGGCCGGGTCCTCACCGTTCATCGAGCCGCCCTCGAACCACGAGCCCTCGTTGTCGGTCGGCGGGTTCCCGATGGCGAGCATCCGGGCGTCACCGGTGAGTAGGTTGCGCGTCGAGGAGCCGATGGTGGGGCCGATACCACCGGCCTCGTCGACGACGAGGAAGAGGCGGGGCGCGTGGATGCCCTGCATCGCGGCCTCGTCGTGCTCGGGGGCGGTGAAGCCGTAGGCGACGTCCATCATGACGCCGTCCTTGTTCGGCATCCTCCACTGGAGGGTGTCGCACTGCCCGGGGAGCTGGGCCTTCTTCTGGAGGCGCCGGACGTGGGGCCAGAGCTGCCGCTGGACCTGCCGCATTCGGGTCGCGGTGGTGACGGTGACGCCGGTCCCGACGGGCCACACGGACGCGAACCACGCGACGGCGCCCCCGGCGACGTGGGTCTTCCCGAGGCCGAACCCGGCGGGCACGAAGACCTGTTTGATGCCGGGGGTGACGAGCGCGTTCAGTACGTTGCGCTGCCCGGTCCAGATGGTCTCGCCGAGGACGACCTCGTAGAAGCCGCAGGGGTCGTCCTGCCACATCGCGTAGGTGGAGCCGCCCTCGCGCTTCGCGACGGCCATGAGCTGGGCCATGTCGGCTTGGTCGAGGGTGAGGAACCACTCCTGCCGGATCTCCGGCGGCATCGACATGAGGTCGCCGAAGAGGCGCGCCGCGAGTTGCGACGTCACCCCCACGGTCTCGGCCTCGCGGCCTGCCTCAGCGATCACTCCCACACGCCAAAGGGTAAGCGGCTACGCGTGGGGCTGGTGGTGACCTGCGGGGATCCGCGGGCCGGGTGTCAGCGGCGGGTGATGCGGGAGCGGCGGCGCTTCAGCTCGTACCGGGCGATCTCCTCGGGGGTCGGCGGCGGCGGCAGCGCGCGCGGGGCGCGCAACGAAGTCCGGGACGACAGCTCGCGGGTGATGTGGTTGGGCCAGTCGTCCAGCGTCCACACGTCGGCGTCGGCTCCGGCGTGGCGGAGCTGGTGGAGCCACCGTCGCTGGGGGACGGTGACGGCCGACGGGCGCGTGCTGATCTTCAGCTCGCGGTAGATGATCCGGCCTCGGACGAGCACGAGGTCGGGGAAGCCTTCGACCGAGTTCCGGGAGTCGTGGGTGTGGTACCCGAGCCAGCCCAGTGTGGTCGCGGCCTCGATGATCCAGCTCTGGAGGTCGGCCTCGCTGGGGCTCACGCGCTCGGACGCTCCGGCTTGCTGAACCGCTGGGCGACGGCTGAGCGGGTGATGCCGATGGCGCGGGCGACGTCGGCGAAGGTGGCGCCGTCATTGAGCATGGACTGCGCTGCCTCGTCCATGACGGCCCGGATGTCGCGGACCTTCTCCTCGGTGGGCGCGAGAAGCTTCGCCGCAGCGCGGGCGCGCTTCTCGGCGTCCTTGATGTTCTTGACGCGGGCGATGCTCACTGGGTGCCTCTCAGGGGTGGATGTGTAGGTGCTTACGGTGATGCCCCGACGGTAGCTCACCGTCGGGGCATCCGGGGATGCCGGTCAGGAGGCTCGACGCTGCTCGCGGGCTCGCGCTGCGCGGCGGCGGTCCCACTCCTTGGCGCCGATCTCCATGCGGTAGTCGACGGGCTGGGGGAGGTTCTTCCGGCGGGACATGCGGTGGTAGTCGAGGCAGACCTCGTCGGGCCACTCGCGGGGGTCGGTCGGTAGCGCCGGGGCTGGTGGCTCGGAGCTGACCGCGAGGAGTGACGGCTGCATGTAGGCCTCGGCTGGGGTCTCGTCCCACGTCACCCACGCGAGGAGCTCGCTGGGGGTGCGGTCGGGGTCGACCATGGCGGCGAGGACGACGCACAGGGCTGTCCGGTGGTTCGGGTCGAGGTCGGCGAGGACGCGGGAGACGCCGGTGATGCCCTCGTCGTGGACGGCGCCGACGAGGCGGGCCGCGACGGGGACGAGCGCCTCAGCGAGGTCGCCGAGTGCTTCGGGGGTGGGCATCCGTCACGCGGCGCGGCGGCGGCGGTTGCGCTGGACGAGCCACTGCGGGTCGTCGCCGTGGACGGCGACGCACCTCGTGAGGTAGTCCCGGGCGTCGGCCTCGGTCTCGACGAGCTCGACACCGAACGGGAGGTCGGGCTCCCACGTCTCCCACCCGAAGGGGGCAGTCTGCCGCTGGAATACCCAGCCCCACCGGGACCCGGTCCACTTCGCTCGCCACCCCTTCCCCTTGGTGGTGAGCATCCGGTGGCCGTCGACGCGCTTGTCGTCGATCTCGTCGGTGACGCCGAGGGCTTCGAGGATGTCGAGCTGCTCGGGCAGGGCGGTGGTGGTGGGTGACATGGCTCGCTCCCTGTCAGGTTGGTTACGGATCTTGTGTAGCACCTTGCGGGTCAAGGCGCTACTCGACGGGCGGTGTGTTGGTCGAGAGGTCGAGGAGCTCGGGGATGAGGCCGCTGAGCCGGGTGGCGGCGACACGCAGGCCGTGCTCGTCGGCAGGGTCGGTGGCGGCGCCCGCTTCGGTGGCGAGCTGCTCGGTGAGCTGGTGGAGCCGTCCGGCGGCGTCGGAGGACCACGACGCGCGCCAGAGGTCCTCGGGATCGGGGACGACGGTGAGGTCGGCGTCGAGGAGGAACACGGGTCGCAGGCCGTTGTCGACGAGGAGCTGCGCGAGCTGCTCGAAGTTCTCCCGCAGCTCACCCTCCGGCTCCTCGGCGAGCCGGATCGCGGCGAGCTGCCCGGGCCGGTACTCGGGGAGGGTGGCAAGGACGATGTCGACGACCTCGTCGACGGTGACCTGCGTGAGGTCCTCGTGGCCGTGCGCGTAGAGGTGCTCGCGCACGGCCACGCGGGCGGCGGAGGCCCGCGGGTCGGCGGTCACTGCCCGGCCTCGATCTGCGGGATCGCGGCCTCGCCGGTGCCGAGCTCGCGCACGTCGACGCGGTACCGGTCGGCTGCCGCCATCGCCATCGCCTCGATGTCGGCGCGGGCCTTGGTGACGACGTCCTCGGTGTGCTTGGTGATGGAGTCGGCCGCGAACTGGAGGTTCGCCGGGAGGTTGCCGACGGCGATCGCCAGCGCCCGCACGTTCGCCTTCGTCGGCTTCTCCTGCACGGCGGCGAGCTTCTCCTCGACGTCGGCGAGGGCCCGCTTGGCTGCGGTCCGGGTCTCGGCCGCGGTGAGCGCGAGCCGGGCACTGAACGGGGCGTCGGGGACCATGTAGTCGCCGTCGGCCACGCGCAGCGTGCACGAGGACGGCCCGGCGCCGATCGAGGAGACCATCTGCGCCCACTGGGCCTCGCTCATCGAGACCTCGGCGACGACGCGGCCCTCGTGGATCCAGTCGCGCTGGAGGTCGCGCTTGCGGGTCGCGTGGCTGATGGTCAGCGTGATCGTGTGCTGGTGCAGCGTCTCGGAGTCGAAGAGCGGCCGGGGGGCGCCCTGCGCGCGGGTGACTCGGATGCGCCCGTAGGACGGGTGGGTCTCGTCGCCGTACTCGTCGAGGGTCGGCTCGACGGTCTTCCGCAGGCTCATCGGATGACCCACGATCCGCGGGTGGTGCCGACGGCGTCACGGATCCGGCCGCGGTCGCCAGCGAACTGGTCCCCGGCGACGGCCGCGCCGAGCTCGGTGCTGTCGGTGCCGAGGTCCTGCGCGACGGTCTGGAGCATCCGCGCGATCTCGGCGACGGGGTCGTCCGCGATCGCGGGCCCGTCGAGGTCGATGGTGACGATGAGCTGTGCCATGGGGTGGTTCTCCGTTCGGGGGTCAGAAGGTGGAGCGACGGCAGGTCGCGTTCGTGCAGTCGCCGCGGGACTCGGAGTCGCCGTCGGGGAGGGTCTGGTACCAGCGGTCGAGCGGGGCGCCACAGGGGCACGTGTCGGTCCGCGGGCCGGGGTTGACGGCGATCAGGCGCCACTCGGTGGCGTGGATCGGGCCGAAGGTCGCCTCGGTCGCCCACGCCCCGGTCATGGCGTCGACGAGCTCGACGTAGCTGGAGCCGCGGTAGATCTCGCTGCCGTCGTGGGCGCGGGTCGCGACCCAGTCGCCGACCGCGGTGCTGGAGTCGGCGGGGAAGGGCCCGGCGGCGGTCACGACGCGGATGGCGGGGACGCCCTCGACGAGGACTTCCCAGCCGCCCTCGACGGGCGACATCCACGGCTTGTAGCCGTCGCCGACGAGCTGCGCGACGAGGTCGCCGCCACCGGGGGTGGTGAGGCCGACGGACATGGGGGTCAGAGCTCCTTCGCCATCGCGACGATCGCGGCGGCAGTGATGTCGAGGGCGAGCCCTCGGAACTGGGCGGCGCCCATGATCCTGCCCCGGCGGGGCAGGACGCGGGCGACGCTGATGGCGTCGGCGGTCACGACGACGCGCAGGATGGTGTCGGCGCCGGGGTGGTGGACGTCGAACGAGGCGGTCGGGTCGGCGGAGTCGGTGACGTTGGCGCCGGTGGCGGTGACGAGGCCGCGGAGGCGGCGCTCGTGCATCCCGGCAGCGGCGTTCCAGTGGGACTGGGCCTGCTCGGTGGTGGTCATCGCACGAGCTCGGTGTCGGCGTCGAGGAGCGCGATGACGCGGGTGACGGTGGCGGAGTGGTCGACGACGAGTTCGCCTGCCGCGGGCCACTGGTCGAGCGGAGTGCCCGGTACGACCGCCATCGCAGCGGGCTCACGGTGGTCGCGCTTCGACGTCGCGCCGACCGAGCCGGTGACCCGCGCCATGGTGACTGCGTTGCGCGCCTCGGCGAGGCAGTCGTCGCAGTCCTCGTGGAGGAGGTGGGTGATGGCCCACGTGCTGTTCGCCATGTCGGGTTCCTTCGGTTGGGGGCCCTCGCTCGGCCCGTCTTCGCCCATCATGGGGGACGGCCCACGGTTGTGTCAAGCCACTTCACATTTCCCGTCGGGGGAGGCGGCAGCGGCAGGTCACGCCCATCCCGTACGTGCCGCGCACGAGGACGAGGGAGGTCCACCCGTGGGCCATGCACGGATCGACGAGGTCGTCTCCGGGCTCGTGTACCTGCGGGCCGTACCAGTTCGACCCGTACCACGGCGAGCCGCCACCGGCCCGGGTGGGCACGGTCTGTCCGCACGGCACGCACAGCCCCACCGATCGGGACCCGGGGATCTCGACCCAGAGGTGCTGGTTGATCTTCCCCGAGCCGGGGCACACCTTCGGCGGGTCGATGTGCGGGGTGAACAGGAGCTTGACCCCGTCCTCGACGGTGACAAGCTCGCTGCCGTGCCCGGCGCCGATCGCGCGGCCCTCACACGTGCCGCAGATGGGCTCCTTCTGAGGGAGGTCGTCGACGCCGAGGCCGCGGCTGGAGAACGTGGTCGTGCCGCACCAGTGGTGCCACGCAACGTACTCGTGGCGCAGCACCTTCCCGTCGTCGTCGATCAGCGCGTCATGGCGGGCAGCGGCGCGCAGGCGGTGCCAGCGAGTCGCCTGCCGGGACCGGACGTAGCGGGGTCCGGTGGTGAGGACGTCGTCGTGCGTGACGCGCCCCGCACCGAACCCTCCGTAGAAGGGGCTCTGCCCGAGCGGTAGGAGCGGGACCGGGCTCACGACTGCGGGAAGCCGGGGAACGCGGCCGACGGACCGACGTGGTAGCTGCCGCGGAGCAACTGCTCACGCATCGCTGCCCCGCGGTCGGCGCGCTCGGCCGCGAGCCGCAGGAGGTCCGGCGCCAGCCCGGCCATGTGGTCGATCGCGGCGCGGAACTCCGGGCTGGTCTGGTACCGCGTCGGGTAGGTGTCGTCGAACTGGAGCAACGCGGCGACGAGGCGAGCGTTGTTCTCGGCGGGGTCGTTGATCTGGACCATGGTTCAGCCCTCCACGACGACGCGGACGAGCTCGACGGTGGTCCAGACCATGGGCTGCTGCTCGCCCTCTTCGTCGACGACGATCGCGGAGTAGATGGAGGACTGGGCGCCCTCGCCCTGCCGGATCCGCAGGACCCGGGCGATGCCTTGACCGTGGGTGTGCTTGTCGCCGAGGAGCGCGCCGAGGCCTCGGTTGGGGCAGGGCTTCGGGTAGAGCACGCCCATGCCCTCGCGGACCTCGTCGGCATAGATGAGCCGGTTCGGGATCCGCTCCGGCTCCTCGTGCTCGGACTTGGTTGCGCGGGCCTCGGTGCGGGCGCGGGCGGAGTTCAGGAGCGCGGGCTTCCCGTCGTCGAGTTCCTCGACGACGTCATCACCGAGGTTGACGGGGATCGCCGTGCCGGTGGCGGGGTTGTAGAGGAACGCCTGCGCTTCGCCGTCCTTGGTCCCGTCCATCGCGAGGGCGAGGTTCGGCCGCTCGGTGCGAGGGTGGGCGAAGCCGCCGACGGGGACGGCAGTGCAGTCCTCGCTCGTGCAGCCGCCCTGCGGGGCGTACGGGCAGGGGTCCCACTGCTCGGCGGCGGCGGCGAACGAGTCGCGGCGGAGCTGGACCTCGCCGCGACGGTCGTCGTCGGCGCTGAGGACGTCGAGCTCCTCGTCGTAGAGCTTCGCGGACCGGCGCAAGGCCTCGGGGTAGGTGAGGTCCTCCCCCGGGGCGGCGTCGATGACAGGGGTCAGGATGTCGGGCATGGCGGGTTCCTTCGGTGGGCGGGTCAGACGCGATCGGTGAGGCCCCACTGGGTGACCTCGGTGCGGTCGGCGTGGCCGACGTCTCGGACGGGGACGAGCTTCGCGGGGGCGCCGAGCTGGGCGATGAGCCAGTCCTGCACCTCCTGCTCGGTCGCAGCTTGGAAGACGATCGGCTGCGCGCCGACGGTGGCGGTGAACAGGCGCCGCCCGTCGGGGTTGACGTGGACGATGTCGCTCATGAGTCCATGACACCACCCTCGTCGTCGGGGAGGGTCTCCTCGTGTGTGGCGTAGGCGGTGCCCTCAGGGTCGTCCTCGTCGGCGCCGTCGCGGCGGATGAGGACGCCTGTGAAGCGGGGGTGGGTGTCGATGCCGATGACGATGCCGCGGAACCAGTACCCGCGCCGGGCGGAGCCGATCCAGACCTTCGCGCGGGAGCCGACGGTGACGGAGCTGCGGGTCTCGCTCACATCCGCTCCTCCGCGTCGAGCCACTGTGCTCCCGCGGCGTAGCTGCGGAAGTCCTCCCGCATCTGCACCGGCATCGCCTCGATCTGATCGCTGGAGCCGCCAACGACCACGACGGAGCCGCCGCGGATCGCCGGGACTCCGAGGAGCCGGAAGGTCGCGTACACGGCGTGCATCGCGGCCTTCGAGCGGGGCGTCTTCGTGTTGGTGTTGATCCGGACGCCGATCTTGCCGGGGGAGACGTGGTCGAGGTACGCCGCGAGGAACTGCCCCGGAGTGGGCCACATGCCGTCGACTCCGACGAGCGGCTTCCCACGGAACCCGCAGGGGTCGCACTCAATGCCGATCTCGCCGTCGTACCCGAGGGGGACGACGCGGACGTCGTGCTGGGTCGCCATCACGCACCTCCCTCGAAGACGGTCGCGAAGTGGGTCATCACGAGGTCCTCGGCCCACGCCATCCGGGCGTCGACGTCGTGCTCGATGACGAGCCGCTGACGGAAGTCGCGGCCGGATTCCCACAGGATCTCGCGGATCGCGGCCTCGCACTCGCGCTTCGACGGGCGGTTGCCGCGGGCGTCGTCGTCGGCGAGGTAGCCCTTGGCCGAGGCGAGCGCGACGACCATGGCGTGCCGAGACAGGATGTGCTCGACGACGATCTTGGTTGCGGGCCCCTCGTCGGAGGTCGGCAGCGTCGCGCGGCGGAAGGTCACGACTGCTCCGCCGGGATGTGGCACGAGCACATGCACGTCTCGGGGTCGCGCTCGTCCTCGGTGTAGCCCGTGCACCGCACGTGGTCCCCGATGTCGCAGCGTGACTGGTCGAGCGTGGGTTCGTTCGTCACGACGTGCTCCTTCCGGGGGCGACCTCGATGCTCAGGCCCTCGTCGTGCTTCCAGTGCTTGGTGACGGTGAACCCCTCTTCCTCGATGAGCGCGATGGTGGCGGTGACCTCGTCGTCGGTGAAGTTCCACAGCTTCCCGCCGCGGCGGGTCTGGCTGTAGGGGCTGTGGTGCTGCACGGAGAGCCAGCCGCGGTGCCCGTCGACGACGACGTCTCGGCTGGGCCGGTCCGTGCCGGGGGCGCAGGCGTCGCCGTGGTGGCTCTCTGGGACGGTGCGCTTGCGGATCTCGTCGAGGGCGTTGCGGATGCCCTCGCGCTGGGCCGGGGTCGGCAGCTCGGGGCGACGGCTGAGGTTCAGCTCGTCGATCTGCTGCTCGATCTCCCGGGCTCGTCCGACGAGCCGCTGCCGCGTCTGCTCGTACTCCTTCCGGATCCGCTCGTGCTCGGCGACGAGGTCGAGCACGTCCTGCGGGCCTCGGTTGATGAAGATGCGGTCGATCATCGGGTCGCCTCCCGCATCTGCGCGACGGCCCACCGCTTCAGCATGGAGCGGGCGAACGAGACGTTCATGGCGGGCACGATCGTGCGGCCGATGATGCGCTCGACGAGCTGCTGCACGGCCGGGTCGATGAGGTCGTGGGTGGGCTCGACGTTCGGTGTCGAGGGCAGGAGGGCCGGGAGCTCGCGCTTGAACGTCTTCCCGGTGGCGACCTCGTAGGCGACGATGTCGTCGCGGGTGGTGGCGTCGTGGATGGCTGCGTCCCGCAGCGCCTTCTCGGTGACCGTGGTCATCGGGGTCCTTCCGTTGGGGGTCCGCCTCGCTCGCGGACCCGATGACGGACACCATAGACCATCTTCGGCGCTCGCGGTCAAGGGTCTACACATTCGGCGGGTCTGCGGGGTGCTCTACGCTGTGTCGTGCGAGAGGTCAACGGTGGGCCGACGCAGAGGGCCCCAGCTCGGAGACGAGCTGGGGCCCTCTTGGTTGCGGGGGGCGGGTCAGAACTTCTTCGACCCGTCCTTCGCCTTGTTGAGCCGCTCCTGAAGCGCCATCACGGCGTTGCTGCGGGGGTAGGACAGGATCTCGTCCATCGTGGTCCCGAGGTGCCGCTGGAGCGCCGCGATCGTGTTCGACGGCCCGGCGTTGCGGGAGAGGTTCGGCAGAATGCCCTTGCCGTCGACGACGAGCTTGCGCCCGTGCTTGTCCCGGCGACCGGCCGCGTTGAGGTAGACCTGCACCGCGGCGACGAGCTCGGAGCGGGGGTAGCTGATGACGCTGTCCGGGGTGGTGCCCATGACGCGCTGCCACTTGGTGACGGTCAGCGGGCCCATGCGCCCGTCGATCGCGAGCTTCGCCGAGCCGCTGCCGCCGGGGTAGGTCGGCGTGGTCGGCTTCGGCACCCCGTCCTTCAGCGCCTTGCGGAGCCGGTCGAGGAACTCGGCGTACGGGAAGGTGTTGTGGCCCTTGTACCAGAACGGGTCCGACCGCTGCGAGGGGTTGAGCACGTGGTGGTCGGTGAACCCGACGGCGAGCTCCTTGGCGATGAGCCAGTCGATCTTGTCGCGGTCGAACTGGTACTCGATCGGCCAGCCGTAGTGCTCGACGCGCGGCGCCCAGTAGATGACCATGTTCGTCATCACGGCCTCGCGCCACGCCTCGCCGATCGCAGCCCAGTTCGTGGTTCCGCAGCCGATCTCCAGCGACACGAAGGGGCTGTTGAACGAGTGTCCGGAGACGCCCTGCGCCCACGCGGTGTAGTCGTCGGGGAGGCAGTCGACGATGCTGTCGCTGTCGAGGATGCCGGTCCACGAGGCGTCGACCGTGGTGGTCTGGCCGTAGCGGATGGTGCCCTCGGCGGAGGTGTCGGGGGCCGACTGGTCGGTGACCCCGGCGGTGATGTGGTTGACACCGCCGAGGATGGGGAGGTTCCGGGTGGGGTGCCACTTCCGGTTGGCGAGGAGCGGGTAGTTCGAGACCGTCTTCGGCTTCGTGGGGTCGAAGCGGTACGCGGCGGGTGTGGACATCTGCGGCCTTTCGGTGGGGGTCTGCGGTGGAGCTGACGCGACCCATCCTCCTCTCTCGGGCGGACTGGGTGGGGTGAGGTTCCGGGGTGCCCTGCCGAAGCGAGTTCAGTCAAGTGGCTTGACAGGCCCATGGGGAGGTCCCACTATGGGTGTCGTCAAGGCCCTACACCAACCCACCGACAAGGAACCCCGGTCATGAACTCCCTCACCCGCCCCGGCGACTACAAGCACCCCGTCACCCCGAGCCGCACGGCCATCGACGCCACCGCGCAGGCCGTCGACGCTGCCCGGGCTGCCCGCGTCAACGGCGCCGACGAGGACGAGTGCAGCCGCATCTACGGCGAGGTCTACGCCGCCGCCATGCGCGAGGGCGCCCTGTGAAGCGCCACGGGCTGACCGTGGCCGACATCGAGCGGCGCCTCCACCCCTACGCGGGGCGGCACCGGGACGATCGGTCCGTGCCCGTCCTGATGCGCGGCGTCCGACACCCCGAGGACCGGGCCATGTGGGAAGGCGTCATCGACGAGAACTTCACCCGGGTGTGGCGGTGCGGGCACCGGCACACGTCCGAGCTCGCTGCGGCTCGGTGCGCTCGCCGTCAGGCGTCCTCGACCTCGCGCAGCGTGTAGTGGTCCTCGTTCAGCCGGAGGCCGCAGTTGCCGCACCGGTGGAACTGGGACGTGATGGCGTAGCTGAGCGGCCCGTCGGGGAGTGAGCCCATCGGCTCCATGCCGGTGATGACCCGCACCGGGCGGTGCTTCGCGAGGCGCCACCGGCACCGCGCGCGCCACAGGTCACGAAGCACGCTTCCCGCCCTTCGGCTCCGCGCGTTTCGTTGCGACCCTCTGGACGACGATGCCCTGCGCAGCGGCAATCCCAGCGACCGTCGTCGGAGAGACTCCGACAGCCTTGGCGACCTCACGCTGTGATCCTCCCTTGACGAGGAGCTCTGCGATGGCGTCGTCGCGGATCTTCTTCACGGTGGCGAGGGCGTCACGTCCTCGATCGAGGAAGCCCTCGGACTCCTTGGCGCGCGCGGCAGGGTCGGCGATCTTCTTGATCTCCTCTGGGGTCACTGCGGGGTTCCTCTCTTGGTCTCGTTGCGACGGATGCGCTCCCTGCCGGTCTGCACCGCGAGCGTGAGCTGGCGGCACAGGTCGAGCGCGTCGTCGAAGCTGAGGTAGGCGGTGGCTGTGACGTCGTCGCCGCCGTCCTCGACCCGCAAGCGGATCGGGTACGGGTCTGGATACTCCTCCGACCCGGGCGGGTGGAGGGATGGGTCGCCGACGGCGAGCCCGACCGAGACGGCGTCGATCCCCGCGTCGGGAACGATGGTGCCGACGAGCTGCTCCCACGGGCCGTCGGGGAGCTCTGGGGCTGGGTCGATGATCCGCAGGGCGCGTTCGAGGCCCTCCGCGAGTCGGCCGGAGTGCGTGCGGCGGTCGTCGAGGGAGTGTCGGGCGAGCTCGTCGCGCAGGGACTTCGTTGCGGACCGTCGGCCTTGGACGTAGAGCGACCTCGCGTAGCCGTTCACGCGGCACCCGGCCCGGCGTGCTTGGCGACGTTGGCGCCGCACTTCGCGCACTCGGCACGGACGACGCGCCCGTGGGGGAGGAGCTCGGTGAGGAGGAGCTCGCGGTCGTTGTCGGTGATGGCGCCGAACTCGAAGCGCAGCTCGACGGTCCCATCGTGGCTCTCGGCGGAGACGACGTTGACGATGCGGTCGCTGTGCCGCCCGATGAGGCAGGGCAGAGCGGATCGGGGGATGAGCCAGCCGAGGATGCCCGCAGCGACGGTGGCCGCGAAGAGCATCCACAGCATGGTCGGGCCGTAGTGCTCGTCGATCGCCGCCTCGGCGAAGAACCCGAGGACGAGGAGCGCAAACCCGATGGTCTGCCACCGGTTGATCGACAGCTTGGTTGCGCGTGGCCGGGCGGAGCCGACTGCGACGAGGATGCACCCGGCGAAGTAGAGCGCGTTGTTGAGGTACTGCACGGTCAGCTCCCTACGATCTGGAGGAGCTCGGACGGCATCCGGCCCTCGACGTACGCCTGCTCGACGAGCGGCGCGACCTCCTCGCCGACGGTGCGGCCGGAGGGGAGCACGGTGGCGTGGAGGAACTCGTCCTCGAAGGTCGCGATGCCGGACTGGACGACCTCCAGCTTCGCCTTGATCGCGAGGGCGAGGCAGCGCCAGAGGCGCTTCTCCTCGGCGATGAGCGCCGCCTCGCGCTGGACGGTGGTGCGGTTCTTCCCAGCGGGGGTGCGTGCGACGTCGTCGAGGGTGGGGGCGGGCACGGCGAACCGGACGTTCCGGTCGTGGGCGCGGAACATCACGAGGTAGCGGTTCTCGTCCTGTCCGAACGCGAACCCGGTGGCGCCGTAGGCGGTGAGGGTCTTCCGGATCTCGCTCTGGGAGCTGGAGACGGAGACGGTGGTGCCGTCGGCGTAGCGGCGGGTCACGGGGACTCCTCGCGGGTGGGGTAGGTGATCGGCTCGGACAGCGTGACGAAGGACATGGGGAAGAACGCGTCGAGGAACGCCTGACGGCTCTTGGGGTACGGCCAGTAGGGGTTGTCCGGGTCGGGCTCGCCGATCGGCCGCGGCTCGTCGATGACGACGTCGGCGGGGATGACGACCCCGAGCTCGTCGAGCACGAGCCCGGCGGTCTCGCACGGCCACGCGATGGGGTGGTCGCCGTTCCCGCAGGCGACGCAGTCGCGGCGGTCCCAGTCGCCCTCGCCGTGGTGGTGCAGACGGAGGAGCCGCGCGGTCAGGTCGTCGCCCGTGGAGTGGACGGCCACGCGCGAGAGGAACACCTTGGTCTCCTCGTGCGCGGCGACCTGCTCGGCGTGGAACCCGACGAGCCGGGCCCGGGCCGTGGTCACCTCCTCGGGGGTGGGCTGCTCGAAGCCGTAGCTGAGCGCATCCTCGCGGGAGATCCGCATGGTGAAGCTGTTGCGATGGAGACTGTCGTCGTCCACGTGCCGCACCCCTTTCTCGCTCGGTGGTGAGTGCGTTGCTCACAGTACCGAGCGCGGGGGTCCCCCGGGGATGGGGTTACGGGCCGGACTCCAGCGCGGTGACCCGCGCGGCGAGCTCGTCGAGCTGCGCCTTGGTGGCGTACTCGATCGGGAGCGCGTTCTCGGAGGCCGTGGTGACCTCGTCGGCCGCAACGAAGATGCCTTCGACGAACGGGTGGAGCGCACCGTCAGGGTCGGTGAGGGTGACGATGAGCCGCCCGGTCCACCACTCCCACTCCTCGGTGGTCGCGGCGGGGATGTTCAGCTCGACGCGCCCGTCGGCGGCGAGGGTGACGTGCCCGGAGGCGGTGGTGAACGAGGCGAGGGTCCGGCCACGGAGGTCGGTGAAGCGGGCCTCTCCGGACCACGCGGAGACGTCCTCGGGTGCTGCCTCCGTGGGGTAGGTCCATGCCAGCGCGACGTCCTGTCCGCGCTGGATGGTGACCTCCACGAGGTAGCTCATGCCGTTCAGCGTAGAGAGCGGCCGGGCAGTGGGTTGGCCGCGCGCCGGTGTCTGCTACGACTGGGGCGGGTGGTGCGCGTAGAGCTGCTCCAGCCAGACGTCGAGGTCGTCGGCGAGCTGGACGTAGCCGAGGTCGCGGGCCTCTTCGATGTAGGCGGAGAGCGCGGCGAGCGCGGCTGGGTCGTGCTCGGGGTCGAGCACGAAGTACCGGCAGTCGGTGTGCTTCTGGGCGGGGTCGCCGTCGGCGCGCTGCACGAGGTACTTGCCGTAGAGGCCGCGGTTGAGGTCCGGGTCGGTGTCAGCCATCTGGGGTGTCCTCCGGTAGCGAGTTCTCGTCGATGTAGGGGTACGAGCACCGGGGCTGGCGCTCGACGTGGGTGAGGATCCCGCGGCGGAAGTGCACCGGGGTCTGGCACATGGAGCACCGCAGGCTGGGGGCGTACCGGGCGAGGACGGTGCTGGCCCTGACGGCTCGCTGCCGGGCGGTGGTGAGCTCGTTCTGGGCGCGGATCCGGGACGAGACGGCGGCGTCTCGTTCTCGGAGCGCGACGACGAGCTGCGCGGCGGTATCGCCGTCCTCGGCGGTCCGGATCCGGGCCTCGGCGCGCGCGGCCCGCCGGAACGCCTCGACGGTCGCGCTGTAGGGCAGCTCCTCCGGGGTTTGGTTGCGCGCGGCGCGGCGGCGCACGGTGGTCGCGGTGGGGGTGACCTCGTAGATCCCCCAGTCGGCCGGGATGGGGTCGTCGGCGTGGACGAGGCCCTTGGGGGTGGCGAGCCAGAACTCGTGGCACACGGAACGGATCGGCTCGGACTTGCGGAGGTCGTCGAGCTCGTGCTTCAGGTCGGAGCGCGAGACCTTGATCTCGACGCCATGGCGGAGGTGCCCGCCCGAGCGCCATGCCTTCACGAGGAAGAGGTCGGCGCGGCTGCGACCACCTCCGGGGTAGAGCGAGAACTCCTCCAGCGCAGCCCACTCGGGCGGGAGCTGGGCGTGGCCGTTGAGGCAGCCGTACCGGCGGCGGACGCCGTCGGCGACCTCGGTAGCGGTCATCTTGGGTGCGGGCACGGTCACCACCGGGGGCCGGTGCGGTTGACGTGGATGTCGACGACGAGCTGGCTCCCGTCCGGGAGGGTCAGCGGCAGCTTCACGTCCTCGTTCTCGCTGAGGGCCTCCCCGACGAGCTGGGCGGACAGCATCGACGTCACGCCGCTGATGCTGCGCGGCAGGGGCAGCCGGGGCGGGTCGACGTCGGTGAGCCACTCGATGGCGGCGGTGTCGAGCTCGTCGGCCTCGCGCCGGTAGAGCTGGGCGACGTCGTGGTAGCCCTGCTCCTCGACGGCGTCGGCGCGTGCGCGGAAGCCCTCGGTGAAGCTGCTCAGGTCGAGGTAGACCTTCCCGTCGTGCACCGCGGCCTTCAGCGGCCGGACCCCGGCAGCGTCGGGGCGCTCGTCACTCATCGCGTGGGCGGAGCGCCGGGGGCACGGTGACGAGCCCGCTGGCGTCCGGGTCGGGCGCGAGCCACGCGACGTCGGCGAGGGACTCCTCGAAGTTGGCTGCACGGATGGCAGCGATCTGGAGGTGGGCGTTCGCGGCGAGGAGGTTCTCGACGTAGTCCTCGTGGAAGCTGTCGCCGGTCTGCGGGGTGACGCTGAGGAACCACAGGCCCCTGCGGTAGTGGTCGGCGGCGGTGAGGACCACGTCCTCGCGGGGGAAGTCGACCGGCAGGTCCGGGGCGTCGATGGGGTCGCTCATGGCTGGTCCTCCCGGGGCCAAGCTTCGGGGTCGGTGACGTAGCTGATGGCGCCGTCCCACTGGTCGAAGTGGAGCCCGTCGCCGACGAGGTAGACGCGGCCGGGGATGGACGCGCGCCACGAGAGCTCGCTCTGGGAGAGGGGGTTGCGCCGCAGGATCGGCGGGGTGGGGACGCGCCGGACGACAGCCTTGCGACCGGTGTAGGTGGTCGCCATCACGGGGCCTCGATGTAGCGCCACTCGATGCGGGTGACGAAGTCGGAGGGGCGGATGCCCTGCGGCTCGAAGAAGCGGCGGATGAACTCGTCCGGGCGCATCCCGGGGTAGCCCTCGCGCTCGACGTCATCGGCGGTGAGCTCGCTGAGGGGCTCGCGGCGGATGTCGACGATCTCCACGTAGCCGAGGGTGTCGGCGGTCTCGCCCTTCTTCAGGCCCATCGTCTTCGTGACGAGGTGGAGCCGGTCGCCGACCTTCGCCATGGTCCAGCCCTTGCGTCGGGTGACGGTCTTCTGGCGGGCGATGACGGCTTCCTTGGTCATCGCGCAGGACATGCGTCGCATCGGGTTCTCGCTCTCCCCGTGGTGGCCGGTTCAGGTGGCGGGGTCGGCCCGGGACAGGGTTCCCAGCTCGGGGACCCGCCTCCGCTCTTCCGGGGCTCCGGGGGGGTGAAGCTGCCGGTGGCGGAAGGGGATCTGCGCCGGAGCCGGGAGGCACCGGGTCGACCCCGCCGCGGCTCATCATGCACGAGAAGCGGCGCCCGTGGGGATGCCTCCCTACGGACGCCGCTCCTGACTCGGTTGCGGTGGCCGGATTTGAACCGACGACCTCCGGAGTATGAGTCCGACGAGCTACCGAGCTGCTCCACACCGCGCGGTGCAGCCTACAGGAGGAGCGCGGCGCGGTCGCGGGCGTACTTCGTCTCCAGCCGGGCCCGGTCGCCCTCGGGGAGGACGGCGAGCCGGGCGGGGTCGGAGTTGTCCGCAATGTCGGCGAGCTTGACGAGCACGGCGCCCGGCCCGGCGGCGCGGATCCGCGCAACGTAGTCGGCGCGCGGCTCGTTCCGGACGTGGGTCAGGGCGTGGACGAGCTCGACGACCGGGGCGGGGTAGCCCCAGTTCGCGAGGTGCCCGATGGTCAGGCGCGTGTCCTCGACGAGGTCGTGGAGCCACGCGACGGCGATCAGGTCCGGGCGGTCCGGGCGCTGCTCGGCGACGCGACGGGCGACGCGGGCGAGGTGGCCGAAGTACGGCTCCCCGGCCTTGTCGACCTGCTCGCCATGGGCCTCGTACGCGAGGGTCTGCGCGGCGAACGCGAGGTGGCGGGGCATGGGCATCTGGGTCTCCTTCCGGGGGCTGGTGGCGCCCCGGCGGATCCGAGGTGCCCTACGAGGCGGCTGCGTAGATGGACTGGGTGGCGTTCTGGCGGGCGAGGTGCTTTTCGCCCACCCAGCCGAGGACCATGTCGCCGTCGTCGACGTAGACGATGCGGGTGCCCTCGGGGTACCGGAAGCCGCAGCACGCGCAGTCGCCTGCGTACTGGGCAGTGATGGTGGCTCCGATGACCGGGCGGTCGATCATCGTGGTGTCGTGGACGGCCCGCGACTCAGCGATGCAGTCGGGGCAGTACGCGGCGGTTCCGCCGTGCTCGCACCGCTCGAACTCTGCGCTCATGTATATGAGCATCGCACAGGGGGGTGACAACCGTCCAGAGAGAAACACCGGAAGGCGCGTCAAGCCCCTGACTGCGGCGGTCAGAGGTGGGACTTCAGCGCGAGGAGGTCCGCAAACTGGCGCTGGATCTCGCGGCGTCCCTGCTGGCGGAAGTGCTCAGCCACCGAGTCCGGGATGACGAGCTCGAACGCGCCACCATCCGTGATGGCGACGTCGTCGGCGGTGAACTGGTAGAGGTAGCCGCCGCTGCCGGGAGTCCCGATCTTCGCCCGGACCGTCCGGACCGATGCCGAGACGTGCGGCGGGCGCGGTGGCCCCTCGATGAGTTCCTGCACCCGCTGGGTGGTGAGGGCGAGCGGGTTGGCCGTGACCCACGTCGCGATGCGGTCGTTGACGTACCGCTCGGGCGTCAAGTCGCCCAGAATCGCGGGGCCGAAGAGCTCGGCCAGCTCGACGAGCCGGGCGGCCCGTGCGTCGATGGCCGCCTTCGCTTCGTCGTCTGGGCGGTAGCCGTACTTCATCGAGCGGGTGACGAACCCCTGCTCGGCCAGAAGACGGTTGAACTCCTCGCCGCGCTTCGCGGTGGCAGCCATGGTCGTGCTCCTTCACTTCGGGGTACTTCGGGGTTGGACGGGTCCACGGTAGCGCGCCACAGCGGGAATGCGCGGGGCCCTCGACCACTACCCGGTCGAGGGCCCCGCAGCTCGTGCGCGCCGGGTCAGAAGGGCGGCTCGTCGTTCTCCTCGGGGATGGGCCCACCGAGGCGGTCGAGCGCGATCCGCAGCTCCGACAGGGCGCGCTCGTCCCGGTCGATCCGCGCCTGCTCCTCCTCGATCTCTGCCGTGCGCTCGCGGAGCCTCTCGCGGCGAGCCTCGATCGACTGGTTGATGCCCTCGCCTTCGAGCACGGCGATCTCGCGCATGAGCGCGAGACGAGGAGCGTTGGCGGGGTCCTCGTGGGGGCTGGTCATGGTCAGGCACTCCCCTTCGCCGTGGCGCGGCAGGCGTCGGCCTTCTCGTTGTAGGCCGACACGAGGTCGTCCATGCCGAGGCTGTTCAGCTTGGTGGTCTCCTTCTCGGCGACGGCGGTGATCCGGTCGATCTCGTCGACGTCTCCGGCGAGGATCGCGTCGATGAGGTTGGGGATCTCGCCGAGGACGTTGGCGGCGCTGGTGAGGCCCTTGCCTCCGGCGCCGCTGACCTTCTCGCCCGCGTCGAGGGCGTCGAGGCAGACCTGCGGGACGACCTCGACGTCTCGGGTCTCCGCCTTGGGGGTGGCGGTGACGGTGACGGTGGGCGCCGGGGCGGCGAACTCGCCTGTCTTTGCGGCGCCGCCGCAGCCGGTGAGCGCGAGCGTGCCCATGGCGGCGACGATGAGGAGCTTCTTCATGGTGGGTTCCGTTCTCTCGGTTCGGTTCTCGCTCTAACTTGGTTGCGCTGGCCCGGTGTCGGGTCAGAGCTCGTCGCGGATGGTCGCGAAGAGGATGCGGGACTTCAGGGTCCGCGCGGCCCGGCGGGCGTTGGCGTTGGAGTCGTACGTCTCGGTGGTGGCGAGGATCTCGCGGTTGGTGTCCTCGATGGTGATGTAGGGCCCTCCGAGGCCCCGCTTGATCCGGATGATGGTGCGCTTCACGTGCTCGTCCTCTCGGTGTGGCTGGCGGGGACTTCCCACCAGTGGAAGGTGGTCTCGTGGACGTTGACGTAGCCGTCGTCGTCCTCGGAAGGCAGGTACGACGCCATCTGCAAGCCGGGGGCGAACCGCCACACGGCCTCCTTCTGCTCGTCCCACGTCGGGTACCGGCCGGGCTGCGGGTCGTCCCCGTTGGTGCGGTGGCTGATGGACACGTGCGTCAGGAACGGCCCGCCGGGCTCGTGCTGCTCGCGGGTGCGGATCACGGTCAGGTGCGTGCCGGGCTCGGCCTCGCGCATCCACGACCGCACGCCGGGGCACGCCGCCACGAGGGCGCCGGAGCTGACCGGGACGCGCCGCCACGAGCTCACGGCGCGACGATCTTGGTTGCGGGGTAGCCGTCGTGGGTGACGCCGTCGAGCTCACGTCCGGCAGCCTTCTTCCCGACGCGCTTGATAAGCTCGCCGACCGGAGTCGTGGACCCCGAGGGGAAGCGGTCGGAGCTGTACTCGATCTTCGAGGTGAAGAAGCCGCGCGGGGTGAAGCCGACTGCGCCGTCGGTGTCGGCTGGCACGGGGGCCCACTCGCCCCATTGCTTGAACAGGAACGCGACCCCGGCAGCGGTGCACTGGTCGCGCAGCGACCGCGCCCAGTCGGGGTGCATCGGCCGGGCGCCGGGGCCGGACTCGCCGCCCGCGATGACCCAGTCCAGCGCGTCAGGGCGACGTCCGCACTCGACCTCGACGTCGAGCCATCGCGTGAGGTCGACCGGGCCGAGGAGGGGCTCGGCGGAGAGGAACCGGACCGCGGCCGGGGTCTGGAGGAGCGCGGGGATCCGGAGGTCGGCGCGGGTCTGGTCCTCGACGGTGACGCCGACCCAGACGTTCGGCAGCGGCCACGCGAACGCGTCGCCCTTGGGGAACGATGGCACCTTGCCGGGGTGCTCGGCGAGCCACCGGTTGCGCATGTTCCACGCGACGTTCCGCACGACGTCCTCGAACGTCAGGGGCCCGCTGGGGCCGTCGATGACGCACGGGTTGGTCAGGAGGGACCGCAGGCGCCCGTGGCGCTTCGTGAGGAGCTGGAAGGTGTGCCGGGGCGCGAGCGCCATCACGGCGAAGACCTCGGCGATGAACTCGTCGGGGATGTCGTCGTGGAAGAGGTCGCTCAGCGAGTTCACGAAGACCCGGCGCGGGCGGGTCCAGCGGAGGGGCTGGTCGAGCCGGTCCGGGTGGAGGAGCACGCCGGTCGAGCCGCCGACGCCTTCCTTGTGGAAGGCGCGCCCGTTCATCCGGAACGGCGGGGTCCGGTCGATGTAGCAGTGGTCGCAGCCGGGGGAGACGCGGGTGCAGCCGGTGGCCGGGTTCCACGTCGCGTCGGTCCACTCGATGTTCGTGCCGTCACCCATCGGTGCATCCCTTCTGGTTGCGCTCCAGCTCGGCGAGGAGGCTGTCGCGGGCGTCGTTGAACCACTGCTCGTCGCCCCAGATCATGGCGCTGGGGTGGGCGAGCTTGACGTGGCGGACAGCGAGCTGGCGGAGCTGGGGGAGGTCGTGCTCGGCGCCGCGCTGCGTCCAGCGGGGCCGAGCGAGGTACTCGTGGAGCGGCTCGGGCACACCGACCTCGAAGACGGCGATCCGGGCGCGCCAGCGGGGGCGCCACGGCGCGATGCCGGTGCACTCGCGGGTGCCGGAGCGGAGGGCAATCCGGTCAGCCACGGCGGGCTGCCTGAGCGAGCCGGACGCGACGGTCGTTGAGGAGCTCGATCATCTGCTGTTCGAGCTCGTGGGCGCGGTACATGAGGACGCAGGCGCCGACGCCGCCGCACTCGTCGCGGTTGGGGTGCACGAGGTCGTGCCCGTTCTCCAGCGCCTCCCACTCGCGGACGACCTCGTCGAAGTCCCACCCGTACGGGGAGGAGAGGTCGTTGATGGTCGCACTCCCGGCGGAGATCCGGGAGGCACGCTTGCTGAGCTCCTCGATCCGCGCGTGGCGGTCGCTCTCGCTGCGGATGTGGCCGATCATCGACCGAGGTCCTTGCCGGTGATGGCGCGCTCCCACACGTAGGAGTCCTCCTCGCAGAGGACGGTGACGCGCTCCTCGCCGTCGACGACGACGTAGACGACGTCGCAGGCCTCGAACGAGGCCGACTCGCGCTCCCGGCCGTAGGAGTCCTCGGTGGTGTGGAGGGTCACCCCGACGGCAGCGCCCTCGTAGGTCGTTTTGCCGTCGATGATGGACCGCTCGCGGGCACCGGCGCAGGCGTCACCGAGGTCGCAGGAGGCGCCCTCGTAGTCGAGGAGCTCGGCGACGCGCTCGAAGAGCGGCCGGGGGAGGTCGGTGAAGTGGCCGGGCAGCTCGCCGGGTCCGTTGGGCGTCAGGCTGCGGGGGTCGGCGTGGAGGTCGACCCAGAGCACGTTGCCGGGCGCGGTGTGGATCATCGGGTGCATGGTGCGGGTTCCAATCTCGCTCATGTCAAGGGACTATACACGGTGGCCCCGGGTCAACGGGATGGGTCGACGTGGATGGACCAGCGGACCGGCTCGGGGGCCTCGTGGTGGTACCGGTACTGCTCCATGCCGTACATCGTGGCGAGCGTCCACAGCGTGACGGCGTGCGCCTGTTCGAGGACGGCGTGCACCGTGTCGAGGTCGAGCTCGCCAACGAGCACGAGCCGCCGTGGGCCGAACTGACACCGATCGGCGATGAGCCCACCGGGGTACGCCCACTGCGCCTGACGGACTCGCTCCTCCTGCGTCTTTCGTGTCCACCACCGGCGCTGGAACGGTCTGTCAGGGAGCTGGACGTCGCAGGCGGACCGGTACCGGTGGATCGTCATGGAGACGGGTTGACGGGGATGACGCGGGGCCCGTCGCGCAGGAGGCGGAGGACCTGCTCGGTGGTGCCCAGCCACTCGGGGTCTTGCCCGAGCCACGCAAGCTCGTCGGCCATCCCGCTGCGCACGATGAGCCGGGCCTCCTCGGCGATGTCGTCGAGGCTGGGACGGAACTCGGCGGCGGGCCTGCGGTAGGTGCCGATGAAGATGACGGTCTCGTCCGGGCCGGGCCCGAGCGGAGGGATCTGCGCAACGTAGACGTGCCCGTCGGGCATGGCCGACGCGAGGTGCACCCGCACCCCGGTGAGAGCGGCAACCGGCACGCCGAGGACGTCCGCGACGCGCGCGTCGTACTGACGGGCCGCGGTGCGCACGAGGTTCTCGAAGGAGTTCTGGGCGGCGTCGGAGGCGCGGGCGAGCACCCGGAGCGCCTCACTCACCTCGTCGAGGATGTTCGGCTTCGGCATGAGGTCCTCGCGGCTGATCGCGACCGGCGCGAAGCGGAACGGCTCAACCACGACGGCTCCTCTCCAGAGCGGCGTACCCGGTCACGAGCGCGGCGTACGCGTCGACGAGGATGTACCGGCCGGTGGCGTCCTGCTGAAGGTGGGGCGGGGTGTGCGGTGGCTGCTCAGCCCGCCGCGCGAGCTCGGCCTCGACCTCGGCGACGGTGTCGGCGAGCCGCTTGGTTGCGTACTGGAGCTGGCTCACGGCTCGGTGCTCTCCTTCGGCTTCGGGTTGAGGCGGGCGTCGAGCTCGTCGAGGGCCCGCTCGACGTGGTCGAGGGCGTCAGCGATGACCCGGCGGCGATACCCGAGGGGGACGATCCCGAGGGCGTCGTTGGTCTCGACGAACCCGCTGAGGGACCAGTCGAGCTCACCCGGGTGCTCGTACAGGGTGCGGGCCTCGTCGAGGGCGCGGCGGACCCGCGCGAGCTGCCGCTGGAGCACGACGTCAGGGTCGATGCCGGAGTCCTTGACGACCTGCCACGCGACGATGTCAGTCGCGGACTCCAGCACGGACAGGGCTCGCTCCCCGTCGCCGACGTCCCAGTTGAGCTCGATCTGGAGGTCCGGGGTGGTGATGACGTCCCGGCCGTCGCCGTCACGGACGGTCGTGGACGAGACGGCGTGGTCGAGGTGAGCGCGGGTTCTGGCGACCATGGGTCAGCTCCTCCGGGTGGCGCGCAGCACGCGCCGGGACGACGGCACGGTCCGAGGGTGCATCACCTTCGGCCGGTCGTGGTGGACGGGTTGGTTGCGCGGGCGCAGCGACATCCCGGCGAGGACGCCGAGGACGAACACGGCGGCGGCGGTCAGGGCGATCACCACGGCCAGATCCTCACTCCGTTGCGTCGCGCGCGGGCCTGCCGCTGCTCGGCCGTCGGGTGGTAGACGCGCATCCGGTCGGGGTAGCGGTGGTGGGGGCAGTCGGGCGAGCACACCGGCCCGGCGGGCTGCCGCTTCGAGCGGGTCACCGACCCAGCCGGTCCCGCGGCGGCTCAGCGGCGGCGGAGACACCGGCGAGGAGGTCGTCGTGGATGGGGTAGAGCCTGTCGGCGAGGGACAGGAGGAGGTCACGGATCGCGCCCGCCTGCGCCGCAGCCTTCAGCGGGCTCCGGAGGCGGGCGTTCACGAGGCTGGTGCGCAGGTTCGTGGCGCCGGTGGAGCCGTGGTTGACGGTGTCGGCAACGGCGTAGGCGATGCGCTGGAGCTGCTCGATCGGGTCATCACGGTCCTTGGTCATGGCGCGCTTCTCCAGCTCGGTGCCGATGTAGAGGAGGGCCTCGATGGCGAGGTCGAGACGCTCGCGCCACAGCTCCTCGACGTCGTCGACCTCCTGCTGGATCGCGGTGCGCTGGTTGCGGCGGGCCTCCTCTCGCAGCGTCCCGGCGAAGTTCTCGATCGCGGCGCGGTCGCTGAGGACGACGGACTTCACGTCCACGGGGTCGTCGACGCTCTTGTCGACCCCGTTCTTCGCCTTGCCGAACTCCATGAGGCGGCGGATGACGGTGTGGGTGTCGAGCTCGGTGCTCGCATGGGCGCGGTCCTTGACGGGCTGGTAGACGACGTGGTCGATCTTGGTCACGGTGGTGTCCCTTCCGACGGGGGTTGGGCCCCGGGGCGCCCGCTTGGTTGCGGGCGCCCCGGGGCGGGGTGGGTCAGCCGAGGCGCGTGCCGCGGCGGGGGCGGTGCGCGTACGCGAGCCCGAGCACGCCGAGCGCGATGAGCGCCGCACCGGTGAGGCCTCCGTAGAGGAGGGTGTCCGAGCCGGTCTGCGCCAGCATCGGCGGGTTCTTTCCCCGGGGGGGGGCCGGGGGGGGGGGGGGGCCCCGAAACCGCGGGGGGCGGGCCCGCGGGCTCGGCGGGGGGGGGGGGGGGGGGGGGACCCACCCCGTGGCGTCACGCGTGGTCACGCTGTCGGTGACCCACCCGCTCCACTCGCCCCACACGACGGCGTTGTCCTCGCCGTAGTACGCGGAGCGGCTGCGGGAGTCGTGGTACGTGGCGACGGTGCCGCCCTCGTCGGTGCAGACCGGGGACTGCGGGACGTCACGGGTCTCGACCTCGTCGGCCGGGAGCTGCGGGCACTCCTCGGTCGTCGCGTCGCGGGTGCCGTCGCTGTCCTCGACCTTCTCCCACTCCGACCACTCGCCCCACACGATCTCGTGGTCGACCCACGAGGCCTCGCGGTGGCGGGACTCGGTCCACGTCGGGACGACGCCGTCGGCGCAGACCGGGGTGCCCTCGGCGGGGCGGGTCTCGGTCTGGGCGTCGGGCAGCTCACCGGCGGGGCACTCCTCGCTGGTGGCGTCGCGGGTGCTGTCGGACTCGGGGACCTTGGTCCAGTCGGTCCAGTCGCCCCAGACGAGCTCACGGCCCTCGTAGTGGGCCTCGCGGCTGCGCTGCTCGGTCCACGTCGGCACGGTGCCGCCGCCGTCGGGGTAGCAGACGGGCTCACCGGCGCCGGGCCGGGTCTCGACCTGCGGCTCGGGCAGCGGCGGGTTCGGGCACTCCTGAACGGTCGCCGGGCGGGAGTCGCTGGAGACGACGGTCCACGGGCCCCACGCGCCGGGCACCCACCGCTTGCCGTCCCACGTCGGGGCGTCCTGCGTGCGGGACTGGTGCTCGGTCGTGACGGTGAGCTCCTCGCAGTTCGGCGGGAGGGTGACGTCGCGCGTCTGGGTCTCGCGGTCGGGCGCGCTCTGGCAGCCGGTCGCGATGAGGGAGAGGTCGCCCTGCGCGGGCCACGAGAACGTCTTCCCGTTCTTGGTGAACGACCCGGAGGGGTAGATGTCGGTGCCGTGGTCGACGTGGCCGGACTGGTAGAACGCGAAGACGCTGGTGTCGATGACGTTGCCGTTGTGGCAGAACTCGATCTTCTTGTCGACGCCGGTGGTCTCCCCGCAGGGGCCGACGTCGCCGGTGTAGGTGCGGTCGTAGGCGTTCGACTTCGAGTCGAAGACGACCTTCCACCCGTGGATCTCGCCGTCCTGCGGCGGGGTCGCCGAGGCGTTGAGCTTGCCGTCGTTCCCGGCCTTGTCGTCGGCGACCTTGGCGCCGTCGATGTAGACGGTGACGGTGTCGCCCTTCTCGTAGGCGGTGCCGGAGCCGGTGACGGCCTGACACGTGCCGGAGGCGCTCGGGGTGTGGGCCGAGCCCGGCCCGGCGGTCACGATGACGGCGGCGCCCGCGAGGGGGATCGCGAGAGCCGTCGCGGTGAGCGCCGCGGTGAGCCTGTTCTTCATGGGGTTCCCTTCGCTCTGGGTTGCTCAGATGGTTGAGCGACGCTCACGGTAGCGCGCATCCGGGGTCCGTGGGGATGGATTGCGTCAAGTTGCTTGACTGCGCGTGTCAAGGGGCTTTACTCTGGACCCATGAACGACACGCAGCCCACCACCGCCCTCTACGTCAACTCCTACTCCGAGGCCCTCGACATCCTCGCCACGAGCGTCCGGCTCATGCTCGACCACACCCCCGGCCTCAGCATCTACGACGCCGTCCTCCGGGTCGCCGCCTCCACCGTCGAAGAGGGCGACCTCGCCGCCGCCCGGTGCGGGCGCTGGGCCGCGGAGACCACCACCGCGCAGATCGAGAACGCGCTCTTCATGGCCGTCGTCGCCGAGGACGTCATCGACGGCACGGTCGCCCGCCCGTCCGTCGGCAACATCCGCAACGCGCTCATCCACCGGGCGGCGCGGGCATGAGCACGGCGACGAACTCCGAGCTGACCGCCCACCTCAGCTTCGACGAGGTGATGCGACTGGGGATGAACGATCTCCACTGCACGCGTTGCAAGGCTGTTCCCGGCGAGCCGTGCCGCAGCCGTAGCGGCGAAGAGGTCGGCGAGCCCCACAAGGCACGCGTGGACGCCTACTGGGCCGCGGCGGCGGACGCGAAGCTGCGCGAGGACGCGGGATGTTGACCACGGCCACGGTCGGTCCCGAGCTCGTCGGGAAGGTCGCGCGGCTGCGGAAGTGGCGCACGGGCGCCTCCCCGGTCCAGCGGGTCCGCGTGACCCGCATCATCGACCTCGGCTGGGAGGACGGCAGGGTCATGGTCGTCGGCGATCTGCTGTACTCGCCGAGCAACACCGCGTACGGTCCCCGGGACTCGCGCGGCGTCTTCACCTCGCTCGCCTACGTGCCGGGCGAGACCGTCGAGACCGAGGAGGGGTCCTGATGCGCGGGGCGTGCTCGTTCTGCCGGAAGCGTCGCGAGCTGGTGCCGATCGGCCGGTACGGCGGCGGCACCTACCGGCGCGGTGGCCGGACCTACTGGGGCGGGATCTGCGAGGAGGACGCGCTCCGGCTCGCGGTGTCCGGGTGGGGGCAGTCGTCGTCGTCGCGCTACTCGGTGTCGGGCCTGCGGTCCGCGGTCGAGACGTTCTCCGGGTGGTCACGGGAGCGGACGGAAGAGTTCCTCACCGACCAGAACCGGAAGCACTGGGAGGTCCTGAACGCGCGGGAGCACCCGTGGCAGTCCGGGCACTACGACCCGTGGCCGGACTACGTTGCGGCGAAGGGCTCCGAGGGCTGACCCTCGCGAGCTGCGGCGACGACCTTGGCCCGGGCGTGGCGGGTGAAGTGGAAGCCGCTGCACTCGTCGCAGCCGTACACGGCCCACGTCGGTCCCGGCTCGCCGCCGTCGGCCCACGCGAGGCCGGTGGCGAAGTTCGCGGCGAGCTGCGCCGACAGGAACGACTTCTTCCCGTCGCACGTCCGGGCGCGCCACGGCAGGAGCGGCGGGTTCACGCGAGGCCCCGGTCGGCGAGCCCGATGAGGCCGACGCGCTCCAGTTCGGGGCGGCACCGCCACGAGTGGTTGGAGTACCGCTGTGGCGCGAGGATCCCGATGAACGTGACCCCGCAGCCCCGGCACGTGTGGTGCTGGAGCTGAGCGCGCGCCCTCGCCGTCACGACCGCTTCGGCCTGAGCTGCCCGAGCTCGGCGCGGCAGGCGCGCAGGTCGTGCTCGGCGTGGTTCGCGCGGATGGTCGCGGCCGACAGCTCGGCGGCGAGGAGGACGACCTTGTCGTCGACGGGCCCGAGGACGGCGGCAGCGATCTCCTCATTGACGTGCTGCTCGAACCGGGCGCCGCGGGAGCCGATGCCGCCGGGCTCCAGCTCGTCGGGCTCGTACCGGGCGCGGTAGCCGCACTCGCAGGCGAGGTCGGCGGTGCCGTCGGCTACCTCGCGGTGGGTTCGGCGGGTGTGGGCGACGCGCTCGGTCGCTTCGGCGTGGAGGTCGGTCATGACGTCCATCCTCACCCTCCCGGGGTACGTGTGCGCCCGTAGAGCCGGTCAACGCTCGCGTCGATCCGGGCGATGTGGGTGTCGGTGACGCGGCCGGACGCGGCCCGGCAGGGCTCGTCGGCCGCGGCCTTGCACCGCGGGCAGGGGACGCCGTACCGGGCTGACGGGGCGGACGATGCCATGGTCAGCTCTCCTCGGGAGTTGGTTGCGGGTGCTCGTCGCGGAGGTGGTGGGCCCGGTCGCGGTAGGCCTGCGAGCGATCGCTGCCGCGGTGCTCGCCCTCGACGCCGCACGAGCACATGAACATCCAGCCGCCGGTGCGGTGCTGGGTGACGGTGGTGTACGTCACGGCCCGGTGCACGTGACGGTGTCGTCGACGGTCATCCGGTCGGTCATGGGCAGCTCGAACGGGGACCGGCCGCAGCACGGGGTGACGAACTCGCCGTCGGGCGGGCAGGCGTGGACGGTGACGTCGGCGACGAGGTCGGCCAGCGCCATCCGAGCCTGCTCCTCAGCGGCGGCGCGGCGGCGGGCGAGCTCACCGATCAGGCCGTCAGTCAGGTGCGGGTTCGCCTTCGGGTCGGACGAGCCGCCGATCCCGAGCCAGTGCTCCCAGAGCGCGAACGTGGCGCGCTCGCGCTCGGTCTCGGACCGGGCCGCGGACCACGACCAGAGGACGACGACGTCCTCAGCCGCGTTCAGGCGGGCTTCAAGCTGGGCTCGGGTCAGGGCGGAGTAGTCGCGGCTCACTGGAAGATCCCCTTCGGGCGGTACGGCTCGGGCTGGAGGTCGGCGCGCAGGTACAGCGGGTGACCGGGCGCGCCGACGGCGGTAACGGACAGGGCGGTGACGACGTCGCCGTCGGCGAGCTCGAAGAAGCGGCGGACGCGGTCGAGGCGGGCGTGGACGCCCCACGCGGCGACGACGAGCCCGGCGTGCTCGACCTCGTCGCGGATCGCGTCGTCGTTGCCGGGGCCGACGATGTCGTAGCCGAGGGTCTCGGCTGCCCACATCGACGGCGGCTTGGTTGCGCGGTAGGCGTAGAGGTTGACGACGTGCATGGCGCTGAAGCCCCAGCCGCGGGCGTACCCGATGCAGCGGCGGATCGTGGGGTCGTCCTGCCGGTGGTCGGCGATCGAGGGGTTGAGCATCACGAACACGACGGGCGCGCCGGGGCCCCACCGGCGGGTGAGGCGGTACCGGTGCAGCGGCGGGTTGCCTTCGTCGCCGAACACGGCGCCGCGCTCGATCCCGTCGCCGCGGTCGGGCACCTCGATGGGCAGGAGGTCGCTCACGGGGTGATCCCGGCTCGGCGCGCGACGTGCGCGATGTGGTCGTGGAGGGCGGGCAGCGCCATCCCGGCGTTGCCGTGGCGGTGCTCCCACGCCCCGAGCGCGCAGAGCGCGACGTCGAGGAGCTCGTAGTCGACGTCGCCGGGCTGGTGGGTGACGCCCTTGCGGGGGTTCTCCCCGATCGAGCCGCCGAACGCGCCGATGACCTCGCCGAACTCCTCCCCGACCTTGGCGATGCGGCGCCAGTCCGCGGCCTCGGGGGACAGGTCGATCGGGTAACTGTCGTCGATGTACTGGGACAGGCGCGCGATCAGCTCGCCCGGTGTGGGGCGACCGGAGCCGGGCGTGGAGGTGACCGCCCCTACGCCCGGCTCAACGGTGCCCTCGGACCCCGCGTCCTCACCGATCGGGGAAGGTACCGGCTCGGCGGGGGAGGTGTGGGGGAGCTCGACCCGGCCTGCGGCGGCGCGGGCGGCGTCGATCGCGCGACCGAGAGCTCCGACGAGGTCGCGCGGGTCGTCCGTTCGCGTGGCGTGGCCGCTGGTCGCGCAGGGGCACGCGCCGATCGCGTCCTCGCCGGAGTCCATCGACGTTCCGTCGCAGTTGCCGTGCTTCCCGGCGCGGCACTCCGGGCACGGCAGGTCCGCAACGAAGTCGCTGCTCATGCGTTGCCCCGGGTGTGCTGGTGGCGCGACTCCCACGCGGCCAGCGTGGCGCGGCCGATGCCGGTGTTCGGCTGATCCTCGTGGTGGCCGCGGTTGCAGTGGGCGCGGAGCCACTCGCGCCCGTCGTCGCCGGGGAACGGCTCCCGGCGGGCGACGTACCACGGCGACGTGAACAGCACGCCGAGCTGGGCGTCCTTGGGCAGGTGGATCCCGGCGCGCGGGTCGCTGTAGCGGGCAGTCCACGTCGCCTTCCCGTCGCGGTACCGGCGGACGTACTGCCCGCCGAACGAGCCGCCCCACCGGTCGACGTGGAGCTCGGCGCGGATGTGCGCGGCGGCGAGCTGGTAGTCGTCGGTGCCGAGGACGAGGAGCCCGGACAAGGTCTGGACGATCTTCAGCTCGGGCTTGGTTGCGGTCGTCGTCTCGCTCACGACGGGCCTCCTTCGGGTGTGGGGAGCCACGGCCACCGCGACGGTAGCCCATCGTCGGGGCCGCGTGGGATGACGTGGATGTGGAGGTGCTTGACGGACTGGGTTGCGGGCTTCCCGATCGAGGTGAGGATGTTCGCGGCGCCGGGGGAGAGCTGGTCGGCGATGGTCGAGGCGTACCACATGGTGTCAGCGGTGACCTTGGGGTCGGTGGTGGCGTCGTCGACGTGGACCTTGGGGACGACGAGGAGGTGCCCGGGCGCGTGCGGCCCGTGGGGGACGAACGCGATCGCTCGGGTGCCGCGGAACACGACGTCGGCGAGCTCGGCGCCGTCGACGATGCGGCAGAACACGCACGCCGCGCGCGCAGCATCGACCGGGGGCGGAGCATCGGCTCCGAGGGGCTTCCTCATCGGTCACAGGCTCCTTCGGGGTGGGTGAGCCAGCACGTCGTGCACACGGGGTGCGCGGCGGCGAGCGGGTCGCGGGCGACGGGGCAGCCGTCGTGGATGGCGCCGTCGTCGGTCATGACGATCGGGTCGCCGGGGCGGATCATGGCGTCGCAGTCGGGCAGGGCGCACCCGGTGAGGTACATCGCGAGGCGGGCCATCACCACCCCCGGCGGGGGACGGGCACGTACACGACCCGCGGCGGCGGCTCGGTGATGACGATGTTCGCGATGACCGCCCCGCCACCGGGGACAGGCAGCGCCCGGCCACCGGTGACGCGCTCGGACGGCCGGTCGAGCGCGGCCTCGATCAGGTCCGCGGCCCGGGTGCGGGAGAGGATCCCGCCGGGGTTGGTTGCGCGGAGCTCGGCGATCAGCTCACGGACGTGGGCGTCGCTCACGAGGACCTCCAGACGCGCCGCCACCACGGCGGCGGGACGGGGGGCAGGACGGCGCCGGTGGGCTCGTAGTGGACGTGGGTGGCGGGGATCAGCCCGCGGTGGCGCTCGACCTTGGTGACGCGCACGAGGCGGTAGTTCGCGCGGTGGCGGCGCCCGACCCGCAGGTAGGGGTTGCTCGGGTAGCCGAGGGCGATGAGGTCGCCGGGCTCGGGATGGTCGTCGAAGAGCGGGTACCACGACACGCTGAGGTACCCGGGGCCGTCGCCGACGCGGCCCCAGACCCGGCCGGGCTCGTGGACCCATCCGTCGTCGGGGTGCGCGAGCTTGATCCCGAGCTGGCGCAGGTAGTCGCGCCACCCGGCCTGAGCGTTCTCGTGCATCCCGAGGATCAGGGCGTAGAGCTCGGTCGCCGCGGCGGTGGTCGTGCGCGTGCCGTCCGCATGGGTGAAAGTCACTGGTCCCACTTCCGTCCGTAGAGCCGCTGGCGGCACCAGCCCTCGCAGCCCCAGTAGACGCCGACGTCGTCGTGGTTGACATGGCCGCGGTGCCGGAAGGTGACGATGCACCAGACCCGGTGGAGGGTCTCGAAGAGCATCCGCTTCCTGCGGTCGCTGCGGGGCTGGGCTGGGCCCCGGACGGCGTGGATGACGAGGACGGGCAGGAGGCACACGTAGAGGTGGAAGCCGTCCGGGCGGCGGTCCCAGAACAGGCCGACCCAGAGGTCTCTCGGCTCGAAGACGAACCGGGCGCGCCAGCGGGTCACGACGCGGGCTTCCGGCTCTGCCACTCGCGCAGGAACTCGGCCGCGGTGTCGGGCGCGTACTTGCGCATCGCGTCGTACCACGACCACCCGTCGATCGGCGGCAGGCCCTCGACGCCGACGTACTCGACGGTGTGCCGGATCGCCTCGGTGAGCTCGTGCACGGCGCGCTCGTAGGAGACGAGCGGGACGGAGCCTGCCGGGGCCTCGCCGGGGGCGTACCTGCCGTCGCGGCCGGGCTTGCCGCAGTGGGGGCGCCCGAGGGCGCGGAGCACGAGCCGCGCGAGGGGGCCGTGTTCCTCCTGCCAGCCGATGGGCTCGGCGGGCACCCACCGCTTCAGGTGCTCATCGAAGACGAGCGGTCGGTTCTGGGTCATCGGGGGACGTCCTTCCATTCGGTGGTGAGGCGACGCTGGAGCGTGTCGTCGTCGAAGAGCTGCACGGTGGACCGGTCACGCTGGGGCACGCCGAAGCCGCTGGTGCCGTAGACGCCTGCGCTGTTCGGGTTGCGCCACCGCCACTCCTCGTGGGGCGCGTCGCCGCCCCAGAGCTGCTCGGCGACTTCGTTGCGCGCGGCGGGGTCGGCGAGGAGGTCGCGCAGGAACCGGGGCCCGTCGAACCACGCGTGGAGGCTGGGCGCGGCGTGCAGCTCGCGGTCGCGGCACTCGGGGCCTTCGGGGCAGGTCTGGTCGTGGAGCGCGCGGGCGGCGGCTGCGGCGAGGGTCACGGTCGTCCTTCCGAGGGGAGGCGCGGGTCGCCGTCGCGGCCTTCTCCGAGCCAGCGGGCGATGTCGTCGTCGGTCTCGCGTTTCGCCTGCTGCGCGGTCCGGCGCAGGGCGAGGGTGTGCGCGGCGGCGGCGATGAGGTCGAGGAGCTGGGACTCGGTGAGGCGGATCTCGGTGACGCGACCGGCGGGGGGCTGGAGGCCCAGCACGGGCCCCAGGGGGGGGGGGGGGGGGGGGCCGGCGGGCCGGTGGGGGGGAGTCCGGGCCACGGGGCAGCCCTCCGCGCGTAGCGGCCGGAGGGGGCCCCACTTCTTCTCGACGTGCTCGCGGGGGAACGGGCGGGTCTCGTGACTGTGCATGAGCCCGTCGTCGCCCTCGCGCCAGATGTCGTTGTGGCGGTCGAGCCAGCCGACCACGTCCGTCGCGTCGAGCGCGTCTCGCAGGTCGCTAGCGCATCCCTCGGCGAAGGCTCGGGCGGTCACGGTGCCGGGGGTGCGGTGCTGCCCGAGCCGGTCCTCGATGGTGGTCTCCCATCGCTGCGGCAGGTCCCGAAGCCGCTGGCGGAGAGCGGCGGTGGTGCGTGCCTGCGCGGCGAGCCACTGAAGCTCCACCGTGGGGATCCGGTAGCCCTGCTCGGCGTCGTGGAGGACGTCCTCGATGGCCCTCACTGGAGCACCGTCCTCCAGCTCTCGGGGAGCTCGGCGCCGGTCCAGTCTCGGCCGTCGCGGTCGGTCCACGTCGTGCGGTCGAAGGTCGCGGCGTCGATCGTGGCTGCGGCGGTGGCGAGCTGCGCGTGGACCGCGGCCTGCGCGAGCATCGCGTCGAACATCCCGACCGGGGTCATGCTCCCGGCCCTGTCGGCGAGCTCGGCGATCTGCGCCATGATCTCGTCGGCGCGGCGGTAGTGGGCGGGTCCGTCCATGGTGGGTCGCTCCTTCGTGCTGGGTTCCGCGGCCCATCATGCCCGCTCGGGTGGGTGAGCGGGGATGGGTGTCCTGAGCACGCGGGAGGCCGGGCCCCCGACGGCGAGAAGGGGACCCGGCCTCGACCGGGGGCGGCTGGCTCGACAGCTCCCGGGGTGGAACCTTACTCGGCGACGTCGTCGAACGTGATCGCGACCTCGGCCCCGAGACGCTGCTCGAACCACGGCAGCGCGGGCCCGTTCACGGTCATCTTGATCTCGCCGGACGGGGTGGAGGAGGCCCACTCCTTGTTGTCCTCGCCGCGGGTGACGGGGCGGAGGATCACCTCCCCGAACGGGGCGGGGTCTGCGTAGCCGGGGCGGCTCGTGCCGTGGGCGTAGCGGGTGGACTGCGCAACGTAGAACTTCGCTCGGACAGCCATCATCGTCTCCAGATTCGGTTGGGGGGTGACACCGTGCGGTGCACCTATGACGTGGTGGCTGCGAGGGGACGGTCATGTCCAACCCGACCACGATCAGGGTACGACGGGCCGGTCGCTTCGGGGGGTCAGGGTGAGGGTCACGAGGTCGGCGTGCCAGTCGTTGACCTCGGCGTCGACGCTGGTGACGTGGAGGAGGCGCCAGCGACTCGCGTGGCCGTCGATCGCGCGGCGCATGTGCCGCTGCGGCAGCTCGGGGTCGGCGTAGAGGTCGTCGCGGTGGAAGGTCCGCACGAGCGGCGTGGTGCGGTCGCGGTACCGGCGCCACCGCTCGGGCCCGACCCGGGGGCGCCGCGGCTGGGCGGGCACGGCCCGGCCGAACGCGTCGGAGACCACGGAGGCCCTGCGCATCGTCAGCTCTCCGGGGGCTTGGTTGCGATCGCAGCGTTGGCCCACATCACGGCCTCACGGACGGCATCGCACGCCCGGCCGCGGTCCGGGCCTGCCGGGGCGTGGCGGAGGATCGCGTCGGCGAGGAGGCGCCCCATGCGACGGATCTCCTCGTACTGGGTGACCTGCTCGCCGGTGGGCGGGTGGTACGTGAAGACGCGGTCGATGTACTCCTTGCGGGCGGTGTCCTCGGCCTCGCGGGCGTCCTCTTCCTCTTCGAGGCGGGCGTCGCACGGCGCCTCAGCGGTGCACGAGTGTCCAGCCCCATCGCCGGGGGGGAACGTGCTCCAGACCTTCGCGCCGGGACGGCGGATCAGGATTTGCCCGGGCCCAAGGCGGCAGTCGCTCTTCACGTCGATGCCGCCGTGCCAGTCCGGTGCCCGCTTCGCACGCTCGGTCAGGCACTCCTCCTCGTCGTGGTGCAGCTCGACCGGGAAGGGGTACTCGCCGCCGCACTCGACGCACACGGCAGTCGTCGGCCGGGCGGCGCCGGGCGCCGGGTCGCCGTCGACCTTGGGGAGGGCTGCCGGGGGTTCGCTCTGGCTCTCGGTGCTGGACAAGGTGGGGCTCCTCGGGGGTTGGTATCGCGACGCGCGACACGCGCCACGGTAGCTGCGGTCAGGGCTCGGCGGGGATGTCCCACTCGGCCCGCAGCTCGTCGAGCTGCTCGCGGGTGACCTCTGATGTCCGGGCGAGGGTGCGGAGGTCGCCGGACGCGATCGCGGTGACGGTGCCGTCGTCCTCGACCCGGCCGACGTAGCTGAACATGCCGTCGCCGACGTCGACGACGACGTCGATCAGGGTGCCCTCGACGGTGGGGACGTCGGCGAGCTCGACGCGGCGTCCGTCGAGGAAGATCGCGGCCCGGACCTCCCGCTCGGCGTGGCCGGGGCAGTCGGCGTCGCTGGTGGCGAACCCTTCAGCGGCGCAGTCGGGGCAGGGGGTGCGAGCGTCGCGCTCGGCGTCCCATGCGCGGTCTTCGGCGGTGCTCATGGCGTCTCCAGCTCCTTCGGCATCCGGTCCTCGGGTCGCTTCCCGACGCCGATGAACGCCATGACCGCGCCGTGGCAGTCGAAGCACAGCTTGACCTCGGACCACATCGGGTTCGGTTCCGCGCGCTTGGCGTAGCGGATGGTGGTCACACCGACGAGGAGGCGGGTGGCGATGGCCGTCTCGGTGACGGACCGGATGAGCGCCCCGAGGAAGGCCCAGTCGGTCCGCTCGTGGTGCTTCACCAGTGACCCGCCGCAGCGGTAGCAGGTTTCGCCCATCACGCACCTGCCTCGTCCGTGTCGGTGTCCGTGGGCGCGGACGGGACAGCGGCGTCGAGGGCGCGGTAGGGGTTCTCGGGCAGGGACTCGCCCTGCACCAGCCGGGCGACCTTCATCGCCTGCGCACCCTCGTCCCACGCTGTGGCGACCTGCCGCTGGAGGGCGTCAGCGCGGGCCTCCGCAGCCTCGGCCTGCCGGTGGCTTGCGTCGCGCTCGGCCTCAACCTCGCCACGCTCTGCCGCTTCGATCCGGGCGTCGGACTGGTCGAGTGCCTCGGCCGTGTCGTCGAGTAGTCGCGTTTGTTCGAGGTAGCCCTCCCGCAGCCGCTCGTTCTCGGCCTCCAGGTCGGGGACGCGCAGCCCGGCACGAGCCAGCGCGACGAGGGCGAACGTCTCCTGCGGGGTGATCGTCGTCTCGGACAGGCGCATGGCCAGCCGGTCGATCTTGCCGCCCTCGACCCACGGGCAGAGGTCGTGGTGACCGGCACGGTTCGTCTGCGCACGCGAGCAGGTGCAGAACCCGAGCGCCTCGGCCAGCGCGCGGATGATGTCGAACTTCCGCGCCCGCGCCTCGATCGCGTCGAGGGTGGCCGCGTCCACGTCGGGGGCGGGCTGGCGCGTGGACCGGTCAGCGGCGGTCATCGGTCCCACCGCCCGGGCGTGACGATCTCGTGACCGCACGCGAGCCGCACGACGTGGACGGGTCGGGCCTGCTCCTCGAACCCGATCTGGTGGTCGAACTCCTCCTCGACGGTCTGCGGGGCACAACACTCGGGGCAGACGGATGAGCCGTCGCCATGCTCCGGGCATCCGGGGTCGCGATCCCACAGTGAGTTGGGCTCGATGCCGCCGCCGTGGCCGTACGACGCGCCCGACAGCCACGTCTCGGGCGGGGTCATCTGGCAGGTACAGGTGGTGTGGTCGTGCCCGGTGGTGGGCGTCTGGTCGGTGCTCATGACCACTCCTGTCGGTAGCCGGGGCGGCGGTTGAACGCGGTCGCGACGACGCGGAGCGCGGCGTCGGCGGTGCGCTGCTCGGGCAGGCTCCCGGCCTGCCGGGTAGCCCGCACGAGCTGGATCAGCTCGGCGATCGCCCACCGCAGCTCGACCGCGACGTCGGCGATGCCCTCATCGAGCTGGTAGGCGAGCCAGTCGATCAGGTCGGGCGGGTTGGTTGCGGGGTCGGCCGCGGCGACGATCGCTCGGGCTCCGGCGGGGCAGCGGGTCAGGATCGAGACCCCGCAGGCGCAGTCGCGGGCGTGGAGGACGCGCGCGGCTTCGGTGACCATCGGGTCGGCTCCGGCGGACAGGGTGAGGACCTCGGCGCGTGCCTTCGCCTCGTGGTCGGCTCGGCAGTCGCCGCAGAGGGCGGGCCCGCCGCAGCGGGCGACGACCTTGTCTGGGCGGGGGAAGATGTGGCCGTGGCCGCTGTTGCGGAGGTTCTCAGGCATCGAGGCGGTCTCCTCGGGTGACGGGGCGGATGACGGTCGCTTCGGCGTGGACCATCTTCACGGAGTGCAGCTCGCACGCGTAGACGATGTCGTCGGGGGCGGCACCGAGGATCTCGATGACGGCGTCGCGGCGGCAGCGGGCGCCGCCGTCGTCGATGAGGGTGAACTCGCGGGTGGCGAACTCCTGCCCGCGGTAGCGGTAGATGAACCAGACGGACCGGAACAGGGTCGCGAGGGTCCCGGCGCGGCGGTGTCCGGCGACGGTGGCCGACGCGACGAGGTTGGGGTGGGTGGTGACGTGCTGGCAGAGGTGGATCGTCCTCACGGGGGGCTCCCGGGGGCGAGGCGCCACTCGCGGTGGAGCGCGACGAGGGTCGCGTCCTCCTGTCGGCACGAGACGAAGCGGCTGGCGGGCCCGTCGTTGTCGGCGGGCGGCTCGTAGCGGAGGAACGTGGCGACTTGGCGGGTGAGGCCGTCGAGCTGGACGCCGTCGTTGAGGATCTGGCGCTCGGACATCGTGAGGAACGCGTCGAGGGCGGCGGGGTCGTCGCGCCAGATGGCGATGGGGATGAAGTCGCGCTGGGCGTAGTGGCGGGGGCTGTCCGGGACGGCGACCGGAGGGGGTGTCTCCGTCCCGGACAGCGTGGGGCCCGCCACGGGGGAGGCGGGTGGCTCGGTGGCGGGGCAGATCTCGACGATCCGGATGTGGCGGTCAGGGGAGGACTCGCGGTGTCCGCCCCACTCGGCGGGGCGCGCGGTGAGGAGCTCGATGTACTCCTCGACCTGCTCGGCGTCGAGGCGTGGGTTGAAGGTCGCGGTCAGCTCGGCGTCGATCCGGCCGTCTGGGCGGAGCTCGGCAGTGACGACACTGACGACCCTCCCGATCGGCTGGGACCAGTCGTGCGCGATGAGGAGCTTGGGTTGGTTGCGCTTCCCGAGGTCCTCGACGGTGGCCGGGGTGAACGGCCGGTGGGTGATCGGCTCCAGCGTGACGCGGAAGGTACGGGGGGTCATCGGGGTCCTCTCCCGGGGGCGGGCCACCAGACGCAGGCGGCGGAGACGACGTCGTCGGCTTCGTCGGAGGCGACGTCGATGGTGAGCGTGACGGTGTCGCCGGTCTCGTCGTCGATGTCGAGGACGGTGGCGGTGCCGATCTCGCGCTTGCCGCCGCTCCCGTCGGGCAGGGTCAGGGGGACGGTCTTCCCTCGCTGGGAGTCGAACGCTCCGGGCGCGAAGACGGACCCGATCGGGGCGGCGTAGGTGAACCGGTGGATGGTCATGCGGGGCGCTCCAGCTTGACCTCGCCGCGCCCGGACGCGGTGGCGCCGCAGCGGGTGCACGCGCCGGTGTAGGACCACGCGACGCTGTCGAGGTCAGGGGTCTCGAACTCCCAGTCCTCGCGGAACGTGCGGGTGTGCTGGGCGTTGCCGACGGTGTCGAGCTGGTTCTGGAGCTCGGTGATGAGGTCGCGCTTCGCCTCGTAGAGGTCGACGGGGACCTTCCCGTAGGCGGCGGCGAGCTCGGTCTTCAGCTCGGCGATCTTGGTTGCGAGCCCGGCCACGCAGGCGGGGCACACGCTGTACCGGTCGGCGCTCATCGGGTCCTCACGAGGTTCAGGTCGCGGAAGGTCAGCGAGCTGAAGGTGACGGTGACGGTGTCGTCGCTGACCTCGATGGTGTGCCGGGGCAGGACCGAGGGGCTGCCGTCGGGCCTGACGACGTGGAGGTCGGTGACGCTCACCGGGCGGTCGCTGTCGCGGATGACGTAGGTGCACGTGTCCACCCCGGCGGGGATGGTGTACAGCACCTCCACGTCGGAGTGCGAGCTGCTGACGGGCTGGTCGTCCGGGGGGTACTGGTCGCCGTGGACCGCGGTGAGGATCCCCGCGGCCTCGACGTACAGCTCGCGCACGCCGGTCGCGACCTGCCGGGCGAGGAACGCCGGGTTCCCGCCGGTCGGCTGCGGGCGGTGACGGACGAGCTCGTGCCGAGACCCGTCGTCGAGGACGACGGTGAGCACGACCTGCGTGATGGCGGTCATCTGGGGTTCGCTCCTTCGTTGCGCTCGGGTTCCTGAGCGCCGCTCACGCTACTACCCATCCCGGCGGAACGGGGATGCCTCCCCCGGGCCCGGCGGGACCAGCAACCACGACAGCGCCCGCGACCACGGCAGCACGAGGTAGAGCACCACCGGCGCGAGCACGATCAGCACCCACCGCTCCGGCCGCGAGAACGCCAGCACGCCCAGCACGAACACCGCCCACCGCTCGTGCACGACCGGCTTCCGCAACCAACCCAGCACCCGGCGCATCACCCGGCGTCCTCATCCATGACCTCAGCGTCCACCGGCGCCGACCCGTCATCCGGCCCGGCCTCCAGCTCCGCTGGCTCCGGCCGCGACGCAGCCCACGCCTGAAGGTTCGTCACCAGCCGCTCGATCCCCGACTGACCCAGAGCCCCACCCACGTCGCCACCAGCCGCCCGAGCACCCTCCACCGTCGGCTCGATCGAGTCCGACGCACTGAGCGCGAGCGTCTGCCGCTTCCCGAACTCCGCCGGAGCCTGACGCTCCAGAAGGAACGCCGACGCACGCCAGTCCGGCAGCGCCCACTCCTTCTCCTCCTCGATCGTCCCGTCCCGCAGCGTCCGCACGACGTGCTTCTTCAGCATCCCGCCCTTCGCGACCCGCGTGACGTTCCCGACGTGGAACGCCATCCCGCGGGCGCGCGCACGTGTCGCCGCCTCGCGGAACTCGCGGTACGGGGCGTCGTCGGGGTGTTCGGATTCGCCTTGGGTGAGCCAGCGGTAGATGGTGGTGGGGGTGATGCCGACGGTGGCGGCGGCGATGTTGATGGGGGTGCCGAGGGCGAGGGCGTCGAGGATGGGTTGGGCGATGTCGGGGTTGGTGACGAGGAGGGGGGGGCGTCCGGGGGGGGGGGTGGTGGGGCGTCGTTCGGGGTGGAGGGGGGCGGGGCGTCCTTTGGGGGGGGGGCGGCGGGTGGCGGGGGGGGCGTGGCAGCGGGGGCAGGGGGCGGCGAGGTCTTCGGGGGTTTCGTCGCGGGCGCGGGTCTTGGGTTTGGCGGCGCGGTCGTGTGCTCGGTTGCCTGTGCGGCGCTCGGTTGGTTGTGCGGTGCCGCGCTTGCCCTGTGCCATGGGGTTCCTCCCGGGTCAGCGGTCGGGTCGGTGGGTGAGGCGGTAGATCCCGACGGCTGTGATGAGGGTA
>OEIU01000099.1_pt1 | contig 86129 bp, 83 predicted proteins | sample 1539221 | NCBI WGS metagenome assembly OEIU01 (sample SAMN03792071, study PRJEB22550) | activated sludge metagenome | feature: wastewater treatment plant; material: activated sludge; isolation source: Wastewater treatment plant of a petroleum refinery complex | place: Argentina: Zarate | collected...
CAACCGCGATACCCGTCCGCACCTGATCGGTGGGCACGGCGACTACGTCTGGGAGGCCGGCAAGTTCAACAACCCGCCGCAGAAGGATCTCGAGACCTGGTTCGTCCGTGGCGGTTCGGCCGGCGCAGCGCTCTATACCTTCCGTGAGCCCGGCGTCTACGCCTACGTCAACCACAACCTGATCGAGGCCGTCGAGCTCGGCGCCACGGCCCACATCAAGGTGGAAGGCAAGTGGAACGAGGACCTGATGAAGCAGGTCACCCCTCCCGGCCCGATCCCGCCTGAAAAAGTTGGCGCCGCCGACCCGGTGGCCGTCATCCGCTAGGGTGCGCCGAAACAACGGCCCGCGGTTATCGCCGCGGGCCGTTGCACGAAGAGGAAGCGACGTCATGCTCATCGTGATGAAAGTGAAAGCGGCGATGCTCGCAGGCGCCTTGGCGGCGCCGATCGTGGCAACCTTGTGCACGCCGACGCCTCAGTCCGAACCGGACGGAGCCCTGCGGCTGAAATCCACCTCCTTCAGCTACCGCGCTGCCGGCGATTTTTCCCGACACGGCCGCCCGGTCGAAGGACCGCTGCGCGAACTCCGCCTTCCGGCCGATCTCGTCGTCATGAAGCGGCAGGTCACCGGCGCCGAATATCAGCGCTGTGTCGACGACGGCGTTTGCCTGCGGATCGGTGTTGCCGCACGCTCGCCGGACCTCCCCGTCGTTGGCGTCAGCTGGCACGATGCCACGGCCTACGCCGCCTGGCTGACACGCAAGACCGGCATCACCCATCGTCTGCCGACGGACCAGGAGTGGACCTTCGCTGCCGCCGAGAAGGCGCGCGACGAAGCCATGCCGCTGGTCGACCCCACCGATCCCGCGCAGGCCTGGATCGCCCGCTACGAAGCCGAATCCGCCCGTGCAAGGCCCGCCGAGGTAGCCGCGCAGCCCGGCGGCACGTTCGGTACCAACAGCAACGGGCTGGACGATCTGGCCGGTAACGTCTGGGAATGGACGAACAGCTGCTTCATTCGCGTTTCGATGGATGGCGGTCAGGAGAAGATTACCAACACCAATTGCGGCGTCCGCGTCGTTCAGGGGGCGCATCGCTCCTACATGACCGACTTCATCCGCGATCCCAGGTCCGGCGGCTGCGCCGCGGGCGTCCCGCCGGCCAATCTCGGTTTCAGGCTCGTCGCCGAACATTCCCAGCCGGTCGTAACCGTAGCTGCCCGCAGCATCGCGAAGCTGCTGCGGCGCACCTAGTCGCCGGCAACAGATCCGCAGGTTGAGCCAGGACAAAGTCGCTTCGCCCCGGTTCCGGTACATGATCCCGGTGAAGGAGAAATGCAGATGCGATCGGACTTGCGATCGGACTTGGCGCAATCCTATGGGCAGGACAGGCTGCCGCGCTACACCAGCTACCCCACGGCCCCGCACTTCTCGCCGGCGATCGGCGAGGAAGACTACCGGCGCTGGCTGAGGTCGATATCGGTCAAGCAGCCGGCATCGATCTACCTGCATGTGCCGTTCTGCCGGTCGATGTGCTGGTATTGCGGCTGCCACACCTCGGTCACCAAGCGCGACGAGCCGATCGCGACCTATGCAGCGGGCCTGCGCGCCGAAGCCCAGCTTGTCGCCGAGACGATCGGCCAGCGAATGCCGATCTCCCACATCCACTTCGGCGGCGGCACGCCGACGATCATGTCGCCCGAACAATTTGCCGACCTGGTCGGCGCGTTACGCCATGCCTATTTCGTCGTTCCTGATGCGGAGATCGCGGTCGAAATCGATCCGCGTACCCTGACCGAACAGATGACGGAGGCGCTCGGCTATTGCGGTGTCAACCGCGCAAGCCTCGGCGTCCAGAGCTTCGATCCCGCCGTGCAGCGCGCCATCAATCGCATGCAGAGCTTCGAGCAAACCGCAGCGTCGGTCGAGCGCCTGCGCCATGCAGGCGTCAAGCGGATCAATTTCGACCTGCTCTATGGTCTTCCCCTGCAAACGGTGGATTCCTGTCTCGATACCGTCGCCAAGTGCGTCGAGCACCGCCCCGATCGCTTTTCGGTGTTCGGCTACGCGCATATTCCATCGTTCAAGAAGCACCAGCGCAAGATCGATGAAGACGCCCTTCCCGACAGCATCGAGCGTCACCTGCAGTCCGAGACGATCGCGGAAGCCTTGCTGGACGCCGGCTATGTCCGCATCGGCCTCGACCATTTCGCTCTTCCGGACGACAATTTGGCCATCGCGCGGCAGGACGGCCGGCTGAGGCGCAACTTCCAGGGCTACACCGACGATTCCGCCGACACGCTGATCGGCCTCGGCGCCAGTGCGATCGGCCGCATGCCGCAAGGCTTCATTCAGAACGTCGTTCCGACGCGCGACTATCTGGCGCGTGTCGCCGAGGGGCGGCTCGCCACCGCCAAGGGCTATCGCTTCACGCCGGAAGACCGCTTCCGCGCCGACATCATCGAGCGGATCATGTGCGACCTTGCCGTCGATCTGCCCTTCATATCCAAGGTGCACGGCCGCGACATCAGGTCGGCCATCGTCGATCGGCCGCGGATCGAGAGCCTCATCGCTGACGGCGCCGTGACGATGATCGACAATCGGCTCTCGATCAGCGACGGCGCGGAATTCCTGGTTCGGAGCGTCGCGTCGGCATTCGACGCCCATCTCGCCAATTCCGCGGCGACGCACAGCCGGGCGGTCTGATCAGGTTCACTTCGCTGCAAGCGAGGGAGTTCGGACCGCCTCCAGATATCCATCGCGGGTCTGCGGGATCTTCGTGTCGAGAATCCTGGACGCCACCAGCGTCCGCAACACCTGCGCCGTGCCGCCCGCGATCGTGAACATGCGGGCGTCGCGAACCATCCGTTCGAGCGGATAGTCGCGCGAATAGCCGCGGGCGCCGAACAATTGCAGCGCCTGGTTGGTGACATTATTGGCCGTCTCCGACGCGATGATCTTGGCCTGCGCGGCGAGAAGCGGATCGGGAAAGGGATCGGCGCTGAGCGCAGCCTGGTGCAGCGACAGCCTGGCCGCGTTGAGCGCTATCGCCATGTCGGCCAGCATCCATTGCAACCCCTGAAACTCGGCGATCGGACGTCCGAACTGCCTGCGCTCCTTCACGAAGGACAGCGCCTTCTCGAAAGCGCCCTGCGCGAGCCCGAGCGCGACCGTTCCAGCACCCACCCGCTGGCTGTTATAGGCATCGATGAGATCGGCAAAGCCGCGCCGCAGCCCGCGCGGCGGCAGCACCAGCATGTCCTCCGGAATCTCGAGGTCTTCGAAGATGATCTCCGTTTCGGGAATGCCGCGCAGCCCCATGGCGGGCTCACGCTTGCCGATGATCAGGCCCGGCGTTCCCCTGAGCGCGAGAAAGCCGCCAATCCCCTGCTCTTCGCCGCGCTCGTCGAACACCCGGGCAAAGATCAGATGCAACTTTGAGACGCCGCCTCCTGTGATCCAGTGCTTCTTGCCTCTGATAACGTAGGTGCTGCCGCGCTTGTCCGCCCGCGTCGTCATTTCGGTGGCGGCCGATCCGGCCTCCGGCTCGGTGATGCAGATCGCGGGCTTGTCGCCGGACAGAACGAGGTCGGCGGCCAGCCGCTTCTGCTTCTCGGCACCATACTGCATGACCGCCGAAATCGCCCCCATATTGGCTTCGACCGTGATGCGTCCCGTCGCGCCGCAGACCCGCGCCATTTCCTCGATGATCAAGGCGGCTTCAAAATAGCTGCCGCCCCGGCCGCCATGAGATTTTGGAATGGTGTAGCCCATGAAGCCCGCGGCCTTCAGCGCGGCCACGTTGTCGAAAGGATAGGCCTCGGTGCGGTCGATCTCCGCCGCCTTGGGGGCGAATTCGGCTTCGGCCAGTTCACGCGCGGCGCTGCGGAGCTTTTGTTGCTCGGCTGACAGCTTCATATCCATCTGCAATCATCCTCCCGGGAAACGGCACGTCTTTTCGATCATTCGGCTCCGAAGCCGGCCAAAAGGCAATCGAATAATGCGAGCCCCGCGTCAATTGATATCATCGCACGATGCCGGGCTTTGCCTGTTTCGTGCAAACCTGACATGAAGCAGCAGCGCCACTGGAGATCTTCGAGATGTCCAATTCGAGAACGCCGTTCGTCGACCGCTTCGGTCCCGATGCCGCCGATATCGAGATCGATAGCGACGCCCCCGCGATCTTCGGCCAGTTGGCCGCACGGGGATCGGTCCGAAAATTCAGATCCGATCCCGTCCCCTATCCGACGTTGCGACGGCTGTGCGCGCTGGCGCTGAGTGCGCCGACCAAGAGCGACCTTCAGCAGCGCGACATCATCATCGTCGACGAGCCGTCCCTGAAATCGGAGATCACGGCTCCTCTCACTGAAGGACCGCTGGGCCAGAAATGGCTTGCTGACGTACCGACCCTCCTCGTCTTCTGCGGCAACAACCGGCGGCAGCGCCGGATCCACACATTGCGCGCCGTGCCGTTTGCCAACGATCACCTTGACGCCTTCTTCAATGCAGCGGTCGATGCGGGGGTCGCGCTGTCCGCGTTCGTGATCGCGGCCGAGGCTGAGGGATTGGGCGTCTGTCCGGTCAGCGCGGTACGCAATCACGCCGACACGCTGTCGCGCCTGTTGAAGCTTCCCGACCATGTTTTCCCGGTGGCCGGCCTCGCGGTCGGATATCCCGCCGAAACGCCGAGGATCAGCATGCGGTTGCCGCTGTCCATGACCGTCCATCGCAATGCATTTGAAGAGGATGGCCTCGATACCGCCATCGAGGCCTATGACCGGCGCCGTGAAGCCGCCCAGCCTTACGCGGCGCAGCGCTATGTCAGGGAGTTCGGACGTGCCGAAAGCTACGGCTGGTCGGAGGACAAGGCCCGTCAATACGCCCATCCCGAACGCGCCGATTTTGGCGCCTATGTGAAGCGCATCGGTTTCAAGCTGGATTGACCGAACGAGCGAGCGCAGCGCTCGTATCACTTGAACCAGTGAATCAGTCCGATGCTAATGGCGAGCAACAGCATCAGCGACAGCGTCACCGCCGCCGTCACCCTGCTCCCGACGGTCGCGAGCACCCGAACGTCGACGCCGAGGCCCAGCGCCGCCATTGATACGACCGTGAGGAAGACGGTGATCGTGGTCAGCGGGCCGAGCGCCATCGCCGGCACGAGATCGAGCGAGCGCAGCGCCGCGAGCGCCAGAAAGCCAAGGATGAACCAGGGCACCAGCCGGAAGAAACCGACCGCCGTTCCGCCCCGCTCGCCTCCTCGCAAATGGGGAGCAAGCAGCGAAAGTCCGATCACGATCGGCCCCAGCATCAGCACGCGCATCAACTTCACCAGCGTCCCGATCTGCGTGCTCACGAGCCCGGCGGGCACGGTGGCGGCGAGCACTTGCGGCACGGCATAGACAGTGAGGCCGGCGAGAATTCCATACTGCGTCGCCGACAAGTGCAGGAGCGGAATAAGCAGCGGAAGACCCAGCACCATGGTCACGCCGAGGATCGCGGTGAAGGAGATCGACGATGCGATATCGTCGCCATCGGCGCCGATGATTGGCGCGACCGCGGCAATCGCCGAGTTGCCGCAGATGGAATTACCGCAGGCGATCAGGATCGAGAGCCGCGTCGACAGGCCGAGCATGCGGCTGAGACCGAAGCTGAGGCCCAGCGTCACGATGACAACGGCGGCGATCGCCCCGAGCAGGGCAAAGCCGGAGGCGGCGATGGCGGCAAAGCTGACGGAGGCGCCCAGCAGCATCACGGCCACCTCGAGCAGTTGCTTGGCACTGAAGGCGATGCCGGCCTGCCACCGCTCCGACGGCTTCCAGAAGCTGCGCAGGGCCATGCCGAGCAGGATCGCCAGGACCAGCGCCTCCACATAGGGGTGGCCGAACAGGCGCCGCTCCCCGGCTTCCAGCGCCGTCGAGACGCCGGCAACGGCGGTGGCGAGGAGGATGCCGGGAGCCAGCGCCGCAAGGCCGGCCACCCCGGTCGCCAGGCTATTCCGGGAGGCGGAAGATTCCTCGTCTTGCGGCACTAGTTGCTCCTGTGGGAGAAAATCTATGCGTCACAATGGGATAAATGGGTAATATATTTTCGATCTTGCCCGATAGAGGAAAGTTATGTCCCTGAACCTGCACCTGCTGCGCCTGTTCGCCACGGTGGTGAAAACCGGAAGCTTCTCCCGGGCGGCCGACGTACTCCATATCAGCCAGCCGGCGATCTCCAAGGGCGTGCGGGACTTCGAGCTTCAGGTCGGCTGCCGCCTGCTCGACCGGACCCCGAAAGGCGTGCGGCCGACCCGCGAGGGAACCGCGCTGGTGCGGCATGCCGAGACGCTGTTTGCGGCCGAGCGCGCGGCGGAGGACGAGTTATTGTCGCTGCGCAGCCTCGACAGCGGTTCGTTGCGGATCGGCGCCTCCACGACGATCGCGACCTATATGATATCGGACTATCTGGGCGCGTTTCACCGGCGGTATCCCGGCATCGACCTGCATCTCGTCATCGCCAACACCCGGGATATCGCCGACCTCATGCTGGCGCATGATATCGAGATCGCGCTGGTCGAAGGCCCGGTCGAAGACGACGAGCTGGAAAGCCGTGCCTGGCGCACCGATGTGATGAGCCTGATCGTCGATGCGCGGCATCGCCTTGCAGGCGCCCCACGCGGCATCGAGGGCGCGGCGTTGCGCGACGAGACCCTGATCGTGCGGGAGCCCGGCTCCGGGTCGCGCGAGGTGGTGGCGCAGGCCTTGGCGGCCGGCGGAATCGAGCCACGGCGTACGCTGGAAATCGGCAGCACCGAGGCGATCAAGCAGGCGGTCGCGGCCGGCCTCGGCATCGCCATCGTCTCCAGTGCCGCGGTGTCCGATCAGGTGACGCTCGGCAAGCTCAAGATCGTGCAGATGCGCGACCTGCAGATCGAACGAACGCTATGGCAACTGAAGGTGCCCGGGCGCATAGAAATCCCGGCGGCGACCGCGTTCGAGCGGATGATCTGGCAGGATAAGGCGGTAGCGGAAGTGGCCTAAAACACCAGCGCCTTGGCGTAGGCGGCGACGCGGCTGAGACCGTCAAAAACGCCGGGCTCGAAGAAGACGGCGCGGGCCAATACAATGGCTCCGACCAGCGACCAGAACAGGCCGGTACCCGTCCACAGCAGGTATCTGGACGCGCGCGAAGCCGGCCGCGCCTCCCCTTCGGGGGCCAGGCGCTCGCCAAACGGCTCATATCGCAAGCGTTCCATTTGCGGCCAATCTGCAGATTTCCCGGCAAATGTCGTCCGTTCAGCCCTTCAGCGCAATGGTAGTGATTTGCTTTTTCGGGCCTCCGAAGGAAAGCATATTTCCGCAAGAACCCGCGGCTGGATGGCTTTGTCCTGCCCTGAACAAAACGACTACAAACTGGTCGTGATACCGCCGTCGACATACAGCGTATGGCCGTTCACGAACGACGAAGCGTCGCCCGACAGAAACACGGCAGCGCCGATCAGTTCGTCCACATTGCCCCAGCGACCGGCCGGGGTCCGCTTTTCCAGCCAGGCCGAGAACGTGGCGTCGTCGACCAGCGCCTGGTTCAGCGGTGTCTTGAAATAGCCCGGTGCGATGGCGTTGACCTGCAGGCCGTATTTCGCCCAGTCGGTGCACATGCCCCGCGTCAGGTTCCTGATCGCGCCCTTGGTCGCGGTGTAGGGCGCGATGCCGGGGCGGGCGAGTTCGCTCTGCACCGACGCGATGTTGATGATCTTGCCCTTGCCGCGCGGGATCATGTGCCTTGCCACGGCCTGGCCGACGTAAAAGGCGCTCGACACATTGGTCCTGAGCAGCAGCTCCCACTTCTCGACGGGAAACTCCTCCAGGGGGCTGCGAAACTGCACGCCGGCGTTGTTGACGAGAATGTCGATCGCACCGACGGTCCGCTCGATCATGGCAACGCCCTCGCGAACGTCGCCTGCGACAGTCACGTCGAAACCGGCCACCGCGACGGTGTGCCCGGCCGCGGAGAGGCTCGCGGCGGCAGCGTCGAGCTTGCCGCGCTCGCGTCCGTTCAGCACCACCGACGCCCCATGCCCGGCGAGCCCGCGCGCGATGGCGAGGCCGATCCCCTGGGAGGATCCCGTAACCAGCGCACGTTTGCCGGCGAGATTGAACAGTTCAAATGCCACGGCCGATATTCCCCATGCGTGCGGTGTCGAAGGCACCGATCAACGACGCAAGACTACCGTACACCATGCCCGGGCAAGGATGGCAACCGATTGCCGCTGCCGCGCACCAATTGGAATATTCCCCGAAACGCATCATCGATGCACAGGGGGGACCGGGATCGTTTCTCGACTGGCCGCAAATCACCAGAGTGTCTGCGCCGCCCGCTCAGGCCATTCCCTGTCGTATTTTTCACCGCCGACGGTGCTGTCGCTCATCCCTGCGAGAATTTCGCCCGGCGTCGGCAGCGTCCTGGGATCGACGCGCTTGTCGGGATTCCAGAGATCGGAGCGCACGATGGCGCGGGCACACTGGAAGTACAGTTCCTCGATCTTCATGACGATGACGGTGCGCGGCGCCTTGCCGTCCATCGCGAAGGATGCGAGCAGGCCGGGATCGGCGGAGAGATAAGCGCGGCCATTGACGCGCAGCGTGGTGCCGGAGCCGGGGATCAGGAACAGCAGTGCCACGCGGGGATCGCGCACGACGTTGCGCAGGGAATCGACGCGGTTGTTGCCGCGACGGTCCGGCATCATCAGCGTCGTCTCGTCATGGATCCGCACGAAGCCTGCTAGGTCGCCGCGCGGCGAGCAATCAAGCCCCTCCGGCCCGCAGGTCGCCAGCGCTGCAAATGGCGAGGTCTCGATCAACACGCGATAGGCCGGCGTGACGCGGTCGGCGACCTTCACCGTGGAAGCGTCATTCGGGAAGCCGTAGATCGCTTCGAGCTGCTCGATCGTCGAGATTACCGTCATTCGCCCGCTCCTGCCCCCTTCACGCGGTGCCGCCAATGACGCGAAGCAGTTGGCGGGCGTGATATTCCGCGCTCGACACGTTGACGATGGTCGTATCAGGCTCGGCGTCCTCGACCGCGCGCGCAAGCCGCTGCGCGATGTTGCCGTCACTGCCGCGCCTGCGCATCGCAAGGCGTTCAGCAAGCACATCCGCTGGCGCGGTGATCGAGACGACGACAACGTTGGCATAGGAACGGCGCAGCGCCGGTATCACCGTGCGGGAGACATTGGCGACGACGGTGCGGCCGGCGCGGATATCGTCCTCGACGCTTCGCGGTAGTCCATAGGCATGGCCATGCGCTTCCCAGTGCACCGCGAACGACCCCCGCGCCTGCGCTTCGCGAAAGCCTTCAGCGCTTATCTGCTCGTTGTCTTCCGCTTCGGAAGCTTCCCGTGTCACCATGCGCCGGGCGAACACGATCTTTGGGTCATCGGCGCACGCCGCGCGCGCAAGGCCCAGTAGCGTATCCTTGCCGGCGCCGCTCGGCCCGACTACGAGCACCAGTTTTCCCGGCCCGATCGCGCCCGTGTTCGTCTCCGGAATTGTCAGCGCCTCGCTCATGCCACACGCTGCCCTTCCCGCCATACACTCCGCACCACCGGAATACCGCGCCCGACATGGACGCGGATGATGTCTGCGCGTTTGCCGACTGCAATCTCGCCGCGATCCGAAAGGCCCACTGCCTCGGCCGGCGATTTGGTCACCGTGCGCACGGCGGAGGCGAGATCGATCACGGGCACGTCGCGCGGCAATTGCAACGCCGCCATCAAAAGGCTCGAGGGAATGTAGTCCGAGGACAGGATGTCCAGCAGGCCCTCGCGCGCGAGATCGACCGCGGCGATATTGCCGGAATGGGAGCCGCCGCGCACCACGTTCGGCGCGCCCATCAGGATGTCGATGCCGGCTTCGTGCAGGCCGCGCGCGGCCTCCATGGTGGTCGGAAACTCCGCCACCGACACGCGGTCGCTTACGGCATCGGCCACGTTCTCTTCCGTGGTGTCGTCGTGGCTCGCGAGCGGAATATTGTATTCGTGCGCAAGCGCCACGATGGCGCGCATGTTGGTCGCGGCATAGGCCTGCTGGTAGGCGAAACGCCGCGCGAACAGCACGTCGAGCTGGGCATCGGTCATGCCGCCGCCCTTGCCGCGATAATAGTCGCGCAGCTTTACTTCGTCGCGGAACTGGCGCTGGCCGGGGGTATGATCCATCAGTGACATCAGCCGCACGTCGGGGCGGCCGATCAGTTCCCTGGCCTCCTCGACCACGTCGGGCATCGGGATTTCGCAGCGCAGATGCAGGAAGTGATCGGCACGCAGGAGGTCGGCCTCACGGGCGGAGGTGATCGCGGCGGCGAGCACGCCGGCGCGGCCGTCGACATCCTCCGCGCCGTCCTCGCGCCAGACGCGCAGGGAATCCAGCACCGTCGTGATGCCGCAGGTGGCCAGCTGGCCGTCATAGGACACGACCGCGGCGGTCGCGTCCCAAAATACCTTGGGCCGCGGCACGTAGTGCGCCTCGAGATGGTCGGTGTGCAGCTCGATCAGGCCGGGCATGACAAGGTCGCCCCTGGCGTCCTCGCCTCCGGCGGGCGCCTTGCCCTCGCCGAAGTCGGCGATCCGGCCATCGGCAAAAGCGATCCAGCCCTGCTCGATAACGCGGTCGGCGAGAACCAGGCGTGCGTTGCCGAGAACGGTGTCGGACTTCGTCGACGTCATCTCAAGTCTTCCCTCATGCCGCCGCCGCGAACGTCGTCACGTCGACGACGCGGTCGGCGATCGCTTCTCGAATTTCATCATCATGGACGATCGCGACCATGGCGACGCCGTTGCGCTTCTTGTCCGCGACCAGCTCGACGACAACGGCGCGGTTGGCGGCATCGAGCGAAGCCGTCGGCTCGTCCAGCAGCAGGATCGGATAGTCCGAGACAAAACCATGGGCGATATTGACGCGCTGCTGCTCGCCGCCGGAGAAGGTCGAGGGCGGCAACTGCCACAGCCGCTCCGGGATGTTGAGGCGACGCAGCAGGTGACCGGCACGCTCGCGCGCCGCCTCCCGGATCACGCCCTTTGCGATCAGCGGCTCAGCAACCACGTCGATCGTCGCCACCCTTGGCACCGCGCGCAGGAACTGGCTGACATAGCCGATGGTGGAGCGGCGCACGTTGAGCACCCGTCGCGGCTCGGCTTTCGCAAGGTCGATCACGGCGCCATCGTGACGGATGTCGATGCGCCCGGAATCACAGCGGTAATTGCCGTAGATCATCTTCAGGATCGACGACTTCCCCGCGCCCGATGGACCCGACAGCACGACGCATTCGCCGGCATCGACATGAAAGGACACGCCGCGCACCACCGGCAGCTCGACGCCCCCCTGCAGGTGCATGGTGAAGGTCTTTTCGGCGTTATTAAGTTCGATCATCGCAGTCATCCGGGTTCTCATGGCGGCAGGATCGAGGATACCAGCAGTTGGGTATACGGCTCGCGCGGATCGTCAAGCACCTGGTCGGTCAGGCCGGTCTCGATCACCTGCCCGCCCTTCATCACCATCACGCGATGCGACAGCAGCCGCGCCACCGCGAGGTCGTGGGTGACGATGATGGCCGCAAGGCCCAGTTCGCTGACGAGGTTGCGCAGGAGGTCGAGCAGGCGCGCCTGCACCGAGACGTCGAGCCCGCCGGTCGGCTCGTCCATGAACACCAGCCGCGGCTCGGTGACGAGATTGCGCGCGATCTGCAGGCGCTGGCGCATGCCGCCGGAATAGGTGCGCGGCGCGTCGTCGATGCGGGAAACCTCGATCTCCACCCGCTCGAGCCAGTTCGAGGCGGTCTTGCGGATCCGGCCGTAGTGATTCCAGCCGACCGCCATCAGCCGCTCGCCGACATTGGCGCCGGCCGAGACCGCCATGCGCAGGCCCTGCGCGGGATCCTGGTGCACAAAGCCCCAGTCGGTGCGGAACAGGAAGCGCCGCTCGGCCTCGCCGAGGGAGGCGAGATCGCGCAGCACGCCGTCACGCATGCGATAGGAAACGCGGCCGGCGCTCGGCGCGAGCTGCGCCGAAAGCAGCTGCAGCAGCGTCGACTTGCCGGAGCCGGATTCGCCGACGACGGCCAGCACCTCGCCAGGATACAGCGCAAAGGAGACGTCGCGGCACGCCGTCAGCCGGCCGTAATTCCTGCCCAGGCTTTCGGCAACCAGCAACGGTTCGTCATTCCCGGTCAACCGCTCAGCCATGCACCCGCTCCTTGTGAGGCGCGGCGCTCTCCGTGCCGCGATGGCCGGCTGCCTGCCGGCCCTCGCAAAAATCGGTATCCGAACAGACGAACATTCGGCTGCCCTGGTCGTCGGTGACGATCTCGTCAAGATAGGAATCGTCGGCGCCGCACAGAGCGCAGGGCGCGTCGAAGCGGTAGCGCGAGAACGGATGGTCCTCGAAATCCAGCGACACCACCCTGGTATGTGGCGGAATGGCGTAGATGCGCTTTTCGCGGCCGGCGCCGAACAGTTGCAGCGCCGCGCAATCGTCCATCTTCGGATTATCGAACTTCGGCGTCGGCGACGGGTCCATCACATAGCGCGCGTTGACCTTCACCGGGTAAGCGTAGGAAGTCGCGATATGGCCGAAGCGCGCAATGTCCTCGTACAGCTTGACGTGCATCAACCCATATTCGCCGAGCGCATGCATGCGCCGCGTCTCGGTTTCGCGCGGCTCCAGGAAGCGCAGCGGTTCCGGGATTGGCACCTGATAGACCAGCACCTGGCCCGCATGCAGCGGCGCCTCCGGAATGCGATGCCGGGTCTGGATCACGCTCGCCGCTTCCGTCGAGGTCGTCGTCGCCACGCCTGCCGTCCTGGCGAAGAATTTCCGGATCGAGATCGCATTCGTCGTATCGTCCGATCCCTGATCGATCACCTTGAGTACGTCGTCCGGGCCAAGAATCGCCGCGGTCACCTGCACGCCGCCGGTACCCCAGCCGTACGGCATCGGCATCTCCCGGCTGGCGAACGGCACCTGGTAGCCGGGGATCGCGATCGCCTTCAGGATGGCGCGGCGGATCATCCGTTTGGTCTGCTCGTCCAGATAGGCGAAATTATAGGTAGTGGCGTTCACTCCGCGGCCTCCTGCAAGGGCTCCGCCTGCGCGGCAGCTTCAAAGAACTCCGCGCGCAATTTGCGCAGCAGGCCGAGCTCGGACTGGAAGTCGACGTAATGTGGCAGCTTGAGGTGCTCGACAAAGCCGGTCGACTGCACATTGTCGGAATGCGACATGACGAACTCCTCGTCCTGCGCCGGGGCCTTGACCTCCTCAGACAACTCGCGAGCGCGCAAGGAACGGTCGACCAGCGCCATCGACATCGTCTTGCGCTCGCTCTGGCCGAAGGCGAGGCCATAGCCGCGGGTGAAGCATGGCGCTTCTGTCGCCGAGCCCTTGAACTGGTTGACCATCTGGCATTCGGTCATCGGGATCGCGCCGAGCGGCACGGCAAAGCCGACGTCCTCGGCGAAGAACTCGACCTCGACCTCGCCGAAGCGGATTTCGCCGGCAAAGGGATGGCTGCGGCCATAACCGCGCTGGGTCGAATAGCCGAGCGCGAGCAGAAAGCCTTCATCGGCGCGCGCGAGATTCTGCAGGCGCAGATCGCGGTCAGCGGGGAAATTCAGCGGCTCACGGGTGAGATCGCCGACCGGCGTATCGGCGTCGGCTTCCGGGGAGGACTCGATCAGCCCGTCACGGCCCAGGATGTCGGTCACGCGCGGCATTGCCGCCAGCGGCTCGGCAATAGCCGGCGCCTCCGGTGCGCTGCCTTCCGCCAACTGCGGGTCGAGCAGGCGGTGGGTGTAGTCGAACGTCGGCCCCAGCACCTGCCCGCCCGGCATGTCCTTGAAGGTCGAGGAAATGCGGCGGCGGACCTGCATGGCGCCGGTGTCGACCGGCTCGGTCGCGCCGAAGCGCGGCAGGGTGGCGCGGAAGGCACGCACCAGGAAGATCGCCTCGATCAGATCGCCGCGCGCCTGCTTGATGGCGAGCGCCGCGAGCTCGCGGTCGTATAGCGATCCCTCGGTCATGACGCGATCGACGCCGAGGCTCAGCTGTTCGGAAATCTGCGACAGCGACATCTCGGGAACATCGCGGTCGCCGCGCCGCTCGTGCGCCAGCAGGCGATGGGCGTTGTCGATCGCGCGCTCCCCGCCCTTGACGGCCACATACATCGGTCAGGCTCCGTGCGCGGCAATCCGCGTGGTTCGAGGGATCGCGACGATGGCGTCATCATGCACCAGCACGACGTCGAGGCCGCGCGGAAACAGCGTGGCATTGACGGAAAGCTGCTCGAACAGGTTTGCCGGCACGGTGGCCTGCAGCACCGTCACTCCGTCGATGCCGGGACCGGTGAGTTCGTACGCGGGCCCCGACGAAAGACTATCGACCTGCAGGATCAGCGTGGTGGACCTGTCAGGATATTCGCTGCTGCCGAGCGCGAAGCGATCAAGCGGCGGAAGATCCATGGCGCCGGCGACCACGGCAAAGCCGCTCGCGGAAGAGTCCGCAATCAAAGGCGCGCCGGTATGGAACTTGAGCCATTTTCCGACGTCCAACGTTGTCGATATCGTGCGGTCAAGCCAGATCGGCGTATCATGGTCAAAGAGAGTTAGCGCAATGGCCGCCGTGCCGTGCATCAGCGGCGGCGGCGTCCCCGCCGCGGCACGGACACGCTGCACGCTGCCGGGGCGCGCGATGGCGTCCATCACGGAGCGGAACGTGGACTGCGCCGACAATACCTTGTCTGCAAACCCTGCCGGCAATTCGGCGATTGTCACCATCGGTCAGCCCTCACCGCGCACCATTGTGTAAAAATCGACGCGGGTCGCCGCCGCTTCCGCGGACCTCTGGCGGCGCCGACCCTGCATCGAGCCGCGCAGCGGGGACAGCACCTTCATCTCGACCGCTTCGGCGAGTTCCCGCGACTGCACCATGGCATCGCACAGCGCGATCATCCGCGCCTTGTCGAAATCGCGGCCGAGCGTATAGCCGAAGCCCACCTCGCCGGTGGCAAGCCGCACCGCGGCGCGCGACACCGTGGCTTCGCCGAGATTGAACGCGGCGCCGTCGCCGCCGATCCGGCCACGCACCATGACAAGGCCGTTCTCCGCCTCGCGCAGCGCCTGGTGCGCGGGAACATCGATCGCGCCAAGGCGCTCGGCGATGTCGGCGGCTTCCGCATGCGCCAGCACCGTCATTGCCGCCTTGCGCCGCGCCGCCATTTCGCTTTCCGCCGCCATCGCCACTTCCCGGCCTTGCCTGATTCAAGTTGTCTATGATAGTAGACAACTTGATAGAGAACGCAAATGACTGTTTCATGACGCCGTGATGATTTTTCCAGCCCTCGAGGCGACATGAGCTTGCAGGACGGCGCTTCCGGCGTGGCGCTGTGGCGCCAGGTCGCCGACGGTATCGAGCGCGGCATCGCCGACGGCCGCTTTCCGTCCGGCGAGAAGCTGCCGGGCGAGATGGAGATTGCTGAAACCTACCGCGTCAACCGCCACACCGTGCGCCGGGCGCTGGCGGCGCTGGCCGAACGCGGGCTGGTGCGTGCCGAACGCGGCAGCGGCACCTATGTCGAGGCGCCGCGCCTGGCCTATCCCCTGCGCTCGCGCACGCGGTTTTCCGAAATTGTCGGCGCCGGCGGACGCGAGCCGCGCGGACAAATGGTCGAGGCCTCGGAGGAGACCGCAAGCCGCGAGCTGGCGCGCGAGCTTGGCCTCAAGGCCGGCGCGCCGCTGATCCGCATCGAGGCGTTGCGCCTGGCCGACCGCGCGCCGATCTGCGTCGGCACCCATTGGCTATCCGCCGAGCGGTTCCCTGAGGCCGGGCGCGTCTACGCCGGAGCGCGCTCCATGACGAAACTGCTGGCCCACTACGGCATTCGCGACTATCGCCGCGATTCAACCCGGATCACCGCCGGCATTGTCGACGCCACCGATGCCGCGCGGCTCGACCTCGCGCTCGGCCGCCCGATCCTCATCGTCGATTCCACCGACGTCGATATTGAGGGACGGCCGCTGGTCACAAAGCATGTGCGCTTTGCCGCCGAGCGAGTGCAGTTCCTGGTCGAGAACGGCTAAGGGTTCAGGCGATGGCCCGCCGGCCGATGATGGCAAAGCGCAGGCGATTCGAGATCCAGTCGATCGCGGCGACCGCCACCAGGATCATCAGGATCAGGAACGAGACCTTTTGCCATTCCAGCACGCGGATCTGCTCGGCGAGCTGCAGCCCGATGCCGCCGGCGCCGACGATGCCGATAATCGTTGCCGATCGCGTATTGGATTCGATGAAATACAGCACCTGCCCTGCAATCACGGGCAGCACCTGCGGCATCAGCCCGAAGCGGATCTCGTGCAGCTTGCCGCCACCGGAAGCACGGATGCCCTCCACTTCCTTGCGGTCGGCAGCCTCGATCGCCTCCGAGAACAGTTTTCCGAATGCGCCGAAATCGGCGACGGCTATCGCGAGCACGCCGGCAAACGGTCCAAGCCCGACGACGTTGATCCAGACCAGCGCCCAGATCAGCGTATCGACGCCGCGGATGGAATCGAGGAAGCGGCGCACGGGGAAACGGAAGATGGCTGACGGAACCACGTTCCTGGCCGCGAGCAGGCTGACCGGCAGCGCGGCAATCGCCGCGATGGTGGTGCCGAGCAGCGCGATCGACAGCGTCTCGCCGAGGGCGGCGAGATAGGCCGGCAGCGACGCGCCGGGATCGGGCGGCAGCATCATCAGGCTGATCCAGCCAAGCTGGCTGATCCCCGCGATCAGCCGCGATGGCGAGAAGTCGAGATCGACCATGCCGAAGATGAAGATTGCAAGCGCCACCACCAGCATCAGCGGCGTCGCCAGCCGCGATGACGCCGGACGATTGAACACCTCGGGATAGCGCGCCCGCAGCCTTGCGTGATCTTCGGAAGGCAGCCGCGTCATGCCCGCGCCTCGCCGCCGAACAGTCTTGCGCGCAGCCAGCCCGTCGCGATGTCGATCAGGAACACCGTGATGATGATGGTGACCAGGATCGCGCTGACGTCGGAATAGTAGAACTTCCGGATGGCGACCACGAGTTCCTGTCCGATGCCGCCGGCGCCGACGAAGCCCATCACCGAGGCCTCGCGGACATTGATCTCGAAGCGCAGCAGCGCATAGCTCGCATAGCCCGCGGTGACCTGCGGCAGCACGGCAAAGCGCATGCAGGAGAGCCAGCTTGCGCCGGTGGAGCGCACACCCTCGACCGGCTTCATGTCGGCATTTTCCACGATCTCGGAGAACAGCTTGCCGAGCGCGCCGGTGGAATGGATGGCGATCGCCAGCACGCCGGCCATCGGTCCGAGACCGAAAGCAATCACGAAGATCAGCGCAAACACGATGCCCGGCACCGTGCGGGCAAATTCCAGCGCGCGGCGGACTACGAAGCGCAGCCACGGCGCGGGCGAGGTGTTTTCAGCAGCGAGGAAGTTCAACGCGAACGCCAGCACCGCGCCAGTCAGCGTGCCGACATAGCTGATCAGGATCGTTTCACCAAGCAGCTTCAACCATTTCTGCCAGCCCCAGAACCATTCGCCGAAGTTGGTCCAGACCCGCGTGTGGTCATCCAGCGTCAGGATGCGATCGAAATAGCTGATGAAATTGCCGAAGTGGGTGAACAACGTCCGCAGGTTCACTTCGGAGCCGATTGCCGCCAGCGTCAGCGCCGCCGCGAACAATGCCGCCGAAAACAACCCGCGCAGGCGCTTGCGCCGCACCGCCATGCGATAGGCCTCGTTGAGGCTCGCGAGCTGCTGCTCCGGGAGGATGGAAACGGCGCTGGTCATGTCGGGTCAGGATTTCAAGGAAATGGCCGGGTCGTTGCCGCCCGGCCCAGTCCTTATCGTCCTACGATCACGACGCCTTCTTCTTACGCAGGGCGTCGACAAACTTGATCAGCTCGATGGTGCCGTCCCAATCCTTGGTCGTGGCGGGATGGAAACCCTTCTTCTGGCCGTCCGAGAGACGATCGAACGCTGCCTTGTCCTTGGCCGGCGCATCGAAGAACGCCTTGGCGATCGCAGCCTTCAGGCCGTCCGGCAGGTCTGAATTATAGGCATAGGGGCCGTTGATGATCGGCGCCGACTTGTGGACGATGCGGAAATCGTCCTTCTTCATCGGCGATCCGTCCGTGTTCTTCAGCATGCCCTTGTGCAGCATCTGGGCAAGCGTCGAGTCGTCCTCGGACGTCCACTGGTTGGCGGCGATGTCGACCGTGCCCTGCGCCAGCGCCAGCATCGCGTTCTCGTGGCTGCCGGTGAAGACGACCTTGCCGAAATACTGCTCGGCGTCGGGGATACCCAGCTTGTTGAGCTCGAAGCGCGGCACGTTGTTGCCGGAGGTCGAGTTCGGATCGACGAGGCCAAGGTTCTTGGCCTTCACATCGTCGATGGTCTTGTAGGGACTCGACGCCTTGACGAAGAACACCGAGAAGTAGCCGGTCGAGCCGTCGGCGTTGATGTCGTTGGCGAACGCATCGCTCTTCACGCCGGTCAGCCGGGCGCGCGCGAACGAGGCCGAGCCGTAGCTGGCGATATGGATGTTGCCGGCGCGCTGCCCCTCGATGACGGCGGCGTAGTCATTGGCGATGCGCAAAGTGACCTTCACGCCGAGTTCCTTGGACAGATAGTTGACGAACGGGGTCCAGCGCTCGGTCACACCGGAGGCGTTCTCGGCCGGCACGACGGCAAAGGTCAGTTCCGGATATTTTCCTTTCCAGTCCTGCGCCGAAGCGGTTGCTGCGCTGAAGACCAGCGCGGCTGCGCCGGCAAGCACGGTACGACGGTTGAACATTGGTCTGCCTTTCGTTGGGGTTACGCTTTCGGCCGGCTGCATTGAACCGGCCACCTTTCTTGATGTAGCGGCCTAGGCCGCGGCGGCGGTGTTCAGCGCCGGGATGGCCGCGGCATCAGGCGCCTCCGCCGGTGCCCCGCCCATCACGTCATTGGCCTCGAGATCGTAGAGCTCACGCGCGATGTGGTCTGTCAGTGTCTCCGGCGCGCCATCGAATACGACGCGCCCCGCCGCCATGCCGATCAGCCGGTCGCAATAGCTGCGGGCGAGATCGAGCGAATGCAGGTTGCAGAGCACGGTGATGCCGAAATGCTTGTTGATGCGCAGCAGCGCGTCCATGACGATGCGCGTGTTGCGCGGATCCAGCGAGGCGATCGGCTCGTCGGCCAGGATGATGTCCGGCTCCTGTACCAGTGCGCGGGCGATGGCCACGCGCTGCTGCTGGCCGCCGGAAAGCTGGTCGGCGCGCTGGGCGGCGAGCGCCGCCATGTCGAACTGCTCGAGTGCCGACAGCGCCAGTGCCCGGTCGGCCTCGGGCCAGAGCTGGGCCAGCGAGCGCCAGGTCGGCACTTCGGCGAGCCGCCCCATCAGCACATTGGTGAGCACGTCGAGCCGGCCGACCAGATTGAACTGCTGGAAGATCATGGCCGAACGCGCCCGCCATTGCCGGAGCTCGCGGCCGCGCAGCGCGGTGATATCGACGCCATCGAACAGGATGCGGCCCTCGGAGGGATCGGCCAGCCGGTTGATCATGCGCAGCAGCGTGGACTTGCCGGCGCCGGAGCGGCCGATCACGCCGACGAAACTGCCGGGCGCAATCGAAAATGACGCGCTGTCGACCGCAGCCTTTGCGCCGAAACGGCACGTCAGATTTTCTACCACCAGCATGCACGGCTCCAGCGTCGTTGTAGCTCGATCGCTAATCGAGGGATTTTACAGTTGTGTGACGGCGGCGCTGCGCTACGGTGTCCATCCACGCTGCGCCTCGCTGTCATCAAAGCGTCATGACCACGTCATCAAGCGCGCTGATGACGTGGCCCTGCCCTACCGCATTGGAACTCTGGATGGCCGGCAAGCAGCTTTCAGTTCAACCGACCATCAATCCCACCGCGTCGTTGCGCGACTGCAAGCTCGGCGCTTACACCGAAGTCGAGCCGCGCACCGTCCTGCTCGAGGTCACGATGGGGGATTACTCCTACGTCGTGAACGACGCCCAGATCACCTACACGACGATTGGAAAATTCTGCTCGATCGCCGCCATGACGCGGATCAATCCCGGCAATCACCCGATGCATCGCGCCTCGCAGGCGCACTTCACCTATCGTGCGAGCGCGTATTTCCCCGGCGAAGACGACGAGGCCGAATTCTTCGCATGGCGGCGCAGCCATCACGTCGATATCGGCCATGACGTCTGGATCGGCCACGGCGCGGTCGTGCTGCCGGGCCGCGGCATCGGCACCGGCGCGGTTGTCGCAGCCGGCGCGATCGTCACCAGGAATGTGCCGGCCTACACCATCGTCGGCGGCAATCCGGCGCGCCCGATCAGGCGCCGGTTTCCGGAAGCCATCGCGGACCGTCTCACCGCCCTCGCCTGGTGGGACTGGGACCACGAGACGCTGCGCCGGGCATTGCCCGACTTCAGAACGCTCGCCGTCGAGGATTTCCTCGACAAGTACGAGCCGGCCTCCGCCGGACTTATTCACAGCAAACCGCAAAGTGCGACATCGTGACCGACATTCTCGTTGAAGGTGGCCAGGCCCTGCTGGGCGAAGAATTCGTCGAAACCTCGCTGCCGATCGCGGGCCGCGACATCGGCACCATCGGCAGCAACCAGGGACGCAGCGCCGTCGGCATCGACGCGCGCGGGTTGCTGGTATTGCCTGGTATCGTCGATATCCATGGCGATGCCTTCGAGCGGCAGATGATGCCCCGCCCCGGCGTCGACTTCCCGGTCGATGTCGCGCTCGCCGACAGTGACCGCCAGGCCATCATGAACGGCATCACCACCGTCTTTCACGCCACGACCTGGTCGTGGGAGCCGGGACTGCGCAGCGGCGAGAATGCGCGGCTGCTGCTCGAGGCAATCGAGAGCTTGAGGCCGAAGCTCGCGGCGGACACCCGCTTCCACCTCCGCCAAGAGACCTACAATCTCGATGCGGAAGGCGAAATCGGGCAATGGCTGTCGGACGGCCGCATCGACCTGTTCGCCTTCAATGATCACATGGAGTCGACGGTGGCGAGCCTGGCCAAGCCGCTGAAGCGAAACCGCATGGTCGAGCGCACCGGGCTGACCAGCGTGGCATTCGATGACCTGGTTCAGCGCGTCGTTGCGCGCGGCCACGAGGTGCCTGCCTCTATTTCGCGGCTGGCCGAAGTGGCGCGGGCGGCCGGCACGAAAATGCTCTCCCATGACGACGAGAGCCCCGAGATGCGAAAGGCCTACCGTGCGCAGGGCGTCGCGATCGCCGAGTTTCCCGTCAACGAGGCGACCGCGCGCGAAGCGGCCGCAGCCGGCGACTTCATCGTATTTGGCGCACCCAACGTCGTGCGCGGCGGCAGCCATACCGGCTGGACCAGGGCCTCCGAAATGATCGAGAAGGGCCTCTGCAGCGTGCTGGCGTCCGACTATTACTATCCCGCGCCCCTGCTTGCGGCCTTCCGCCTGGCGGCCGACGGCGTCCTGCCGCTGGCGCAGGCCTGGCAGTTGATTTCAGCGGCGCCGGCACAGGCCGCGGGCCTTGCCGATCGCGGCAGGCTGGCCGCCGAACGTCGCGCCGACCTCATCCTGGTGGACGACGAAGTACCGCTGCGCCCGCGCATTGTCGCTGTCATCGCCGGTGGCAAGCTCGCGCACCTGGCGGACGGCAGCCGTCTGATGCATGCCCCGGCGTCGCGCAGGGCGGTTGCAGCGGCCTGAGGCCCCTCTAAAGTCCGGCCGATGACGAACTATCCCCGCTACGCGATTTACTTCGCAGCCGAACCCGGCAGCGTTCTCGACCGCTTTGGCTCAGAGCTGATCGGCTACGACGCCTATCGCGGCGTCGATGTGCCCTTCCCCTCCGGGATGAAGCTGCCGGGCGAATGGCGCGAGATGACGGCCGATCCGCGCAAATACGGCTTCCATGCCACCTTGAAGCCGCCGATGGCGCTGGCGCCGGGCAAGAGCGAGGACGAACTGATCGCGGCCTGCGCGACGTTCGCCGCCACGCCACGCGCAATTCCGGTGATCAAGCCCGTCGTCGACATCATCAGCGGCTTTATCGCGCTCGTGCCTGCCGCCGTGTCGGCCGACCTCGAACGCCTTGCAGCAGACTGTGTCAGCGATTTCGATCTGTTCCGCGCCCCACTCACCGAACACGGTCGCGCCCGGCGCAATCCATCGAAGCTGACGCCGCGCCAGCGCGACTACCTCGAACGCTGGGGCTATCCCTACGTCTTCGAGGAGTTTCGCTTTCACATGACGCTCACCGGCCGGCTCGATGCCGGACACGCGCCCGACGTTCTCGAAATGTTGCGGGACCGCTTCCGGGACAGCGGCGTGCGTGATTTGGCTGTCGATCGCATCGCGCTGTTTCGCCAGGACGGACCCGAGCGGCGATTTCGTGTCATCGGCGATTGGCCGCTCAAGAGCGCGGCTCCGTGAGCTCCGGGTGACACTTCCTCCGTTCCACCGGCGTGCCGCCGACATCGAAGATGAGCGTGGCTGTCCGCAACGGGACGGCTTTGGTGCGATCAAGTCGCACTGCCGGCACGCTCAAGTTCATGTCGCCTTCGCCCCACCATCCGCGCCGCCGGAAAATACCCGGCTCGCCAGCACATCGCCTGCCTCGATCGACATGACGTCGTCGCCGGTGAGAATGCGGTCGAGGTTCGACACCAGCCGGTTGGCCTGGCGAAGCCGGATGCGGTCCAGCGCATTGCGGATCGAACGGGCATTCGAGAACAGCGGTTGCGTCTTGCGCATGGCGATGTATCGGACAAAGGCGTCGCGCGCCTCCGCGGAGAAACGGTAGTTCTGCTCCTGCAGCATCAACTCGGCAATCGCCAGCAATTCGGGATCGGAATAGTCCGGGAAGTCGATGTGATGCGCGATCCGGGAGCGAAAGCCCGGATTGCTCTGGAAGAATTTCTCCATCCGGTCGCCATAGCCGGCAAGGATGACGACCAGGTCTTCGCGCTGCGATTCCATGATTTGCAGAAGAATTTCGATCGACTCCTGCCCATAGTCCCGCTCGTTCTCCGGACGATAGAGATAATAGGCCTCGTCGATGAACAGTACGCCGCCCATCGCCTTCTTCAGGATCTCCTTGGTCTTGGGTGCGGTGTGGCCGATGTATTGACCGACGAGATCGTCGCGGGTGACGTTGATGACGTGACCGCGGCGAACGAAGCCGAGCTTGTGCAGGATTCCGGCCATCCGCATCGCAACGGTGGTCTTGCCGGTTCCGGGATTGCCCGTGAATGACATGTGCAGCGTCGGAAACGTGGTCGCCAGAGCCATCTTCTGCCGAATGCGCTCAACCAGCAGCAGCGATGCAATCTCGCGAATCCGGGTCTTCACCGGCACAAGGCCGATCAGTTCCCTGTCGAGTTGCTCCAGCACCGGCGCAATCGCAACCGACTCGAACTCCTTGCGCAAGTCGATGGATGAAATCGGCGGCTCGGCCGTGGCTTCCATCATGCTCGCCGTTTGCTGTCGCGAAACTTGATTCATAAGCCCACCCGTCAGAGCCTGCCCGTTACATCGGTCCTGTGCGCGGGATCGCCCCGATCACGCCTCCTCCGCATAACGCGATCCTTCCGGCCGATCGACCGAATAGGCTTTCGTCGTATAGCGAATGCTGCGGCCGTCCGTTTCCTGCCGCTCGAGCCGGAATCCGGGTTCGTCCTTCGGCCGGTTGACGATGAAGGAGATGCGCACCGACTCCCAGCCAGGCGAGGAATCGAATCCGCTCATGCGGATATAACGGTCGCCATAAACCCGCCGACACTCGGCCAGTTCGTTCATGATACCGGCGGCATCGCGCAGGTCGAACATCGGCAACCCCCACATCTCCCAGTAGGTGTTGCGCGGGTGCGGGTCGTCCGTGAACTCGATATTCACCGCCCACCCCTTCTCCAGGCAATACTGGACTTGTGCGGTGATCTGGTCGTCGGTCAGATCGGGAAGGAAGGAAAAGCAACCCTGGGTCACTCGCATCGTGGTTCTCCTCTTGCTTTCGTCACATCGCAGGCGTTGCGGTCGGGACAAAGTCAGGCGAGTCGGTCGACTCGTAATTGAACGTCACGTCCTTCCAGACCTCCAGCGCGTCGCGCAATGGCGTGCAGGTCTGGGCGGCCTTGGCGAGAATTTCGGGCCCCTCGTGGACGTAGTCGCGGCCTTCGTTGCGCGCGAGGATCATCGCCTCCAGCGCGACGCGGTTGGCGGTGGCGCCGGCCTGGATTCCCCCGGGATGACCGATGGTTCCGCCGCCGAACTGCAGCACGACGTCCTCGCCGAGATGATCGAGCAATTGGTGCATCTGGCCGGCGTGGATGCCGCCCGAGGCCACCGGCATCAGCCTGTTGATGCTCGCCCACTGCTGATCGAAGAACACACCGTGTTCGAGCGTCATGGGATTGAAGTCCTCGCGGCAGATGTCGTAGTAGCCCCGCGTGGTTGCCGGGTCGCCCTCGAGCTTGCCGACCACGGTGCCGGCGTGGATGTGGTCGACGCCGGCGAGGCGCATCCATTTGGCGATGACGCGGAACGAAACGCCGTGCAGGCGCTGACGCGTGTAGGTCGAGTGGCCCGCACGATGCAGATGCAGGATCATGTCGTTGCGCCGCGCCCACTTGGCCATCGACTGGATGGCGGTGTAGCCGATCACCAGATCGATCATGATGATGACCGAACCGAGCTGCTTGGCAAGATCGGCACGTTCGTACATATCCTCCATGGTCGCTGCGGTCACGTTCAGATAAGTGCCCTTGATCTCTCCGGTCGCGGCCTGCGCGCGGTTGACGCCTTCCATGCAGTACAGGAAGCGATCGCGCCAGTGCATGAAAGGCTGCGAGTTGATGTTCTCGTCGTCCTTGCAGAAATCGAGCCCACCCTTCAGCGCTTCGTACACCACACGACCATAGTTCCGGCCGGACAGGCCGAGCTTTGGCTTCACCGTTGCGCCGAGCAATGGCCGGCCGAACTTGTCGAGACGTTCGCGCTCGACCACGATACCGGTCGCCGGTCCCTGGAACGTCTTCACATAGGCGATCGGCAATCGCATGTCTTCAAGGCGCAACGCCTTGAGCGGCTTGAAGCCGAACACGTTGCCGATGATCGATGCCGTAAGATTGGCGATCGAGCCTGGCTCGAACAGGTCAAGATCATAGGCAATGTAGGCGAAGTAGCTGCCTGGCGAGTTCGGAACCGGCTCGACGCGGTAGCATTTCGCCCGGTATTTTTCCGCCGCCGTCAAGCGGTCGGTCCACACCACCGTCCAGGTCGCCGTGGAGGATTCGCCGGCGACCGCAGCGCAGGCCTCGGTCGGATCGACGCCGTCCTGCGGCGTCACACGAAACAAGGCAATGACATCCGTATCCTTCGGCGTGTAGTCCGGCTCCCAATAGCCCATGCGCTTGTATTCCATGACGCCGGATTTGTAGCGATCCTTGCCACGTACGGTAATCGACTGGTCGTTCATTGCGGTCTCCTTTCGGTGTGGCGGCCCGTCAGGCTGCTGCGGTCATGTTCTTGAATTCGGGGTCCAGCGCACCGGAGCGGTAACGCTTGGCCATTTCGGCGAGCGGTATCACCTTGATCCGCGAAGCATTGCCCGCCGTACCGAACTGCTCGAAGCGCTCGCGACAAAGCTCGCGCATCGCATCCATGGCCGGTTTGAGGAATTTGCGCGGATCGAACTCGCCTCGAGCTTGCGTCGAGACCTTGCGGAACACGGCCGTCATGGCCAGCCGGCAGTCGGTGTCGATATTGACCTTGCGAACACCGTGCTTGATGCCGCGCGCTATTTCCTCGACGGGAACACCCCAGGTCTGCGGCATCTCACCGCCAAACGCGTTGAACATGTCTTGCAAGGCCTGTGGCACCGACGACGAGCCGTGCATGACGAGGTGCGTGTCGGGTAATCTGCGATGTATTTCCTCGACCACCCGCATCGCCAGGATTTCACCGTCCGGTTTGCGGGTGAACTTGTAGGCGCCGTGCGACGTGCCCATCGCGATCGCCAGCGCGTCCACCTTGGTGGCGCGCACGAAGTCGACCGCCTGGTCCGGATCGGTCAGCAACTGGTCATGGCCGATCTCGCCTTCCGCGCCGTGCCCGTCTTCCTTCTCGCCTGCTCCATGTTCGAGCGAGCCCAGCACGCCAAGCTCCCCTTCGACGGATGCGCCGATCCAGTGCGCCATCGTTGCGACGCTGCGCGTGATGCCGACGTTGTAGTCGTAATCGGCGACCGTCATGGCGTCGGCCTTCAGCGAGCCGTCCATCATCACCGATGTAAAGCCGTGCTGGATCGCGGTTGCACAAGTGGCCTCTTCGTTGCCGTGATCCTGATGCAGGCAGAGCGGGATCTGTGGGTACATTTCAGTCAACGCGTCAATCATCCGGCTCAGCATGATGTCGCCCGCATAGCCCCTCGCGCCGCGCGAGGCCTGCATGATGACAGGAGCGTCGACCGCCGCGGCTGCCTCCATGATCGCAAGTCCCTGTTCCATGTTGTTGATGTTGAATGCAGGCACGCCGTAACCTCGTTCGGCTGCATCATCGAGCAACTGCCGCAGTGTAATCTTCGCCATCGCTGCCTCCGTTCAGCAAGCACGCATGGCGCGCGAATGCTGCGCCCGTTCGACCGCTCGTTTGGCAACCTCCGCAACCGCCGTGGGCGTAATGCCGAACTCCCGGTACAGCGTCTCGGCAGGGGCCGAGGCACCGAACCCCTTCATGCCGACGAATTCGCCGGTATCACCGAGCCATCTCGCCCAATCGCCTTCGACTGCGGCTTCGATGCCGATGCGCGGCGCCTTGCCCAAGACGTCGAGTTGATAGTCGCGCGACTGTTGACGGAACAGTTCGAAGCAGGGCGCGGAGACGACCGCGGTGGCGATACCACGCTCCATCAGCAACTTCGCAGCTTCGAGCGCGATCGACACCTCCGTTCCGGTGGCTATCAGCGTAACGTCCCGCGAGCCCATGGGTTCTGCCGCGACATAGGCGCCCCTTGCGACGCGATTTACCCCGGCGGCATGTTCGCGAAACACCGGCACCGCCTGCCGCGATAGACAGAGCACCGACGGCGACGTTTCGGAGCGCAGCGCGCAGTCCCATGCTTCCGCCGTCTCGATCGGGTCAGCCGGCCGGAACACCAGGAGGTTGGGAATGGCACGAAGCGCCGCCAGATGCTCGACCGGCTGATGCGTCGGCCCGTCCTCGCCAAGGCCGATCGAATCGTGGGTCATCACGTGAACGACGCGCACGCCCATCAATGCTGCCAGGCGAATTGCCGGCCGGCTGTAGTCGGCAAACGTGAGGAATGTGCCGCCATAGGGTATGAAGCCGCCATGCAGCGCGATCCCGTTCATCGCCGCAGCCATGCCATGCTCCCGAACGCCGTAATGCACGTAACTGCCGCCAAACCTCCCCGGGCCGATCTCCGTTTGCGATTTGGCCTTGGTCAGGTTGGAGTGAGTCAAGTCCGCGGAGCCTCCGAGCAGGTTGGGCAGCACTTGCGCGATGACATCCACGACCCGTTGCGACGCCTGTCGCGTCGCAATATTCGGACGCTCGTCGGCCAGGCGAACGCGTAACGCCTCGATCGCATCCGAATAGCTGCACGGCAGCTTCCTGTTCAGTGCGTCGTGAAACGGCGAGCGACCGTTGGTGCAGGCATGACGCGAGCGAGCGATCCAGGCCCGGCGTGCTGCGCCGCCGCGCGATCCCGCTGACAGCCATTTCGCAAGAACCGGCGCTGGCACGTGGAACGGCTCGTGCGACCAGCCGAGCGCCGATCGGGTTGCAGCGACCTCCTCCGCTCCGAGCGGCGCGCCATGCGCCTTTTCGCTGCCCTGCCGGTTGGGGGCGCCAAAGCCGATCACCGTGCGGCAGGCGATCAGCGACGGACGCGCACTGGCGCGCGCCTGTGCGATCGCTTCCTCGACGGCCTGCGGATCGTGGCCATCGATACGGCAGACATCCCAGCCCGAGGCCTTGAATCGCGCAAGCTGGTCGTCCGAGCACGACAGCGACGTGGCGCCGTCGATCGAAATCTGGTTGTCGTCAAACAGCACGATCAGCCGGCCAAGACCGAGATGTCCGGCTAGCGAGATCGCTTCGTGGCTGACGCCCTCCATCAGGCAGCCATCCCCGGCGATGACGTAAGTGAAATGATCCACCAGGTCGTCGCCGAATCGCGCATTCATCAGCCGTTCGGCAAGCGCCATGCCGACGGCGGTCGCTACCCCCTGCCCGAGCGGTCCGGTGGTCGTCTCGACGCCGGGCGTATGGCCGTATTCGGGATGACCTGGTGTCTTCGAGCCCCATTGCCTGAACGCCTTGAGCTGCTCGATCGTGACGCCCTCGTGGCCGGTCAGATGGAGCAGCGCATAGAGCAGCATCGAGCCGTGGCCCGCCGACAGGACGAAGCGATCGCGGTCGGGCCAGTTGGGATCAGCCGCATCGAATTTCAGGAACCGGGAGAACAGCACGGTTGCCACGTCGGCCATGCCCATCGGCATGCCCGGATGTCCGGACCTGGCGCGCTCCACGGCATCGATCGCCAGGAAGCGAATCGCATTGGCCATCTCCGTGTGAGAGACCTCGGGATCGGCAACGGAAGGAAATGCCAATGCATTCATATCGTGCGCCTCTTTCTTTCCATGAGTTGCAGGATCAGTGGAGTGAGAATGAGCTGCATCGCGAGATCGAGCTTCGCGCCGTGGATCACGATCGAATTCGGCCGCGACATGAAACTGTGTGGAATCATCGACAGCAGGTAGGGGAAATCGATGCCGCGCGGATTCTTCAGGCGGATCACCACCATCGATTCGTCGGGCGTCGGAATCCAGCGCGCGATAAAGGGATTCGAGGTGTCGACCGTCGGCACGCGCTGGAAGTTGATGTCGGTCTCGGCGAATTGCGGGCAGATGTAGTTCACATAATCTGGCATTCGGCGCAGGATCGTGTCGGTAACCGCCTCGGTCGAATAGCCGCGGTCCTTGCGGTCCCGGTGCAGCTTTTGAATCCATTCCAGATTGATCACGGGCACGACGCCGATCTTCAGATCGGCGTATTTTGCGACGTTGACCCTGTCGGTAACGACGGCGCCGTGCAGGCCTTCATAGAACAGGAGGTCGGAGTTCTCCGGCAGCGGCATCCATGCGGTAAAGGTTCCGGGCGGGCCGCCATACAGCGCCGCCTCTTCCTCGTCGTGCACATAGTGTCGCGTGGTGCCGGTGCCGGACTCGCTGTAGTCACGGAACAGCCTTTCCAGTTCTTCGAACAAATTGGTCTCGGGGCTGAAATGGCTGAAGTGCCTGTTGCCGCGCTCGGCTTCCTCGACCATCTGGCCGCGCATTTCCGCCCGGTCGTATCGATGGAAAGCGTCGCCTTCGACGAAGGCGGCTGACACATTCTCGCGGCGGAAGATGGTCTCGAACGTCTTCTTCACCGAGGTCGTTCCGGCGCCGGACGAGCCGGTGATCGATATGATGGGATGCCGGCGCGACATATCGACCTCTCAGCGGAACAGGCCGCGGCGCGCGAACAGGGGCGCGTCACCGCTTTCGAACAATGGCTCGACACCCTCGTGGACGGCTTCGATGTCCCGCACCAGGCGAGGCGATCCCATGATCAGCGGCACCCGCTGATGCGGCATGCGCGCCGACAGTTCGAGAATTCGCGCCCGGCCGCTGCTGGCCGATCCACTTGCCCACTCCATGATCAGGGCGATCGGATGCGCTTCGTAGAGCAGACGAAGGCGTCCTTCCCGGCAGCCGGGCCGAACGTCCGCCGGATAAAGGAAGACGCCGCCGCGCATCAGGATCCGGTAGGCTTCAGCAACCAGCGAGCCGATCCAGCGCATGTTGAAGTCGCGCCCGCGTTCGCCGGTCGAACCGGCTACGCAATCGTCGACATAGGTGCGAACGGCGCTGCTCCAGTGCCGGCGGTTGGAGGCGTTGATGGCGTACTCCGTCGCATCCACCGGCACACCGACACCCTGCCGGATCCGCACGAATTCCCTGCGTTTCCGGTCGAGCCCGTAGACGTCGACGCGACGGTCGATGGCCAGCACAAGCAGCGTCTGCGGACCGTAAATGAAGAATCCGGCGGCGCATTGCGCCGTGCCAGGCTCGAAGAACGTCGAAAGTGCGTCGCAGCCGCGGGGTCGGAGCGAGAAGATCGTGCCGACGGGAATGTTGTTCTCGATATTGGCCGATCCGTCGAGCGGATCGATGGCAACACAGAGCGGCGCGTCATTGGTCAGAGCAACCGGCAGGTCGCCTTCCTCGGACAATACGGCGGCGACGGGCGCATTCCGCAAAGCTGCCAAAAACAGCGCGTCGGCGAACACATCTATCTTGGTCTGCCGGTCACCGTCCGCATTGATGCCCGCGTCGCGACCGGCGACTTGCATCAGCGGTCCGGCCGCGATCACATCGGACAACTCGATGGCGGCGTTGGCGAGTGCGAGGATCACAGCGGTGGTTGCCGCACGATGCACATCGTCGGCCGCATCTCGGTCAAGGCAGGCGTGCAAGGTCGAGCGTAGCTCCACGCGGGTCCTCCCTTGACGGTCGACGCTCTCTTGACGGAGCCGACCGCTCGAAGCGGCGAAAACCCGCCGCGCCGACATCAACACGCGAATTGCCAAATAAGGGAAATTTCAATATCTTTGATCTCACCAAAGTAAAATTTATGGGAGATCCCGATGACAGGCCGCTTTGCGCGGGATCTGACGATCCGCCAGTTGCGCGCGCTCGCCACGGTTCAGGCAACCGGGTCAATCACTTCAGCCGCCAACCGCCTCGCCCTCACCCAACCTGCGGTAACCCTCCAGCTCCGCAACTTGCAGGCGCTGGCCGGCCTGCCGCTGATTCAGCGGACCGGCAATGGAATGGCGCTGACCGACGTCGGTCGAACCGTGCTGGCGCTCGCCGAACGCGTCGAGCTTGCGTTGCTCGACTGCGAGCAGGCGCTCGACATGATCGCCGGCCGCACCGGCGGGCGGGTGTCGATCGGCGCGGTCAGCACGGCGAAATATTTCGTGCCGTTCGTCATCGCGGCATTCTCGCAGCGCTTCCCGAAGATCGATGTTTCGTTGAAGATCGGAAACCGCCAGGATATCCACGCAGCGCTGCGCGGATATGATCTGGACATCGCGATCATGGGGCAGCCGCCCGTCGACCTGGAGGTGGAGATGCGACCGCTCGGCGAGCATCCTCACATCATCGTGGCTCCCGCGAGCCATCCCTTGTCGAAGCGGCGCAGATGCTCAGCGCCGGACTTGAGCAACGAGACCTTCATCAGCCGCGAAAGCGGATCAGGTACGCGCATGTTGATGGAGCGCTTCTTCGAGAAGCACGGGCTGCAGCCCAAGATCGGCCTGGAAGCAGACAGCAACGAGACCATCAAGCAGTCGGTGATTGCCGGCCTCGGTATTGCGTTCATCTCCCAACACACCGTGTCGCACGAACTGGACGAGGGAAGACTCGTTGCCATCAGGCTGGAAGGGCTGCCCGTGATGCGGCACTGGCATGCGATCCGGCGATCCGACAAAGTTCTGCTGCCGGCTGCCCAGGCGATGCTGGAATTTCTTGGATCCGAAGGTTCCAGATATTTGCCGGCAAGGGGCACGCGGCGGCGACAAGTTGCGCCGCGCCATTGAGATCGACCCTGCGTAATCTATGTCGCGACGTCCTTGCCGGAGCATTGTTGGATACAATCTGATTTCAATCGGACAGCTACAGCCCCCTTATCAATCCAGCATCGATCAGCAGCCGGTTGAAACGTCTTGCTTCCGTGCCCTCCTGGCAGCCATGAAAATATCCGCCGCACCTCTGCATGATCGCGCGTTGCGCGGAAAAGCTTGCGTCAAGCGGAACTCCTGCAGCCTGAAGCGCCACCAGCGGTAGATAGGATGCATCGAGACCGTCGATGGCCGGGGTCACGTCAACAGGCGTGAAGTTTACGGCATCGATCGCGTAGTATGTCGTGAGATAGCGCGGATCGGCGCCTTCCGTGCGTTTGGCAGGCGCTGCCATTTTCAATGAAGGGTCGAGCAGTCGCGGCGCAAACTGAGGCTGGTGATCGCCGTAGCGGATGATGAGGAAGGCTTCCGTCGGGAATTCCTTCGCCAATCGCTCCAGCAACTGCCTGTAGTCCTGTGCGGACATCGACTGGCGGCGAATATATTCCTCGACGTCGGGCGGGTTGCCGAGCGCGCGCCAGTCGGGCGTCAGTTCCGGACGCAGCCGCTTGTCCCACGGGAAATGATTGGCGACCGTGTAGACATAGAGGAAGAGCGGGCCGCTGTTGCGCTCGCGGGCGATCAGGTCGATGGCACGGTCGTAGTAGAAAATATCGGGTTCGAAGTCGGCCGTGCCGAGGTCGTGCATGTCAAGGTAATGCGCGATGCCTGCCGTGATCTGGAAGGCGCGCGATCCGATGAAGGAGCCGTAGAACGGATAGAGGCTGAAGGTCTGGTAGCCGCAGTCCGACAGCCTTCGCGGCAATCCGCGATAGACGTGCCCTGCGGCGATCCGCGTGACCGACGTCGCGAAACGGCCGAAGGAACGGACCGAGAGGCCGGTGAGCACGTTGAATTCGGTGAACCAGCTTGGGCCTCCAACGCCCTCCACGCGCAGCTTGCGCGACTTGCCGTCGAACGACTCGAAATGCCTGCTATAGCCGGCCGGCACCTTGACCGCGGATACCGCGGAAAGATCGAAGCTCGATTCGTCATGCAGCAGGATGATGTGCGGCAGCTTCCGCGCCGGACGGCAGGCCGTGACGGCCGCGGCTGCGGGATGCTCGGCCGGGCCCGCAGCGGCGTCGAGATATCCGCGCGTCATCAGTTCATGAACAGCTTCAGCGCCCGTGCGAGCAAATTTGGAGACGTAGCTGCGATCCTCAAAATCTTCGGTCAGGCCGGTCGGCCAGAGCAGCGAGACGGCCACCAGCGCCGTGGCCGATGCCGCGAAGCCGGCGAGGCTCTGGCGCAGGCCGATGCGATGGCGGTCGAGCCGCCAGCCGATAGCGATCGCGACGACGGTCACCGCTGCCGCCAGTGCGATCCACCAGCGCAGCGAGGGGAATATCGCGAGTAGAAAGGCCGTGGTGTCGCGATCGATGATCATCACGTCGACGAAATCGACCGTCATCCAGAGCTTGTCGAACTTGAAGCGGGACAGCAGCGTCAGCGTGAGCAGCAGTTCGAGCGAGATCAGTGCCGCGACGGTCGGCCGGCGTATCAGCGCCAGGCATAGGCAATTCAGCATGATCCAGGCGAGCAGGAAGACAGCCGCGCCGATAACGCTTCGCTCGGTCGTGACCAGAAGGATCAGCCCTGCCGCATGCAGCACAATTGCCGGGGCAAGCGCGGCGAGCCGGGTGCCCCAAATCTTCGTGAAGCCGCCGCCAAGCGTGACGCTTGGTGCAGTGCGAAACATGGTCATCGAGCGCCACCGGCCCCCGGCTTCAATCATTGAATTTTGATCACAAGGTCGCGCGTCATTTGGTCCACTATCGTCTGAATTATGCAACCTTTCTGGCGGGTTGCTATTCCACTTCCGGGTCGTAAATTCTGATCCGGCGGCGGACGCAGACGGACGGAGGGCTCGCATGCGCTTCCTTGCAACGATCGGTGCACTCGCGATCGTGTTCGGCATCGGCTGTGCCGTGTTTTTCTTTGGCGGCTACTACAGCGTCGCGGGGACGGCGGAAGATCCCGCCGCGGTGACCTGGGCCCTGACCAAGGTCAGGACCGCATCCGTCAATCGCCACGCCACCGACAGTCCGCCCGCTTCATTCGGCGACAACACCCTGGTACAGGCCGGCGCCAGGGCCTATGCCAGCAACGGCTGCGCCAACTGCCACGGCGCGCCCGGGGTGATGTGGCTGAAATTTTCGGAAGGACTGCACCCCGATCCGCCTGACCTGAAAAAGGTCGTCGGCGATCTTTCCCCTGCCGAGGTGTTCTGGATCATCAAGAACGGCATCAACATGACGGGCATGCCGAGCTTCGAACTGGCCGGCGTCAAGGACGACGAGATCTGGTCGATCGCGGCCTTCGTCAAGAAGCTGCCCACGGTTTCCGAAGCCGACTACAAGAGCTGGACCGCCGGGGCGGAACCGAAGCAGTAAGACGGCTAGCCTTTCTTGGACCTGCCGCCCTCACCGGCCAGCAGCACGACGCCTCCTGCCATTGCCGCCAGTACGGCCCAGTAGCCATAGCGAAAATCGGACGCCACGCCGACGCCGTAGAAGGTGAGGACATAGACGGCTGCCGAGCCGCAGGCGGCAAACACAAATGCGGCCTCGCGGGGCGCCCTGTTCCTGCCGATACCGCACAGGACGATGCAGGCCAGCAGCCAGAAGCCGGCGCGCAGCAACGGCGTCGGCTTCAGCGCATCAAGCGCCGCACGAAGCGAGCCGAACGCGGCGCGATCCGCAAAGACGTCCTTTCCCGGGTTTTCGATATCAGCCGTCCACATCGCCAGATTATCGCCGGCGAGAAAATTCCACATGAAGGCCGAGCGGTGCTGCAGCCATGCGACGGGGTGATGCAGGATCGCCGCCAGCCACGCTTTTGAGATCGCCGACGTGCCGAACAGGCCTTTTTCGCGCTCGACCTTTCGCATCACGAAATCGCAGGGCTCGAGCCGCCAATAGATATCCCACATCGTCGGCTGGTAGCACTTTTCGAGCAGCATCGCGTTTTCCGCCTCGCTCCACTCGACCGGAAACTGGTTCGCTTTGGCGAAATGGCTGATGCCGCCGAGATCGAAGATCATGACCGTCTGCAGCGGATGCTCGCGCTTCGCACCCAGCATGCCGTAATAGACGAATTGCACGGCGCCGAAGAAGACGAGCACCGCAGGAATATAGAGGATAGTCGCCCTTCGTAGCGACGTGCGCGACAGCCAGATCGTGTAGGCAGCGAGTATCGGCGCCGCCAGCAAGGCGTTCGGCCGCAGCAGGACGCCGAAGACGACCAGCGCCAGCCCGAGTGCCTGCCCCGCCAACCTGATCCATGATTGCCGCTCGTCGACCGCGAACGTGACCGATGCCGCGAGCAGCCAGCACGCTGCGAAAAGGACGTCGCGCCAGATCACACCGGCCAGCGCCAGCGACGGCGGCGTCATGGCCAGCAGCGGCAGCAGCAGCGCGACGTTCCCGCCGCGGGACGCCAGCGTGAGCGAAAGCAGCCCAAACCCCAGCCAATAGGTCGTGGCGATCAGCAGGAACATGCTGCCGGCGCCGGAGATAATCGGATCGATCAGGGCCCACAGCCAGACCATGACCGGCGACTGCCAGTCGCCCATCGTTCCCTTCATGGCGTATTCATGAAGGTACCTGGAATCGAAGGTCATCACGCCGGGATAGAAGATCGCCAGCGTCAGGGCGAAACCGATCGCGAGCAGCATGGCAACGGATGCCATCAGGAGACGCGGGCGCGACGGCGCGCCCTCAGGCTGCCACGGCATAGATGTCACCCGAGTTTGCGGCTTGCGGCAGCGCGCTGAGCCAGCGCGCGATTTCCTTCGCGCCGACCCATTCGCCGACCATCGCCTGGCTTTCCCCGAGCGCGGCGTTGAACCGGACATAGCCCATCGCGGCGCATTGCTCGATGCAGGCCATCGCTATGTCCGGCTGGATGGTGGTGAATTCGAACGACAGCGCGCGCACCGCCTGCGACAGGCCGGACAGCGCTTCCGCCTCAAACCCTTCCACGTCGATCTTGATGAACGTGGGAACGCCGTGCCTTGCAATCAGCGCATCCAGCGTCGTGACCTCGACCTCGGCGAACTCGCTCCAGCGCTGGGTCTCCCATCCCGGCGCGCCCTCCGCGGCCGCAACGAACGCCGACGAGACCGACGATACCGTCGGATTGTCGGAGTTGATCAGCATCCGCGCCTTGCCCGGCTGTCCCCCAACCGCGACCGGTTCGATCGTCACCAGCCGGTCGCGGCCATAGAGCAGCCGCAGCGCGCGCAGCATCGCCCGCTGCGGTTCGACCGCGACGACGCGGGCGCCCAGCCGGCGAAAAGAGGCAACGCGGTCGCCGACATGCGCGCCGACATCGAGCACCAGGTCTCCGGATCGAACAAAATTTCCATGGAGGCGGTCCATCGCCGCGGCGCGCTGGCGGTCTCCATAATAGATGCGCAGGGACCTGAGCGTGGCGCGCGCTGTCCGGATCGAGCGAAGCATCGGCTAGACCGAGTTCGTCAGGGGCGGCCGGCCTTCCGGAGTAATCGCGGGCAACGCAAGCTCGAGCAGATCCTCCGGCGTTGCTGTCTCTTCCGGCAGCCGGCCGATCCCGATCCGCGCGGCGATACTGCCGAGCACGGGCCAGGCCGTCACCACCGCGAAAGGCGCAGCAAAGGCAGGCCCGCCGGCCAGCAACAGAACAGAAGGCAGCGCCCATGGCTGGCTGAACATCACCAGGGCGAGCGAAAGCCAACCGACAAGGGTCTGCGGCCAGAGATCGCGCATCGCAAGGCCGAAAGGCACCACGTGGTCGTCGCGGACCTGCCCCATCCAGTGGATGTCGCGATTGAAGAGCCGGCCGAACAGGAAGATCGTGTGGCTGATCCAGAGGATCGGACACAGCACGATCGAATACACCGTTTCGATCGCGAAGTTGACGGTGAAGCGGCCAGCGCCGCCGAAGGCGCGGCGCTCCTTCGGCGCCAGCAGCACATCGAGCGCACCCGCGATCTTCGGCGAGAACCACATCAAGAGCACCCACGCGATCAGCGCGCTTCCGAAATCGCCGCGCATGATGTTGGCGGGGTCGTCGCAGAGAACGAGCGCGGCGGTCGCAAGGCCCAGCAGGCCGACCCAGGCCGGCGAACCGATGAACATCAGGATGGCGAGAACCAGCTGATAGCGGCTGACCGGCGTCAAATTCGGCAGCGTGACGAGCCGCCAGTACTGCATGTTGCCCTGGCACCAGCGCAGGTCGCGGCGCATGAATTCCAGCAGCGTCGGCGGATTGTCCTCCCAGCCGAGATCCTCCCGCGGCACCACGCGAACGTGATAACCGGCGGCGCGCATCAGCGCTGCCTCGATCTGGTCGTGACTGAGGATATGCCGTTCTTTCCCGTCGTTATCAGTCAGCAAGGGAAGCTGGCAGTGCTCGATGAACGGCTTGAGACGCAGGATCGCATTGTGGCCCCAATAGGGACCGCAATCGCCCTGCCACCATGCGCTGCCGATCGTGTAGGAGCGCATGCCCAGACGCATGCCGAACTGGAAGATGCGGGCGAACAGGCTGGTCGACGGCAGCCCCACGATCAGCCCCTGCAGGATGCCGAGCTTCGGATCGACCTGCATGATGCGGACGAGCCGAATGATCGCGTCTGCCGGCATGAAGCTGTCGGCATCGAGCGTGACGGCGAATTCGTGACGGCTTCCCCAACGCTCGCAGAAATCCCTGATATTGCCGGCCTTGAAGCCGCTGTTCTCGGTGCGCCGGCGGTAACTGATCGCGATCCGGTCACGCCATGTTGCGATCAGCCCGGAGAACAACGCCTCTTCCCCGACGGCAAGCTCGGCATCATTGGTGTCGCTGAGGATATAGAGATGGAAGCGCTCTCCATATCCGGAAGCACTGAGGCCTTCGAGCATCGGCTCGAGGTTGCGGATGGTACGCTCCGGCAGCTCGTTGCGAACGCAAAGCAGGATCGCCGTCGACGCCGTCACGGGATCATCATCGCGGATAAGCCCGACAGCCGGCAGCACCGCGGCGACCGGATCGGCGGAACAGCGCATGATGACGAAGCCGATCAGGGCATTGCAGAAGCCGGCGACCATCCAGGGCAGCGTGAACGCAAACAGGACAAGCGCTACGATATCGGCGAAGCCAAGGCCCCCGGGCGACAGCGCCAGCGCGGCAAGAACCAGCGATCCGGCCATGGTCACGGCAAACAGGACGGCAAACGCCGCCCACCTCGCGAACATGATCTTTCCGACGGCGTCAGTCTCGTTCATTTTCGGAGCAGGTGCGGCTGGCGGGACAGGTTACGGCTTCTCATTCAGCACCGGCTGGTGCAGATTACCCTTATAACACGACAGACCGTCGGTAATTCCAGCCCGAGATTGAAGGAAATGGCCGCCAGCGCGAGCGCCGATACTGCCTTTTCCCTTTGGTATTGCGGAGCAGGTAAGGCCGAAATCCGGCAGGAGGCTCTGGCTCCGCCTGAAGGTGACGAACTGCGCGTGAAAACGCTCTTTAGCGCCATCAGCCGCGGCACCGAATCGCTGGTCTTCGCTGGAAAAGTCCCCGAGAGCGAATTCGGCAGGATGCGCGCGCCGTTCATGGCCGGCGATTTCCCCTTCCCTGTCAAATATGGCTATGCCGCTGTCGGGCTGGTGGAGAACGGCGGCGGGCCCCTGCGCGGCAGGCATGTCTTCGCGCTCCACCCGCATCAGACCGCATTCAACATCCCCGCAGCCTCTGTGGTCGTGCTGCCTGAGGAGGTACCGCCTCGTCGCGCCGTGCTGGCGGCCAATATGGAGACGGCGCTCAACGGTGTCTGGGACGCTGCACCGGGTCCGGCCGATCGCATCGCGATCGTGGGGGGCGGCGTCGTCGGCTCCCTCGTTGCCTATCTCAGCGGGCGGTTGCCCGGCGCCGAGGTTACCCTCGTCGACATCAATCCGGCCCGGGCGGAATTAGCCGCCGCGCTCGGTGTTGATTTTGCAGAACCTGCGAGAGCAGCGCGGGATTGCGATCTCGTGGTGCATGCCAGCGGCTCGCCCGACGGGCTGGGCACTGCGCTGGAACTGGCCGGAGATGAAGCGACCGTGCTTGAGATGAGCTGGTATGGCGATCGGCCGGTGACCGCGCTTCTCGGTGGTGCCTTTCACAGCCGTCGGCTGCGGTTGATATCGAGCCAGGTCGGAAGCGTCGCCCCGTCGCACCGTCCGCGCTGGAATTACAATCGCCGTCTCTCTGCTGCCCTTGGCTTGCTCGCCGATTCCTGTCTGGACGCATTGCTTGCGCCGGCGGTTGCCTTCGGCGATGTACCGAAACGCCTGCCGGAGATCCTTGCGCCTGAAAGCGCCACGCTCTGTCAACCCATCGCCTATCCCTAAGGAGTTGCCTTGTTCACCGTCGAAGTTCGAGACCACATCATGATCGCGCATTCCTTCCGGGGCCCGGTTTTCGGGCCTGCGCAGGCCCTGCACGGAGCAACTTTTGTCATCGATGCCGCCTTCATCGCCGATGAGCTCGACGCCAATGGAATCGTCATCGACATCGGCCGCGCGCACGATGCGCTGAAGGCGATGCTCGGCCCCCTGAACTATCGCAATCTCGACGACATCCCCGAATTCAAGGGCCAGAACACCACCACGGAGTTCCTGTCCAAGCATATCTACGACGGCCTCGCCAGGGCCGCCCGTGCCGGAGAACTCGGTCGCCCCGGACGCGAGCTCAAGGCGTTGCGGATCACGCTCTCCGAATCGCATGTCGCGCGTGCGTCCTATGAGGCGCCCTTGTGGTGAAGCGCGTCGTCTTCGCGGTGCCGGGAAGTCTCGACACGCCGACAGGCGGCTACGCTTACGACCGGCGGATCATCGCCGAGCTCCGGCATCTGGGCTGGGAAGTCGACTATCTCGACATCGGCGAGGGATTTCCCGCGCCTGACGAGGCGACCCGCGCGGCTGCGCGAGCGCTCTTGGCTGCGATACCGGCAGGCCGGCCGATCGTGCTGGATGGTCTGGCGCTCGGCGTGCTGCCTGACATTGCCGCCGAGCTCGCGAGCCGACATCCGCTGGTCGCGCTGGTGCATCATCCGCTGGCGCTCGAATCCGGATTGACGACCGAGCGCGCCGACGCTCTTCGCCGCAGCGAACGGGCTGCCCTTGCCGAAGTGCGCGAAGTCGTCGTGACGAGCCCCGCGACGGCGAAACTTGTCGCCTCCGATTATGGCGTGCCGGCCGAGCGCATTACGGTTGCAAGACCTGGAAACGATCCTGTGCCGCTGTCGGCGCGAGAGCCAAACGACATTCCTCATCTCCTGTCGGTCGGCTCGGTGGTGCCGCGCAAGGGGTTCGATATCCTCGTCTCCGCCCTTGCGATGCTCGCTGACATCCCGTGGCGGCTGACCATCGTCGGCGACCTCACGCGGGATCCGAGCGAAGCCGCCAAACTCCAGGACCTCATCTCGCGACACCGGCTCACTGGCCACATCGAAACGACTGGCGCCGTCGCTCATTCCCACCTCGCCACGCTCTATGGCAAGGCCGACCTGTTCGTTCTCGCCTCGCGCTTCGAAGGGTACGGCATGGCCTACGCCGAGGCATTATCGCACGGCCTGCCCGTGATCGGGACGACGGCCGGAGCAATACCGGATACGATTCCACAAGGCGCTGGATTGCTGGTGGCACCCGACGATATCGCCGCGCTTGCGGCAGCCCTGCGTAGAGTCATCGTCGACACCGACGAGCGCCGCCGACTTTCCGCAGCGGCATTGGCGGCCGCGCGGACGCTGCCGACCTGGCAGGACTCCGCGGCCATCTTTGCCGCCACGCTGGAGAGGCTGGCATGAGCGGCTTCTCCGTCGAATGGCTGACTTTGCGGGAAAGCTACGACCAGCGTGCCCGCAATCCCCAAGTGCTCGCCGCTGTAATCTCGCTGCTGAAATCGAAGAGCGAGGTACGCCTCGTCGACCTCGCCTGCGGCGCGGGGTCCACGCTGCGAACGCTCGGCCCGCATTTGCCGGCACGGCAGCACTGGGACCTCGTCGACAACGACCCTCGCCTGCTCGACGCCGCTTACAGTGGAAATGCTTCAGAGAACGCCCGCCTGAACGCCGTTCAGCTTGACCTCAACAAGGAGTTCGAAGCCGCGCTGGAGCAGCCGAGCGATCTCGTGACGATCTCGGCGCTGCTCGATCTCGTCTCCGAGCCTTGGCTCGAACGTTTCGCTCGCCATGCAGCGGCGCGCGCGTTGCCGGTCTATGCGAGCCTCACCTATGACGGACGGATCGAGCTTTCGCCGTCAGACCCGGCCGATGCAGTTGTTACGGGTGCCGTGAATGCCCATCAGCTTACCGACAAGGGTTTTGGGCCGGCACTGGGCCCTTCGGGCGCGGTTGTCGCGATTTCCCGGTTTGAGGCGCTCGGATATTCGGTGCTGCAGGGCGAATCCGATTGGGTGATCGGGGCAGCCGATCGGGAGATCCAGATCGAATTGCTTGATGGATGGGCCAGCGCCGCGCGCGAAATGGCATCCCTGCCGAGCCGGGAGATCGATGATTGGCTGGCGAGGCGGAAGGCGGTGGTAGACCGCCGCGCTTCAACCATGCGCGTGGGTCACGTCGACTTCCTGGCCATGCCGAGCACGATGCGCTGACCCGACAGGTCGCAATCGAACAGCACATCGTCCTCGATCTGGTGCACGCGGGTCGGCATCCGGTGAGCCTGGTCCGCACGCTCGAGCGGCGGCAGGTCGATGCCCGGTCCTCCGGCACCCAGCATGACGGGTGCGACCGTTACATGGAGGCGGTCGAGACACCGGGCCGCGATGAAGCGCGACAGCGTGTCCGCCCCGCCCTCGATCAGCATGCGGCGCATTCCCGCCCGCCTCAGCGCCGAAGCGATATCGCACGGCGCAATGTTGCCGTCCTGCGAAGGCAGGGTGATGATCTCCACGCCGGCAGGCGCCGTCACCGGCGTGCCTTCCGTGGTGATCAGCAGGCGGCGAGCGCCATCCTCGGCGAACAATTTCGCGGCGGGGCCGAGACGTCCCTTCGGATCGATCACGGCTCGCGCGGGTTGAGGTCCCGGAACCTGTCGGACTGTCAGTTGCGGATTATCGGCAATCGCCGTTCCCACGCCGACCACGACGATGTCGACGAGCGAACGCAGGCGGTGCAGATGCTCGATGCCCGCGGGACAGTTGATGTACTTCGAATGGCCGGTCGCCGTCGCCACCCGGCCATCGAGCGACTGGCCGAGTTGTCCGACCATAACGAGGTCGTCGACCGTCCCGTTCCGCAACGGGCCAAACAAATCCGCCCAGCCTTGCGGCATGGGTTGCTGTCCCCTACGAAAGAGGTCGACGAAGCTCTCCCATTCGTCGGGAGGCGCGAGTTTTCGGGTGGGGAAATTGCCTAGCTGCACGGAGCAAATCAAATTGAGGGGTTCGCCTGATATCAATGCTACTATCGGCCACTCGATCCCAAAAATCCATCTGATTTCTAGCGGAATGATCGGGGCTTTTTGGTGTTTCACGAACGCGTCTAGAAAATCAAGGTCCCCCGAATGAGCGCCGCGCCAATGCCAGCCGTTTCAGCCATATTCGGCAGCCGAGAGCATCTGGAAGTAAGCCGTGCCTTGGGCGAACTGCAGGCGCGAAGGCCCGTTCGTGTTCGCGCGCCCGGCGAAGACCTGATTGCTCTTCCGGTCGAAGAACTCGACGATCAGAGACTGCGCGAATTCTCGATGTTGTGTAGTCCTGAGACAGTGAAGTTGATCGTCACCCAGCAGCGGGCGCGGGCCATTGGTATCGAGACCGCGACGCCGATGGCGCTGTCGCTTGCCCCTACCCTTGATGCGAGCGGCGTTGTCGTGCTTGCTGCGGGCAACAAGAGCCGTTTCACCGCGGAAGCCGAGGCTGCGAGCTATGCCGCGACGGCGGCCATCCGGCTCATCAAGCTGGTTCGCGGCTTGCCGGCGATCCTCGCAGCACCCGCGAGGACAATCGACAGTGACGTCATCCAGTCAATTTCCGCCATCGACGCTGACGCTGTTCACCGGTTTGTCGCGGACGCAACGGGCAGGCTGGCCGTAGCCAGCGAGGCGACTGTTCCGCTGGCGTCGGGAACGTCAGCGCGATTTGTCGTGTTTCGGGACGTGCTCGGCGTGGACCAGGTGGCAATCATCGTCGGCAAGCCCGACGAATCCAAGGCCGTGCCGGTTCGGCTTCACTCGGCATGCCTGACCGGAGACGTGTTCGGCTCCCGCCGCTGCGATTGCGGCGACCAGCTTCAACTGGCGCTTGCCCGCCTGGAAAGCCTCGGCGGCGGCGTCATCTTGTACCTCGCGCAGGAAGGGCGCGGCATCGGCCTGGCGAACAAGATGCGTGCCTACCGCCTGCAGGATGGCGGCCTCGATACGCGCGATGCCAACACCACGCTGGGCTTCGAGGATGACGAACGGGATTATGGCATTGCCGCGTCCATGTTGCGGACCCTCAACTACCCACGGATCGTGCTGCTCACCAACAATCCGGCCAAGCTCGATGGGTTGACGCAGGCCGGCATCGAGATCACGGCTCGCGTCCCGCTCGAGGCTCCCGTCACGCCTCACAACAAGCGTTACCTGACGACGAAGGCGGTACGCTCCGGACATAAGCTTGTCACACTCAAGGCATCGTCCAAGGAGACGTCCTGACGCAATGCTCTTCCGATCGGGCTGCATCGTCACCGATACAGACAGTCGCTGAGACGCCGGGTATGGCGCTGCGTCGACAGGACGACTCGCTTCGGCGCATGATCATCGTAGCCGGCCTGTGCTGGTCCCTTGCATTCGTTGTCATCGCGCTCTCCAGTCAGCTTGAACTCTATGGCGATGGGGCGATGTTTTCCTACGCCGTCGCAGTCCGGGATGTCTGGGCATTCCACTGGCATAACATTTCGGGCCGCACCTCCGTTTATCTGCTGACACTCTTGCCGGCCGAAACCGTCGTCGCCATCACGGGCAATCCCTGGGCCGGCATCGTCGCCTATGGATTTCTGTTTTACCTCGCTCCACTGGCTGGCCTGGCGGCGACCTACGCGGCCGATCGCTCGCCCGGCCGCGTAATCTTCCTCTACGCATGCGGCTCGACGGCCCTGCTCTGCCCGCTGATCTTCGGCTTCCCCACCGAAATGTGGCTCGCCCACGCGATATTCTGGCCCACGCTGGCGCTCAGTCACTACGCGAGATCGACCATTACTGGGGCAATATCGGTATTCGCAGCATGGCTCCTACTCGCTTTCGCCCACGAAGGGGCCTTCGTCCTGCTGCTCGCCGTACTTGCAACGCTGGCGCCACGCGGCTTGCGGAGCATGCCATTCCGGCGCGGGGTCGCCATTCTGTTCGTGATTGCCATCCTGGCCGTCACCTCGAAGATCCTTTTCCCGCCGGACGAATACTATGCGGACGCCTTCATGCGGGCGGCCCTGCATTTCTTCGATCCCGCCATCTTCAGGGTGGAAATCGTTTTCGAGTTGCTGGCGGCCATCATTGTCTATGCCGCACTGCTGGGGCCGATCTCCGTCTGGCTTCCGAAGCGGGCTTGCATCCTTGCGCTGTCGGTATTGCTCGCCTTGCTCTGCATTTACTGGCTTCGCTTCGACCATTCGGTGCATGCCAATAGCCGCTACTATATGCGGACTGCCCTGGTCATAGCCACCCCTCTGCTCGGCATCATGGCTGCCTTGGCCGCCATCACCCGGGAAGGACTGGTCGCGAATCCGCTGGCCAGGTTTCGGCAAGGCCTCATCTCGACGCCGCGCAGGATGTGCGCGCTCGCCTCGATCCTGATTGCCGTGACCTTGATCCACGTCGTCGAGACCGCGAAATTCGTCACGGCCTGGTCTCGCTACCGGGACGCGATCGCCACCCTCGCCATGAGCCAGGACTCCGATCCGGCGCTTGGCGATCCCCGCTTTGTCTCGTCAAGGCGGGGGCCGCCGGATCTTGCCCCGCTGGAATGGTTCTCGACCATTCCATATCTGTCGGCGATCCTCTCGAACTTCCGGCCGAACAGGCTGGTCATCGATCCGACCGGCAATTACTTCTGGCTATCCTGTGCCACCGCAACGCACAGCACGGAACGGCAGCTTGTCGTTCCCTCGCACACCCGGGAATTGATCCGGACCTATTCATGCCTGCATCGGCCGGCACAAACTCGTCGGAAGTAAAACCTTGAAACTGATCATCTTCGATTTCGACGGCACGCTGGTGGACAGCCGCCCATTGATCCTTGAGAGCCACCGGATCGTATTTTCCGAGTTTGGACTGCCCGTTCCCTCGCCGGCCCACAGCCTGTCGCTGGTTGGTAAATCACTCGATGTCATCTTGGCTGAACTCGCCGGCCCGGCCGCTCCCATTCCCGATATGGTCAGAGCCTATGACCTCCTCTTGCCAACATTGAGGGCCGATCCAGCCTTTGCCGAACGACCGTTCGACGGCGTCGACGACCTTCTCCATGAATTGAGCCGAACTACTGACATCGTGATGGCGATCGCGACCGGGCACCGGTCAGACACCATCGCGCCAGCCCTGCAGACGCTGCGATGGGCTGATTTCTTTCGAACCATTCAGGCGGCAGACACGGCGCCCTCCAAGCCGCATCCCGCGATGCTTCTTCAGGCGCTCGCCGCGACCGGCATGCAGGCGAAAGATGCGATTTTCATTGGCGACACCACCTTCGATATGCAGATGGCCGAGGCTGCACAACTGAGGTCAATAGGCGTCGGTTGGGGACACCACGGCGCCGAGCGCCTGACGGCGGCTGGCGCACGTCAGGTGACGAGGACCGTGGATGATCTGAGAACTGCCATTCGCGATACCCTCAGCGGATAGTCCATTTCCCGTCATTTCCTCCGCAATGGATGTCGCGTCATCGGAATCAAGCCCGATGGCGGCGGTAGATCACCCGACGAGGTAACCCACTGAATCACGCGCAGAGCCAATTCGTCCTGTTCGACCTTGCGCAGGAGGTCGTCTCTTTCAGGACCAGCGGGAAGGCGCCCCGCCTTCTCGCGACTTGCCTTGATCTGATCGCTCAGGCGATCGGCTTGAGATGCCTTGCTCACGGTCGACTGCGTCCCGGTTGGCCGGATATACGCAATGTACGAACAGCGGGCCGGGACGGTTTCTGGAAGCCGCAAACTTTATTGGGCCAATGGACTCTCCTCCCACCGGCCTATGGCCATCAAAGGCGCATGTCCCCTATGGACCGAAAGTTCTGAACGGCGCAGCCCGAGCGGACCGATTGGGAACGCGCGGCTTCATTCCTCGATGATCTGTCCGCCGTCGTAGCCGCAGGCGATGCGTCCGAGCGCGGCACGGAATTGTTCGCTTTCGGCCATCGCAGCAAGCATCGCCCGGTCATCGGGCTTTTCAAGCTGGCGAGCCCGCCCAAGGATGGATGCAATGAGGTTTGCATCAAGGTAAGGCAGGCTCGCCCAGAAGCCGCGCGCCAGATCTCGCGCCAGCGCGTGATCGGGATGCTGCTCATTCTCGGGCGCACGACCGATCTCATACATGTGACGAACCGCGTGCCACGGAGCTCGCTCGGTCGGGAATCGCCCGATGATGTCAGGGTGCTCTTCCGCTACATAAAAGCGGTTGAGCGTGTCGAACAGCACGAAGCGATATCCCTGGGCAAGCAGAAACGGTTCCCAATCCTGCCATGATGGCTCCGACGTCATCGGCGCGACCGCTTCTGCGACAATAACCTTGGGCCGAAAGCGCTCCCAATCGCCGCCGAACAGCACGTCGACCTCGGCACCTTCGACATCGATTTTCAGGAAATCGATTGCGCCGAGATCATGAGTTTCGCAAAGCCTCGCGAGCGTCATCATTGGCGTGCGAATGGTCTGATAGTCGACACCAAACGCTTGCGCCGCTTGCGCAACCCCTTCCATCGTCGTCGAAAGCCCGTGCAGACGGTCGACGACATGAAAGTCCGTTTCGCCCGACTCTCGTCCGATCAGGCCGGAAACCACGATGTCACGGGGACGCAGCTGAGGATAAAGCACCGCAAGTTTGGCCTGCGGCTCGACGACTACGCCGCGCCAGCCGCGTTCATAGAACCAAAAAGACACATTGTCGGCGATCGGGTGCCCGGCGCCGATATCGACATAGGTCCCGGTCGCCTGTCCCGCAAACGCGAGCGAAAGATGATAGTCCTCGAGATTCTGTGAGTAGGATAGCTCCATCCGCGCTTCCTCCCGGCCGCCGCGACACGCCACCCGTTCTGGAGTGCAATGGGAGAGTTACCTAATTCGCCTGGTGCATCAAGGCGGCAAGCAAATGAACACAGCCGGTGCCCTGGTGATCGGCACGACTCCTAAGCTGTAAACGGCTGCCAGCGTATCTTCGCGCCGCGTTCGATGGATACCATTTCCGGCGCGATGACGACGAATCCTCCGGCGCGGCTGAGCTGATACAGTTTCCCGGAATTGGCATCCGGCAACAGTTCGATCAGCGGCAAGCCGCTCTCGACGCCCGAGAGAGTAGCGGGCAGATAGGTCGTGCGGCCGGGCCGGCCTTTCCAGTCGAAATTCGCGATCGCCGTGCACTCACGATCGCCCGCAGGCCTGATCCCGGCGCAAACTTCCAAAATGCGATCGACAATCACCTTGAACGTCGTGAACAGCGCGCCCGGATTGCCGGGAAGTCCGATGTAGGTCGAATCGGCCAATTTGCCGAGAACGAGCGGTTTGCCCGGCTTGATGGCGACCTTGCGAACCCACAGCTTTCCACCGCAGCGCTGGAACGCCTCCACCACGTGGTCCTCGTCGCCGACGGATATGCCGCCGGCGCTGACGATCACGTCGGCACGCGCGGCTGCCGACTGGAAGATAGCCCGCAATTTGGACGGCTGGTCCACGCAGCTTCCGAGGTCGACGATCTCGATCCACGGCCTGCCGAGCAGGCTGCGCAGGATGAAGCGGTTTGCGTCATAGATCTCGCCGGGCCGGATGCTTTCGCCGAGCTGCCGAAGTTCGGAGCCGGTAGTAAACATCGTCACGCGAAGCTTGCGGAAGACGCGAACGCCGGGATAGCCGCAGGCGGCGGCAACGCCCGCCTGCAACGGCCCCATCGCCGTGCCGGCTTCGATCAGGCTGTCGCCTTCGCTGACGTCCTCACCTCGCCGCCTGATATTGTCGGCCGGTCGCAGTGCACGAGAGAGAATGATGCTGTCGCCTTCGCGACGTACGTCTTCCTGAGCGACGACAGCATCAGCGCCGGCGGGAATCGGCGCGCCCGTCAGGATACGAACGGCGCATCCGCTCTGCAGCGCGGGACTTCCGATCGTTGGGCCGGCTGCGATGCTGCCAGTCACCTTCAGCAAGGTCGGAATACCGGCAGACAGGCTTGACGTGTCGAGCGCATATCCGTCCATCGCGCTATAATCGAAACGTGGCAGCGGTGCATCCGCCCTTATCGTCTGGGCGAGAATCCGGCCGGTTACGTCGCACAGGTCCACCCGTTCCGTTTCCACGATGGGTCGCGCGCGAGCCAGGCCGATGGCGAGCGCCCGCTCGACTGAAACGAGGTCTTCCATTGAAGGGGCGACGCGATCGTCGATCCGTGGTGCTTGTAGCTGCGCCGGCATTTTGCCTCCACGCTGTCTCGCAGGCTCTTGGCTGGTCTCTAGCAGGACGCCGGCTCCGGACTTTGTGCTATCGCAACCGGAAACGTTCTGTTGAGCCAATCCATGGTCTCGGACGGATCGCTGGAGAACTCGGCCGACAGACCGCCGGAAAAATTGCGCCATGCCTCCAGGTTACGGATCGGGACCCCGATCACGACGGGAATACCGCGATCGATCGCGATGGCAATCAGATCGAGCAGCCCGCGGCCTTCGGCTTCCACCTTGCCGAACTTGTTCAGGATCAGCAATTCCGGAGCGGCATCGAGCGAACGCGCCACCTGCGCGTTGACCTCGGCGAGCGCCGCCACGTCAAGCCGGCATCCTCCCGCGCCCGGGCCACGGTCTTCGAACAGATCGGTCCGCCGGCCGGTCGTGAGTTCTTCCAGCGCCACGTCGCAGTGACCTGCCGCATCCGAGCAAACCGGGTGCTGCAGCACGCCGGCTGCCCGAAGCCCGCGCCCGCGGCAATGCTCCACGATGGCTTCGAAGGTTGATTGCGGATAGGCCTCGTTGGCGTACACGATCGCCACCAGGGCCTGCCCAGGCCGCAGGCTTGCGCTATGCGGCGGGACGGAATGCGGCGCATACATCTGAATTCACCTCTATTCGTCGCGCCCCGATCAGATCGAGGCAGTAGGGAATTGCCGGAAAGACCGCGTTCAGGCAGACATCGATCGCCGAGGGACGTCCCGGCAGGTTGACGATCAGGCATTTGCCGCGGATTCCGGCGGTCTGCCGCGAGAGAATCGCGGTCGGCACCTGTTCGAGGCTGATGCGGCGCATCAGCTCGCCAAAGCCTTCCAGTTCGCGCGCGATCACCATCCGCGTTGCTTCCGGCGTCAGGTCACGCGGCGCCGGACCGGTGCCACCGGTGGTCAGGATCAGGTCGCATCCCTCGTCATCGGCCATCCCGGTCAGGGCCTGCGCCACGCTTTCGGTGCCGTCAGGGACGAGCCTGACAACCGCGGTCCAATTCGAGCGCACCACCCGGCCAAGAAAATCATGGATGGCCTTGCCGCTGATATCCTCATATTCGCCGCGGCTGGCGCGGTCGGATATCGTCAGCACGCCAATGCGCGCCTGCAGATCGTCCGGCACCTTAACCCTCCTCCAGAATCTGCGGTTCCAGCATCGACAGCCTCCCGAATGCTTCCTCGGCGTGGCGGCGGACCATTGTGATCGGTTCGCGAAGGCCCGCGTAGTCGTTTTCGCGGGCGAGGCCCTCCGCGTCGTCGAGCGATGATAGCTTCAGACCGAGATCGCGCAGCAGCCCGTCGCCCAGGCCATAGATCCAGCCGTGGACCATGACGGATTGCTGACGCTGCCAGGCACTGCGCAAGATCGGTGTGGCCGCGATCCGCCGCAGCTGAAGCTCGACGTTCAATTCGCAGACGCGGTCCATCCTGGCTGCATCGTTGGGAAGTCGCGCCAGCTCCGGCGCGCAGCGCCGGCACATCTCCCGCACCGGCGCCAGCCAGTGATCGACCAGACCGCCGCCCCCCGGTGGCTCGAATGCCCTGCGGATGCCGCCGCAGCCATAATGGCCGCACACGATGACGTGCTTCACCTGCAGCGTGTCGACCGCGAATTCCAGCACCGACAGCAGGTTCATGTCACCGGTATGAACGACGTTGCCGACATTGCGGTGCACGAACACCTCGCCGGGATCGAGCCCCACGATGTCGTTGGCGGGAACGCGGCTGTCGGAACAGCCGAGCCAGAGATAGCGCGGCGCCTGCTGCTCGGCGAGACGGCGAAAGTAATCGGGGTCGCTACGGGTCTTGCCCGTCGCCCAGGCCACATTGCGGTCGAACAACTCGTCGATCATTCAATGTCACGATCTGGAGCCGGTGGTGGCGAAAATCACAGCAGCGAGACTCACGCGCAACTTCCCCCTCCACCGCAGGTGCAGCCGGCATGGGCCGGCGGCTCGGGCGCCTCGTCCTTCTTTAGCGACCAGTTGACCATGTAGACGAGGCAACCGGTTCCGGGATCGTCGGTACGCTCGACGACATTCATCAGCCCGAGCCAGTCCTCGCTGCCGGCAAGATTGGCAAAGCGCCTGACCGCGCCGGACGCATATTCGCCGACGGTCTCCTGATATCGATTGGCCGCGTCGCCGACGCGCGCGAACAGCACGATGTCGTCACAGGCGAGCAGCGCCTCGCTGGCAGCGGCGTCCTCGCTGAAACTGCGGATGATGTCGCCGAGTTGCATCTTCAACCCCTATTGCAAGAGCGGCGACGCCGTGGCGGCGAGCGCAATGCCCGTTATCTCGGCCCGGCCGGCCAGCACCGAGACATACTGCGCCAGGGCGCGATGCTGGACGCTGGTCGTGAGATAGTCCGCGATACGGTCGCGCGCGAGTTCGAACGGAAGCAGTTGCCCAGGCGCGTGCTGATCGAGCCGGATGACATGGAAGCCGTAGCGCGTCTCCACAATGGCGAATTCGCCCGGCCGCATCCGCTGCAAGGCTGCCTCGAACTCGGCGACCGTCTGGCCGCGCGTCAACTGACCGAGCCGCCCCCCCTCCTGCGCCGAGGTCTTGCACGCCGATTGGCTGCGGGCGAATTCGGCAAACAGCGCCGGATCTGCGCTGACCGCGGCCAGAATATTCTCGGCTGTCCGGCGAGCCGCGCCGCGGGCCACGACATCGTCGGGATGCGCGGCGATCAGGATATGCGCCGCCTCGTACAGGTCGCCCGAACGGAAGCGCTGGCGGTTCTGCTCGTAAAACCTGAGGCAGGCCGCGTCGTCCGGCTCGGGGGTCGCGACCTCGCGCTCGATCAGCGCCCGCATCGCCGCTTCCTCGTCGGTCTCGGAACGCCCTTCGGCATCGCGGAGCGGCTCTGCTTCAATGCCGAGCCGCGCCGATTCCTGCAGCAGGAGTTCACGCACCACCAGCGCCTGGGCCGCGGCCTGCCATGCCGTGATCGGCTTTTCAGCCGGATGGTTCTGCACCTCGCGGGCAATCACCTCGCGCGGGATGACCTTGCCGTTGACGCTGATGGTCCTGGGCTTCGGCAGCGTACTGGTCAGCGAGCAATCCATGATCTACTCCGCCGGTTGAATGGGCGTGAGCGAGCCATCGCGGCTTCGCACCACCTGATAGCCCCGCCGGCCGAGATACCACACCGGCGCGCTCCAGATGTGGACCAGCCGCGTGAACGGAAAGACGAGGAACAGCGTCATGCCGAGCACGAGGTGGGCCTTGAAGATCGGATGCACGTCGAGAATATCGGCGGCGACGCCCGGCTGCAGCGTCAGGATGCCCTGCGCCCAGTTCATGAACTTCACCATTTCATGGCCATCGAGATGGCCCATCGACACCGGGATGGTTGCAAGTCCCAGCAGCAGTTGCGCGAACAGCAACAGCAGGATCGCGGTGTCGCCGAACGAGGAATTGGCGCGTATGCGCGGATCGAACAGGCGGCGGTGCGTCAGCAGCGCGATGCCGACCAGGCACATCAGGCCCGCGGTTCCGCCGGCGACGATCGCCAGCATCTGCTTGAAGCCATGCGAAACGCCGAGCATGTCGAACACCCGGATCGGCGTCAGCAAGCCGACGAAATGGCCGAGGAAGATGAAGAGAATGCCAACATGAAACAGGTTGGAGCCCCAGACCAGTTGCCGCCGCCGCAGCAACTGGCTGGATCCGGTCCGCCACGTATATTGCTCGCGGTCGAACCGCACCAGGCTGCCAAACAGGAATACGGTCAGGCACAGATAGGGATACCAGCCGAAGACGATTGAATTGAGCGTTTGCATGGCTGTCTCCTCACTGCGGGCGCGGCGCCGGATCGACGGCGCGCCTGGCATGACGAAGTTTTGCGATCAGGCCCTCATGGCCGCAGGCGCTCTGTCCCTGACTGCCCGGACCGAACCGCACCTCCTCCTCTTCCCAGGCAGCATCGAGCGCTTCGAGATCCATCGGATCGGGGTCGGCGCCTTTCAACAGCTCTTCGACGATCTCGCGCGACGGAGCCGCCGCCGCGACGGCGACGAGCGCGTCGAACACCGCCTTGTAGTTCGATTTCCGTCGTTCGAGCCGTTCGGCGAGCGCCGCGAAGATATGAGCGGTCTGGCCCAGAAGTTCGCGCGCCTCAGCGAGCGTCCGGGTCGAGAGAAACTCGAGAAACAGCGGCGCGTAATCGGGCAATTCGTTCGCCGCGATGAACAGGTCGGCCTTCTCGTACATCGCCTTGAGATCGACCATCGCCTGGCCGCGGTCGCGGCTTTCGCCATGGACGTGCTCGAACAGATGCAGCGCCAGCGTCTTGCTGCGGTCGAACAGCAGGCCATAGCGTTCCTGGAGATCGTAGAGTTCGCCGACCGCGATTTCCTCGACCAGGAGGTCGAGCGCCCCGCGGCAGGCCGCGGGCACCACCTTCTCGGCATCGAGAATCGCCAGGAAATCGGGCGCCGCATCGATCAATCCCTGGCTCGGATAGCTCAGCAGCGCCGACAGCACCTTGAACGTCTTCATCACGCGATCTCCATCGGGTTCTTGGCCTTGCGCGGCGAACCGAACAAATTGGTCTCGCTTTCGCCGCCGGAGCAGCCATTGCCGAAGGTGAAGCCGCAGGAGCCGCGCAGGTCGTACGCGTCGGCGCCGAGTTCGCGGTGCGCTGTCGGAATGACGAACCGGTCCTCGTAATTGGCGATCGCCATGACCTGGTACATCTCGTCGATCTGCGCGGGCTTGAGGCCGACCCGCCGGGCTATCACCTCGTCGACCACTCCGTCGATGGTCTTGGCCCGCATGTAGGCGCGCATCGCCAGCATGCGTTCCAGCGCCAGCGTCACCGGCTTCTCGTCGCCCGCGGTGAGCAGGTTGGCGAGATATTTCATCGGGATGCGCAGCGACTTGACGTCCGGCATTTCACCGTCGAGCCCGATCTTGCCGGCGGATGCGGCGGAGGTGATCGGCGACAGCGGCGGCACGTACCAAACCATCGGCAGCGTGCGGTATTCCGGATGAAGCGGGAACGCCACCTTCCACTCCATCGCCATCTTCCAGATTGGCGAAGCCTTGGCGGATTCGAGCCATGCATGCGGAATGCCCTGGCGCTCTGCCTCCGCAATCACCTTGGGATCATTTGGATCAAGGAAGACATCGAGTTGCGCCTGATAGAGATCACGCTCGTCAGGCTTGCTCGCGGCTTCCGCGATCCGATCGGCATCGTAGAGCACCACGCCGAGATAGCGAATGCGCCCGACGCATGTCTCCGAGCACACCGTCGGCTGGCCGGCCTCGATGCGCGGATAGCAGAAGATGCATTTCTCGGATTTGCCCGAAGACCAGTTGTAATAGATTTTCTTGTAGGGGCAGCCGGAGACGCACATGCGCCAGCCGCGGCACTTGTCCTGGTCGATCAGAACGATGCCATCCTCCTCGCGCTTGTAGATCGCGCCCGACGGGCAGGCCGCGACACAGGCCGGATTGAGGCAGTGCTCGCACAGCCGCGGCAGATACATCATGAAGGTATTTTCGAACTGCCCGTAGATATCCTTCTGCACGCCCTCGAAATTATAGTCCTGGGAGCGCTTGGCGAATTCGCCGCCAAGAATTTCTTCCCAGTTCGGCCCCCATTCGATCTTCTCGATCCGTTCGCCCGACACCAGCGAGCGCGGCCGCGCAGTCGGCATCGCCGGCATTTCCTTGGCCTGCTGCAGATGCGCGTAGTCGAAGGTGAACGGCTCGTAGTAATCGTCGATTTCAGGCAGGTCAGGGTTGGCGAAGATGTTCGCCAGCACCCGCCACTTGCCGCCGATGCGCGGCTCGATCTTGCCGCTGCGCTTGCGTTTCCAGCCACCCTTCCAGCGCGCCTGGTTTTCCCAATCCTTGGGATAGCCGATGCCGGGCTTGGTCTCGACATTGTTGAACCACGCGTATTCCATGCCTTCGCGGCTGGTCCACACGTTCTTGCAGGTGACGCTGCAGGTGTGACACCCGATGCACTTGTCGAGGTTCAACACCATGGCGATTTGAGCGCGGATTTTCATTCTGCGGCCTCCAAGCGGGGGGTACCGGGCTGATCGGCGGTCGGCGTGTCGAGCCAGTCGACTTTCCCCATCTTCCGGACAATGACGAACTCGTCGCGGTTGGCGCCAACCGTGCCGTAATAGTTGAAGCCGTAGGACTGCTGGACGTAGCCGCCGATCATGTGCGTCGGCTTGGTCACGACCCGGGTCACCGAATTGTGGATGCCGCCGCGCTGCCCGGTCTGCTCGGAGCCGGGCACGTTCACGATCTTCTCCTGGGCATGGTACATCATGCACATGCCCTGCTTGACCCTCTGCGAAACCACCGCGCGCGCGACCAGCGAGCCGTTGGTGTTGTAGGCCTCGATCCAGTCGTTATCGACAATTCCGGCGGCCCTGGCGTCGACCTCGCTGATCCAGACGATCGGCCCGCCGCGTGATAGCGTCAGCATCAGCAGGTTGTCGGTATAGGTGGAGTGGATGCCCCACTTCTGATGCGGCGTGATGAAGTTCAGCACCACCGACGCGTTGCCGTTCGGCTTGCGGTCGATCACCGGCTTGACGGTCTTGGTGTCGATCGGCGGCCGGTAGACGCAGAACCCTTCGCCGAAGGCACGCATCCACAGATGATCCTGGTAGAGCTGCTGGCGGCCGGTGAGCGTCCGCCACGGGATCAGTTCATGGACGTTGGTGTAGCCGGCGTTGTAGCAGACCTTTTCCGATTCAAGGCCGGACCAGATCGGAGAGGAAATGATCTTGCGCGGCTGCGCGACCACGTCGCGATAGCGGATTTTTTCGTCCTCCTTCGGAATCGCCAGATGCGTGTGTTCCCGTCCGGTGAAGGTCTCGAGCGATGCCCACGCCTTGACGGCGACCTCGCCGTTGGTCTCCGGCGCAAGGCTGAGGATGACCTCGCAGGCGTCGATCGCGCTCTCGATGCGGGCGAAGCCCTTGCTCGCGCCCTCCTCGGTCACGACGCCATTGAGCTTCTTGAGCAGGTCGACCTCATGGTCGGTATTCCAGCTCATGCCTTTGCCGCCATTGCCGAGCTTGTTCATCAGCGGCCCGAGCGACGTGTAGCGCTTGTAGAGGTTCGGATAGTCGCGTTCGACCACCGTCACAGCCGGCATGGTCTTGCCCGGAATCGGATCGATCTGGCCCTTCTTCCAGTCCTTGACGTCGAACGGCTGCGCGATCTCGCCGGCCGTATCGTGCATGATCGGTGTCAGCACGACGTCTTTCTCGACGCCGAGCACTTCCGGCGCCACGCGCGAAAAGGCTTCCGCGATCCCCTTGTAGATGTCCCAATCGCTGCGCGATTCCCAGACCGGATCGACGGCCGCCGACAGCGGATGGATGAAGGGGTGCATGTCCGAGGTGTTGAGATCGTTCTTCTCGTACCAGGTTGCCGTCGGCAACACGATGTCCGAGTACATGCAGGTGGTGGACATCCGGAAGTCGAGCGTGACCAGAAGGTCCAACTTTCCTTCCGGCGCCTCGTCGTGCCACTTCACGTCGACGGGCTTCTTCAAGCCGTATTCGCCGAGATCCTTGCCCATCACGCCGTGCTTGGTGCCGAGCAGATGTTTGAGGAAATATTCGTGGCCCTTGCCGGACGCGCCCAGCAGGTTCGAGCGCCAGACGAACAGGTTGCGCGGCCAGTTCCCCGGATGATCGGGATCTTCGCAGGACAATTGCAGATCGCCCGACTTCAGGGATTTGGCGACGTAATCCTTTGCCTCCATCCCGGCCGCCGCAGCCTGCTTCGAGACTTCGAGCGGATTGGTTTGCAATTGCGGCGCCGACGGCAACCAGCCCATCCGCTCGGCGCGCACGTTGTAATCGATCATCGCACCGTCCCACGGACCCGTCGGCGCCGTCGGCGACAGGATCTCGCCGACATCGAGCGTCTCGTAACGCCACTGGTTGGTGTGGGCGTAGAACGCCGACGTCGAATTCATCTGCCGCGGCGGGCGGCTCCAATCGAGACCGAACGTCAGCGGCGTCCAGCCGGACTGCGGCCGCAGCTTTTCCTGGCCGACATAATGCGACCAGCCGCCGCCGGATTGCCCGATGCAGCCGCACATCACCAGCATGTTGATGATGCCGCGGTAGTTCATGTCCATGTGGTACCAGTGGTTCAGCCCCGCGCCGAGGATGACCATGGAACGACCGCCGGTCTTTTCGGCATTGAGCGCGAACTCGCGCGCTACCGTGACGATCTGGTCGCGCGGCACGCCGCTGATCTTTTCGGCCCAGGCCGGCGTATAAGGCTCAAGGTCGTCGTAGCTCTTGCCGATGTTCTCGCCGCCGAAACCGCGATCGACGCCGTAATTGGCGAGGAACAGATCGAACACTGAGGCCACGACGGTTTCGCCTTCCGGAAGCTGCAGCGTCTTGGTCGGTACGTTGCGCTTGAGCACATCAGGATGATCGGTACCGGCAAAATGATCGTGCTCACGGTTGCCGAAATACGGGAAGCCGACCGCCGAGATGCCGTCCTTGATCTCATTCAGCGACAGCCGGAGCTTCGTCTCCTGATTGCCAGACGCTTTCTCCTCCAGGTTCCATTTGCCCTTCTCGCCCCAGCGGAAGCCGACCGAGCCCTTAGGCACGACGATCTCGCCGGAGGTCTCGTCATAGGCGACCGTCTTCCATTCCGGATTGTTGGCCTCGCCCATTCCCTTCACGAAGTCCGATGCGCGCAGGAACCGCTCCGGAACGTAAGCGTCGCCCTGCTTCACCAGCCGCACCAGCATCGGCATGTCGGTGTACTGGCGCACATAGTCGTTGAAGTATTTGGCCTGACGTTCGACGTGGAATTCCTTCAGGATCACGTGGCCCATCGCCATCGCGAGCGCTGCGTCCGTGCCCTGCTTCGGCGAGACCCAGAGATCGGCGAATTTCGAGGCCTCCGAATAGTCCGGGCTGATCACGACGCTCTTGGCGCCCTTGTAGCGGACCTCCGTATAGAAGTGCGCATCCGGCGTGCGGGTCTGCGGGACGTTCGATCCCCACAGGATCAGGAAGCCGGAATTGTACCAGTCGGCACTTTCGGGAACGTCGGTCTGCTCGCCCCAGGTCTGCGGCGAAGCCGGCGGCAGGTCGCAATACCAGTCGTAGAACGACATGCAGACGCCGCCGAGCAGCGAGAGATAGCGCGCCCCGGCGGCGTAGCTCACCATCGACATCGCCGGGATCGGCGAGAAGCCGAACACGCGGTCCGGGCCGTAGGTCTTGGCGGTATAGGCGTTCGCCGCCGCCACGATCTCGTTGACCTCGGCCCAGTTGGCGCGGACGAAGCCGCCGAGCCCGCGTTTCTGCACATATGAAGCGCGCTTCTTCGGATCCTCGACGATCGACTTCCAGGCGGCCACCGGCGTCATCAGCACGCGGGCTTCGCGCCACAGCTTCAACAGCCGCGAGCGCACCAGCGGATATTTCACCCGGTTGCCGGAATACAGATACCAGCTATAGCTCGCGCCGCGCGCGCAGCCGCGCGGCTCGTGATTGGGCAGGTCCGGCCGCGTACGCGGATAGTCGGTCTGCTGCGTCTCCCAGGTGACGATGCCGCCCTTGACATAGACCTTCCACGAGCAGGAGCCGGTGCAGTTCACGCCATGGGTGGAGCGGGCGATCTTGTCGTGTTGCCAGCGCTTGCGGTAACCGTCTTCCCAGGAGCGGTCCTCGGTGGTCATCACGCCGTGCCCGCCGGCAAATTCAGCCTTGGCTCGTGTAAAGAACGTCAAGCGGTCGAGAAAATGACTCATCGTTCGCTTCCTTATTCGGCAGCTTGAGTGACGGGTGAAATCCGGACGCCGCGTTCGACATCATGAAGCACGCCACCCTTGCGGGTGTAGACAGCCCATGTGACCACGACGCAGATTACGTAGAAGAGGAAGAATCCCCACAGCGCGCCTTCGACGCCACCGGTGAGATCGATCGAGGTGCCGTAGGACTTCGGGATGAAGAAGGCGCCGAAGGCGGCGATCGCCGATGTGAAGCCGGTGATCGCGGCCGATTCCTTTTCGGCCTGGCGCTGACGCGTCTGGGCGTCGGCGCTCGGCATCAGCCGGTCCATTTCCTTGCGCATGATGTTCGGGATCATCTGGAAGGTCGATGCGTTGCCGACGCCGGTTGCAAAGAACAGGACGAGGAACATTGCGAAGAAGCCCCAGAACGCGCCCGGCTGATCCTTGATGCCGATGAAATAGAGGATGCCGAGCACGCCGAGCATCATCAGGATGAAGACCCAGAAGGTAACGCGCGCGCCGCCCCATTTGTCGGAAATCCAGCCCGAAGCCGAGCGCGACAGTGCGCCGACCAGGGGGCCAAGGAAGACGAACGGCAGCGCGTCGATCGCCGGGAACTGAGTCTTGGCAAGCAACGGGAAGCCGGCGGAATAGCCGATGAAGGAGCCGAAGGTCCCGGTGTAGAGCCAGCACATGATCCAGTTGTGCTTGCGCTGAAAAATCACCGCCTGGTCGGCGAACGAGGCCTTGGCCGAGGCGATGTCGTTCATCCCGAACCACGCCGCGAACGCGCTGGCGACGATGAAGGGCACCCAGATGAATCCGGCGTTCTGCAGCCATAGCGACGAGGTCTGCGTTCCACTGGTGACCGTTGCCGGATCGCCGCCGAACCAGCCGAACACGCCGACCGTGATGATGATCGGCACCACGAACTGCACGACAGAGACGCCGAGATTGCCGAGGCCGGCATTGAGTGCGAGCGCGTTGCCCTTCTCCGCCCGCGGGAAGAAGAAGGAAATGTTGGCCATCGACGAGGCGAAATTGCCGCCGCCGAAGCCGCATAGCAGCGCCAGCGCCAGGAACACCGGATATGGCGTCGACGGATTCTGCACGGCATACCCGATACCGACCGCCGGAATCAGCAGCGACCAGGTCGCGAGCGTGGTCCAGAGCCGGCCGCCGAAGACCGGCACCATGAAGGAGTAGAAGATCCGCAGCACCGCGCCGGAGATCCCCGGCAGCGCCGCCAGCCAGAACAGTTCGGCAGTCGTGAACCTGAAGCCGACGGAAGGCAGCTTCGCGACCACCACCGACCATACCTGCCACACCGCGAAGGACAGCAGCAGTGCCGGAATCGATATCCAGAGATTGCGCCGCGCGATCGCTCGCCCGGTCGTCTCCCAGAAGGTCTTGTCCTCCGGACGCCAGTCGGTCAGGACGGCGCCGGACAGCGCGCCGACATGCTCGGGCTTGTGGATCTCTTCCATCTCGGGAAGTTCGGGCAGCTTCTTCAGCGCTTCGCCGACGACGCCACGTTCCATCTGCCGGATCGATACGTGCATCCAGGCAAGCGAGCCCCCCACCAGCAGGAACAGCAGCATGAAGCAGCTCGTCCACAGTCCGGTCAGATCGACGAGCGCGCCGAACGTGATCGGCAGCACGAAGCCGCCGAGACCGCCGATCATTCCGACCAGCCCGCCGACCGCGCCGACGCTCTTGGGATAATAGACCGGGATGTGCTTGTAGACGGCGGCCTTGCCGAGCGCCATGAAGAAGCCGAGCACGAACACGACCACCGTGAACGGCACCAGGCCCATTTCGAGGTGGAAGCTCACCGTGCCGTTGACCGTCTTCACGATATAGTCGGTCGGCGGATAGGACAGCACGAAGGTCGTGGCAACGCCGACCAGAAAGGTCCAGTACATTACGCGCCGCGCTCCGTAGCGATCGGAGAGATGGCCGCCGTAGGCTCGGAACACGCTTGCGGGCAGCGAGAACATCGCCGCTACCATGCCAGCGGTCTTGATGTCGACGCCGTAGACCTTGATGAGATATTGGGGCAGCCACAGCGCCAGCGCGACGAAGGCGCCGAACACGAAGAAATAATACAGCGCGAAACGCCAGACCTGGATGTTCTTGAGCGGCTCAAGCTCCATCCAGGCGCTTTTCGGCTTCTCGTTCCTGGCGCGCCGCGCCCGGACGACCGGATCTTCTTCCGAAAAGATCCAGAATACGACGCCCATCAGGCCGATGACGAGCGCCCAGACCTGTGCGACTGTCTGCCAACCGTAAGCCACCAGCACGAACGGCGCGATAAATTTGGTAACGGCCGCGCCGACATTGCCGGCGCCGAAGATGCCGAGCGCGGTGCCCTGCTTGCCGGCCGGATAAAATCGCGAAACATAGGCCACGCCAACCGCGAACGATCCGCCCGCGATGCCGACGAAGAAGGCCGCCACCAGGAATTCAGGGTATGTATGCGCCCAGGTCAGCAGGTAGGTCGCGAGGGCCGCGGACAGCATGACCACGGTGTAGACCCGCCGGCCACCATATTGATCGGTCCAGATGCCGAGCACGAGGCGGATCAGCGATCCGCTGAGAATCGGCGTGCCGACCAGAAGGCCGAACTGGGTGTCATTGAGTCCCAGTTCCTGCTTGATGCGGATGCCAATGATCGAAAAGATCGTCCAGACCGCGAAGCAGATCGTGAAAGCGATGGTCGAGAGCCAGAGTGCCCGGCCCTGATGCGTAGCGGATGTCGCGTCCATGATTGCCCCTTCGCCAGCTTGTGTGCTCGGGGGTATCAATTGCCCAGAATACTGATCTGCAGTTTGCGCTGCATCAACTTGAAGGGCAATCAAGAGGTTCGTCGCCGCACCGCGCTACCGCGCGGTTGATCCATGTCAATCGGAGCGAGACCGATGAGCTGAAGTCTCGCTGTCTCGACATCGAAAACGGGTCGCACGAACGCGTTCGTTCGGATCGTGACGTCAAGATTTCGTCTGAGTTGTATCGGCCATGGTGCTGGTCAACAAGTTCCTGCTGCATCAGCCGTTGAACCGGCAGAGTAAGACATCCGCCGGCGGCGCTGTTCTACTAGTTACGCAACCGAGCTCGAGAGCATCCGCAAAACCATCTTGCCGGCTATGTGAGCCTGATGCAGGCCGACGCCTTTGATGAATATAACCAGCTATACAAAGCCCAAAGGAAGCCGGCTCCGATCCTTGAAGCGGCCTGCTCATTCCTTCTCTTCAGCCGTTGAGACTTCCCGTAGCGCCTCTAGTGCTGAAGTAAGCGTCGCTTCATCAACATTTGCAGAATGAACGGCGTAAATGGGAAACGAAAACTTAGGTGCTCCAGGCACGATGTGAAGTTCTCCAGACATCAGGTGCGGTCTCACAGCGTGCATTCTGAAATACCCGGCTCCGCCTTCCAAAAGGACGTAATTGAGAGCCAATGGGCCAAGATTTGTCACGAGAGTAGGCGTCGCTTCGGGAAACGTTACGTCGTGATGGAAAGAAAATTCCTGCCCCCATTCAACAAGAATGTATCTCGACATATCCAGCGAATCTGCCTCTGGATCCGTCGTCACCAGGACAAGCTCCTCTTCCATTACTAAATCGATCTTCAGGCCCGGCCGGTGTTGAGGCGCATACATGATTGCAATGTCGACAATTCCCGCTGCTACGTGAGTGATGAGATCCTGTGGAACATCAACATGGACGCGAAGAGCAATGTCCGAATGTGAACTTCGCATCCGTCGAACCCAATTGAGCAAGAGAGGCTGCCACAGGCTGACCTCGCTACCCACCGTAAGGACTGCGCGATGTCCTGCCGGCACGGCTACTTGCTGGCGCGCGCGCTGCCAGAGTTGCACAAAGCTTGGTGCGAAGCGAAGGAATTGCTCTCCGGCCGGAGTCAGAGACGCTCCGGCTTTGTTCCGGACAAAAAGTGGACGCCCGAGTTGCTGCTCAAGCAGGCGTACCCGGGCGCTGACGGTTGTTTGACCGACATGCAGGCGGTCGGCAGCCTTGATGAAATTTCCCGTCGAGACGATCTCCAGAAACGTCCGGGCCAATTCGATGTCCATGAGCTATCTAACATGAAAAATGCACTCAAGTGTCAATTAAATTCATTTGTGTGCAGCATCTCCAGGTGAGACAGTAAGATGTCCTGAGCCTCGCCGAGCGAAGCGCAGCGGGCCTTGTAGCGCGCAGTCTGAGGCTCATTATCTTTCTCATCCGTTCGTTCACCCGGTGAAACGGCCTGACATTACTCGCCCTTCGCTCGGACTTCGCGGCGATGAGCAGGCTGCACGGCGGCTTATGCAAGATCGACTCATCCACCGAGCCGTTCAGCCAGCGCGCAATTGTCTCTTGGTCCCGGCGACCAACGAAGCGCGCGACAAATAGCGGCTCAGTTCGCACGCTTTACGCCGATGCGAATTCCGAAACTCACGAAGGTGCAACTTTCTTGATGCAAACTGACAACAAATCTCGCTTGTCAAACTTGGCCAAAAGGCGAGTAATTGTTCTTGGCACACAAGTACAAAGACTCTGGGAGGAATTCAGAGGGGCTGCGTTCCTCCCTTCGGCAGGGAAACGAAAGCATGCGGAAGGTCCGATCTGCCCGACAGGCAGTCGCAGGCGAGATAATCGAGAACTCTACATTCCCTCGACCCGGCATGAGTGTTGGTGACGCCGGCTATCTCGGCTACTGGTCCAACGAGGAAATACTGAATTTCCTCAAAGGGCTTCTTGAGAGCGAGCGCATCGGCGCCAAGGCGTTTGCAGCGATCGGACGCGTAGCCGACCCTCACGTCGCTGAGTTGATCTTTGAGTCCGAGCTGGCTCAGGGCGCAATTTGCGCCCTCCTCAAGAAAGAGATTGCCGCGAGAGGGAAAGCCATACCGCTTCGTCATGAGAAGACAACCGCTTATCCCAACGCAGAATCCAGCCCACGGCGGAGGATCGGTTTCGCAAGCAGCCATCAAGCCAGGTCCGCGGATAGGATCGAGGACGCCATCCTGAACATCTTCGATTCAAAATTGAATGCGAAGCTCATGTACCTGCTGCTACTGCACCGCAAACAAGTTGAACTGCTTGAGGCGCTTCTAAAGCCATAGACCTGGCTCCGAGATAGTAGGATCGACATCTATCGAGAGCGGGAGTGTAAACATGAACGAGCTTTCTCGTGCTGGAACCCAGTATGACGTATTTCTATTCGCGTCGCTTTGCGAGACGGACGAAATGACATTGAGCGTGCTGTCTCTACTTGCTCGTCAGGACATCGATCCCTGGCAAGAAGCGAACCGCCTGACCCAGCTTTCCAAGGCTGAAGCGATAAGCAGCCTTGCCGCAAGGATCTGGAAATCGGATAGCGAGCGGTGGTCGCCGTCGGAGGCAAGCATGCTGGCGGCTCGTTTGATCAAGCTGTTACCTTCACATAATCTTCGCTCCAACCCGGCTTGGACCGATGAAGGCGGCAGGTTGAGCTATTGGATGGTCGCCTGGATTGTATTCATGTCGATCGCTATATCGGGCAACAACATGCAGAAGGCCAAAGACGCCGGCACCCCCGCCCACGACGTTAGCACGCATGCGCCGCAAGATCGGGTCGCCCGATCATCTCGGGGGATCGGAACAGATTAGAGGACGACGCGCAGCAATCGTCCCTTCCGGCCTCCTGCGATCGAGGACATGTGCTCGGGAATGGAAAGCCGTTCGGCAGAGAGATGCGATCGGATGTTTGCCCAGCTTGGGCCAGTTCGTCTCCCGATCGTCGATGCTATGTTCGCTGTGAAGGAAGTAACTGTGAGTGATATTGAACGAAACCGGCTGGAGAGCCGGCCGTCCATCGTGTTGACGGCATTCGACCGTGAACGGCTAACCGAAATGCTTGGCGACTCGCTCTCCACAGCCGACATGGAAACTGCCTGTTTTCTTCGGCAAGAGGTCGAGCGCGCGGACATTGCTGCAGATGATGTTCCGCTAAACTCGGTCGTAAGAATCGGTTGTGAGGTTAAGTTCGTCGATCACGCAGAGGCACGAATTCAGCGTGCTCGACTTGTTCTCCCGAATGACGCTCAGTGCAGTCACTGCATTTCCGTAATGAGTCCAACTGGAACCGCGTTGATCGGACTTGGACCCGGGCAGTCGATCCGTTGGACTGAGCAAGGTAGAGAGCGAAGCCTCGCGGTGCTGGAAGTGAGCGCGACGAGCGGCGACTGCGAAGCGGTTCGTGAAAACACCGTCGCACGAGACCCGTTTTGTTCTCGCTCATAGTCAAGCGAAGGCATTGAAACGCAGGAGTTTTGTTTGGTGGGCGCACCAGGGCTCGAACCTGGGACCCGCTGATTAAGAGTCAGCTGCTCTACCAACTGAGCTATGCGCCCGGACGCAGGTCCGGAAAACCCTTGCGAGGGGCGTCGTTTAGCAAAGCGATCCCTGGATGTCCAGCAAGCCGGCGCAAGTTTTCCCGGTCTTTGATGGATCGCCTTGACGGCAAAAAGCCGCTGGATTTCAGCGGCTTCCGCCAATGTCTGAATCAAGCCTCGATCGGGGCCGCTCAGAGCCGTTCGGGGCCGCCCCGGTCAGCGCCGCCGTCCCGGTCATGACGGTCGCGGCCATAGCCGCGGTGGTCGTCAAAGTCGCGATCCATGCCCATTTCGCGCCCGAACCGGCGGTGGTGCCAGCCATCCCGGCCTCCGAAACGGTCCATCCGGGTCAGCACGGCGAGCCGCCGCTTCTGGCTGTCATCCAGCGTCTTGTAGAGCGGGTCGGCGGCGTCGGCGATCTTCTTCATGGCCGCCGCCGAGGTCGCCATGGTGTCGGCGCGCTCGCGCAGCCGCGTTACCGGATCGTCCGGCTTCTGCTGGCTGGAATCATCCCTCGGCGCGTTCATCCGCGCATTGGCGCGATCGATCCGCAGCTTGGCGAACTCCTTGACCGCGGCCTCGACCGGCGGCCACAGCTTCTCCTGGTCCGCCGTCAATTTAAGACCGGCATGGACGGCCGCGATCCGCGCATCGGCGTAGGCCGCCCGGTCCTCCGGGCTCATCCGCATATGGCCGTAGCCCCAGTGGCGGTGCTGGGCATAGACCGCGGTCGAGCCGGCGATGGCAAGAACCGCAACGGCGGCGATGGCGAACTTCCTCATGCGAACCTCCTGTGAAAGGTTGCCTGAAGATGGGCTGGCCCGGGCCCGCCTTCAACTTAACGATTGGCAAGGCGCCCTTCCCTTACCAAGATGTAATGTGCCGCGGTTTGATCCAGCACAATGCGCGGCCGGCTAGAGCATGCCGAGCACCCGCGGCAGCCACAGCGAGATCTCCGGCACATAGGTGACCATGCCGAGGAAGATCAGCATGGTCAAAAGCCACGGCCACACCGCGATCGTCAGCTCGGTGATACCCATCTTGGCGATGCCGGAGGCGACGTAGAGATTGAGGCCCACCGGCGGATGGCACATGCCGACCTCCATGTTGACCACCATCAGAATGCCGAGATGCACCGGATGGATGCCGAGCTTGACCGCGACCGGGAACAGGATCGGCGCCATGATCAGCACGATCGAGGACGGCTCCATGAAGTTGCCGGCGAGCAGCAGCAGCACGTTGACGACCAGGAGGAAGATGATCCAGTCGACGCCGACCGAACTGATCCAGTTGGCGATCTGCTGCGGAATGTTTTCGTTGGCCATCAGGAACGAGAACAGCACCGCGTTGGTGATGATGTAGAGGATCATCGCGCTCATGTTGGCCGAGCCGAGCAGCACCCTCGGCACATCCTTCAGTGACATGTCGCGGTAGACGAAGACGGCGATCACGAAGGCATAGACCGCGCTGATCGCCGCGGCCTCGGTCGGGGTGAAGATGCCGGCATAGATGCCGCCCAGCACGATCAGGATCAGCAGCAATCCCCAGACGCATTTGCGGAACGCGGCGATGCGCTCGGCCCAGCTCGCCCTCGGCAATCTCGGATAGTCGTTGCGCCATGCGCGATAGAAGGTGGTCAGGCCGAGCAGCGTCGCCAGCATCAGGCCGGGAATGACGCCGGCGATGAACATCTGGCCGACCGACGCGGAGGAGACCCGATGACCGGCCGGATCGAGCGCGATGTTGCCGCCTGTCGCCACGCAATAGATCACCATCACGATCGAGGGCGGAATCAGGATGCCGAGCGCGCCCGACGTCGTGATGACGCCGGCGCCGAAGCGTTTCGGAAAGCCCTGCTTGATCATCGCCGGCAGCATGATCGACCCGATCGCGATCACGGTCGCGGGCGAAGAGCCGGAGACGGCGGCGAACAGCGCGCAGGCCATGACGCCGGCGAGCCCCAGCCCGCCGTACCAGTGGCCGATCAACGTTCTCGCGAAATCGATCATCCGCCTGGCGACGCCGCCATGGGTCAGGAAGTTGCCGGCGAGGATGAAGAACGGGATCGCCATGATCTCGAAATTATCGATGCCGGTGAACAGCTTCAGCGCCACCGATTCGGTCGGCACGTTGGTCATGGCATAGATGAAGGTGAGCACCGTGAGGCCGAGCGCGATCGAGATCGGCATGCCCGTCAGCATCAGCGCGATCAGCAGCCCGAAGATGATGAGCGAGGTCATCGCGTCACCTCCGCGGCGCCGACGCCGGGTTCGTCGACATCGACGCCCTCGACATGGGCGTGGTCGTGATGCGGCAATTCGCCGGTGAAGAAGTAGTGGTAGGCCACCTGCAGGAAGCGGAAGCACATCAAATAGGAGCCGAGCGGAATGCAGAGATAGACGAACCAGCTCGGTATCTCGAGGTCGGGGGATACCTGGTCGGTGAAATACAGCCCGTAGACGAATTTGGCGCCCATGGTGCCGATCACCACGGTGAAGAACGCGCCGGCGAGCAGGCCGAACAGCACGACATAGTTGCGCCAGGGCGATTTGAGCTGGTTGACCACGACATCGACGCCGACATGGATGCCGGTGCGCACGCCATAGGCGGCGCCGAACTTCGCCACCCACACGAACATGTAGATGCAGAGCTCCTGCGCCCAGGACAGGTTGATCGGGAACAGGATCGGAAACAGGAAGGGAATGCCGAGCAGATAGCGGTGGCAGACCGCAATGAAGATGAGCAGGGTCGCGAGCGCCATCAGCGTCGCGATCAATATCTCCTCAAGCCTGTCGAGGATGCGAAGCAATATCAATATGTCCCCCTTCAGGCCGGGCTGCGGACAGCCCTTACCTTCCCAATCTTGTCGCAGCTCGCGCCGCTCGCCCCAAAAATGCCATGGGCTTCCGTGCCGTGACACGGAAGCCCAATCAACATCAACCTAGTTCGTCGCGCCGCGGGTCTCCTTCAGGAATTCGTCGATCAGCGGCTGGCCGACGCGGCCGGCGACATCCTTGTAGACCGGCTCCATCGCCTTGCGCATCGCGGCGTCCTGCTCGGGCGTCAGCTTGATGATTTCGCTCTTGCCCGTCTTCTTGATTTCGGCAAGGGCGTCGTCGTTTTCCTTCTGCGACTGGCCGTTGCCGTAGGCGGTGGCTTCCTTCATGGCCTTGTCGAGCTGGGCACGGGTGTCGGGGGGAATGCCGTCCCAGAACTTCTTGTTGGTGACCACCACGTAGCCGATATAGCCGTGGTTGGTCTCGGTGATGTATTTCTGAACCTCGTGCATCTTCTGGGTATAGATGTTCGACCAGGTGTTCTCCTGCCCGTCGACGACGCCGGTCTGCAGCGCCTGATAGACTTCCGAGAACGCCATCACCTGCGGCACCACGCCGAGCGTGCGGAACTGCGCCTCCAGCACCTTCGACGACTGGATCCGGAACTTCAGGCCGCGATAGTCGGCCGGCGCGATCAGCTTCTTGTTGGCGCTCATCTGCTTGAAGCCGTTGTCCCAATAGGCCAGACCGGTCATTCCCTTGGCGTCCAGCAGCTTGAGAAGCCTGGCGCCGAGCGGGCCGTCGGTCACCTTCCGCAGGGTCTTGATGTCCGGAAGCAGATAGGGAAGATCGAACACCTCGAATTCCTTGACGCCGATCGGGCCGAATTTGGCGTTCGACGGCGCCAGCATCTGCACGGCGCCGAGCTGCAGCGCCTCCAGCTCTTCCTTGTCCTTGTAGAGCTGCGAGTTCGGGTAGACCTCGACCTTGACCTTGCCCTCGGTGTACTTCTCGGCGAGTTCCTTGAACTTCTCGGCCGCGAGCCCCTTCGGCGTGTTGGTCGCGACCACGTGGCTGAACTTGATGACGATCGGCGATTGCGCCGAAGCGGGTCCGGCCAGGGCCAGAGCCGCGATCGAGGCCGCGGCCAAAATCAGTTTGTGCATGTTTCCTCCCGTTATTTTCCTCGGAGCGCACGGCGCGGATTCCGAAGCTTGCATGCCAGATGCACTGATATAGACAAGCCGGCCCAATTGCCATTGCCCGTTAGAAGGGTTCTCCAATCGGCAACGTTTGCTGCACTGCAAAATTTACCATTTGCGTTCCGCCAGCGTGCCGAAGCGGCGCCATCCCCGTCCAATAATCCTTCGCTATGTCTGCCTTCAGCGATCGGAAAGGCTCGCTTTTCTTTCGTCGCGCGATGACGCGGAGGTACTGAGCCAACACGCAGCGGTGTCACCCCCGCGAAGGCGCGGCAGTACGTCGCGGCCTCCCGGTTCGATCAGTGGCGGCTCTGGAATACCGGGTCGCCCGGTCCCGGTGCGCAATTGCGCGCGGGCGATGACAGGTGAGCGTGGGGCGGCATTCTCGCGACATGATCTGCCCGAGGTTTGCATCTCGATTTCCGCCCCCTCCAATCTGAGGGCGCAGGGAAGACCGGGTGCGCGCCGCACCCGCGGTCTCGTGTGCTGCTTGCGCAACAAGAAAATGCACACGAGCATACAGGTTCGGCGGGAGCATCCCGGCCTTCCCTGCGCAATGGCTTTACGGCTTACTTCGCGCTCTTCTCGGAGAACGGCTCTTTTGCCTCCGTCGCCCGCAGGACGCTTTCGCTTCTCGCGGACTTAACGCCAGCACCACGGCGCCAGAACCACACGACTTCACCGTACGCCTCAGCCACACTCGTCAGTCACGGCATCGGCGTCCATCGCATCTCCCCGCGCGTCAGTGACGATGGCCAACGCCCCTCATCTCGCGGTGAGACGGCTGCATTGTGCCGCGGATTTGGGTGAGAACGAAAGCGGAATATTTTCGATTCCGCGTCTTGACACCGCTTCTGAAAATCAGAAGTGATTTGCCTGTCGGGCAGTCACATCGCTGCTTTCGACGTGTTGCGCCAGCTTGTCGAGCGTCTGATAACCGAATTCGACTGCGCCGAAACCAATCCCCGCGTCGCGCTGAGCCTTCGTTGGATGCAACTGCCGCAAAGTGATGACTGTCTTGCCATCGCTCTGTTCATCGAACGTGATGGTGGTACGGAACATGCCGGGATCATCGTCCTTGTCGGCGCCATGGTTGAACTCGATCAAGTGCGGCCTCTCGATACGCCGGAATTGCATACGATTCGTGTATCGCTTGCCGCCGGGCGCGGTCATATCGAACCGCCATTCGCCGCCGACGCGAATATCTATCGACTTCGTCTCAACCTTGAACCCGGCCGGGCCGAACCACTGGGGAAGATGGCGCGGATCAGCCCATGCGGAGAATACCAATTCTCGCGGCGCATCGATCACGCGCGAGAGGACGATCTCCCGGTCGAGCGCCCAGGTGGACAGGGGCATTTCATCCTGGCTTGCGTTTGCGGGCATTGGATTTTTCCTCTCGCTTCAGTTTCTCGACGTAGACTTCCAGTCGATCCAAACGTCGCTCCCAGACTTCCCGTTGAGCCGCCAACCAATCCTCGACGGTCTCCAACGCTTCGGCCTTGAGCGAACATGTACGGACCCGCCCAATCTTCTCGGAGGCGACGAGACCGCGGCTCTCCAGAATGCGGATGTGCTTCATCAGGCTGGGCAGCGCCATATCGAATGGCTTCGCCAGTTCTCCGACGGATGCCTCGCCTTCACATAGCCGAATGACGATCGCCCGGCGGGTCGCGTCGGACAGGGCTCCGAAAACGTGGTCCAGTTGCACTGATTTGTTAGCCATGAAGCTAACTATATCAGGGGACACAGATCAGTGTCAATAATTGTTATCCAGACGGCTAACTAATAATTCATGCGTGCAGTGTCCCGGATCGAGTTAGCCAACGCATGATCAGGAGTACATTGCTTTCGAGGTATCAGGTCCGACCGAACCGGGGATGGAAATGCGAAGAGAACTCCAGGTCCGTTGCCGGGCTCGAATTGTTGATCGAATTTCGTCAGCTACTGCGGGCAGAACGGAAGTGCAGGCAGCTGTGAGCTCAGCCAATGGCCCGCATCGGACTTCGCATATGGACGCCCCGGTCGATTATTGATCGTTGGGCTGGCCTTCCTCTCGCAAGGTGCTAAGGTTCCGGTGTATCGGATTGCGCGCGTCCTTATCGCAGGCCCGCCATGCGACGCCGGGATATCACCACCCGTGTTATGCGTGTGGCTGCTGGTGTGGCCGGGAGCAGCCTGATTCTCGTCGCCTGCCCGGCCATAGCGCAGCAGCATCACCATCCACCGCAAGATCAGACCATCCATGAGCGGTTTTATTCCACCTGGATGATGCCGGACAATCGCACCTTGCCATGTTGCAACAACCAGGACTGCGCGCCGGCAGAATCCAGGCTCGAAGACGGTCGTTGGATCGCCCGCAAGATCGGCGGCGACGGCTATTGGACGACTATTCCGCCCGAGAAAATAGAGCATGAGCGCGAGAGTCCCGACGGTCGTAGCCACCTCTGCAGCCGGATCGTCTGGATCTTGAGGCTTGGCGTTGAGGAACTCGTGTATTGCTTTATTCCCGGGGCAGCCTTTTGATCGACGCCTTGTCCGACTACGCCGACCGGAGCGCGGTATGCCGCCGTCAGGGGACCTGCTTTTGGGCGGGGGGAGACCGCCAGGTATTTCACGAGATTTTGCGCCTGCGGAGACAGCGATGCGCGCTTCCGCACGCACAGGGTGAGGTGACGGAGAGCCCAGACTTCGTCCAGCGGAATGATGCGCAGCTTGCGGGCCGCAACAAACTCATCGTGCTCAAGCCGCCTTGCGGCCCCGAACCAGCAGCACGACCACCACGGCGAGCCCGGATGCCACCGTGTACATCGTGAAGGCGTTGAGATAGCCGATCATCGTCGCCTGCCGTGCGATCTCCTTGGCGACGCGGGCCAAGCCAGGCACGGTGTCGAAGCTCCACGCGCCGGTCGAACCCGGCATCGTCAGCGCGCGATTGTAGGGCGTGATCATTTCCGTCATCCGGCTGTAATTGGCACCCGAGGTACGGACGATTTCGGCGATCGACAATGAGATGAAAAAGCTCGATCCGATGTTGCGCAGCAGATGGAAGATCGAGGAAGCCTCGGCGTAGTGCTTTGCGTCCAGCGTACCGAACGCCACCGCCGTGATCGGCACCCACACGACGCCGACGGCAAACCCCTGGATCGCGCTGTTGAGCACCAGTATCTCCATCGTGACGTTCAGATCGAACGTCAGCATCCACATCCCCGCCAGCGTTTGCAGGCCGAAGCCGAAGGCCATGCTGAACCGCGGATCGATCCGGCTCATGAAGCCGGCCATCATGAAGCCGACCAGCATGCCGAGACCGCGGCAGCCGATCACCTGCCCGACCAGCGCATCCGGATAGCCGGCCTGCTGCTGCAGCAGCGGCGGCAGCAGCACCATCGGCGTGAAGTTGAGCATGCCGTAGATCGTCACCAGCACCAGCCCGATCGCGTAGTTGCGATCGGACAGCAGCTTCAAATTCACGAACGGCTCGCGCGTGCTGAAGCTGTGCACGAGAAAGATGTAGAACGCGATGGCAGCGATCAGGCACTCGATCACGATCTCGGTCGAGTCGAACCAGTCGAGCCGGACGCCGCGCGCAAGCACGAGCTGCACGGCGGCCAGTGCCGTCGCCAGGGCGACGAATCCGGTCCAGTCAAAACGAACCCTGGTCATCTCGTTGTCGGGCTGCAGCGTCCACGCCATGCCGAACGTGGCGCAGACGCCGACCGGCACCAGCATGTAGAACGACCAGCGCCAGCTATACATCTCCGCCAGATAGCCGCCGATGACCGGGCCGAAAGCCGGCGCGACCGCGACCGCCATGCCGAAGATCGACATCACCATCGTATGCTGGCGCCGCGGAAACGTGTTGAACAGGATCGACTGCGACAGCGGCACGACGGGCGCGCCCGCCCCGCCCTGCAGGATGCGCCACAGCACCAGCATCTCAAGCGATTGCGCCATCCCGCACAGCAGGGTTGCGAGCGTGAAGCAGGCGATCGACCAGACCACGACGCGCTTGGTGCCGAACCGCGACACCAGCCAGCCGGTCATCGGCGTCACCACGGCGGTGGCGAGAATATTGAACGTCATGGCCCAGGCGATCTCGTCCTGGGTCGCCGACAGCGCTCCCTGCATCTGCGGCAGGATGGTCGACGTCGTCAGCAGCGCGGTGCCGTACAGCGAAGAGCCGAGCACGACGGTCGCGAGCGTGAGGTATCGCTGCGCGACGGACATCGTCCCGGCGGCGTCGTCGGCCTCCATGCGTACGGTGCTCAGGGCTATGTCCTTGCGGCGCCAACCGTGAAATACTAACCTAGCTTACTAATTTTCTTCCGGCGGCTACAACGGCGGCATGCCCAATACCGAAGAATATATTGGCGTTGTGATTTCAGACGTTGCCCGGCTGCTGCGGACGGAGTTCGACCGCCGCGTCCGGCGCCTCGGCATCACGCGCGCACAGTGGCTGGTGTTGACCCGGCTGCATCGTCGTCCCGGCGCATCGCATTCCGAACTCGCCGAGATGATGGAGGTGGAGAAAGCGACCGCCGGCCGCATGATCGACCGCCTGGTGGCGAACGGCTGGGTCGAGCGCCGCACCCAGCGCGACGACCGCCGCGTCAAGCGCGTCTACCTGACGCTGGAGGCCGAGCGGGTGCACAAGCGCATCTGGCGCGTGGCCGAAGACACGGTGAATGCCGCCCTCACCGATCTTTCCGCGCAGGAAAGCAGGCAGCTCATGAGCTTGCTGCAGCGCATCAAGAAAACCCTGGTGTCGGCGGAGAACGGCGAAACGCTGAAATCGCCAGCGACAAATGCGCGCAAGCGCGCCAATGGGTCGGAGGGGCGGCCTGCCGTCAGGACCGCGTCATGACGCGACAGATGAAGCAACTCGCCTTGATCGGCGTGCCGCTGCTGGTGCTTGCGGGAGCGCTGATCATCTGGCTGCAGGGCGGCCGCCACGTCTCGACCGAGAACGCGTTCGTCAAGGCCGACATCGCGCAGATCGCCAGTGAAGTCCCGGGACGTATCATCGAACTCGGCATCCGCGACCATTCGGCCGTCGCCGCCGGCGACGTCCTGGTCCGGCTCGATCCGGCGCCCTACAAACTGTCGCTCGCCAAGGCCGAAGCCGAGATCGATACGGCGCGATCCGCGGTCGAGCAGCTCAAGGCCAATTTGCACGAGATCCGTGCTGAAACGAAGGAGGCGGAGAACAAGCTGTCCTATCTGCAGACCCAGGCCAGGCGCCAGCGCGAGCTGTCCAAAAGCGGCGTGACGTCGGCGGCGAAGCTCGAGCAATCCAACAGCGAAGAGCAGGAAGGCGAAGATCGCGTCGCGGTGTTGCACCAGCGGATCGCGCGCATGGTCGCGGCGCTCGGCGGCAATCCGGACAAGCCGACCGATCAGTATGCCGCCGTCCGCGAGAAGCTGGCGCTGCGCGACCGCGCCGCGCTCGACCTCGCCTACACCGAGATCAAGGCGCCGAAGGCCGGCGTCATCGTCAATTTCAAGCTGCAGCTCGGCGAACAGGTCAAGGCGCAGACGCCGCTGTTCGCGCTTGTCACCGATCGCAGGCCCTGGCTCGAAGCCAATTTCAAGGAGACCGACCTCACCTACGTCACGGTGGGACAGAAGGCCAAGGTCGTGCTCGACATGCATCCTGACGTCACCTGGGACGCCGAGGTGGAAAGCATCAGCCCGGCGACCGGCGCCGAGTTCGCGATCCTGCCGGCGCAGAACGCATCCGGCAACTGGGTCAAGGTGGTGCAGCGCCTGCCGGTGCGCCTGCGGCTGATCGAGCGCGACGGCGAGCCGCCGCTGCGCGCCGGCATGACCGCCTATGTCAGCATCGATACCGGCCGCACGCGCAACATCTCCAGCCTGCTCGGCAGCGGCCCCGCGGCCGCGACACACGTCAAGCCGCAAGCGAGCACGCAGTGAAGTCTGTCTGTGCGTCATTGCGAGGAGCAACGCGACGAAGCAATCCCTCTTCTTTAAACGGCGCGATGGATTGCTTCGCTTCGCTCGCAATGACAGCGGAAGAAAATAAAAACGCGGCGCCGAGGCGCCGCGTTTCGTTCAGCGATCCATGACAGATCAGCCCGCCGCCTGCGCCGGCATGTCGCGCTGGCGCTTCATGACGATCTTGTTCAGCGCGCCGAGATAGGCTTTTGCCGAGGCGACCAGCGTATCCGGATCGGCGGCCTTCGAGGTCATCGAACGGCCCTCATGGGCGAGCCGCACCGAGACTTCGGCCTGCGCGTCGGTGCCTTCGGTCACGGCGTGGACCTGGTACAGCTCCAGCTTGGCGTCGTGCGGCACCAGCGCCTTGATGCAGTTGAAGACCGCATCGACCGGGCCGTTGCCTTCGGCTTCCTCGATCTTGATCTGGCCGTCGATGTCGAGCTTCATGGTGGCGCGCTGCGGGCCGTGGGTGCCCGCGATCACCGTCAGCGAGGTCAGCTTGATGCGGTCGTGCGAGGCCGCCATCTCCTCGTCGACCAGCGCCTCGATGTCCTCGTCGTAGATGTCCTTCTTGCGGTCGGCCAGCGCCTTCATGCGGTTGAAGGCGTCTTCCAGCTGGTTGGCGCCGAGCTTGTAGCCCATCTCTTCCAGCTTGTGCACGAAGGCATGACGTCCCGAGTGCTTGCCCAGCACCAGCGAGGACTGCTTCAGCCCGACCATCTCGGGACGCATGATCTCGTACGTGGAAGCGTCCTTCAGCACGCCGTCCTGGTGGATGCCGCTCTCATGGGCGAAGGCGTTGCGGCCGACGATCGCCTTGTTGTACTGCACCGGGAACGAGGTCGCCGCCGATACCAGCTTCGAGGCGCGCGTGAGCTGGGTGGTGTCGATCTTGTTCCAGTACGGAAACTTGTCGTTGCGCACGTTGATCGCCATCACGATCTCTTCGAGCGCGGCGTTGCCGGCGCGCTCGCCGATGCCGTTGACGGTGCACTCGACCTGGCGGGCCCCGCCGACGATGCCGGCCAGCGAGTTCGCCACCGCCATGCCGAGGTCGTTATGGCAGTGGACCGAAAAGATCGCCTTGTCGGAGTTCGGCACGCGCTCGATCAGCGTCTTCATGAAGTGGGTGTATTCCTCCGGCACGGTATAACCCACCGTGTCGGGGATGTTCACCGTGGTGGCGCCGGCCTTGATGACGGCCTCCACGATGCGGCAGAGGTAATCCATCTCGCTGCGGGTGCCGTCCTCCGCCGACCATTCGACATCGTCGATCTGGTTGCGGGCGCGGGCGACGTTGGCGATCGAGAGGTCGATCACCTGCTCCGGCGTCATGTTCAGCTTGACGCGCATGTGCAGCGGCGAGGTCGCGATCACGGTATGGACGCGGCCGCGCCTGGCGAATTTCACCGCTTCCGCGCAGCGGTCGATGTCCTTGGGGTTGGCGCGGGACAGGCCGGCGATCACGGCGTTCTTGGAGCGGCGGGCGATCTCGCTGACCGCCTGGAAGTCGCCTTCCGAGGTGATCGGGAAGCCGGCCTCGATGACGTCGACGCCCATGTCATCCAGCAGTTCGGCGACTTCGAGCTTTTCCTCGAACGTCATGGTGGCGCCGGGGCACTGCTCGCCGTCGCGCAGCGTGGTGTCGAAAATGATGACGCGGTCCTTCTCGGACTTGTTGGCTGATGTCATGTTCTGAATTCCTTTTGGGTATTGGCGCCGGTTCAAAGGCGCTGAAGGGGTCTGGTGATCTCGCTCAAAACCCCTGAGTGCCCAGGCGCAAATGCCCAGACGGCCCTCAGGGGCCGATAAGAAGCAGCAGCCCGCCAAGAAGGAGGGTGGGCGCGGACGCAGCCGGGCAAGCGGGGGCAGCCTCGGCCGCTCCACCCTGAATCCCCTGATTTTCGCTGCGAATCAGCATTGCCAGACCCTTTTGGACGCCAAATTCTCGGCCAAAACCATTGACGGTTCGTTGCCGCGACGGCGTTCCGGGCCTGTTCTAGACGAGAAATGCCGCCGGCCGCAATGCCAAAAGAGGGTCAGAATGGGTGACCTAATGGCAAGCCCGGCCACGACGAATTCCTTCTACTTCTTCCCCTTCCCCTCGCCCTCGAGCGCCTCGCGGACCTTGGCGAATTCGCTGCGGTCGGCCTTGTCGACTTTCGGGAAATGCAGGTCGAGATTGTCCAACGCGGCGACGATGGTCGAGCCGATCACGACGCGGGCGAACCATTTGTGGTCGGCGGGGACCACGATCCATGGCGCCCGGTTCGATGACGTGTGGTGGATCATGTCCTGGTAGGCGGCCTGGTATTTCGCCCACAGCTTGCGTTCGCCGATATCGGCCATCGAGAATTTCCAGTTCTTGGCGGGCTCTTCCAGCCGTTCGAGGAAGCGCTCGCGCTGCTCCTCCTTCGAGACGTTGAGAAAGAATTTCAGGATCACGGTGCCGTTGCGCGACAGGTAACGCTCCATCGCGGAGATGTCCTCGAAACGCTCCTTCCAGATGTCCTTGGTGACGAGTTGCTGCGGGATCTTCTGTTTGGCGAGGATTTCCTCGTGCACCCGCACCACCAGGCACTCCTCGTAATAGGAGCGGTTGAAGATGCCGATGCGGCCGCGCTCGGGCAGCGCGATCATGCTCCGCCACAGGAAATCGTGGTCGAGTTCCCTGCTCGAGGGCTGCTTGAACGAGGTGACCTCGCAGCCCTGCGGGTTGACGCCCTCGAACACGCTCTTGATCGCGGAGTCCTTGCCGGCGGCGTCCATGCCCTGGAAGATCAGCAGCAGCGACCAGCGGTCCTGCGCGTAGAGCTTTTCCTGGAAATCGTTGAGGCGCTTGCGGTTGGCCTCGATGATCCTGGTCGCCGCCTCCTTGTCGAGGCCGCCTTTTTCATTCGTCTTGTGCGACTTCAGATGAAACTCGGCCGTGCCGTCGTAGCGGAACGGGACGACGTAGGGTTTCAGTTCATCGGCCAGCGATTGCGCGTTTTTCTTGCTCATCACTCACTCAACCCTTCACGCCTTCTTTGGTTGCGGCTTCCATCGGTCGAGGACGCTACCAAGAATGCCCTTGGGAAGGAATATGATGAAAAGAACCAGCAGCAGGCCGTAAACCAAATTGTCCCAGCCGACCGCCTTGGTGCCGAAGCCGATGCGCAGGATTTCGGCGAGCAGGATGGTGATGATGGCGCCCACGGTCGGGCCGAGCGAGACATAGAGCCCGCCGACGATCACCGCGAACACCATCTGCAGCGACACCGCGATGCCGCTGACGGTGTCGGGCGAGATGAACATCTGGTACTGGCAGTACAGCGCGCCGGCGAGCGCGGTCATCAGCGCCGAGATCAGCGTGATCTTGAGCTTTTCCGCCGTGACGTTGACGCCGGCCGCAGCGGCTGCGTCCTCGTCCTCCGAGATCGCCTCCATCGCGTAGCGGCTCATGCTGCGATCGACCCAGCGCCAGATCAGAAGGCCGAACACCCAGACGCCAAGCGCGATCAGGTACCACGTCGTCTTGCTGTCGAACTGCAGGGCGATCAGCCCGTGACCGCTCGGCGCGCGGTTCGGCGTATAGCCGAGCGAGCCGCCGGTGTAGTCGCGCGTGGCGGTGATGATCTGCAGCACGATGCCGGACAGCGCCAGCGTCACCAGCACGAAATAGTGCCCGGTGATGCGGAAGCGAAAGCAGGGATAGGCGACGATCAGCGCCAGGATGCCCGCCGCCACCATGCTGACGGGAATGCCGATCCAGGGCGAGACGCCGAGATGGTTCCAGAGCAGCGCGGTGACATAGGCGCCGACGCCCATGAAGCCGCCATGGCCGAGCGACACCAGGCCGAAGCGGCCCATGATCGACCATGCCGTGTAGGCGAACGACCAGATCAGGATCAGCACGAGGATGTGCAGGTGATAGGGATCGCGATAGAGAAAGGGCAGCGCGATCAGCGCGGCGAGGCCGACGCCCCAGGCGGCATTGCGGGAATTCACGAGCGCCTCGCCAGAAGGCCCGCGGGCCGGATGAACATCATGACGATGAAGAAGGCGAACGCCAGCACGTAGCCCCATTCGAGGTCGGAGAACAGGCCGCCCAGCGAGATGATCTGGGCGAACACGAACGCCGCGATGAAGCCGCCGACAAAATTGCCGAGGCCGCCGAGCACGCAGATCAGGAAGGTGATCGGCCCGAACGACAGCCCGACGAAGGGATGCACGTCGTACTGCAGCACCAGCAGGCACGCCGCGAGGCCGGCGAGCGCACCGCCGAGCGCCGAGGTGATGAGATAGATGCGCTTGGTATCGACACCCATCAGCGGCATGATCTGGCGGTCCTGCGCGACGGCGCGGATCGCGGTGCCGGTATAGGTGCGCTTCATGAAGAAGTAGATCGCCAGCATGCCGAGCAGTGCTGCGATGAAGGCGAGCAGCCGCGAATAGCTGAAATGCATCTCGCCGATCGCCAGCACCGGCAGGCGGATGCCGAGATTGCGGAAGTCGATGCCGAAGGCGACGGTGGCGAAGCTCTGCAGGATGAACAGCACGCCGCCGGTCGCCAGCAACTGGTTGACCGGCGGCGCCGTCAGCAGCGGCTCGATGACGAGGTAATGCAGGAGGGCGCCGAGGCCGGCGACCAGCAGGATCGCGATCGGAGCAGCGACCCAGTATGGCAGGCCGAACACCTGGACCATGTAGTACATGCCGTACATGCCGATCATGACGAGCTCGGCGTAGCAGATCCAGGTGACGTCGATGACGCCGAAGATCAGGTTGAGACCGAGCGCCAGCAGCGCCAGCACGCCGCCGAGCAGGATGCCGTTGACCACGGCTTCCAGCAGATAGATGTCGAAGATGTCGAGAAAACCTTGCATCACGCTCCCTTATTTTTGCGCATGATCTTTTCGAAAAACCGGTCCCCACTTTTTCGGATCATGCGTTAGACCCCGAGATACGCCTGCTTGATGGTGTCGGTCTTCATCATGTCTTCCGAGGTGCCCGACGCGCGGATGGTGCCGGCTTCGAGGAGGTAGGCGCGGTCCACCACTTTCAGCACCTGCTGCACATTTTGCTCGACGATCAGGACCGTGAGCCCGCTGGCGCGGATGCGCTTGACCAGTTCGAACACCTGCTGCACCACGACCGGCGCTAGCCCCGCCGAAGGCTCGTCGAGCAGCAGCAGTTTCGGGTCCGACATCAGCGCACGGCCGATCGCGCACATCTGCTGCTCGCCGCCCGACATGGTGCCGGCCATCTGGCTGCGCCGCTCCTTCATGCGCGGAAACAAGTCGAACACGAATGCCAGCCGCTCGGCATATTTGGCGCGCGCGCCGGGCATGTAGGCGCCCATCTTCAGGTTGTCGTCGACGGTGAGCCGCGGAAACAGCCGGCGGTTTTCCGGCACGTGCGCGATGCCGAGATCGACGATGCGATGCGCCGGCGTCGCCACGACGTCGCGGCCTTCCATCGTGATCGAGCCGCTGGCCGGGCGGATCAGGCCGGAGATCACGCGCATCAGCGTGGTCTTGCCGGCGCCGTTGGGGCCGATCACGCCGACCGCCTCGCCCGCCCTGACGTCGAGATTGACACCGAACAGGGCCTGGAAGGTGCCGTAGCCGGCGTCGACCGATTTCAGCTCGAGCATGCGCTACACCCCTGCCCGCCGGCGCGCTTCGGCCGCCGCGGCCTGGCTCGAATCCGCATCCGTGCCGAGATAGACCTCGATGACGCGCGGATCGCTCGCGACCGCGCTCGGCAGGCCCTCGGAAATCTTCTCGCCGTGATCGAGCACCATCACGCGGTCGACTACCCGCATCAAGACGCCCATGATGTGCTCGACCCAGATGATGGTGATGCCGAGTTCGTCGCGGATGTTGCGCAGCATGTCGGCGGCCTGGCCCATCTCATGCTCGTCGAGCCCGCCGAGGCTTTCGTCGGCGAGCAGAAGTTTCGGCCCGGTCGCAAGCGCCTTCGCCAGTTCGAGCTTCTTCAGGCCGGCAGCGCCCAGGCCATCGACGCTGGCGTGGCGGTCGGTCGGCAGGCCGACCATGCCCAGCGCGCGCTCGGCCGCCTCATCCGCTTTCGTACGGCTGTGGCGGCCCTGGCCGTAGTAGCCGGCGAGCGCGACGTTCTCGAACATGCTGAGCCGATGGAACGGACGCGGGATCTGGAAGGTGCGGCCGATGCCGCCGTTGATGATGCGGTGCGGGGCGACGCCGGCGATCTCCGCGCCGTCGAACAGGATCGATCCGGCCGTCGGCACCAGCGTGCCCGACAGCATGTTGAAGATCGTGCTCTTGCCAGAGCCGTTCGGGCCGATCAGGCCGAGGATCTCGCCCTTCTCGACCCGGAACGACACGTTGTTCACAGCGGTGAAGCCGCCGAAACGCTTCACCAACCCTTCCACAGTCAGCACGCCAGGATCTCCGGGTTACTGGTTGCTGAACGTCGTTCCCTTCGGCAGCGGCAGCACGGCCTCGCGCTGCGCCTGGCTCTTCGGCCATACGACGTAGGACTTGTCGTCGACATACTGGATGACGACCGGGAACGAACGCTCGTTCTGTCCGGCCATCTGCTGGCCCTCGCCATAAAACTTGACGCCGAAGCCGAGCATGGTGCCGCCTTCGGGAAGGTCGACCTCGAGCGCCGCCTTCCGTAGTGCATCCGGATCGACGCCGCCGTACTTCTTGATGGCGCGGGGCAGCACCTCGGTCAGGAACACATAGGTGTTCGACGCCGCCATGCCGACATGGGCGGAGCGGATTGCCATTCCAGGCTTGGCCTTGTCGAATTCCTCGCCGACCATCTTGATGACCGGCGGCAGCTTCGGATCCATGCTCTTCTGGTTGGCGAGCCAGATCGAGATCGGGTCGGTGTTGAAGACGTAGTTGACGTCGGCGCCCAAACCTTCCTTCAGCTTCTCGTAAACGCCATAGCCCGCGCCGTGGCCGACCAGCGCCCCGAATTTCAGGCCCTGCTCGCGCGCCTGGCGGCCGAACAGGGTGATGTCGGGGTTATAGCCGGTGTGGAAGATCACGTCGGGCCGCGCGCGCTTCAGTTTTGTCACCAGCGCGGAAAGATCGGGCGCGGTGGCGGAATAGCCTTCCTTCAGCACGACCTGGAAACCGGCCTTCTTCGCGCCGGCCTCGTTGCCCTTGGAGACGTCGACGCCATAGGCGCCGTCCTCATGAATGATGGCGACGCGCAGGTCCTTCGGCTCCTTGCCGAACTTCGCCTTGGAATTCTGCGCGATGAAATCCATCGTCATCAGGCCGAACTGGTCGCCTGATGCCTGCGGGCGGAACACGTATTTGAAATTCTTGTCGGCCAGCACCGCGGACGAGATGCAGGTGGTGATCCACATGAAGTTCTTGAGCTGCTCGACGCGCGCGGCCACCGGCACGCATTGCGCCGAGGAGAAGAAGCCGAGCAGCATGTTGACCTTTTCCTGCTCGATCAGCCGCACCGCCTCGTTGATCGCGACATCAGGCTTGCTCTGGGCGTCCGCGTAAACAGCTTCGACCTTGTAACCTTCGACGCCGGTCTTGGCGTACTGGTCGAGCATGATCTTGGCGCCGATATATTGCAGCTCCGAGCCGCCGCCGGCGAGCGGGCCGGTCAGGTCGTAGATCACGCCGATCTTGATCTTTTTTTCCTGGGCCTCGGCGGTGACCGCCATTCCCAGCGCCGCGATTGCGGCAGACAGCCCAACAAGAAGGCGTGCAGCTTTGCGCCCCGGCATCAAAACCTCCCTCTATGGTGCAATGCACCTTTTGTTTTTGTGTCGTTTTATTTTCTTGTTGTTGTTCTCATCACAAGGGCAGCGCCGGGCGATGTCAAGCCGAATAACCGGAGCCACACTGTCGCGGCGCCGCGTCACCCCAAGTAGCAGATTTCCGCTAGGCGGATTTATGCGTGCCACACCACCATCGAATGCCGAACATTGGATGGCTGCGCTCGACGCTCGCCGCCCATCAGGCCGCGAGCTGCGCCTCGATGAACGCCGTCACAAAACGCGGCATGGCGGAGGTGAGATCGCGCGTGCCGCGCACCAGGTGGATGGCCGACAGTTCCGGCTGATCCTGCGCGGCGAGATTATACTCGATCCGTTCGCGCAACGCCTCGCCCGGCAGGCCGACGCGCAGCGATCGGATCATCGCCAGCGCGGGCCCTGTGTAGATGCAGTGCCAATGCGGCTCGCTGTCGTAGTCGCCGGGCACCAGCCCGGTCTCCTCTTCCAGTTCGCGCACGACGCTGCCTGAAATGTCGACCGCGCCGTCCCTGATGTCGTCGAGGTCAGGCGTTCCGGATGGAAAATAGATGCGGCCGGCGTTGGACGTGTGCGCACCCATCTCGCCGAGCACGAAGGCGCCGTCGGCGCAGCGAAGCGCGCCCATGCCGAAGCCGTTGAACACGGATGGATCGGGAAAGCCCCAGTCGCGCCAGGCGAGGAAGCTGGCGAAATCAGTCTCGAAATAGCTGGCGCTGAGGCGGTCGCCGTCAAATACCGGGTTGCGCCCGAGCAGGACGCGGCCATTCCACATCGCCGGCTTCTCGCGCTGCTTTTCGGCGAAATGCGCATCGATCTCCGCGCGCCGCGCCTCGGCGAACGGCCATTGCCACGCCTCGACGGGAAAGTCGAGTGCGCGGACGCGCAGAATGTCCCAAGGCTTCATTTCTCAAGGCTTCATGGCACGCATCGCCCGGCGTCGTGAGGTCGTAACGCCGATCCTATCGGAACGTTACTTCGAACTCGTGCCGGTCGTCTTCCTGGCCTGCTCGACGTACTTGTTGGTCCAGGTTTTGGTGACGTCGATGTTGGCCTTGGCGACCTCGGGCGAGCCCTCGCTGAACACGGCGAGCACGGCGTCAGCGCCCTTGGGGTCCATCTTGCCGGTCTCCGAAAACATCGGGATCGTGTTCTTCAGCGCGGCGAGATAGAGTTCCTTGTTCTTGCCGACCATTTCCTCCGGCATCTTCGCCATGATTTCTTCGGCCGAGTGCGAGTGGATCCAGGCGAGCGTGTTGACGATCGCGTTGGTCAGCCCCTGCACTTCCTTGTCGTGCGACTTGATCCAGGCGGTGGTGGTGTAGAGCGCGCCGCCCGGATATTCGCCGCCGAACAGGGCCAGCGTGTCCTTCTGGCTGCGGGTGTCGGCCAAAATCTTCAGGTCCGGATGGCTGCCCTGCAGGACGGTGACGGACGGATCGAGCATCACGGCGGCATCGATCTGGCCCTGCTGCATCGCCGCCACCGCGGTCGCGCCAAGGCCGACGCCGATGACGGCGGCGCTGGTCGGATCGAGGCCGTTCTTCTTCAGGAGAAATTTCAGGAAGAAATCGGTCGAGGAGCCCGGCGCGCTGACGCCGACCTTCTTGCCGGCGAGATCCTTGACCGACTTGATTTCGGCAGTCTTCGAGGGCGCGACGACCAGCACCAGGCCGGGATAACGGTCATAGACCACGAAGGACTGCAGCTCCTGCTTCTTGGCGGCCAGATTGACGCAATGGTCGAAATAGCCCGACACCACGTCGGCGCTGCCGCCGAGCACGGCTTTCAGCGCGTCCGAGCCGCCCTTGAGATCGACCAGTTCGACGGCCAGGCCCGCCTTCTCGTATTCGCCGAGTTGCCTGGCGAGCACGGTCGGCAAATAGCACAGGCACGAGCCGCCGCCGACCGCGATGGTGACCTTGCTTTGCGCTGCGGCAAATCCCGTGGTCAGCGCCAGCGCCAGCAGGGATGCGGCCAGCCGGCCGAACAGTTTCGTCATGAGTTCCTCCAGGAATTTGGCCGGCACGATAGTGCAGCGCGGCGGGCTTGAGAAGGCGACTTTGGTGCCAAAGCGCCGCCTGCAACGCAGACGTTCCGATCACGCAGGCCACGCATTAGTCCTCGACGGGCACGCGATCTTTTCGCGAACTGCACCGGACGGCGCGCTAGTCAGGCGGGGTTTCACAGCATAGCATCGTCTGCACAAGAAACGCCCAGGGGAGAATGTTCATGAATCGCATAGTAGCCGCGCTTTCACTGACCGCTGCTTTTGCCGCCGGCTGTGGCGTCACGCATTTCCTGCGCCCGGCCTTGGCGGCGGACAACATCACCGCGCAAGTCATTCACACCGGCGAACTCGAAGGCGATGCGCTGTCGCCGGCCAACGCCGCCGGCATGCGCAACAAGACGTTCGTCGTGGCCGAGGGAGCGACGGTTGCGGTGCAGGATGGCAGCCCGCCAAAGCACCTGCACGCCAATGCCCACGAAATCCAGTACATCCTCGAAGGTACCGGCACGATCTGGCTCGGCGACAAGGAAGTGCGGGTAAAGCCGGGCGATCTCGTCATCATCCCGAAGGGCACGCCGCACGCCGGCACCAAGCCGGACGGCCGCACCATCAAGGCGATCGCGATCAAGACGCCGCCGCAGGCGCCGGACGACGTCAAGCTGTTGAATTGACCGGGGCTGGCTGCTTCCACCGTCATGCGAGCGAAGCAATCCACACCTCGACCCGGGGACAGATGGATTGCTTCGTCGCTTCAGCGCAAAATTGCTTTGCAATTTTGTCGCGAGCTCCTCGCAATGACGGCAGGCTACGCGGCGCTGCCGTCTTCCAATTCCAGCGCCAGCTCGTCGAGCCGCTCCTTCCTGCCGATCTGGGCCATCCAGCACCAAAGCTCGAGCACGAAATAAAGGTGATAAAGATCGAGCGTCTCGGACCCGTGCTCTCGATCCAACGCTCCATATCCGTCAAGCAGCCCACGCCTGCACGCCTCGTCTAGGTAATAGAGCGCCTTGGCCACGTCCATCAGCGGATCGCCGGCCAGCGCACCCTCGAAGTCCAGAACGCCCGTAAGGCGCGGGCCCGCGTTTCCAATTGTCGCCAGCAGATTGCCGGCGTGCAGGTCATTATGACACAACACGGCTTGCGGGCAGCCTTTGAACAGTTGTGCGCGCTCCGCGACATGTCCCGCAACCCGTTGCGCGAGCCTGGCGTCGCCACCGCGCTCGGCGAATTCCGTGAGCTTCCGCTGAAACTGATGTGTCAGGTAATCATGATTGCTCGAATGCGCCGTCCAGATGCCTGTCGGACCGATATAGCCAAAGGCTTCCATCGGGATGCGGTGAAACTCGCGAAGCAATTGCCCGATCTGCGCGTAAGCGGCAGCGAGCTGCTCTGCAGTCAGGTCCTTCTCCACTTGGCCCAGGCTCGAGCCGTCGAGCTTACTCATCAGAATGAAGTTGAGCTGAAGCAATCGCTTTGAGTCGTCCGCAAGCAGAATGCGCGGCGCGGGCACGCTGAGACGGTCCTGGATCAGGCCAGTGACGGTGACCTCCTTCTGCATCTTCCAGCGCAAATCGTCGGGATAGACCTTCAGCACGAGCGGCTGATGCGCGGGGTCGGCGAAGGCGATCTCGTGGATGGCCGCGATCTCGCCCCCATAAAGCCTGGAAACCGTCGCGACGGCGCGATCCGAAACGGCTTGATCCACAATGGACTGCGCCGTCGGTACGGATACTTGTAGATCGGGCTTCAGTTCCATCTCACCTAGCTCAACGCGGTATCCTCCGTCATTGCGAGCGAAGCGAAGATTCCATGGGGAGTGGATAGCGACCAAGTCTGAGGCCAGACTGAGGTTGCAA
>OEIU01000100.1_pt1 | contig 86009 bp, 75 predicted proteins | sample 1539221 | NCBI WGS metagenome assembly OEIU01 (sample SAMN03792071, study PRJEB22550) | activated sludge metagenome | feature: wastewater treatment plant; material: activated sludge; isolation source: Wastewater treatment plant of a petroleum refinery complex | place: Argentina: Zarate | collected...
TCGACCACCAGGCCGATGGCCAGCACCAGCGCCAGCAGCGTCAGCGTGTTGATGGTGAAGCCGGCGGCGGCCATGATGCCGAAGGCGCCGATCAGGCTCACCGGAATGGTCACCAGCGGGATGATCGACGCGCGCAGCGTGCGCAGGAACACGAACACCACCAGCGCCACCAGCAGCACCGCCTCGGCGATGGTGGTGTAGACGGATTTGACCGAACGGTCGATGAACACCGCGTTGTCGTTGGCCACCTGCACCGTCACACCGGGCGGCAGCTCGGCCTGCACCTGCGGCAGGATCTTGCGCACCTCGGCCGAGATCTCCAGCGGATTGGCCGTGGCATTGCGGATGATGCCGGTGCTGATCGCTGGCATGCCGTTCAGCCGCACGCTGGTGCGCTCGCTGGCAGCCGCCTGCTCGATGCGCGCCACGTCGCGCAGCCGCACCGTGTAGCCGCTGGCTGACTTCAAGGCGATGTCGGCGAACTGCGGCACGGTGTTCAGGTCGGTGCGCGCCGTGACGCTGAACTCGCGCTGCCGGCTTTCGATGCGTCCGGCCGGCACCTCGAGGTTCTGCTTGCGGATCGCGTCCTCGACGTCCTGCACCGTCAGCCGGTAGGCCGCCAACTGGTCCGGGTCGAGCCAGATGCGCATGGCGAAGAGCCGGTCGCCATAGACGCGCACTTCCGACACGCCGGGCACCGTCTGCAGCCGCGGCTTGACGATGCGGTTGATGACGTCGGTGACCTCCAGCGGACTGAGCGTGTCGCTGGTGAAGGCCAGCCAGATGGTCGGGGAGGCATCGGCCTCGACCTTGGCGATGACCGGCTCGTCGATCGCGTCCGGCAGCTTGGCACGCACGCGCGCGACCCGGTCGCGCACGTCGGCGGCGGCGTCGTCTGGGTTCTTCTCGAGCTTGAAGCGCACCGTGATCTGGCTCTGCTCGGAGCGCGAGATCGAGGTGATGATGTCGACGCCGTCGATGCCGGCGATGGAGTCTTCCAGCGGCTTGGTGACCTGCGACTCGATGACCTCGGACGAGGCGCCGATCAGCCTGGTGCTGACGGTGACCACCGGCTCGTCGATGCGCGGGTATTCGCGCACCGACAGCCGGTCGAAGGACACCAGGCCGATGAGCACGATCATCAGCGACATCACGGTCGCGAACACCGGCCGGCGGATCGAGGTTTCGGAAATGCGCATCGCGGCGTTCCTCGGTTCAGGGCGACGGCGCGCGCGCCCCCGACGCCGCGCCGGCCGGCCGCACAACGCCGTCGCTGCCGTTGCGCGCCGCATGATCTGACTGGCCCGGCGAGCGCCCCACGTCGGCATGCGCGATGTCGACCAGCTTGACCGGCACCGCCTCGCCGCGGCCCAGCCGCCCCTGCCCGGCCGTGACCACCAGATCGCCGGCGGTCAGACCTTCGAGGATCTCGACCTTGCCCGGCAGGCGCGCTCCGATGCGCGCTTCGATGCGGTTGGCGACCTTGCCGCCGGCGCCGTCGACGACCTTGAACAGATATTGTTTGCCGCCCTGCGGCACCAGCGCCTCCTCGGGCACGAGCAGCGCGTTCTCGCGCGTCGAGAAGACGATGCGCGTGCGCGCGAACAGCCCCGACTTGAGCACGCCGCCCGGGTTGTCGAGCCGCGCGCGCACCAGCAGCGAGCGGCCGTTGGCGTCGATCACCGAATCCAGCGCGTCGATGCGGCCGCTGAAGCGCTGGCCCGGCAGCGCGTCCAGGCTGACCTCGACGACCTGCCCGGTGCGCGCGCGGGCGACGAAGCGCTCGGGCAGGCGGAAGTCGACCAGCACCTGCGACAGGTCCTCGATGTTCACCAAGTCGGCGCCGTCCTTGACGTAGTCGCCGAGGTTGATGCTGCGGATGCCGGCCACGCCATCGAAGGGCGCGACGATGCGCATGCGTTCGAGCTGCGCCTTCGACAGCGCCACCTGCGCCTCGGCCACTTCCAGCGCCGCAGCGCTCTGGTCGACCGCGCTCTGGCTGACGAAGTTCTCCGCCACCAGTTCCCGGTTGCGCTGCAGGTTGGTGCGCGCGATGCTGGCCTGCGCCTGCGCCTGCTTCAGCTGCGCCTGCTGCAGCGTATCGTCCAGCTGCACCAGCAACTGGCCGCGCCGCACGCGCTGGCCGTCGCCGAAGCCGATCGCCGCCACGCGGCCGCTGACTTCCGGCCGCAGCATCACGCCCTGGCGCGAGCGCAGCGAGCCCACCGCCTGCGCGTCGTCGGCCAGCGGCGCGGCCTCGACGCGGCCGACCTCGACCGCCGGCGGACCGTTCGCCTCCGCACCCGGCGGTGACGCAGCGGTTTCCGTGGCCGATGCGCCGGCAGCAGCCTTCGCATGCGGACGGTTCTGCCACCACCATGCGGCCACGGCCAGCGCGGCGATGCCGATGAAGGCCACCCAGGTCTGCAGTTTCTTCAAGCGTTGGCCCTTGTTCTCTCGAGGCACTGTAGCGGTTGCGAGGGCCCGGGGTCAGACCGGGGTCAGGGGGGCGGCACGCCGCGGTTGGCCAGCTGGTCGGCGCGCTCGTTGCCCGGGTCGCCGTCGTGCGCCTTGACCCAACGCCATTCGACGCGATGACGGCTGGCGAGTTCGTCCAGGCGCTGCCAGAGATCGATGTTCTTTACCGGCTTGTGGTCCGCGGTGCGCCAGCCGCGCGCCTTCCAGCCGTGGATCCAGGTGCTGATGCCGTTGCGCAGGTACTGGCTGTCGGTATAGATGGTGACGGTGCAGGCTTGGTTCAACGACGCCAGCGCCTGGATCGGCGCGGTCAGCTCCATGCGGTTGTTGGTGGTCAGCGGCTCGCCGCCGAACAGTTCTTTGCTGTGCTCGCCCGAGCGCAGCCACGCGCCCCAGCCGCCCGGTCCGGGGTTGCCCTTGCATGCGCCGTCGGTATAGATCACCACTTGCTTCATCTTCATTCATACATCTCCTCGGGCTGACGCTGGCGGTTGGCGGCCACCGCATTGGCGTTGCGCGCCTTGCGCGCCTCGCTTCGCGCCAGCCCGACCAAGCGCATGCCGCGCACGCGCTTGACGGCCACCAGAAAGTAGGCGGCGCCGAACACCGGCCACCAGCGCTCGCCGACGCCTTCCATCCAGGCCATGCGCTCGAGCCAGTGTGCGGTGGTGTACGGCGGCCGGAAGCAGCCGAAACGTCCGCCTTCGACCTCGAAGCTCAGCAGCCGCAGCCAGTCGCGCAGCCGCCAGTAGCCGAGGAACTCGCCGGTGCGCGGCAGGAACAGCGCGCGCCTGCCGGCCAGACCGATCGAGCCGCGCGCGCGGCCCAAGCGCTGGCGCAGGCCCCACATGCTCGCCGGATTGAAGCCGAGGATCATCACGCGGCCCTCGGGCACGAGCACGCGCTCGACTTCGCGCAGCGTCAGGTGCGGGTCGTGCGACATCTCCAGCGCATGCGGCAGCAGCACCAGGTCCAGGCTCTGGTTCGGAAAGGGCAAGGCGTCGAAGTCGCAATGCAGCGCCGCGGCGGCGAACGGCGGCGTCGCATCGTCCGCGCCGTCCTGTTCGTCCGGTGCCTGCGGCGCCTGCAGCACATCGCTCGCCACCCAGCGGTGCGGCATGCGGTTCGCGCGCAGCCCCTGCAGCTGCGGCATGCCCAGCTGCAGCGCGTGATAGCCGAAGACGTCGACCACCGCCTGGTCGACGCATTGTTGTTCCCAACGCAACAGACAGCGGCCGGGAGGGGTTCGCAGCCAGTCTGCCAACTCTATAATCGGCGCCTCGAGCACCATGACGACGACAGCTTCCTGTATCTACGGACGGATGGACTCGCGTAAGACACGCCGGTCCGCCGCGCATGCCCGGGGTGCCGGAGCGCCGCTCCAGGCCCTTTGCCTTTGGCGCGCGCAGCCCCGCAGGCTGCCGCAGCCGGCCATTCTAGTGGGCCGCCCGGCCATCGACTTGTCCCGCCACGTTGCCGTTGCCTGCCCGCGGCCGATGCCGCGATGAGCTGCGTCGGCCTGGGCCGGTGGCGCGGATCGGGCCGACTGCAACACCTTCTCCTCGCGCTGTTTGTCGCGCTCGGCGCCGCCGGCTGCGCCACCGCGCCGCCCGGCAGCGGCGCGGCGGCGAGCGCAGGCACCGACGCGGCCGTCGCTGCTCCCGAGCCGCAAGCTGCCACCGCGCCCGCACCCCAGGCGGCGCCCGACGTGGCGCAAGCCGAGGCCCCGCCGGTCGCCGGGGCCATCGACCCGGTGCGGCCCACCGTGGTCATCGATGCCGACGACACCAGCGTCAACACCGACCTGTGGGTGCGCGTGCGCAACGGCTTCGTGCTCGCCGATCTCGACAACGATCTGGTGCTGAAGTGGCAGCAGTGGTACGCCTCGCGTCCCGACTACGTGCAGCGCATGACCGAGCGCGGCGGCCGCTATCTGTTCTACGTGGTCGAGGAGATCGAAAAGCGCGGCATGCCCAGCGAACTCGCGCTGCTGCCCTTCATCGAGAGCGCCTTCAACCCGCAGGCCATGTCGGTGGCGCGCGCCTCGGGCATGTGGCAGTTCATGCCGGCCACCGGCCGCGATTTCGACCTGAAGCAGAACCTGTTTCGCGACGACCGCCGCGACGTGCTGGCCTCGACCCGCGCCGCGCTCGATTACCTGGAGATGCTGCAGCGCCAGTTCGGCGACTGGCAGCTGGCGCTGGCGGCCTACAACTGGGGCCAGGGCAACGTGCAGCGCGCCATCGACCGCAACCTGAAGGCTGGCCTGGTGCCGACCTACGAGAACCTGCGCATGCCCGACGAGACGCGCAACTACGTGCCCAAGCTGCAGGCGGTGAAGAACATCGTGCTGCGTCCGCAGGCCTTCGCGATCGAGCTGCCGGCACTGGAGAATCATCCGTACTTTCTGACGGTGCCGATCACCAGCGACATCGACGTCGAGGTGGCCGTGCGGCTGGCCGGCGTCACGCTCGAAGAGTTCCAGCACCTGAACCCGCAGATGAACAAGCCGGTGATCCTGGCCGCGGGCACGCCGCAGGTGCTGCTGCCGTACGACAACGCCACGCTGTTCGTGCGCAACCTGCGCAAGCACCGCGCGCCCTTGGCCACCTGGACGGCGTGGGTGTCGCCATCGACGATGAAGCCCACCGACGTGGCGCGCCACGTCGGCATCACCGAAGAACAGCTGCGGTCGGTCAACCGCATCCCGCCGCGCATGCTGGTCAAGGCCGGCTCGACGCTGCTGGTGCCGCGCAGTCCGCACCGCTCGGCCGACGTCCCGGAGCAGGTGGCCGACAACGCGATGATGCTGCTCGCGCCCGAGCCGCCGCCCGGGCGCCGTGTCAGCTACAAAGCCGGCAAGTCCGGCGATTCGGTGGCCGCCGTCGCGCGGCGCTACCGCGTCAGCGCCGCACAGGTCGCCGCATGGAACGGCATCGCTGCCAACGGCCGCTTCAAGCCGGGCCAGACGATCGTCATCGTGCAGGCCGTTCCGGCCAAGTCTGCCAAAGGCACCAAGGGCGCCAAGCGCACCGCCCGCACGGCCACGCCAGCGCCGCGGCCCACGGCGGCGGCTGCACCGGCGCGGCGCAGCGCCGCGGCCAAGCCGGCGCGGCCGGCCAAGGTGGCGGCGACCCAGGGCGACTCGAAGCTGTAGCCGGCTTCAGCGCCGGTCGACCAGCGCATGCGCCAGCGTGCCCAGGTCCACGTATTCCAGCTCGCTGCCCGCCGGCACGCCGCGCGCCAGCCGCGTGACTTTGCACCCGCGCGCGCGCAGCGCCTCGCCCAGCGCATGGGCAGTGGCTTCGCCCTCGGCACTGAAGCCGGTGGCCAGGATCACTTCGGTGACCACGCCGTCGCCGGCCCGTTCGACGAGTTGCCGCGCGCCGATGTCGTCGACGCCGATGCCGTCGAGCGGGCTGAGCCGGCCCATCAGTACGAAGTACAGGCCGCGGTAGCCGCCGCTGCGCTCCAGCGCCGCCTGGTCGGCGGGTGTCTCGACCACGCACAGCTGACGTGCGTCGCGCGACGCATCCTCGCAGGTGGCGCAGATGCGGTGTTCGGTAAAGGTGTGGCAGCGCTCGCAATGCTGCATGCGCGCCAGCGCCTGCTGCAGCGCCAGGGCCAGCCGGCCGGCGCCGCTGCGGTCGTTCTGCAGCAGGTGGTAGGCCATGCGCTGCGCCGACTTCTGGCCCACGCCGGGCAGCCGGCGCAAGGCATCGATCAACTCGGCCAGGCTGGCTTCGGCCATGCGCGCGTCAGAACGGCAGCTTCATGCCCGGCGGCAGCGGCATGCCGGCGGTGAGCGCGCCCATCTTCTGCTGCGTCACCTCTTCGGCGCGGCGCAGCCCGTCGTTGAAGGCCGCGGCGACCAGGTCTTCGAGCATGTCCTTGTCGTCGGCGAGCAGGCTGGGGTCGATGGCCACGCGGCGCACGTCGTGCTTGCAGCTCATCGTCACCTTCACCAGCCCGGCGCCGGACTGGCCTTCGACCTCGATCGAGGCCAGCTCCTCCTGCGCGCGCTTCATGTTTTCCTGCATCGCCTGCGCCTGCTTCATCAGGCCGGCCAGCTGGTTCTTCATCATCATCGGTTCCTCTATGGGTCAAAGCGGTTTGATCGAGCCGGGCACGATGCGCGCCGTCTTGAACTGCGACATCAGCTCCTGCACCAGCGGGTCGCTGCGGATCGCCTCCTCGGCGCGGCGCTGCCGGCGCTGGCGTTCGGCGGCGTCGCGGCGCGCCGGCGAATCCTGCGGCACCGCGGCGTGCAGCGCCAGCTGCAGCGCTTCGCCAAGTTCGGCGCCCAGCGCCTGGCACAGTTTGTCGCGCAGCGACTCGGTGCGCAGCGAATCGCGTTTCACCTGCAGATGCCAGGTCGGCGGCGCGGTGTCGCCGTCGATGCGCTCGAGCCCGGCCTGCTGCGCCAGCTCGCGCACCAGCGCCGCGACCGCGCCGCTGTGCACCAGGCGGGCGACGAGTTCGGCCCAGCGGTCGCCGAGCGGCGTGGTCACCAAGGCCGGTGCAGGCGGCGTCGCGGCGACCGCCAGCGTCGGCGGCGCGGGCGCGCGCAGCGCCGCGCTGCCGGCGGCCGGCGCGGGCGGCGCGGCGGATGCAGCCGAGGGGGCTTCGGGCGGCGGCACGTCGTCGAGCCACGGCGGCGGTTCCTCCGCAGCCATCGGCGGCCGGTGCACGGCGGGCGGCAGCGCGGCGGCGCCTACTGCGCTGGCGGCGCGGGGGGCGGGAGCGGCACCTGCGCTCGACGCCTGCGGACTCGGCACCGCTGCAGCCGGCGCCGCGGCCAACGCAGGCGCCTGGGCGCCGGGCGCGAAGGCCAGCATGCGCAGCAGCACCATCGTCAGCGCGCCGTATTCGTCGGACATCAGCTGCAGCTCGCCCCGGCCCTGCAGCACGATGCTGTACAGCAGCTGCGTCTCGTCGGCCGGCAGCGCCGCAGCCAGGCGCAAGGCGTCCGCATGTTCGGCGTCGGCGGCGTCCAGCGCGCCGGGAACCGCCTGCTGCACCGCCATCTGCTGCAGCAGCACGGCCATGGCTTCGAGCGTGCCGTCGGCCGACACGCCGAGCGAGCGCAGCCCGTCGAGCCGCGCCAGCAGCGCCGCGCCGTCGCGCTGCGCCAGCGCTTCCACCAGCGCCGCGGCCTGGCTCTGGTCGACGGCGCCGAGCATCGCGCGCACGCCGGCTTCGTCGATGCGGCCGGCGCCGTAGGCGATCGCCTGGTCGGTCAGCGACAGCGCATCGCGCATCGAGCCGCGCGCGGCGCGTGCCAACAGCCGCAGCGCCGCCTCGTCGTGCGCCACGCCCTCGGCCTGCAGCACCTGCTGCAGGTGCCGGCGCACGACCTCGGGCGGCATCGGCCGCAGGTTGAACTGCAGGCAGCGGCTCAGCACCGTCGGCAGCATCTTGTCCGGGTCGGTGGTCGCCAGCACGAACTTCAGGTACTCGGGCGGCTCTTCCAGCGTCTTCAGCAGGGCGCTGAAGGCGTCCTTGGTCAGCTGGTGCGCCTCGTCGATCATGAACACCTTGAAGCGGCCGACGCCGGGCTTGTAGGCCGCGCGTTCCAGCAGCTCGCGCGCTTCGTCGATGCCGCGGTTGGAGGCGGCGTCGAGCTCGACGTAGTCCATGTAGCGGTCCTCGTCGATCTCGACGCAGGCGCTGCACACGCCGCAGGGCACGGCGGTAATGCCGCCGCGGCCGTCGCGCCCGACGCAGTTCAGGCTCTTGGCCAGGATGCGCGAGACGGTGGTCTTGCCGATGCCGCGCGTGCCGGTGAACAGATAGGCATGGTGCAGCCGCTGCTGCTGCAACGCGCTGCTCAGCGCGCGCACCACGTGCTCCTGCCCGACCATCTGCTCGAAACTGCGGGGCCGGTACTTGCGTGCGAGCACGACGTAGGACATGCGCTTCATTCTACGGGGCGCCCCTGCACGGCGAGGCGTGCGCCCAGGTGCTCGCCGCGGCGTGCACCCGGGCAGGCGCCGCGGAGGCTGCCGGATAATGCGGGCGCATGAACCAGCCTGCCAGCGACCTCGGGGACACGGCGCTCAGCTACCGCCAGTCGGGCGTCGACTACGAGCTGATCGATCCGCTGAAGGTGGCGGCGCAGCGCGCCGCCGCGGCCACCGCGGCGCAGCTGCAAGCACACGGCTTCGGCGAGGTCGCCGCGTCGCGCGGCGAGTCGGCCTACGTGGTCGACGTCGGCCCCTTCTACCTGGCGAGCATCGTCGAATGCCTGGGCTCCAAGGCGCTGGTGGCCGACGAGATGGCGCGGCTGACCGGGCGCAGCTGGTACGACGCGATCGCGCAGGACACGATCGCCATGGCCATCAACGACCTGATCACCGTCGGCGCGACGCCGCTGGTGGTGCAGGCCTACTGGGCCGCCGGCGGCTCCGACTGGTTCGCCGACGCCGCGCGTGCGCACGCGCTGGTCGACGGCTGGAAACTGGCCTGCGAACGCTGCCAGGTGGCCTGGGGCGGCGGCGAAACGCCGGCGCTGGCCGGCATCGTCGAGGCCGGACGCATCGACCTGGCGGCGTCGTGCACCGGCCTGGTCAATCCAAAGTCGCGGTTGACGCTGGGTGACGCGCTCGGCCCGGGCGACGCCATCGTGCTGCTCGAATCGAGCGGCATCCATGCCAACGGGCTGAGCCTGGCGCGCAAGCTGGCCGAACGGCTGCCGCAGGGTTATCTGACGCCGGTGCAGCCGGGGTCGGGCTACGGCGAGGCGCTGCTCGCGCCGACGCTGCTGTACGCGCCGGTGACCGAGGCGCTGCACCGCGCCGGCATCACGCTGCACTACGCCGCCAACATCACCGGCCATGGCTGGCGCAAGCTGCTGCGCCATCCGAAGCCGCTGCGCTACCGCGTGCACACGCTGCCCGCGGTGCCGCCGGTGCTGCGCTTCATCCAGCAGCAGGCGCGGATGGACGACCGCGAAGCCTACGGCACGCTGAACATGGGCGCGGGCTTCGCGCTGTTCGTGCCCGCCGACCAAGCGCCGCGCGCCGTCGAAGTGGCCGCGTCCGCCGGCGTGGCGGCCACGCTGGCCGGTGTGGTCGAGGCCGGCAACAAGGAACTGCTGATTGAACCGCTGGGCCTGCGCTTCGCCGCCGGCGAGTTGCAGTTGCGCTGACCCGTGCCGATCTGCGGCACCACCCCGGCCGTGCTCCGGCTTCCAGGCGTCGCCTACAATCGGAAGTGACGGGCCTCCCCGCATGGAAGCGCGGCCAACCGGGTCAGGTCGGGAACGAAGCAGCCCCAACCGTTGCGACCAGTGCCGGGGCTAAGGCTCGTCACCCGTGCTGCGCCGCTCAGGCCGGCGTTCCATCCCCCGCGACCTTCGCCTCTGGCGCCTGAGGCGCCTCTACCGCCGCTACCGCCTCGTCCGCGGCGGCTCGCGGTCCGCCGCGGGCGTTGCCCGAAGCGTTCAGCGCCTCCTGCAGATCGCGGTGGCCGATGCGCAGCACGCGCGCATAACGTTGCGCCACGCGCCGCAGGGCGGCGGCGCGGCGCGGCAGCGGCAGCGGCAGCGCATCGACGGCCTCGTTGGCACAGCTGGCCAGCGCGCGCAGCAGCTCGTCGTCGCTGTCGGCGGGGCGCGGCGGCGTCGCCGACGGCAAACGCCGGATCAGCTGCAGCACGGCCTCGTCCAGGCCCCAGTGCCGGGCCACCGCCGCGCCGATGGCTTCGATGCCGGCACCGAGCACCGCATAGGACGCGGCCTGCTCGCTCATGCCCGCTTCTTCCGCGTCGCCCGGGTGTTCGGGCGGCGCCGGGCACATCAGGCGGCGGATCTGCTGCCACTCGTCCGGAAAGTGGTAGCCGGCGGTCAGCCGCCCCAGGTTCTGCAGCAGCGTGACCAGAGCCGCCACTTCGGCGTCGTAGCCCGCCGGCCGCAGCGCCTGCGCCACGCGCGCGGCGCGCTTGGCCGCGGCCATCTGGTCGTGCAGCGCCTGCGCCGCATCGGCGGACAACGGCCCCGGCCAGGGCCGCAGGCCCAGCGCCGCGCGGCGCACCCCATCGATGCCGAGCATCGCGATCGCGCGCCGCACTGTCAGCACCGAGCCGTTGCCGCTGGCCTGGAGCGCGCGCAGCTGCGCGCTGTTGGCCGCGCGCAGCAGCTCGAAGGCCCATCCCGGATCCTGCAGCACCACCTGCGCGAGTTCGTTGGTGCGCTCGCGGTCCATCGCCGCGAGCCGCGCCGTGCGCGCGGCGACGTCCGGCGCCGCGGGCAGCGTGCCGGCACTGTGCAGCCGGTCGAGCAGCATGGCCAGCGGCCCCCTGCCCGGCCCCTCGGTCTGCATCCAGCCTTCCAGCGCGCGCGCCAGCGCGCGAGCGCTGCGGTAGCGCTGGCGCGCCTGCCGGTCGGTGGCGCGATTGGCGATGGCGCGCAAGGCCTCCGGCACCGGCAGCGGCGTCTGCCACGGCAGCCGCACCAGGTCGCGGCCCGCGGGCGGCAGCCGTGCGGCCGCGGCCGCCAGGTCCGGCTCCGCCAGCGCGGCCTGGCCGCTGAGCAGCTGGTGCAGCAGCAGGCCGGCGCACAGCACGTCGACGACCGCCGCGGCGCGCTGCTCGTCCAGCTGCAGCGCCTCGAGGCTGGTGCGCGGCGCGGCAACCGGCGGCGCTTGCCGTGCTTGCAGCTCGCAACCGGCCTCGAAGCCGATCACGCGCACCGCGCCATGCTCGCCGACCAGCAGCATCCAGGCTTGCAGGTCGCGATGCGCGACGCCGCCTTCGTGCGCGAAGGCCAAGGCCTGCAAGGCGCGGCTCAGCACGGCCGCGGCTTCGATCGGCGCGAGCGGCTGGCGCTGCGTGCGCTCGGCCAGCGTCTGCCATCCGCCGGCGTCGTACAGCACGTAGGGCCAGCGTTGCCAGGCGCCGATCTCGAGCGGCCACGCGATCACCGGATGCTGCAGCCGCGAGGCGCGCCGCACCGCCTGCTCCCAGCGCAGCGACGCGGCGGCATCGGCCGGCTGCTGCCGCGGCAGCATGAGCAGGCACTCGCGCCCGGCATCGCCGTGGCGGCTGTCGCGCACGCGCCAGGCCATGCTGCGCCGGCTGCGGCCGAGCAGCGCGAGCAGGCGGAAGGGGCCGAAGTGCCGCGCCGCCGCGGCATCGGCCGCAGGGTCGGTCGCGGAAGGCGTGGACGGAATCACGGCGAGACTCGGCGGCCCTGCGATTGGAGCGCGCCGCAGCTCGTGCCGGTACCCGGAACTGGCCGGCAAAGCGCGCGTTGTTCGAGCGCCGCGGCCGGCGCGACACGCCGAGCGCCGCGCCGGGCCGAGCGCGCCCTTTATGCCAGAATCTTGCGCAACAGGCGGCTTGCCGCCGCGGGCAACGGAGGTGTCCCTCATGAGCAGCGAACTGATCAAGCATGTTTCCGATGCGTCCTTCGACAGCGACGTGCTCCAGGCCGACAAGCCGGTGCTCGTGGACTACTGGGCCGAATGGTGCGGCCCCTGCAAGATGATCGCGCCGATCCTCGACGAGGTGTCCAAGGACTACGACGGCCGGCTGCAGATCGCCAAGCTGAACGTCGACGAGAACCGCGACGTGCCGGCCAAGTTCGGCATCCGCGGCATCCCCACGCTGATGCTGTTCAAGGGCGGCGAGCTGGCTGCCACCAAGGTCGGCGCATTGTCGAAGGCGCAGTTGACGGCCTTCCTCGACGGTCATCTATAATCCGCGTCCATCGACGGGGTGTCGGCGGCGAGCCGCCCGCACCCCGGTCGACTGAATCGCCACCACGCCCCGATCACCGCAACCACAGGCGGAGCGCCGATCGGCTGGCTCGTGGATTCGGCCTGACTCTCCAGCGTATGGCTCCCCGATGGCCGCTCGGCGCGAGCGGCGCCTGACGGACGCCGCGCCGCAGCGCATGAAGCCGAATGACCGGCGCTGCCCTTGGCAGGGCGCGCCTCGTGTTGCCGGGAACCCACCGATGCACCTTTCCGAACTGAAGGCCCTGCACGTCTCGAAGCTGATCGCCATGGGCGAGCAACTCGAGATCGAGAACGTCAGCCGCCTGCGCAAGCAGGAGCTGATGTTCGCGATCATGAAGAAGCGCGCCAAGGGCGGCGAACAGGTGTTCGGCGACGGCGTGCTCGAGGTGCTGCCCGACGGCTTCGGCTTCCTGCGCTCGCCCGACACCAGCTACATGGCGAGCACCGACGACATCTACCTGTCGCCGAGCCAGATCCGCCGCTTCAACCTGCATACCGGCGACATGGTCGAAGGCGAGGTGCGCGTGCCCAAGGACGGCGAACGCTACTTCGCGCTGGTCAAGGTCGACCGCGTCAACGGCGTCACGCCCGAGGAGAGCAAGCACAAGATCATGTTCGAGAACTTGACGCCCTTGTTCCCCAAGGAGCACTTCAAGCTCGAACGCGACAACATCAAGGGCGACGAGAACATCACCAGCCGCATCATCGACCTGATCGCGCCGATCGGCAAAGGCCAGCGCGCGCTGCTGGTGAGCCAGCCCAAGAGCGGCAAGACGGTGATGATGCAGCACTTCGCGCATGCCATCGTCGCCAACTACCCCGACGTGCACCTGATGGTGCTGCTGGTCGACGAGCGGCCCGAGGAAGTCACCGAGATGCAGCGCACGGTGCGCGGCGAGGTCATCAGCTCGACCTTCGACGAGCCCGCGGCGCGCCATGTGCAGGTGGCCGAGATGGTGATCGAGCGCGCCAAGCGCCTGGTCGAGATGAAGAAGGACGTGGTCATCCTTTTGGATTCGATCACCCGTCTGGCGCGCGCCTACAACAACGTGCTGCCGTCCAGCGGCAAGGTGCTGACCGGCGGCGTCGACGCCAACGCGCTGCAGCGGCCCAAGCGCTTCTTCGGCGCGGCGCGCAACATCGAGGAAGGCGGCTCGCTGACCATCATCGGCACCGCACTGATCGACACCGGCAGCCGCATGGACGAGGTCATCTACGAGGAGTTCAAGGGCACCGGCAACTGCGAGATCTACCTCGACCGGCGCATGTCCGAGAAGCGCGTCTACCCGTCGATCCTGCTCAACAAGAGCGGCACGCGGCGCGAGGAGCTGCTGCTCAAGCCCGAGATCCTGCAGAAGACGTGGATCCTGCGCAAGCTGCTCTACCCGATGGACGAGATCGAGGCGATGGAGTTCATCCTCGAGAAGATGAAGGCCACGAAGAACAACCTCGACTTCTTCGACATGATGCGCCGCGGCGGGTAACGCAGCCGCGCCCGGCTACAATTCGCGGTTCTTCGCACAGGCAAGTGCGCCGAGTGGTCGGCGTGGCTGCCGCAACCCAGCGCAAAGGCTCTTCCGATGAAACAAGGCATCCACCCCGAGTACCGCGACGTTTGCTTCGTGGACCTGTCGAACGGCTTCAAGTTCGTCACCCGTTCCTGCGTGACCAGCAGGGAGACGACGAAGATGGACGACGGCCGCGAGCTGCCGCTGATCAAGCTGGAAAGCACCAGCGAGACGCATCCGTTCTACACCGGCACGCAGAAGAGCATCGACAGCCTCGGCGGCCGCGTCGAGAAGTTCCGCAACAAGTTCGCCCGGGTCGGCATCAACAAGTGACCGGCCTCCGACACGCGAGAAGGCAGCCGAGGCTGCCTTTTTTGTGCCCGATCGTCTGCCCGCGGATGCAGGGCAACGCTCGGGCATGATGCCGCCGTGAACACGCCCACTCCGGCCCTGGTGACCAAGAGCGGCGCGCGGCGCATGCCGCGCCTGGCGCTGCTGCTGCTGTGCGCGGCCTACGTGCTGCCGGGCGTGTTCGGACGCGACCCCTGGCGCAATGCCGACAGCGTCGCCTTCGGCTACATGCTCAGCGTCGCCGAAGGGCGCAGCAGCTGGCTCGCACCCTCCCTCGGCGGCATCCCGGCGCAGGCGGCGCTGCTGCCGCACTGGCTGGGCGCGTTGTTCATCCGCCTGCTGTCGCCGTGGGTCGATCCGGCGCTGGCCGCGCGCGTGCCCTTCGCCCTGCTGCTGGCGCTGGTGCTGATGCTCACCTGGTACAGCGCCTACCACCTGGCGCGCACCGAAGCCGCGCAGCCGGTGGCCTTCGCCTTCGGCGGCGAGGCCGCGCCCGTGGACTATGCGCGGGCCATCGCCGACGCCGCTGTGCTGGCGCTGATCGCCAGTCTCGGCCTGCTGCAGCTGGGCCACGAAACCACGCCGGAGATGGCGCAGCTGTTCGGCGTCAGCCTGCTGCTCTGGGCCATGGCCGCGGCACCGTACCGGCTGTGGCGGGCACGGCTGGCAGCCCCGCTGGCGCTGGTACTGCTGGCCGGCAGCGGCGCACCAACGATGGCGTTGGCCATGGGCCTGCTGGGCATGCTGGTCTGCGCCAGGTCGACCTATGCGCAGGTGCGCCGCCTCGTGCCCTGGCTGGCGCTGGGCATCGTCCTGGCGTCGCTGCTGGCGTGGCGCCTGGGCGCCTGGGCTTGGCGAGTGGCCCTGGACTCCGACCCGCGGGAACTGCTGCAGACCGGCCGCCTGTGGCTGTGGTTCATGTGGCCGGCCTGGCTGCTGGCGCTGTGGACGCTGTGGCGCTGGCGGCGCCACCTGCAGCATCGGCATGTCTCGGTGCCGCTGGTGGTCGCCGGCGTGGCGCTGGCCGGCAGCTTCGCGATGGGCGGCTCGGACCGCGCGCTGCTGCTCGGGCTGCCGGGGCTGGCGGTGCTCGCGGCCTTCGCGCTGCCCACCCTGAACCGCAGCACCAGCGCAGCCATCGACTGGTTTTCGATGATTCTGTTCACCCTGGCCGCCGGCACGCTGTGGGTCATCTACCTGTCGGTGCAGACCGGCGTTCCGGCCAAGCCGGCAGCCAACGTCGAGCGCCTGGCGCCGGGCTTCACGCCGCAGTTCAGCATGCTGGCACTGCTGCTGGCGCTGGCGGGCAGCGCCTGCTGGTTCTGGCTCGTGCGCTGGCGCACCGGGCGGCATCGGGAAGCGCTCTGGAAGAGCCTGGTGCTGCCGGCCGGCGGCGTGACGCTGTGCCTGCTGCTGCTGATGACGCTGGGGCTGCCGATCCTCGACTATGCGCGCAGCTACCGGCCGCTGATCGAGCGCATCGCCCCCCACGTGCCGCCGCGTGCATGCGTGGCTGCGCCGGAGCAGCCGCAGGCGCTGGTCGCGGCACTGGAGTTCTACGGCCCCTTCACCGTCGATGCCCGCAGCAGCGCGGCGCAGACGCGCTGCGACTACCTGGTGCGCGTCGAGCCTGACGTCAACGCGCGGCCCGCGCCTGAAGGCTGGGAGCGCATCGCGCGCGAGCGCCGCCCCACCGACCGCAACAACGCAACCTCGGTCTACCGGCGCGATGCGGCGCGCTGAAGTCAGCCGGCCGCAGCCGCGATGCCGGACGCTGCAGCCGGCGCGGCGGCAGCGGGACGAACCCGCGACGGCGGCAGCAGCAGCCTGAAGCTCGATCCCCTGCCCGGCTCGCTCTGGATGTCGATTTCGCCGCCGTGCCGCTGCACCACGTGTTTGACGATCGACAGCCCCAGTCCGGTGCCGCCGGTGTCGCGCGAGCGGCTGCCGTCGACGCGATAGAAGCGCTCGGTGACCCGCGCCAGGTGTTCGCGCGCGATGCCGATACCGGTGTCGCTGACGCACAGCACCCCCCAGCCGTCGTCCTGGACGCTCCAGCGCACGTCGATGCGGCCGCCCGCCGGCGTGTAGCGCACCGCGTTGGTCGCCAGGTTGCCCAGGGCGCTGTGCAACTCGGCCTCGCTGCCGGCGATTTGCGCCTCACCGGCACCGTCGAAATGCAGCTCGTGCCGCCCTTCTGACAGCGCGGCGGCATCGGCCTGCGCGCGCTTCATCAGTTCGCTCACCTTCAACCACCGGTCGGCCGGCGGACGCGGGCTGCCTTCCAGCTGCGCCAGCGTCAGCAAGTCGGCAACCAGCGTCTGCATGCGCTGCGCCTGCGCCGCCATCAATGCCAGGACGCGGCGGCGTTCGGCTTCGCTCAGCGGCAACTGGCTCATCGTCTCGACGAAGCCTGCCAGCACCGTCAGCGGCGTGCGGATCTCGTGCGACACGTTGGCCACGAAGTTGCGCCGCATCGTCTCGGCACGCTCGCCTTCGGTGATGTCCTGCGTGAGGATCAGCTTCAGGCCGTCGCCGTAGGGCTGCACCCACGCCGAGATGCGCATGCCGCCGGCGCCGGGAAAGACCACCGGCTGGGCAGCCGGCCCGGACATCATGTGCTCGACGAAAGCCGGCGCACGCACCAGATTGGTCACGGCCTGGGCGATGTCGCGCTGCGGGTCGAGGCCCAGGTGGTCGGCCGCGACGCGGCTGCACCACGTGATCTGATCGTTGGCGTCGAGCAGCAGCACGCCGTTTGGCGAGGCCTCCACCGCCGCCAGGAACTGCGTCAACCGCTGCTGCTCGTGCGCGATGCGCTGCTCACGACGGCGCAGCACCCGGCGCATCTGGTGGCCGATATCACCCCAGACGCCCGTCTGCCGCGGCGGCGCACCCTGCGCATCCGCACGCAGCCAAGCCAGCAGCCGCGCACCCATCATCGATTCGGCCATGACCATCGCGCCCAGGCCGAACGCGGCGCTGCACAACAAGCCCGCCAAGGCCGAACCGGACAGCCACGCCACCAGCAGCCCGGCCGCCATGCTGGCCAGCAGCACGGCCAGCACCACACCCAGGCGCAGCAGGCGTCCGCTCATTGAAGTGTCCTGCTCACTGCATGCCGCAGGGCTCGCACTCGGCAGCGGCCCGGCGCGCTCATGGCCGCGGGTCAGGCCGGCGCCGCATGCGCCTGTTCGCTGAGGCGGTAGCCGGCGCCGCGCACCGTCTCCACCAGATGGGCACACTGCACCGCCGACAGCGCGTCACGCAGCCGCTTGACGTGCACGTCGACCGTGCGTTCCTCGATGAACACATGGTCGCCCCAGACGCGGTCCAGCAGTTGCGCACGGCTGTGCACGCGTTCCGGGTGCGTCATCAGAAAGTGCAGCAGTTTGAACTCGGTCGGCCCGAGGCGCAGCTCCTGCGCTGCCGCACCGGACTGCCGCGTGACGCGGCGCGTGGACGGGTCCAGGCGCAGCCCGCCCGCTTCGACCACTGCATCCAGCGCCTGCGGCGCCTTGCGGCGCAGCACCGCGCGGATGCGCGCCATCAGCTCGTGCGTCGAGAACGGCTTGGCCAGGTAGTCGTCGGCGCCGGCATCCAGGCCGGCGATCTTGTCCGTCTCCTCGGCGCGGGCCGTGAGCATGATGATCGGCATGGACCGCGTGCGCGCAGCGTCGCGCCACTGCCGCGCCAGGCTCAGGCCCGTCATGCCCGGCAGCATCCAGTCGAGCACCACCAGGTCGGGCAGCACCGCGCCGACCTCGGCCTGCGCCTGCGCGGCATTGCCGGCCAGCGTCACCTCGTGCCCGGCGTGGCGCAGGTTGATGGCCACCAGTTCGGCGATGGCCGACTCGTCCTCGACGACCAGGATCCGCGCCATGCCGCTCAGCGCACCATCGACTCGACCGAGTCGACCGGGTTGTGGCGCACGTCGGTGCCCTTGACCACGTAGATCACCGCTTCGGCCAGGTTCTTCGCATGATCCCCGACGCGCTCGATGGCCTTGGCGACGAACACCAGGTCGATGCTCGTCGAGATGGTGCGCGGGTCTTCCATCATGAAGGTGATCAGCTTGCGGATCAGGCCTTCGAACTCCTGGTCGATCTGGTCGTCGGACTTCAGCACCTCCAGCGCCTTGGCTACATCGAGCCGGGCGAAGGCATCGAGTGCCTTGCGCAGCTGGTTCACCGCCAGGCTCGATTCGTAGTCCAGATCGCCGAGCAGCGAGCGCAGGCGGCTGGACACGCCGGCATCGATCAGCCGCTGCACCGTGCGCGCGATGCGCGCGGCTTCGTCGCCGCCGCGCTCCAGGTTGGCGATCGCCTTGGAGATGGCCACCAGCAGGCGCAGGTCGCGCGCCGTCGGCTGGCGCAGCGCGATGATGGTCCACAGATCGTTGTCGATCTCGACCTCCATCGCATTGACGCGCTCTTCCGCCGCCAGCACCTGCGCCGCGGTTTCGTGGCTGAGGTGGGTCAAGGCATACATGGCCTGGCCGACCTGCGATTCGACCAGCCCGCCCATTTCCAGCACGCGCGTGGAGATCGCGCTGAGCTCGGCATCGAATTGTGACGACAGATGTTTTTGGCTCATGGTCCGCCTTTCAGCCGAAACGGCCGCTGATGTAGTGGCTACGGCCGCTTCGCTCGAGTTCGCCGCGCGAAGTCAGCCTTGGCCGCTGCCTCACCACTCGGTTCATCCGAACCTCCCGGTGATGTAATCCTCGGTCTCCTTGCGCTTGGGGCTCATGAACAGCTCGGTCGTCGGGCCGAATTCGATGAGGTCGCCGAGGTACATGTAGGCCGTGTAGTCCGAGCTGCGCGCCGCCTGCTGCATGTTGTGCGTGACGATGGCCACCGTGTAGTCGGACTTCAACTCGTGGATCAGCTCCTCGATCTTGCCGGTGGAGATCGGATCCAGCGCCGAACAGGGCTCGTCCAGCAGCAGCACCTCGGGCTTGACGGCGATGCCGCGCGCGATGCACAGGCGTTGCTGCTGCCCGCCGGACAGGCCGAAGCCGCTCTGGTCGAGCTTGTCCTTGGTTTCGGTCCACAGCGCCGCCTTCTTCAGCGCCCATTCGACGCGCTCGTCCATCTCGTCGCGCGACAGCGTCTCGAACAGCTTCACGCCGAAGGCGATGTTGTCGTAGATCGACATCGGGAAGGGCGTGGGCTTCTGGAACACCATGCCGATCTTGGCGCGAATGAGCGTGACGTCGTCGCTGCTGGTCAGGATGTTCTCGCCGTCGAGGTGGATCTCGCCTTCGGCGCGCTGTTCGGGGTACAGCTCGAACATGCGGTTGAAGGTGCGCAGCAGCGTGCTCTTGCCGCAGCCCGAGGGCCCGATGAAGGCCGTCACCTTGCGGTCCGGTATGTCCAGGTTGATGTTCTTCAACGCCTTGAACCCCCCGTAGTAGAAGTTCAGATTGCGCACCGACATCTTCACCCTTTCGGTGGCAGGCAGGTCGACCTTGACGTCCATGGTAGAGGGAGCCTTCGCTCAATGCTTGTTCTTGAACAGGATGCGCGCCAGGATGTTGAGCAGCAGCACGCCCAGCGTGATGAGGAACACCCCCGCCCAGGCCAGCTTCTGCCAGTTCTCGTAGGGGCTCATCGCGAACTTGAAGATGGTCACCGGCAGGCTGGCCATCGGCTGTGTCATGTCGCTGGTCCAGAACTGGTTGGACAGCGCCGTGAACAGCAGCGGCGCGGTCTCGCCGGCGATGCGCGCCAGCGCCAGCAGGATGCCGGTGATGACCCCGGCGCGCGCCGCCTTCAGCGTCACCGACAGGATGACCTTCCACTTCGGCGTGCCCAGCGCATAGGCGGCCTCGCGCAGCGCGTTCGGAATCAGGCTGAGCATGTTCTCGGTGGTGCGGATGACCACCGGGATGACGATCAGCGTCAGCGCCAGCACGCCGGCGATGCCGGAAAAGCCGCGCGTCGGCACCACCACCACGGCGTAGATGAACAGGCCGATGACGATGGACGGTGCCGACAGCAGGATGTCGTTGATGAAGCGCACCGCGCCGCCCAGCCAGCTCTTCTGTCCATACTCGCCCAGGTAGATGCCGGCCAGCACGCCGATCGGCGTGCCCAGCGCGGTGGCCAGCGCGACCATCACGACCGAGCCGAAGATGGCGTTCGCCAGGCCGCCGCTGTCGCTCATCGGCGGCGGCGTCATCTCGGTGAACACCGACAGCGCCAGGCCGCCCAGCCCCAAGCGGATGGTCTCCAACAGGATCCAGGCCAGCCAGAACAGGCCGAAACCCATGGCCAGCAGCGACAGCGTCAGCGCGACCGCGTTGACGCGTTTGCGCGCGCGGTAGCGGGCCCGCTTGCCGGCGGCCAGCGCCGCGTGCGGCGCGCCGGTGACGGGTGAGACGGCGCTCATGTGCGGGCTCCCTCGTTCTTCTTCAGCCGCATCAGCAGCAGCTTCGACAGGCTCAGCACCACGAAGGTGATGAAGAACAGCACCAGCCCCAGGTAGATCAGCGAAGCCTGGTGCAGCCCGGCGCCGGCTTCGGCGAACTCGTTGGCCAGCGCCGAGGTGATGCTGTTGGCGGCCTGGAACAGCGACAGCGAATCCAGCTGGTTGAAGTTGCCGATGACGAAGGTCACGGCCATGGTCTCGCCGAGCGCGCGGCCGAGGCCGAGCATGATGCCGCCGACGACGCCGGTCTTGGTGTAGGGCAGCACCACCTTGGACACCACCTCCCAGGTGGTGGAGCCCAACGCATAGGCCGACTCCTTGAGCATCGGCGGCGTCACCTCGAACACGTCGCGCATCACCGAGGCGATGAACGGGATGATCATGATCGCCAGGATGATGCCGGCCGAGAGGATGCCGATGCCCACCGGCGGGCCCGAGAACAGCGCGCCGAGCACGGGCACGCTGCCGAACATGGCCTGCAGCGGCGCCTGCACGTAGGTGGCCAGAATCGGTCCGAAGACCAGCAGACCCCACATGCCGTAGACGATGGAAGGCACCGCCGCCAGCAGCTCGATGGCGATGCCCAGCGGGCGCTTGAGCCAGCCGGGGGACAGTTCGGTCAGGAACAGCGCGATGCCGAAGCTCACCGGCACCGCGACCAGCAGCGCGATGAACGAAGTCATCAGCGTGCCGTAGATCATCACCAGGCCGCCGAACTTCTGCTGCACCGGGTCCCACTCGGTGGACCAGAGGAAGCCCAGGCCGAACTCCTTGATGGCCGGCGCCGCACCGAAGAGCAGCGAGACGATGATGCCGGCCAGCAGCAGCAGCGTCAGCCAGGCCGCGCCATGCGTGAGCAGCGCGAACAGCCGGTCGGCCCAGGGGGCCACGCGCCGGCGCTGCGGCGGGCGCCCTTGGGGTGTCGAGCGCGCCATCGCGGCTTCGGGGTCGTAGGGAGTGGCGGGGAGTGTAGCGGCCACGAAGCCTCCGCTCAGGACTGCGGGATGCGAGCGCGTGACAGTCTTTCGTGCCTTCAGTTGACGGCCAGCGGCTTGCCGGCCGCATCCTTCAGGTTGTCGGCCCACAGCTTGCGCGCCAGATCCTTGACCTGCGCCGGCAGCGGCACGTAGTCCAGCTCAGCGGCGCTCTTGTCCCCCTGGGCATAGGCCCAGTCGAAGAACTTCAGCGTGGCCGCGGCGGCGGCCGGCTTGTCCTGCGTCTTGTGCATCAGGATGAAGGTGGCACCGGTGATCGGCCAGCTTTCCTTGCCCGTCTGGTCGGTCAGCACCTGGTAGAAGCTCTTCGACCAGTCGGCACCGGCCGCTGCGGCCTTGAAGCTGTCGTCGTCCGGAGCGACGAAGCCGCCGTCCTGGTTCTTCATGAGCACATGGCTCATCTTGTTCTGCTTGGCGTAGGCGTATTCGACGTAGCCGATCGAGTTCGGCAGGCGCTGCACGAAGGCCGACACGCCCTCGTTGCCCTTGCCGCCGACGCCGGTGGGCCACTTCACCGCCGTGCCTTCGCCGACCTTTTGCTTCCACTCGGGATTGGTCTTCGACAGGTAGTTGGTGAACAGGAAGCTGGTGCCCGAGCCGTCGGCTCGCGTCACCGGCGCGATTGCCGCATCCGGCAGCGCCAGGCCGGGGTTCAGCGCGGCGATGGCCGGGGCGTTCCACTTGCTGACCTTGCCCAGGTAGATGTCGCCGAGCACGGCACCGGTCAGCTTCAGCTGGCCGGGCGCCACGCCCTTGATGTTGACCACCGGCACGACGCCGCCGATGACGGTGGGGAACTGGATCAGGCCGTCCTTGGCCAGCTGTTCGTCGCTCAGCGGCGCGTCCGAGGCGCCGAAATCCACCGTCTTGGCGGTGATCTGCTTGATGCCGGCGCCGGAACCGACCGACTGGTAGTTGATGCGCGCGCCGGTGGCCTTGTGGTAGGCATCGGCCCATTTGGCGTAGATCGGCGCAGGGAAGGAGGCGCCCGCGCCTGTCACGTCTTGCGCCAATGCCGCGCCGCAAACCAGCAGGGCAGCCGAGCCGGCCACCGCGCCGCGAAGGAAGGTCTTCAACATGAATCCACCTGCAGTGAAGTGTTCGATGCCTTCACTGTAGGCAAGCCGTATGACGGCTTCGTGACAGCTCCGCGGCCTTGGCGGTGCCCCCTGCCGCCGTCATCGGTGCGTCATCAAGGCGTCACATCAGGTCACCCGATGGGTGGCGAAGCTGAAGCACGATCGCCGCTCTTCCCGGGAGGGGCGCCCATGCGCATGGCAGCGGCCGCCAGGCCGCTGAACTGCTTGGCCGATCAAGTCAGGTCATGGCGGCGGCAACCAGGCGCTCGGCCGCCATGCGGCCCGCGGCGGCGTCGCGCGCTTCGACCATGATGCGCAGCACCGGCTCGGTGCCGGAAGCGCGGATCAGCACCCGGCCGCCCTCGCCCAGTTCGGCGTCGACCGCCTGCTGCGCGCTGGCCAGCGCCGGGTTGGCGCGCCAGTCGCGGCCTTCGGGCAGGCGAACGTTGAGCAGCGTCTGCGGAAACAGCGCCACTTCACGCAGCATTTCGGCCAAGGTCAAGCGGCTGTGCTGCAGCGCCTGCATCACCTGCAGCGCGCTGATGATGCCGTCGCCGGTGGTATGGCGGTCCAGCACCAGCAGATGGCCCGAGCCTTCGCCGCCCAGCTGCCAGCCGCGCGCCGTCAGCTCTTCCAGCACGTAGCGGTCGCCGACCTTGGCGCGCACCAGCGGAATGTCGCGCTGTCGCAGCGCCAGCTCGACCGCCATGTTGGTCATCAGCGTGCCGACCACGCCCGGCACCGGCTGCCCCAGCGCCAGGCGGTCGGCAACCATCACGTAGAGCAGTTCGTCGCCGTTGTACAGCCGGCCCTGCGCATCGACCATCAGCAGCCGGTCGGCGTCGCCGTCCAGGGCGATGCCGCAGTCGGCGCCTTCGGCGCGCACGCGTTCGATCAACGCCGCCGGCGCGGTGGCGCCAACGTCCTGGTTGATATTGAGGCCGTCGGGGCTGCAGCCCAACGACACCACGTCGGCGCCGAGCTCGTGGAACACGTCCGGCGCCACGTGGTAGGCCGCACCGTGCGCGGCGTCGACCACCAGCTTCAGCCCCTTCAGCGACAGCGCGCTGCCGACCGTGCTCTTGCAGAACTCGATGTAGCGTCCGCGCGCGTCGTCGAGCCGGCGCGCACGGCCGAGGCCCGCGGCGTCGACCCAGCGCGCTGTCTCGTCGAGCGCCGCCTCGACCGCGGCCTCCCAGTCGTCGGGCAGCTTTTCGCCCTGCGCCGAGAAGAACTTGATGCCGTTGTCGGCGAAGGGGTTGTGCGAGGCGCTGATGACCACGCCCAGGTCGAGCCGCAGCGCGCGCGTCAGGTAGGCCACACCCGGTGTCGGCAGCGGCCCGCTGAGCAGCACGTCGACGCCTGCCGACGCGAAGCCGGCCTCGAGCGCCGATTCGATCATGTAGCCCGAGATGCGCGTGTCCTTGCCGATGATCACCGTCGGCCGCGCGGCCGTGCGGCGCAGCACGCTGCCCACCGCATGGCCCAGGCGCAGCATGAAGTCGGCGGTGATCGGCGTCATGCCGACCGTGCCACGGATGCCGTCGGTGCCGAAATAGCGTCTGCTCATGGGGTGTCTTCCGTTGTCGCTGACGCCGCGTCGACGGCGTCGATCTCCAGCGCGGCCCAGGTCTTCAGCGCCGCCGCCGTGGCCGCCACGTCGTGCACGCGCAGCAGTCTGGCGCCGCGCATCGCGGCGGCCAGCGCGGCGGCCACGCTGGCCGCCTGACGCTGGTGCACCGGCGCGCCGGTGATTGTGCCCAGCGCCGACTTGCGCGACCAGCCAACAAGCACCGGAAAGCCGAGCTCCAGCAGCGCGGGCATACCGCGGTGCAGCCGGATGTTGTGCGCCAGCGTCTTGCCGAAGCCGATGCCCGGGTCGAGCACAATGCGCGAGCGCGCCACGCCCAAGGCCTGCAGCCGCGCCGCGCGCTGCGCGAGGAACGCGCCGACCTCGCCGACCACGTCGTCGTAGTGCGGCGCCCGCTGCATCGTCGCCGGCTCGCCGCGCATGTGCATCAGGCAGATGCCGGCGCGCGGATGCGCGGCCAGCAGCGCTTCGGCGCCGGCGCCGCGCAGCGCGGTCACGTCGTTGATGATGTCGGCCCCGGCATCCAGCGCCTCGCGCATCAGCGCCGCATGGCGCGTGTCCACCGACACCGGCACGCCCAGGCGCAGCGCGTGGCGCAGCACCGGCATGACGCGTGCGCGTTCCTCGTCCACGCCGATCGCCCGTGCGCCGGGGCGTGTCGATTCGCCGCCGATATCGAGAATGTCCGCGCCCTCCCCGCACAGCCACTCGCAGTGCGCGATGGCCGCGACGGCCTCGGCATGCTGCCCGCCGTCGGAGAACGAATCGGGCGTGACGTTGACGATGCCCATCACGCGCGGGCGCGTCAGGTCGACGGCGAAGCGCGAGGTGAGCCAGGCCGCCATTCAGCGCGCCAAAACCCGACGCGGGGCCGAAGCCCCGCGTCCGTGTGCCCTGCCGGCGGCGGCCTCAGGCCGTGGCATGCGCCCCATCGGGGTTGACTGGCGGCGTCGGACCGGGCGTGCGCGACGCGGCGGGCGACCAGTCCTTCGGCGGACGCGGCGGGCGGCCGTCCATGATGTCGTCGATCTGGTCGCTGTCGATGGTTTCCCATTCGAGCAGGGCATTGGCCATCGCGTGCATCTTGTCCTGGTTCTCTTCGATCAGCTTGCGCGCCAGCGCGTACTGCTCGTCGATGATGCGCCGGATCACCGAATCGACCTTCTGCATCGTCTGCTCGGACACGTTGACGTGCTTGGTCACCGAGCGGCCGAGGAACACTTCGCCCTCGTTCTCGGCATAAACCATCGGGCCCAGCTCGTCGGTCATGCCGTAGCGCGTGACCATGTCGCGCGCGATCTGCGTGGCGCGCTCGAAGTCGTTGCTGGCGCCGGTGGTCATCTGGTTCATGAACACCTCTTCGGCGATGCGCCCGCCGAAAAGCACGCTGATGGTGCTGAGCATGCGCTCCTTGTCCAGGCTGTAGCGGTCGCCCTCGGGCAGCTGCATGGTCACGCCCAGCGCGCGCCCGCGCGGGATGATCGTCACCTTGTGCACCGGGTCCGTCTTGGGCAGCAGGCGCGCCACCAGCGCGTGGCCGGACTCGTGGTAGGCGGTGTTCTTCAGCTCCTCGGCGGGCATCGTCATCGACTTGCGCTCCGGGCCCATCATGATCTTGTCCTTGGCGCGCTCGAAGTCGCCCATCTCGACGACGCGGCCGTTGCGCCGCGCCGCGAACAGCGCCGCTTCGTTGACCAGGTTGGCCAGATCGGCGCCCGAAAAGCCCGGCGTGCCGCGCGCCAAAATGTCGGCGCGGATGTCCTGCCCGACCGGCACCTTGCGCATGTGCACGTTGAGGATCGCCTCGCGGCCGCGCACGTCGGGCAGCGACACGAAAACCTGGCGGTCGAAGCGGCCCGGCCGCAGCAGCGCCGGATCCAGGATGTCGGGCCGGTTGGTCGCGGCCATGACGATGACGCCGACGTTGGTGTCGAAGCCGTCCATCTCGACCAGCATCTGGTTCAGCGTCTGCTCGCGCTCGTCGTTGCCGCCGCCGAGACCCGCGCCGCGATGGCGGCCGACCGCGTCGATCTCGTCGATGAAGATGATGCAGGGCGCGCTCTTCTTCGCCTGCTCGAACATGTCGCGCACGCGCGCCGCGCCGACGCCGACGAACATTTCGACGAAGTCGGAGCCGCTGATGGTGAAGAACGGCACCTTGGCCTCGCCGGCGATGGCCTTGGCCAGCAGCGTCTTGCCGGTGCCGGGCGGGCCGACCAGCAGCACGCCGCGCGGAATGCGTCCGCCCAGCTTCTGGAACTTCTGCGGATCCTTCAGGAAGTCGACCAGTTCCTTGACCTCTTCCTTGGCCTCTTCGCAGCCGGCCACGTCGGCGAAGGTGGTGGAGTTGTTGGCCTCGTCGAGCATGCGCGCCTTGCTCTTGCCGAAGCTGAAGGCGCCGCCCTTGCCGCCGCCCTGCATCTGGCGCATGAAGTAGACCCAGACGCCGATCAGCAGCAGCATCGGGCCCCAGCTGACCAGCAGCGTCATCAGCAGCGAGCCTTCCTCGCGCGGCTTGACGTCGAACTTGACGCCGCTGTTGATCAGGTCGCCGACCAGGCCGCGGTCCAGGTAGGTGGCGGTGCTGCGCAGCCGCTTGTCGTCGTTGGTGATCGCCAGGATCTCCGTGCCGCCATTGCCTTCCTGCAGCGTCACCGACTTGATGCGCTTGGCGCGCACTTCTTCCAGGAAATCGGAGTAGCCGATCTGGTTGCCCTGCATCGCTCCCCGGTCGAACTGCTTGAATACAGTGAACAGCACCAGGGCGATCACCAGCCAGACTGCGACTTTAGAGAACCATTGATTGTTCACCGCGGCTCCTAATCCTGTTCCACTTCGGCATGCGCCGGCCAAGCACGCAAGCCTGCACCGGGTTCCACGGCATATGAGGCCGATTCTAGTGCAGACAAGACTCGCGCCGCCCCGGCTCCAGGGCGTCTACAGGCCAGCCAGCGTATGCAACCGTAGCCCGGCCATGCCCCCGCGACGGCCTCACGCCTTCTTCAGACCGATGCCGACCAGAAAGGTTTCGGCCGACTTGTCGCGCGAAGCCTTCGGCTTGATCGGCTTGACGACGCGGAAGCTGTCCTTGAACAGCTTGACCAGCTGGCTGTAGCCGCTGCCGTGGAACACCTTGCACACCAGCGCACCCTGCGGCTGCAGGTGCAGCAGGGCAAATTCCACCGCCAGCTCCACCAGATGCGCGATGCGCGCGGCGTCGGCCGCCTCGATGCCCGACAGGTTGGGCGCCATGTCCGAGACCACCAGGTCGACGCGCCGGCCTTGCAGGCTCTGCACCAGCCGCTCGAGCACGGCGTCGTCGCGGAAGTCGCCCTGGATGAAATGCACGCCCTCGATCGGCTCGGCATCGAGCAGGTCCAGCGCGATCAGCCGCCCGGGCAATTCGCCGCCGGCTGCGCCGCCGCTGCCGGCGGCCTTGGGCGCGAGGCGCCGCCGCAGGTACTGGCTCCAGGCGCCGGGCGCCGCGCCGAGATCGACGATCCACTGCCCCGGCCTGACCAGCCCCAGCGCCTCGTCGATCTCCTTCAGCTTGTACGCGGCACGCGCGCGGTAGCCCTCCTTCTGCGCCAGCCGCACGTAGGGATCGTTGACGTGGGCGTTGAGCCAGGCCTTGTTGACCTTGCGGCTCTTGCTGTGGATCTTCATCGCCAAAGGATAATGGCCGCATGGCTGCATTGACGCTGACCCCCGCCGAACGCAAGCACCTGCGCGGCCAGGCCCATCATCTGGATCCGGTGGTGCTGGTCGGCGCCGACGGTCTGAGCGATGCCGTGGTGAAGGAAGCCGACGCCGCGCTGAAGGCCCACGGGCTGATCAAGGTGCGCATGTTCTCCGACCAGCGCGACGAGCGCGCGGTGGCGCTGCAGCGGCTGGCCGACGCGCTCGGCGCGGCGGCGGTGCAGCACATCGGCAAGCTGCTGGTGCTGTGGCGTCCGCTGCCGGAGCCGGTCAAGGCGGTTGCCGAGCCGCGCGCGGCGGCGCCACGCGTCGTCAAGATCCTGAAGTTCGCCAAGAGCGGCACGCACCGGCCGCAGATCAAGAAGATCACCGTCTACGGCAACCAGCGCGTCACCGCCGGCGGCACGATCAAGCGCGCCAAGTCGCGCGCGACCAGCGTCAAGAAAAAGGCCGCGGATTGAACTGCGCGCCGGCCGCGCGCCAGGCCAGCCACAGCACGAGCACGGTCTTCAGCGCGTAGAACACGGTGCTGACCAGGTGCAGCTGGCCGAAGCTCAGCAGGCCCTGCCCGGCGCGCGCCGCAGGCATCAGCGCCTGCACCGCGAAGTAGCCGAGCAGCGTGCACGCCACCGTACTCCACAGCAACACGGCGTTGCCGATGCCGCCCGGCGGCAGGCGCCTGTGGCCGAAGAGCAGCAGCGCCGCCAGCAGCAGGCTGAGCCAGGCTTCCCGGATGAAGACATGGCCGACGACGCGCCCGGCGTCGGCCGCCGGCAGCACCGCGAAGGCGGCCGGCGCGGCCAGCGCGGCGATGCACAGCAGCACGCCGGCCCAGAGCCCGGGCAGCAGCCGCAGCGCGCGCGAGCGCATCAGACGTAGCGCACGCCGATGATCTCGTAGCTCTTCAGCCCGCCGGGGGCGCGCACCTCGGCCACGTCGCCGGCCGAGCGGCCGATCAGCGCGCGCGCGATCGGGCTGCTGATCGAGATCAGGCCGAGCTTCAGGTCGGCCTCGTCGTCGCCGACGATCTGGTAGGTGACGCGCGCGCCGTTGCCTTCGTCTTCCAGATCGACGGTCGAGCCGAACACCACGCGGCCGTCGGCGTCCAGCGTCGCCGGGTCGATGATCTGCGCGGTCGCCAGCTTGCCTTCGATCTCCAGGATGCGGCCTTCGATGAAGCCCTGCTTGTCCTTGGCGGCTTCGTATTCGGCGTTCTCCGACAGATCGCCCTGCGCGCGCGCCTCGGCGATGGCCTGGATCACCGCATGGCGCTCCACGCTCTTCAGGCGCTGGAGCTCTTCCTTCAGCTTTTCGCTGCCGCGTCGTGTCAGGGGAGTCGTGCTCATGGTCGGGATTTCGTTCAAAAAGTGAAACCGCCGCGGCGGCCCCGCTTGCTCGGGCAAGCGGTCGGCCGCAGCGGCGGACAGGGCGGATTTTAGCTTCAACATCACATCCCCGCGGGACGTGAGTCTGCGCTGAAGCTCGAGCCCTTCAGCTCAGATCGGCATGCAGTTCCTGCAGCGGGCGCACGCTCAGCCCATGCTGATGGTTCATGGCCTCGGTGGCGGCCTCGCAGCCGGCCATCGTCGTGTAGTAGGTGACGCGGTGCGCCAGCGCCGCGGTGCGGATGTGGCGCGAATCGGCGATCGCCGTGCGCGTTTCGTCCACCGTGCTGAACACCAGCTGGATCTCGCCGGCCTTGAGCATGTCGACGATGTGCGGACGCCCGTCCTTGAGCTTGTTGACGATGCGCACCGGCAGGCCGGCTTCGGCGATGGCTGCCGCCGTGCCCTTGGTCGCCACCACCTGGAAGCCCAGGCCGACCAGGTCGCCGGCCACCTTGACGGCACGCGCCTTGTCGGCGTTCTTCACGGTGATCACCGCCGTGCCCTTGTCGGGCAGGCGCGAGCCGGCGCCGAGTTGGCTCTTCAGCATGGCCTCGGCGAAGGTGGCACCCACGCCCATGACTTCGCCGGTGGAGCGCATCTCCGGCCCGAGGATCGGATCGACGCCGGGAAACTTGTTGAACGGGAACACCGCTTCCTTGACGCTGAAATACGGCGGCTGCAATTCGTGCGGCTCGCGCCCGTCGGCGCCGCGCTGGTCGCTCAAGCGCTGGCCGGCCATGCAGCGCGCGGCGATCTTCGCCAGCGGCTGGCCGGTGGCCTTGCTGACGAAGGGCACGGTGCGCGAGGCGCGCGGATTCACTTCCAGCACGTAGACGGTGGCGTCTGCCCCTTCGCCCTGGATCGCGAACTGCACGTTCATCAGCCCGACCACCTTCAGCGCCTGGGCCATCAGCACCGTCTGACGGCGCAGCTCGTCCTGCATCGCGGGGCTCAGCGAATACGGCGGCAGCGAGCAGGCCGAGTCGCCGGAATGCACGCCCGCCTGCTCGATGTGCTCCATGATGCCGCCGATCATCACGTGGCGGCCGTCGCTGATGCAGTCGACATCGACTTCGATGGCGTCGTCGAGGAAGCGGTCGAGCAGCACCGGCGACTTCTCCGACACCTTGACCGCCTCGCGCATGTAGCGCTGCAGGTCCTTGTCGCCATGCACGATCTCCATCGCGCGGCCGCCGAGCACGTAGCTCGGGCGCACCACCAGCGGGTAGCCGATCTGCTGCGCCAGCTCCAGCGCCGCCTCCTCGGTGCGCGCGGTGCGGTTCGGCGGCTGCTTCAGTCCGAGCTGGTGCAGCAGCTGCTGGAAGCGCTCGCGGTCCTCGGCGATGTCGATGCTGTCCGGCGTGGTGCCGATGATCGGCACGCCGTTGGCTTCCAGATCCAGCGCCAGCTTCAGCGGCGTCTGGCCGCCGTACTGCACGATCACGCCGGCCGGCTTCTCGACCGCGACGATCTCCAGCACGTCCTCCAGCGTCACCGGCTCGAAGTACAGGCGGTCGCTGGTGTCGTAGTCGGTGGACACCGTCTCCGGATTGCAGTTGACCATGATGGTCTCATAGCCGTCCTCGCGCATCGCCAGCGCGGCGTGCACGCAGCAGTAGTCGAACTCGATGCCCTGGCCGATGCGGTTCGGCCCGCCGCCCAGCACCATGATCTTCTTGCGCGCAGTCGGCTCGGCCTCGCACTCCTCTTCGTAGGTGGAATACATGTAGGCCGTGGGCGTGGAGAACTCGGCCGCGCAGGTATCCACCCGCTTGTAGACCGGGCGCACACCCAACGCGTGGCGGCGCTTGCGCAGCTCGTGCTGGTTGCTGCCCAGCAGCGCGGCCAGACGCCGGTCGGAGAAGCCGTTGTGCTTCAGGAAGCGCAACTCGGCCGCGGACAGCGATTCGAGAGCGCGCCCGGCGAGCTGCTGCTCGGCGGCGACGATCTCCCCGATCTGCGCCAGGAACCACGGATCGATCGCCGTCTCTTCGAAGATCTCGTCCAGGCTCATGCCGATGCGGAAGGCGTCGGCCACGTACAGGATGCGCTCGGGCCCGGCCTCGCCGATCTCCTCGATGATTTCGTCGCGGTCGGTGCTGCGTTCGTTCAGCCCGTCGATGCCGGTCTCCAGCCCGCGCAGCGCCTTCTGCAGGCTTTCCTGGAAAGTGCGGCCGATGGCCATCACCTCGCCCACCGACTTCATCTGCGTGCCCAGGTGCGGGTCGGCCTCGCGGAACTTCTCGAAAGCGAAGCGCGGCACCTTGGTGACCACGTAGTCGATGCTCGGCTCGAAGCTGGCCGGCGTGGCGCCGCCGGTGATGTCGTTGCGCAGCTCGTCCAGCGCGTAGCCCACCGCCAGCTTGGCCGCGACCTTGGCGATCGGGAAGCCGGTGGCCTTGGACGCCAGCGCCGAAGAGCGGCTGACGCGCGGGTTCATCTCGATGACCACCATGCGGCCGTCGCGCGGGTCGATCGCGAACTGCACGTTCGATCCGCCGGTGTCGACGCCGATCTCGCGCAGGATCGCGATCGACGCGTTGCGCATCAGCTGGTATTCCTTGTCGGTCAGCGTCAGCGCCGGCGCGACGGTGATCGAGTCGCCGGTGTGAATGCCCATCGGGTCGAGGTTCTCGATCGAGCAGACGATGATGCAGTTGTCCTTGCTGTCGCGCACCACCTCCATCTCGAACTCTTTCCAGCCGATCAGGCTCTCCTCGATCAGCAGTTCGTTGGTCGGCGACAGGTCCAGCCCGCGCTTGCAGATTTCCTCGAATTCTTCGGGGTTGTAGGCGATGCCGCCGCCGGTGCCGCCGAGCGTGAAGCTGGGGCGGATCACCACCGGAAAGCCGGTGCCGCAGGTCTGCTCGGCAATGCGCCGCTGCACCGCCAGCGCCTCGTCCAGCGAGTGCGCGATGCCGCTGCGCGCCGAACTCAGCCCGATCGAGGTCATGGCCTCCTTGAACTTGAGCCGATCCTCGGCCTTCTCGATGGCGTGCTGGTTGGCGCCGATCATCTCGACGCCGTACTTGGCCAGCACGCCGTGGCGGTGCAGGTCGAGCGCGCAGTTCAGCGCCGTCTGGCCGCCCATCGTCGGCAGCAGCGCCATCTTGCCCGAGCGCGGCTGCTCCCTGGCGATGATCTTCTCGACCACCGGCCAGGTGATCGGCTCGATGTAGGTGGCATCGGCCATGCCGGGGTCGGTCATGATCGTCGCCGGGTTGCTGTTGACCAGCACGACGCGATAGCCCTCCTCGCGCAGCGCCTTGCAGGCCTGCGCGCCCGAGTAGTCGAACTCGCAGGCCTGGCCGATGACGATCGGGCCCGCGCCGATGATGAGGATCGTCTTCAGGTCACTGCGCTTGGGCATGGTGTTTCTCGATCAGCGCAATGAAGCGGTCGAACAGATAGCCGATGTCGCTCGGACCCGGCAGGGCTTCGGGATGCCCCTGGAAGGAGAAGGCCGGCCGGTCGCTGCGCTGCAGACCCTGCAGCGTGCCGTCGAACAGCGACACATGGGTGGCACGCAGTGTGGCGGGCAGGGTCGCCTGGTCGACCGCGAAGCCGTGGTTCTGGCTGGTGATCGAGACGCGGCCGTCGTCCAGGTCCTTGACCGGATGGTTCGCTCCGTGATGGCCGAACTTCATCTTGAAGGTCCGCGCGCCGCTGGCCAGCGCCAGGATCTGGTGCCCGAGGCAGATGCCGAAGGTCGGGATGCCGGAGTCGACCAGGCTGCGCGCGGCCTCGATCGCGTAGCCGCAGGCCTGCGGATCGCCAGGGCCGTTGGACAGGAAGATGCCGTCGGGCCTGAGCGCCAGGGCGTCCGCTGCCGAGGTCTGCGCCGGCACCACGGTGACGCGACAGCCGTGGTTGGCCAGGATGCGCAGGATGTTGCGCTTGATGCCGAAGTCATAGGCGACCACGTGCCGGCGCGGCGAGCTCTGTTCGCCAAAGCCGCTGCCGAGCGTCCACTCGGTCTGCGTCCACTCGTGGGCTTGGTCCGTCGACACCACCCGCGCCAGGTCCAGGCCGTCCATCGGCGGCGCTGCCCGGGCCCGCTCGAGCGCACGCGCGATGTGCTCGGGCCCGATCGCGACACCAGGCTCGAAAGCCTCGATGCAGCCGTTCTGGACGCCGCCGGTGCGCAACGCGCGCGTCAGCCGGCGCGTATCGATGCCGGCGATGGCCACCAGCCCTGCGGACTGCAGATATGCGCCCAGGTCGCCGGTGCGCCGGAAGTTCGACGCGCGCTGCGGCAGGTCGCGGATCACCAGACCGGCGGCCTGCACTCTGCCGGACTCCACGTCCTCGTCGTTGACCCCGCAGATGCCGATGTGCGGAAAGGTCAGCGTGACGATCTGACGGCAATAGCTGGGGTCGGTGAGGATCTCCTGATAACCGGTCAGCGCGGTGTTGAACACCACCTCGCCGACGGTATGTCCAGGCGCGCCCACGGCATGGCCAAGAAAGGCAGTGCCGTCGGCCAGGACGAGCAACGCGGGAGGCAAGTCGGGAAGCAAGAGGTCGGCTCCGGTTTCGCAGGCTCAGCACGACCTCCTGCCGCCCTGAAAGGGCCTGCAGACGGCAGCGGTCAAGGGGGTCGAGCAGGCTGCTGGTTCAGCAGAATGACGCCTCGATTGTAGCCGCTGACCCTCACCCGACCGGCGTCCGACCGGCGCATACCGGCGTCGCACCCGGGCTCGGCGGGCTCGCATCCGGGGCGCAAGACCTCACCGAGGGCGAAATCGATCCGTTGGGGAACTAGAATGCCCGCCGCGGGTCCACCTGCTGTTTTCAACCCTTGTTCTGGAGATCGATCACATGAACCCCAGCCTGCAAACCGCTCCTGGTTACGTCGGCTCCGGCTCGCTGACCGAGCAGCGCAACCGCGTCCTGCGCAATACCTACTGGCTGCTGGCGCTGTCGATGGTGCCGACCGTGCTCGGCGCCTGGATCGGCGTGTCCACCGGCCTGGCCGCGGCGATGACGCCCGGCGTCAGCCTGGTCGTGTTCCTGGCCGGCGCCTTCGGCCTGATGTTCGCCGTCGAGAAGACCAAGAACTCCGCGGCCGGCGTGCCGGTGCTGCTGGGCTTCACCTTCTTCATGGGCCTGATGCTGTCGCGGCTGATCGGCGCGGTGCTCGGCCTGTCCAACGGCGCCAGCCTGATCATGGTCGCCTTCGCCGGCACCGGCGCGATCTTCCTCGGCATGGCCTCGGTGTCGACGATCATCAAGCGCGACCTGTCGTCGATGGGCAAGTTCCTGTTCATCGGCGCAGTGATGCTGCTGGTGGCGATGCTCGCCAACTTCTTCATCCAGTCGAGCGCGCTGATGATCACGCTGATGGTGCTGGCCATCGGCATCTTCTCGGCCTTCATCCTGGTCGACCTGAAGCGCGTGCGCGACGGCCATGAGACCAACTACATCACCGCCACGCTGGGCGTGTACCTGAGCCTGTATAACGTGTTCCAGAGCCTGCTGGCACTGCTCGGCATCTTCGGCGGCCAGAGCGACTGAGCGCGCGGCTGCGCCGCACTTCCAGACAGGGCCTTCGGGCCCTGTCGTGTTTTCAGGCCTGGTTGAAGACCGCCATGCTCTCCACGTGCGCCGTGTGCGGGAACATGTTGACCACGCCCGCGTGCGTGCAGCGGTAGCCGGCCTGGTGCACCAGCAGCCCGGCGTCGCGCGCCAGCGTGGCCGGATTGCAGCTGACGTAGACGATGCGCCGCGGCGGCGGGCAGCCCGCTTGCGGCTGCGCATGCAGCTCGGCCAGCGCCTTGGCCAGTGCAAACGCGCCCTCGCGCGGCGGATCGACCAGCCAGCACTGCGCCAGGCCCTGCGCCGCCAGGCCGGCCGCATCGATGCTGAACAGGTCGCGCGCCTCGAAGCGCACCTTGTGCGCCAGGCCGTTGCGCAGCGCGTTTTCGCCGGCACGCTGCACCAGCACAGCGCTGCCTTCGATGCCCAGCACCTGTGCGGCGCGCGTGGCCAGCGGCAGGCTGAAGTTGCCCAGGCCGCAGAACCAGTCGATCACCCGCTCGTCGGGCCGCACCTGCAGCAGCTGCAGCGCGCGCTCCACCAGCACGCGGTTGATCGCGCCGTTGACCTGGGTGAAATCGGTGGGCTTGAACGGCAGCCGGATGCCGAACTCCGGCAGCGCATACGCCAGCTCGCCCGGCAGCTCGTCGAGCCGGTGCACGCTGTCCGGGCCCTTGGGCTGCAGCCACCACTGCACGCCGTGGCGCTGGCCGAAGTCGCGCAGCCGCTGCAGGTCGGGCTCGCCCAGCGGCTCCAGGTGGCGCAGCACCAGCGCCGTGACCTCGTCACCTGCCGCCAGCTCGATCTGCGGCAGCCGGTCGCGCTGGTCCATCGCGCCGATCAGCTCGCGCAACGCCGGCAGCAGCGCACTGACCGCGGGCGGCAGCACCGGGCAGACCACCATGTCGGCCACGTAGCGCGACTTGCGCTCGTGGAAGCCCACCAGCACCGTACCCTTCTTCGCGACGTGGCGCACCGACAGCCGCGCGCGCTGCCGGTAGCCCCAGGCCGGGCCTTCGATCGGCCGCAGCAGCTGCTCGGCCTTCACCTTGCCCAGGTGCCACAGGCTGTCCTCGAGCACGCGCTGCTTGACTGCCACCTGCGCCGCCGGGTGCAGGTGCTGCATCTTGCAGCCGCCGCAGGCGCCGGCATGCAGGCCGAAGTGCGGGCAGGCCGGGCGCACGCGCTGCGCGCTCTCGCGCCGCAACGCCGTCATCGTGCCCTGCTCCCAGTTGTTCTTGCTGCGGCCGGTGCTGCAGGTGACCACTTCACCAGGCAGCGCGCCGTCGATGAACACCACCTTGCCGTCGGCGCGGCGCGCCACGCCCCGCGCCTCGAGATCCAACGATTCGACCTCCAGCCATTCGTCCTGTGCCATGGGCGGGATTATCCGAGGCACCATGAAAAAGGCCGCCCGCAGGCGGCCGGGTCGAGCCCGCAGGGCCGGTCAGGGGTGCACGTAGTCCGCCACCACCTTCCACTTGCCGTCGGTGATCTGCGACAGCCGCGACGCATCGCTGCCCAGGCGCTTGGTGGCGCTGAAGCTCATCGGCGGGTTGCCGAAAATGTCGGTCGGGGAGTTCATCGTGTCCATCGCCTTGATGAAACTGTCGGTGTTCAGGTTCGGCCCCGCCTTGGTCGCCGCCTGCGCGAAGGCGTCGATGATCGCGTAGCCGTAGGCCGAGAACACCGTCGGATCCTCGTTGAACTTGGTCTTGAACTTGGTGGCCCAGAAGCGCAGCGGCTGCGAGGCCTCGTCCAGGTAGGGCACCTGCGGGCCCATCGCCGCATACAGGCCGTTCATCGCCGGACCGCCCAGCTTGTGGATCAGCTCGGTATAGGCGGCGCTGCTGCCGACGAAGGTCGGGTTGAAGCCCGTCTTGCGCGATTCGCCGATCGTGCCGATGGTCTCGCGGATGATCGTGCCCAGCACCACCATGTCGCAGCCCGCGCCCTTCATGCGCGCCACCTGCGACGAAAAGTCGGTGGCGCCGCGCTTGAACGAGGTCTTCTCGGCCAGTTCCATGTTGAGGGTCTTCAGGCCGGCCTCGGCGCCGCGCATCACCTCGAGGCCGAATTCGTCGTCCTGGTAGATGGTGCAGACCTTCTTCGCGCCCTTGTCCTTGACCATCTTCGGCAGCCAGGTGCGTATCTGGTCGTAGTAGGTCACGGCAAACGAGTACTTCAGCCGGTTCAGCGGCTCGTACATCTCGCGCGCCGCGGTCACCGGGAAGAAGTTGATGATGTTCTTTTCGAACTGGACCGGCATCGCCGCGTTGTTCTGCGCGGTGCCGATGTGGCCGGCCATGATGAAGATCTTGTCCTGGTTGACCAGCTTCTGCGCGGCCAGCACCGCGCGCTTCGGGTCGTAGCCGCTGTCCTCGGACACCAGCTTGAGCTTGCGGCCGTGGATGCCGCCCTGCTCGTTGATCTCGTCGATGCGCAGCAGCATGCCCTGGCGCACCGACTTGCCGAAGGGGGCCAGCGGCCCCGACAGGTCCTGGATGGTGCCGATCAGGATCTCGTCCTTGCTGACGCCCTGCTGCTGGGCCTGGGCGCCGCCGGCCAGCATCGCGAACGCCGCGGCGGCGGCGGTGAACAGTGGTTTCATCATCGGTCTCCTTCGATGGGTGGGATCAACGGTACATGGCCTCGATGGCCTGGGCGTACTTCTTCTCGACCAGCTTGCGTTTGAGCTTCATCGTCGGCGTCAGTTCATCGTCCTCGGCCGTCAGCTGGTTCTGCAGCAGGTAGAACTTCTTGATCTGCTCGACGCGCGCGAACTTCTTGTTGACGCGCTCGACCTCGCTCCAGATCAGCTCCTGCACTTCCCTGGCCTGCGTCAGGCTGGCGTAGTTGCTGAAAGGGATGTCGCGGTCCTGCGCGAATTTCTCGACGTTCTCCTGGTCGATCATCACGATCACCACCAGGTACGGCCGCTTGTCGCCGATGACCACCGCGTCGGTGATGTAGGGCGAGAACTTCAGGTCGTTTTCCAGCTCGCTGGGCGTGATGTTCTTGCCGCCGGCCGTGATGATGATGTCCTTCATCCGGTCGGTGATCTTGAAGTAGCCCTCGTCGTCGATCGCGCCGACGTCTCCGGTGTGCACCCAGCCGCCCGGGTCGATCGTCTCGGCCGTCTTATCGGGCAGGTTCAGGTAGCCCATGAAGACGTTCTTGCCGCGCACCAGGAGTTCGCCGGTGTCGGCGTCGATCTTCACCTCGTTGTAGGGGCAGGCCGGGCCGATCATGCCTGGCTTGATCCTTCCCGGCGGCGTGTAGGTCGAGGCGCCGCAGGTCTCCGTCAGGCCCCAAACTTCGCCCATCGGCACGCCCAGCGCCAGATACCACTTGACCAGGTCGGCCGAGATCGGTGCCGCGCCGGTGACCAGGAAACGCGCGCGGTGGATGCCGATCATCTTGCGTACGTTGTTCAGCGTCAGCCAGCGCGCCAGCGTGAACTCGAGTTTCAGCAGCGCGCTGACCGGCTTGTGTTCGAGCACGAGTGCGGCGACGCGGCTGCCCACGCCGATGCTCCATGCATAGGCCCACTGCTGCAGCTTGCCGGACTCGCGGATCGCGATCGTCACCGCCGAATAGAACTTCTCCCACACCCGCGGCACCGCGGTGAACACCGTCGGAGCGATCTCGCGCACGTTCTCCGGCACCGTGTCCGGGTTCTCGACGAAGTTCAGCACGGTGCCGGTGTACAGCGCGAAGTACTCGCCGCCCATGCGCTCGGCGATGTGGCACAGCGGCAGGAAGCACATGCGCTCGTCGGTCTCGTCCTGCGAGACAAGGCGGTTCAGCCCCTGCATCGTGTAGATCAAGCCGCCATGAGAGTGCATCGCGCCCTTTGGCCGGCCCGTGGTTCCCGAGGTGTAGACCAGGATCGCCAGATCCTGCGGCCGGCAACCGGCAACGCGCTCGTCGAGCTGCCTCGGATGCGCCTTGGCATGGATGCGTCCGAGCTCGCGCAGCGCCGCCAGGTCGATCACGTCCGGGTCGCGGAAGTCACGCAGGCCCTCGGGGTCGAAGACGATGACCTTCTTCAGCAGCGGCAGCTGCGCGCGCACTTCGAGCGCCTTGTCGAGCTGCTCGTCGTCCTCGACAAAGAGGCAGCGCGTGCGCGAGTCCGCGCACAGGTACTGCACCTGCGGCGCCGAGTCGGTCGGGTAGATACCGTTGCACACGCCGCCGGCGCTGAGGATGGCCAGGTCCGCAAACACCCACTCCACCATCGTGTTCGCCTGGATCGACGCGCAGTCGCCCGGCTCGAAGCCGAGGCTGAGCAGACCATTGCCGATCTCGCGCACCGCTTCGGCCACCTGAGCCCAGGTCCACTCGCGCCAGATGCCGAGTTCCTTCTGGCGCATCAGGATCCTGCCGGCGCGCAGCGCCGCGGCGTGCCAGAACATCGCCGACACGGTCTCGCCCGGCACCACGATATCAAGGCGCGGCTTCAGGTGGTCGAGATCCCACAGGTTGCTCATCGCCAGGTCTTCTTCTTCTTCCAGCGGCGCTCGCCGCGCACGCCGGATTCCTTCTTGCCCAGATAGAACTCCTTGATGTCCTCCTTCTCGCGCAGCACCGCGCAGCTGTCGTCCATGACGATGCGGCCGGTCTCGAGCACGTAGCCGTGGTCGGCGGCGTTGAGCGCCATGTTGGCGTTCTGCTCGACCAGCAGCATGGTCGTGCCGCGTTCGCGGTTGATGCGCACGACGATCTCGAAGATCTCGCGCGTCAGCTTCGGCGACAGGCCGAGGCTGGGTTCGTCGAGCAGCATCAGCTCGGGCGCGGCCATCAGCGCGCGCGAGATGGCCAGCATCTGCTGCTGGCCGCCGGACAGCAGGCCGGCGTCCTGCGCCGCGCGCTCCTTCAGGATCGGGAAGTAGGCGTAGGCCATCTCGATGTCGCGCGCCACCGCGTCGCGGTCCATGCGCGTGTACGCGCCCATCAGCAGGTTGTCGCGCACCGACAGCAGCGGAAACACCTCGCGCCCCTCGGGCACGTGGCTCAGGCCCATGCGCACGATCAGCGACGGGTCGAGCGCGGTGATGTTCTGCCCCTTGAACGTGACGCTGCCGCGGCTGGGATCGATGATGCCGGAGATGGTCTTCAGGATCGTGCTCTTGCCGGCGCCGTTGCTGCCGAGCACGGTGACGATCTCGCCGCGCCGCACCTTCAGGCTGACGCCGCGGATGGCCTTGATCGGCCCGTACGCGCTCTCGACGTTGGCCAGCGTCAGGATGACGCCGTCGTCGCGCACGGCGGCGGCCGTCATGGTGCCCCCCAGGCGCCTGCGGCGCCGGCCCATCGGCTTGCAGGCCGCTGGGCGTTCGCCAGCCGCTCGCGAGCGCGCAGGCGCTCGCTCGGCGCGGGCTCACCCCCCCAAGGGGGTGCGATCCATCTCGGGGCGGCCCAGCGATGGATCATGCAGCGCTCCTGCGCAACGAGCTCAAGTCGTCGGTGCTGCCCAGGTAGGCTTCGATCACGCCCGGGTGCGCCTGCACTTCTGCAGGCGCGCCCAGCGCCAGCACCTCGCCCTGGTTCATCGCCAGCACGCGGTCGGACACCTTGGACACCAGGCTCATGTCGTGCTCGACCATCAGCACGGTGACGCCGAGCTCACGCTGGATGTCCTGGATCCACCAGGCCATGTCGTCGGTCTCCTCGACGTTCAGCCCCGACGACGGCTCGTCCAGCAGCAGCAGCCTGGGCTCGGCGCACAGCGCACGCGCCAGTTCCACCACCTTGCGCACGCCGTAGGGCAGCCCCGCGACCATCAGGTCGCGGTAGCGCTGCAGGTTCAGGAAGTCGATCACCTCCTCGGCCTTGCGCCGCGCGTGCACCTCGGCGCGGCGCGTCGCGCCGCTGAACAGCAGGTCCTGCCACAGGTTGGTGCGGCGGTGAGTGTGCGTGCCGATCAGCAGGTTCTGCAGCACGCTGGCGAACTCGAACAGCTCGATGTTCTGGAAGGTGCGCGCGATGCCCAGCGCCGCCACCGCGTGGGCAGGCAGCGCCACCAGGTCCTCGCCGTCGTAGCGGATGCTGCCCGCGGTGGGCTGGTAGATGCGGCTGATCAGGTTGAACACCGTGGTCTTGCCGGCGCCATTGGGCCCGATGATGGTGAAGACCTCGCCGCGCTGCACGTCGAAGCTGACCTGATTGACGGCCACCAGTCCGCCGAACTCGACGGTCAGGTTCTTGGCGCTGAGCAGGGGCCCGCTCATTTGAGCCGGTCCGACTTCTGGAACGATTTCTGCCGCCGGAACATGCCCGCGCGGTAGAACGGGAACATCTGCAGGTAGGTGCGCATCTTCAGCCAGCGGCCGTACAGACCGTGCGGCTCGAACATCACGAAGGCCACCAGCACGACGCCGTAGATCACCGCCTGCAGCCCCGGCGACTGCCCGACCGACTCGGGCAGGTAGTCCTTGCCCATGGCGATCAGCTGCGGCATCGTGATCAGGAAGATCGCGCCGAGGAACACGCCATGCACCGAACCGAGGCCGCCGACGACGATCATCAGCAGCAGGTCGATCGACTGCACGATGCTGAACTGCTCGGGCGACAGGAACTTGATCTTGTGCGCATACAGCGCGCCGCCCAGCCCGGCCAGCGCGGCGGACAGCGCGAAGGACATGGTCTTGTAGCGCGCCAGATGGATGCCCATGCTCTGCGCCGAGATCTCCGAATCGCGGATTGCGACGAAGGCGCGGCCGGTGGGCGAGCGCAGCAGGTTCAGGATCGCCAGCGTCGACAGCACCACCACCGCCAGGCACAGGAAGTAGAACTCGATGCTGCTGTCCAGCGTCCAGCCGAACAGCGACGGCGACTTGACGTGCATGCCGGCGTTGCCGCCGGTGACCGACTCCCAGCGCGCCAGGCCTTCCTCGACGATGAAGCCGAAGGCCAGCGTGGCGATGCCCAGATAGATGCCCTTGACGCGCAGCGCCGGCACGCCGACGGCCACGCCGACGATCGCCGACAACCCCGCCGAGCAGGCCAGCGCCAGCGGGAACGGCCAGCCGGCGTTGCTCAGCACCGCCTGCGTGTAGGCACCGACGCCGAGGAAAGCCGCATGGCCGATCGAGAACTGGCCGGTGAAGCCGGCCAGCAGCATCAGCCCGAGGCCGACGGTGGCGGAGATCAGCACGAACTCCAGCTGCGCCAGCATGTACTCGGACAGCAGCCACGGCGCCGCCAGCAGGAACAGGCCGAGCAGGCCGTACCAGAAGGCCTGGCCGCCGTGCTTGACGACCTCGATGTCCTGCTCGTAGCGGGTCTTGAAGATGAAGCGCATGTCAGACTTTTTTGCGCAGCTTCTCGCCGAACAGTCCGTTCGGCTTGATCATCAGCATCAGCAGCACGACGATGTACGGCGCGATGTCCTTGAAGCCCTCGGGCAGATAGAAGCCCGACAGGCTCTCGACGATGCCGATGACCAGGCCGCCGACGATCGCGCCGGGCAGGCTGCTGAAGCCGCCGACCACGGCTGCCGGAAAGGCCTTCAGGCCGATGTAGCCCATGTTGGCATGTACGAAGGTGATCGGCGCGAGCAGCAGCCCGGCGATCGCCGCCACCGCCGCGGCCAGGCCCCACACCAGGCCGTTGAGCCGCTGCACCGGGATGCCCATGTAGTAGGCCGCGATCTGGTTCTGCGACGAGGCCTGCATCGCGACGCCGATCTTGCTGTAGCGGAACAGCGCGTACAGCGCGAGGCACAGCACCGCCGTGGCGCCGATGACCACCAGCTGCTCGTAGGCCAGCACCAGTTCGCCCAGGCGCAGCGTCAGGTCCTTGTAGGGCACCGGCAGCGTGTGCGTCTCGGTGCCGATCACCGGCACCATCGTGACCAGGCCGCGCAGGATGTAGCTGATGCCGATGGTCAGCATGACGATCGAGAACACCGGCTGCCCGAGCACCGGGCGGATGACGATGCGCTCGGCCAGCACGCCGAAGGCGGCCATCGCGGCGATCGCGCTCGGCACCGCGAGCCAGAACGGAAAACCGAGCATCGTCATCAGCACCAGCCCGGCGAAGGCGCCGAGCATCATCAGGTCGCCCTGCGCGAAGGTGATGGTTTCGGTGGCCTTGTAGATGAGCACGAAGCCCAGTGCGATCAAGCCATAGATGCAGCCCTGCGCGGCACCACTGATGATCAGCTGTACGAACTGCACTTCACTGGAATCCTGAGGGCGAAGATCGGGCGGCGAAAACGACGCGCGATGCTAGCGGCCAAAGAACGCCCTCGCACCTGAGGAAAACGCGCAGCGTTTCGGCAAAGCCCGCAGGGATTCAACAAGAACGCGCAGGATGCAGACGCCGCCGGCGCCTGCGCGGCGCCGCCTCAGCGCGGCGGCAGCAGCTTCGCCGGATCGACCGGCTTGCCCTGGCGCCGGATCTCGAAGTGCAGTTGCACGCGCTCGGCGTCGGTCGAGCCCATCTCGGCGATCTTCTGGCCGCGGCGCACGACCTGGTCGTCCTTGACCAGCAGCACCTGGTTGTGCGCGTAGGCGGTCAGGTACAGGTCGTTGTGCTTGACGATGACCAGGTTGCCGTAGCCGCGCAACGACGATCCGGCGTAGACCACGCGTCCGTCGCCCGCGGCGTACACCGGATCGCCGGCCTTGCCGGTGATGGTCAGCCCCTTGTTGCGGCCTTCGTCGAAACCGGCGACCACCGCGCCTGCGGCCGGCCATGCCCAGACCACGTCTTCGCCGGGATCGCGCGGCGCCGCCGCGGCGGCAGCCGGCGGCGCCGCATTGCCGGGCACCGCCGTCGTGACGGCCGGCGGCGCGGCTGCGGCCGGTGCAGGCGTGCCCACCGGCGCCGGGGCCGCAACCGAAGGCGCCGTGCCGCTGCCCGCCGCTGCCGCGCCGGAGGCCGCGGTGCGCGCATCGAGCGGCCGGCTTTCGACGCGCGTGCCGGGCACGGCGCGTGCGGTTGCCGCGGTGCCATCGATGCCGGGCGGCACGACGCGCAGCACCTGCCCGACTTCGAGCAGGTTCGGGTTCTCGAGGTTGTTCCAGCGCACCAGGTCGCGCCAGTTCAGGCCCTGGTCCAGCGAGATGCGCAACACCGTGTCGCCCGGCTTGACCGTGTAGTAGCCGGGCTTGCCCGCGTTCTCGATGCCCGGCGGCGGCTTCGCCGCGGCGTCGGTGCTTGCGTCCGGCGCCGCCGGAGCAGTCGGCTCGACTGCCGGCTTGACCGCCGGGCGGCGGTCTTCGACCGGCGCCTTGCGCACCGGGCCCGAGCAGCCGGCCAGCGCCACCAGCATCATCGCCGCCACGACGCGCCAAGCCCTGCCTTCAGGTCGCAGATGCATGCCTGAACGTTCCCCCTTATTCGATGCCGGATTTTAAAGGCACGAAGTGCACGGCCTCGTGCGCCGAGCGGCGCAGCTCGCCGCCGTGCCGGTCGACCACCAGCAACAGCTGGCCGCCTCGCGGCTGCCCCTGCATCGGCGCGACCAGCCGGCCGCCGTCGGCCAGCTGCTCGAGCCAGGCGGCGGGCAGCTCGTCGCCGCCGGCCGCGGCGATGATGCTGTCGTAAGGCGCGTTCGGCGCGTGGCCGGCGCGGCCGTCGCCGTACACCAGCCGCACCTGCGCCGCGCGCGCCTCGCCGAGGTTGGCGCGCGCCTTGTCGTACAGCGGCTTCAGCCGTTCGACCGAGATCACGCGCGTGGCCATCTGCGCCAGCAGCGCCGTCTGGTAGCCGCAGCCGGTGCCGATCTCGAGCACGCGGCCCAGCTGCCCGCTGCGCCGCGCCTGCGAGCCCTCGTGCAGCAGGCTCAGCATGCGCGCCACCACCGAAGGCTTGGAGATGGTCTGGCCGAGCCCGATCGGCAGGCTGGTGTCCTCGTAGGCCTGCGTGGCCAGCGCGCTGTCTACGAAATGGTGCCGCGGCACGGCAAGCATGGCGCGGCACACCGCGTCGTGACAGTGCTGTTCGCGCTTCAAGCGCTGCACCAGCGCGTGGCGCACCGCCGCCGAGTCCATGCCCAGCCCGCTGGGCCGGTGCTGCTGCGTGGCGTCGCGCGCTGCCTGGTGCAGCGGCGCCTGCGGGCGCAGCGTCTGCCTGGCCGCGGGCTTCGCGCCGGGTGCACCGTGTTCCAGCGGCACCGGGAAACGCGCGCCGCGCGCCGCGGGCTTGGGGCTCAGGGCCATCGCTGCGCCCGGCCGCGCCGGCGGATCATGCCAGCCCCAACCAACGGCTCGAGCCCGCGTGGTCGGTCAGGTCCACCTGCAGCGGCGTGATCGAGATGCAGCCGTTGGCCGTGGCGTGGAAGTCGGTGCCTTCGCCGGCATCGCGCGCATCGCCGGCCGGGCCGATCCAGTAGATCGGATCGCCGCGCGGGCTGGTCTGGCGGATCACCGCCTGGCTCGCATGGCGGCGCCCGAGCCGCGTGATGCGCAGCGGCAGCTGCGCGGCCTCGGCGGCGTTGGGAATGTTGACGTTCAGCAGCCAAGGTCCCGCAGGGGGGCTGCCGGCGAGCACGCGCTCGATGATGCGCCGCGCCGCCGCGGCCGCGGCCGGCAGCTCGCCCCAGCCCTTGAGCACCTGCGAGAAGGCGATCGCCGGCACGCCGAACAGGTAGCCTTCCATCGCCGCGGCGACCGTGCCCGAATAGAGCGTGTCGTCGCCCATGTTGGCGCCGTTGTTGATGCCCGACACCACCAGGTCGGGGCGCTGCGGCAGCAGGCCGGTGAGCGCGACGTGCACGCAGTCCGACGGCGTGCCGTTGATGACCTTGACGCGGTGCGGGCCATCGCCGGCGGCCTCGAACACCGACAGCGGGCGGTTCAGCGTCAGGGAATTCGAGGTGCCGCTGGCGTTCTGCTCCGGCGCGACCACGTCGATCTCGCCGAGCCCGGTGCAGGCACGCACCAGTGCGGCGAGTCCGGGTGCAAGATAGCCGTCGTCGTTGGCGATGAGGATGCGCATCGATCCATTGTAGGAGCCGGATGCGCGGCGCCTGCCGCGCGTGGCGCGCGCCTATCATTGCCGCCTCCTTCCTCCACCGATGAGCGACGCCATGCAAGCCTGGTTCTGCGAAACACTGTCCGGCCCCGAAGGCCTGGTCTGGAAGGAGGTGCCGACGCCAACCCCCGGGCCGGGCGAGGTGCGCATCGCCATCCGCGCGGCGAGCCTGAACTTCCCCGACACGCTGACCGTGCAGGGCAAGTACCAGTTCAAGCCGCCGCTGCCTTTCGTGCCCGGTTCCGAATACGCAGGCATCGTCGAAGCCGCCGGCGACGGCGTCACGCAAGTCCAGGTCGGCGACGCCGTCGCCGCGATGGGTTCGACCGGCGGCTTCGCCACGCACGGCATCGCGCCGGCGAAGTCGGTGCTGAAGCTGCCGCCGGGCTTCGCGCTCGAAGATGCGGCGGCCTTCGCGCTGACCTACGGCACCACGCACCATGCGCTGGTCGACCGCGCGGCGCTGAAGGCCGGCGAGACGGTGCTCGTGCTCGGCGCGGCCGGCGGCGTCGGCAGCTCCGCCATCCAGGTGGCCAAGGCGGTGGGCGCCAAGGTCATCGCCGCCGCCTCCAGCGACGAGAAGTGCGCGTTCTGCCGCACGCTCGGCGCCGACGCCACGCTCAACTACGCGACACAGAACGTGCGCGACGCGCTGAAGGAGCTGACCGGCGGCAAGGGCCCCGACGTGGTCTACGACCCGGTCGGCGGCGCCCTGGCCGAGCCGGTATTCCGCTCGATCGCCTGGCGCGGCCGCTATCTGGTGATCGGCTTCGCGCAGGGCAGCATCCCGTCGCTGCCGCTGAACCTGGCGCTGCTCAAGGGCGCGTCGATCGTCGGCGTGTTCTGGGGCGACTTCGTGAAGCGCGAGCCCGACAACAGCGCGCGCGGCATGGCCGAGCTGGCGCGCTGGTATGCCGAGGGCAAGATCAAGCCGGCGATCGACCAGCGGCTGCCGATGCGCGAGCTGCCCGCGGCCTATGCGCGCATGGCCACGCGCAAGGTGCAGGGCAAGCTGGTGATGGTCAACGGCTGAGGCGGTGGCGCGCGCTTTGGCCGATGGCGCGACGGTGCGCGCCGCGGGCTGCGCTGGCATGATCCGCGCTGAACAAGGAGCGTTCCGATGGCGGTGAAGGTGCTGATCGTCGAAGACAACCCGGTGGCTCGCAGCTTCCTGTGCCGGGTGGTGCGCGAAAGCTTCAGCGACCAGATCGCCATCACCGAGGCCGGCGACCTGGAAGCGGCGCGCAAGCAGATCAACCTGACCGGCGGCGCGACCGGCCTGCACGGCGTCGACCCCTTCAAGCTGCTGCTGGTCGACCTGGAGCTGCCCGACGGCAACGGCATGGAGCTGCTGGCCGAGCTGTCGCAGTACCCGGCGACGAAGATCGTCACCACGCTGTATTCGGACGACGACCACCTGTTCCCGGCGCTGCAGTGCGGGGCGGACGGCTACCTGTTGAAGGAGGACCGCTTCGAGGTGCTGGTCGAGGAGCTGCAGAAGATCGTGCGCGGCCAGCCGCCGCTGTCGCCGGCGATCGCGCGCCGGCTGCTGACGCACTTCCGCCCCGCCGGCAGCGCCGAGGCGGCGCCGGCCGGCCCGGGCTTCAGCTCGGCCGGCAACTTCCAGAGCAGCCGCCCGGTGCCGATCGAGAAGCCGCTCGACCACGAGCGGCTGACGCCGCGCGAGAGCGAGGTGCTGACCTATCTGAGCAAGGGCTTCACGATCAAGGAGATCGCCTCGCTGATGGGCATCAAGTGGTTCACCGTCAACGACCACATCAAGTCCATCTACAAGAAGCTCAACGTGTCGAGCCGCGCCGAGGCGGCCGTGCTGGCCAGCAAACAGGGTCTGGTGTGAGCGGCGGCGCCGGGCGGCGCTGAAGCCGCGCTGCGGGACCGTCGATGAGCCGGCGCGAGACGGCAGGCGCGGCGCCCGGTGCGTCGGCACCGCCGACGCCATCGACCCCCTCGCCCCCCTGGCGCGCCGACAGTCATGACCCGGCCCGGCCACACCGCGCGCGCCGCAGCGCGCCGCCGCTGCGCCGCGGCGAGTGGGCGGCGATCGCGCTGCTCGGCTGCCTGTGCCTGTTCGCCTGGCTGCGCGTCGTCGCGCAAACCCCGGCCGTCGATGCGCGCTGGCGCGCCGACGGCGCATCGCTGCAACTCGAATCCAGCCCGCTGCCGGCGCTGTCGGGGCTGGCCGGCGCGCGATTGGCGCAGATCGTCGGCACCGACGGCAGCCCGCTCGCCGTCGATGCCGGGCTGCTGCAGCGCTCGGTGCGCTGGAGCGTCGACGATGCGCAGCGCAGCCTGCAGCTGAGCCGGCAACGGCAGCTGGCCGCGATGCTCAGCCAGGGCCCGCTGACGCTGCACTTCGACGACGGCCGCCAGGCCGAGCTCGCGCCGCGTGCGCGCGGCTTCGAGGGACTGGGCGTGTTCTTCTGGCTGATGTCGGCGGCGGCGATGACGCTGCTGCTGGTCACCGCGGCGGTGCTGCGCGTGCATGCACACTGGCGCAACCTGCCCTATGCGGTGATCGGCCTCGGCCAGGCCGGCAACCTTCTGCTGATCGGCGTGGAGATGCTGCCGGGGCTCGGCCTGCCAACGGTCTTTGCCGTGCACGGCGCCTGGGCGCGCATGGCCTTCGACCTGTGCAGCGCCGCCGCGATGGTGCATCTGGCGACGCTGCAGCCGCTGCGCCTGCCGGCCGGGCGCTGGATCGCCGCCGCCGCCTGGGCCGGCTGCGCGCTGCTGCTGTGGCTGGCCAAAGCCCAGGCGCTGCGCCACGAATGGGGGTGGACGCAGGCCGGCATGCTCGGCTGCGGCGCGCTGACGATCGCGCTGATGTCCTGGTCGTACCGGCTCGAGCCGAACCCCTTCGCGCTGCTGTTGCGCCGGCTGGCTTCGGCCGCCACGGCGACGCTGCTGCTGCTGAGCGTGGCCATGATCGCGGCGCGCGGCACGCCGGCCTTCCACGGCGACGCAGCGTTCGCTGCGCTGGTCTGGCACCTGTTCCTGGCCACGCTGGTGCTGGTGCTGCCGAGCTTTTCGCGCGCGCAGCCCTTGATGCGCGAGGTGGCGATGCTGGCCGGCACCGCCTCCGCGGCCATCTCGCTGGGGCTGCTGTTCGAAGCCGCGTGGGGCATCGGCGACTTCGCCGCGCTGGCGCTGGCGGTGGCCGCGGCGCTGCTCGTTTATTCGGGCACGCGCCGCTGGCTGATGCGCCCGATGCGCGGCCAGCACGTGCCCGGCGCCGAACGCATGTTCGAGCGGCTGTACCGCGTGCTGCGCGAAGTCGAGGCACGGCCGCGCGACAGCGCCGAGCTGCTGACGCGGCTGCTGAATGACCTGTTCGAGCCGCTCGAGGTGCGCACGCTGGAGCGCACGACGACCCGCTCGCGCGTGCTCGGCGAAGGCTCGGCGCTGCTGGTGCCGCTGCCGGCGATCGGCGCCGGCCCCGGCAGCGGCCCGGTCGACGACCCCGGGGGCACGATCGTGCTGCGCTTCGCCGAGCGCGGCAAGCGCATGTTCTCGGCCGACGACGCGCGCCTGACCGACCGCGTGGTCGAGCAGCTGCGCCTGGCGCTGGCCTACGACCGTGCGGTCGAGCGCGGCCGCAGCGAGGAGCGCGCGCGCATCGCGGCCGACCTGCACGACGACATCGGCGCGCGGCTGCTGACGCTGATGTACCAGGCGCAGACGCCCGAGATGGAGGACTACCTCCGCCACACGCTGAAGGACCTGAAGACGCTGACGCGCGGCCTGGCCAGCGGCGACCAGCGGCTGTCGCATGCCGCTGCCGAATGGAAGGCCGACATCGCGCAGCGCCTGGGCGCGGCGCAGATCGAGCTGAGCTGGACCTTTGCCTTCGACCGCGACCTGGTGCTCGGCGTGGTGCAGTGGTCGGCGCTGACGCGCGTGCTGCGCGAGCTGGTCAGCAACGTGATCCAGCATTCGTGCGCCACGCACCTGGAGGTGGCGGCGGCGCTGGAAGGCGCACGCCTGCGGCTGACGCTGGCCGACGACGGCATCGGCCGCAACCCGCAGGCCTGGTCGCACGGCCTGGGTCTGGGCGGCGTACGCAAGCGCGTCAAGCTGCTCGGCGGCGACGTGCAGTGGCGCGAGAACGGCAGCGCCGGCATCGTCTGCACGGTGCTGATCCCGGACCTGCAGCCGCGCCACTGAATGCGGCTGCAGGGGACTCGCTGCAATGCGCGCGGCGGCCTGCACGGCGCGGGCCGCCCCTCTAGAATCCGCCGGCCTTCTTCGCCGTATGCAAAGCCCTTCACCGCGCCGCCCAAAGGCCCGCCCAGCGAGCATCCGCGACGTCGCCGAGTTGGCCGGCGTCTCCGTGGGCAGCGCCTCGCGCGTGATCAACAAGGTGCACAACGTCACCCCTGAGACGCGCGACAAGGTGGAGCAGGCGATCACCGCGCTGAACTACAGGCCCAACCATGCCGCGCAATCGCTGCGGCTGCGCAGCTCGCGCACGGTCGGCTGCCTGCTCAGCGACGTGACGAACTCGCTGTACGCGAAGCTCTTCCGTGCGCTCGAGGAACGGCTGCGCGACGCCGGCTACATGATGCTGCTGGCCAACAGCCTGAACCAAGTGGAGCGCGAGCTCGAGATCCTCTCCACCTTCCAGGCCCGCGGCATGGACGGCGTGCTGATCGCGCCAGCCAACGAAGGCGACCCTCAGGTGCTCGCCGCGGTGGCCGCACTGGAGATGCCTACGGTACTGCTCGACCGCGAGCTGGATGCTCCGATCGACCGGGTGCTGTTCGATCACATCCCCGGCATGCAGCGTGTGGTAAGCCATCTGGCCGGTCTCGGTCACCGCCGCATCGGGCTGGTGGTGTCGGACTCGCCGACGCGGCCGATGCGCCATCGAATCCGCGGTTTCCGCCTGCAGCACGAGGCCATCGGATTGCCGCTGGACGAAAGCCGCATCATTCGCCTGCCCACCGGTACCAGCCCGGCTTTCGACGCGGTCAGCGCGCTGCTGGCGCGGCCCAGGCGCCCGACCGCGTTGATCGCGCTGGGCACCAACGTGCTCAACGACACGCTCGGTGCGATCAGCGTGCGCGGACTGCGCATCCCCCAGGACGTGTCGGTGGTGTCGCTGGGCGATCCCTACTTCGCCGCGCACCATATGCCGCCGATCAGTGCACTGCGCGTCGCGCTGCAGCAGGCCGGCGACACCGGCTCGCAGTTGCTGCTGGCGCGCATGGCCGGCGACGATACGGCGCCGCGCAGCATCACCCTGCCCTGCGAGTTCATCGATCGGCAGTCCTGCGGGCCCGCGCCCGGGTCGTCGCGCGGCTGAGCTTCATTCCCGGCAGGTGCACCGGGCGGCGGCGCCTCGCACGCGATGGCATCAGCCGGCGGCGCGCATCACCCCGATGCTCAGGCCGCCGTCGACGAGCAGCGCGTGGCCGTTGACATAGCTCGATTCGTTGGAGACGAGGAACAGCGTCGCATAGGCCGCCTCCCAGCCGGTGCCTTGGCGAGCGAAGGGCACGCCGAGCGCGCGACCCGGCCGCCGGCGCGTGGCATCGCGGCCCATCGGCGTGTCCATCAAGCCGGGCAGCACCGCGTTGCAGCGGATGCCCCTGGCCTCGCCCGCCACCGCGATGCTGCCCGCCAGCGCCACCTGCGCTGCCTTCGACGACTCGTACGCAGGGTTCCGGCTGTTGTTGCGCAAGGCGGCGAGCGAGGACATCAGCACGATCGAGCCGCCGGGCGCCATCGCTTCCAGCGCGGCCTGGGCGAAGAAGACGTGGCTGCGCAGGTTGATGCCGAGCTCGCGGTCCCAGGTTTCCTGCGTGATGCCGGGCAGCGGCAGGCCGTGCGAGATGCCGACGTTGAGCACCAGGCCGTCCAGGCCGCCCAGCTGCTGTGCGGCGCGCTCGACGATGCCCTTGATCTTCGGCACGTCGAGCACGTCGGCGACTTCGACGAACGCGGTACCCCCTTCGCGCCTGATCTGATCGGCGGTGCCCTGGGCGGCCTCGGCCGAGATGTCCAGGCAGACCACGCTCGCGCCTTCGCGCGCGAACAGCACCGAGATCGCGCGGCCGTTGCCGGTGGGCGGGTCCTCTTCGGGGATCGTGCGCTGGCCGGCGCCGACCACGAGCACGCGGCGCCCTTGCAGGCGGCCGCGGCCGGGGACCTGGCCGAGGGTCTCGGGAAACATCTGTCGGGAGGGATCGACTTCGGTGGGAGCAAGGTTCATGGTGGAGTCCTGGGTGAGGCAAGGGTGTCAGCCGAAGGTTCCGGGCGGCTCGATGTCCACCTCGAAGTTCTCCAGAAAGCGGCTCACGAGCATGTAGAAGCCGACCGTGAACACCAGCTCGGCGGTCTGGCGGGCGTTGAACTTCGCGCTGATGCGCCCGAACAGTTCGTCGGGGGCCTTCACGTCGTGGAACAGCTTGTCGACGAACTCCAGCACCAGCTTCTCGGTCTCGTCGAGCGCCGAAGTGTCGGCGCCGGCCTCGAGTGCGGCGATCTTCGCTTCGCTCAAGCCTGCGTTGCGCGCCACGCGCTTGTGCTGGTGCACCTCGTAGCTTGCCCGGCTGAGGATGCCGGTGCGCAGGATCGCGATCTCGCGCAGTTTGGCGTCGATCTCGTTGCCGCGCAGCAGCGCCCCGCCCATGCGCAGAAAACCCTCGGCCAGCGCCGGTCCGGCGTGAGGCAGCATGCGGTACAGGTTCAGCGGCGGCCGGCTGCCGATCAGCGCCTTGTATTCCGCGGGCGCCTGGTCCATGTCGAAGTAGGGAATGCGGGCCATCTTCGTCTGCGCCCGTCACTTCTTGTCGAGCCACATGCCGCGCACGCGGATCAGGCTGTTCTGCATCTCGGGCAGGCCTTTGACGTAGGGGTGCCCGATCGCGAAGTAGGTGGTACGGATCGGGATCAGCGCGTAGGCCTCGTCGGCGATCACCTGCATCACCTCGCAGTACATCGCCTTGCGCTTCTTCGGGTCGGGTTCGCTGCGCGCCTTGGCCAGCAGCGGGTCGACCCTGCTGGTGTCGTGGCGGCTCACCGGCTGGCCGTTCGCGCCGCCGAAGTAGTAGCTGAGCACCATGTCCGGGTCCATGCCGAGGTCGGAGTAGCGCCAGACATCCATCTGGTAGTCGCCGCTCAGGCCGACGCGCACGTTCTGGCTCTGCTCGACCAGGCGGATCGCCACCTTCATGCCGGCCTGCTGCGCGAACTGCTGGATCATCGCGGCCTGGCGGCGGCCGGCCGGCGTGTTGGTGCTGACCAGTTCGAACTCCACCGGCTTGCCGTACTCGGCGACCAGCGCGCGCGCCTTGGCCAGGTCGTAGCCGCGCCAGTTCAGGTTCGGGCAGTGCCACTCCGACTTCGGCCCCATCAGGTCGTTCGTCGGCTTGGTCGTGCCGCGGTACATCGTGTCGATCATCGCCTGCGCGTTGAAGGCGTGCGTCACGGCCTGGCGCACGCGCGCGTCGTCGAAGGGCGGCCGCGCGTTCTGGAAGTTCCACATGAAGGCGCCCGAACCCTCGTAGTCGTGCACGACCAGCGACTTGTCCTCGCGCGCCGCCAGCACGTGCTCGGCCACGTCCATGCGGCCGATGTCGACCTCGCCCGACTTGATGCTGGCGAAGCGCGTGTTGCCGTCGGGCAGTACGCGGTAGACCACGCGGTCCAGGTACGGGAGCTTCTTGTCCCAGTAGTCGGGATTGCGCTCGAGCACCAGACGGTCGCCGGCGCGCCATTCCTTGACGGCAAAGGGGCCGGTGCCCACCGGATGGCGGTGGAAGGCTTCGCCGTCCTTCAGCGCCGCCGGCGAGCCGATGAAGTTGGCCAGGCCTTCGAGCGCCAGCGCCGAGCGCAGCGCCGACCACGGCGCCTTCAGCTTGAAGCGCACGGTGTGGTCGTCGACCTTCTCTACCTTGTCGATCGGCGCGATCCCGCCGACGTTGATGCCCGAGTCGGGCGCCAGCAGCCGCTGGTAGTGGAAGACCACCGCGTCGGCATTGAACGGCGTGCCGTCGTGGAACTTCACGCCCTGGCGCAGCTTCACGGTCGCGCTCATCCGGTCGGGCGCTTCGGCGAGCGACAGGCCGAGCCGCGGCACGATGTCCTTGCCCTCGTAGGCGAACAGCGTCTCCATCACCGACGAGGCCGGCGCCATCGTGTTCTGGTTGAAGATCTTCGCCTTCAGATGGTCGAAGCCGCTGAACTCGGCCTCGGTGCCGATGGTCAGCGTGCCGCCGGCTTTCTGCGCGGTCGCGGGGCCGGCGGCGAAGGCGCCGATGCACAGCGCCGCCAGCGCGGGCGCGAAACGGGTCTTTCTCGTCATGTCTGTTCCTCGGGAGTCGATCGGCCAGGCGATCGGGATGGGGCAATACCCGGTGCCGCCCCGGCCGACGCAGGGCCGGATGCCGACACCGAGAACGGGAAATGGCAGGCGATGCGGCGCGCGGCGGCGCCGGCCTCGGCCGGCGCGAGCGGCGGCTCCTCGGCGGCGCAGCGCGGCTGCGCGCTCGGACAGCGGCTGCGGAAGCGGCAGCCCGAAGGCAGCGCCATCGGAGACGGCATCTCGCCGGCGAGCGCGATGCGCAGCGCCGGCGCATCAGGGTCGGCGATCGGCACCGCACTCAGCAGTGCCGCGGTGTAGGGGTGCGCAGGCCGCTGCATCACGGCGCCGGCGTCGCCGATCTCGACGATGCGGCCGAGGTACATCACCGCGACGCGGTCGGCGACGTTGCGCACCACCGCGAGGTCGTGCGAGATGAACAGCATCGCCAGGCCCGGCCGCTCGCGTAGCCCGTTCAGCACGTTGAGCACTTGCGCACGCACCGAGACGTCGAGCGCCGACACCGGCTCGTCGCAGACCAGCAGCAGCGGCTCGAGGATCAACGCGCGGGCGATCGAGATGCGCTGGCACTGCCCGCCGGAGAACTCGTGCGCAAAGCGGTCGAGCGCCGCAGCCGGGTCGAGGCCGACGATCTCCAGCACCTCGCGGATGCGCGCCTGGCTGCCGGCGCCGTCGTACAGCCCGTTGACCTTCAGCGGCGCGGCCAGGATGTCGCGCACGCGCCGCCGCGGGTTCAGCGACGAGATCGGATCCTGGAAGATCATCTGGAAACGCCGGCGCAACGGCGCGAGCCCGCCGCGCGACAGGCGCGCGAGCGAGCGCCCCTCGAGCACGATGTCGCCGCCCGACGCCGGCGCGAGCTGCATCACCGCACGCGCCACCGAGGACTTGCCGCAGCCCGATTCGCCGACCAGCGCCAGCGTCTCGCCGCGCGCGATGTCGAAGCTCACGCCGTCGACCGCCCGCATGCGCTGGCCGCCGCCGACGGCGTAGCTGACGCACAGGCCGTCGACTTGGAGCAGCGGCGGGTTCAAACGGCCTCCTCCGGCGCCGCGTCGAGCGGCGCCCAGCAGCGGAACTGGCGGCCCGGCGGGGCCGTCTGCAGAACCGGTGTCTCGAGCGCGCAGCGGTCGATGCGGTACTCGCAGCGCGCCGCGAAGCGGCAGCCCGCAGCGGCATTGCCGTACACGGTCGGCGGCCGGCCGGGGATCGTGTGCAGCGCGGCATGCGGCGCATCGTCGAGCCGCGGGATGGAGCGCAGCAGCGCTTGCGCGTACGGCATGCGCGGATGCTTGAAGACCGACCGCGTGTCGGCGCGCTCGACCAGCTGGCCTGCATACATCACGGCGATCTCGTCGGCAAAGCCGGCCGCCACGCCGAGATCGTGCGTGATCAGGATCATCGTCATGTGCCGCTGCGCCTGCAGCCGGCGCAGCAGCTCCAGGATCTCGGCCTGCACCGTCACGTCGAGCGCGGTGGTCGGCTCATCGGCGATCAGCAGCTCGGGCTCGCAGGCGATCGCCATCGCGATCACCACGCGCTGGCGCATGCCGCCCGACAGCTCATGCGGATACTGGCCGAGCCGCCGCTCGGGCGAGCCGATGCCCACCTGCCTCAGCAGTTCGAGCGCCCGCGCCGCGGCCTGCCCGCGGCTCAGCCCCAGATGGCGCTGCGGACCCTCGACCAGCTGCGAGCCGATCGTGCGCACCGGGTTCAGCGCGGTCATCGGGTCCTGGAACACCATCGCGATGCGGCGTCCGCGCACGGCCTGCATCTGGCGCCGGCTGCGCGACAGCAGCTCGACGCCGTCGAAGGTGACGCGCGCGGCCGGCGCGACCAGCGCCTTGGCCGGCAGCAGGCGCAGGATGGCGCGCGACAGCACCGACTTGCCGCTGCCCGATTCGCCGACGATCGCCAGCGTGCGCGAGCGCCGCAGCTCGAAGGAGACGTCGTCGAGTGCCTGCAGCTCGCCGTGCGGGGTCGGGAAGCGCACCCCCAGGTTGCGCACGCTGAGCAGCACGCCGCCGCCCGTCACGTCAGCCCCCCGGCCTTGCCGGCCTTGGCCTGGCGCAGGCCATCGCCCAGCAGGTTGAGGCTCAGCACCGTCAGGAACATCGCGAGCGCCGGAATCATGCTGACGTGCGGGACGCGCTCGAGCGATTCGCGGCCCTCGGCGATCATGCTGCCCCAACTGGGCGTGGGCGGCGGCACGCCGACGCCGAGGAAGCTCAGCGAGCCTTCGGCGACGATCATGATCGACATCATCGTCAGCGCGTAGGTCAGCAGCGACATCGCCATGTTCGGCAGGATCTCGCGGAACATGATGTAGGCGTCCCCGGCGCCGGCGGTGCGCGCGGCCAGCACGAACTCGCGCCGCATCAGCGGCAGCGCGTTGGCGCGCGCGATGCGGGCGAAGGCCGGCACCGACATGATGCCCAGCGCCAGCGTCACGTTCTGCACCGACGGGCCGAGCACCACCGTCAGCGCGAGCGCGAACACCAGGCTCGGGAACGCAAGCATCGCATCGAGCAGCGCCAGGATGCCGGTGCGCAGCGCTCCGCCGTACCAGGCCGACAGCAGGCCGAGCACGGTGCCGATCAGCAGGCCGATCAGCGGCGCAACCAGGCTGACGATCAGCGAGATGCGCGCGCCGTGCGCCAGGCGCGACAGCAGGTCGCGGCCGTCGAGGTCGGTGCCCAGCCAGTGCGCGGCGCTGGGGCCCTTTTCCGCCGCCGCGAAGTCCATCTCGTCGGGCGGCGGGAACGGCAGCAGGCCGGCGCCGAACGCGCAGACGAGCACCAGCGCCAGCCACAGCAGCGGCAGGCCGGTGCGCCAGAAGGCGCGCGCTTGCCTAGCCATCGCGCGCAGCCAGCCGGGGATCGAGCACGCCGTACAGCGCGTCGACCAGCAGGTTGATGACCACGAAGGCGGCGCCGATGAACAGCACCACGCCCTGCAGCACCAGGTAGTCGCGCCGCGTGATCGCCTCGACCAGCAGCCGGCCCACGCCCGGCAGCGCGAACACGGTCTCGATGATCACCGCGCCGCCGATCAGGTGGCCGATGTTGATGCCCATGACGGTGATCAGGCTGAACATCGACGGGCGCAGCGCGTGGCGCAACAGCACCTGGCGATCGGTCAGGCCTTTGGCGCGCGCGACGGTGACGAACTCCTCGCGCAGCGTGCCGGCCAGATCGCTGCGCAGCAGGCGCAGGTAGACCGGCGCCTCGACCAGCGCCAACGTCAGCGCCGGCAGGGTGAGAGAGCGGATGCTGCCGAAGGGATCGTTGGCGAAAGGCACATAGCCGGTGGCGGGGAACCAGCGCAGCCAGATCGCCAGCAGCAGGATCAACACCAGCCCCAGCACGAAGTGCGGTATCGCCAGTACGCCGAACGAGCCGGCCGAGATCAGGCGGTCGACCATGCTGCCTTCGCGGTAGCCGGCCCAGATGCCCAGCGGCAGCGCAATCAGCAGTGCCAGCACCTGCGCGTAGGCCATCAGCAGCAGCGATACCGGCAGCCGATGGGCGATGGCCTCGGTGACGGCCTCGCCACTCAGCGGCGAGCGGCCCAGGTCGCCTTGCAGCGCGTTCAGCAGCCAGCCGGCAAAGCGCTGCGGCAACGGCTTGTCGAGGCCGAGTTGCGCTTCGAGCATCGCGATGTCCTGCGCCCGCGCGTTGTCGCCGAGCAGCGAGTCCACCAGACTACCGGGCAGCAGTTCCAGCATCAGGAACGTGCCCACGCTCAGCAGCAGCAAGACGATGGCCAGATGCCCGGCGCGGCGGCCGAAAAAGGCCAGTCGCTGCCGCGCCCTGGAAGCATGCATGTCCGCCATAGGTCATAGCTTAAAGTCTTCGATGAAACGTTTCATCAGTACTTATACCGACAGGATGAGGAAGTGATGCATCCGATGGGGCATCGACGCCGACCACACCGGAAGGCGCATGGTCCGAGGGCACTGACGACAGCGCCGGCACATTCCGGCTCCCGGATAATCGCGCGATGAACCCGCTGCTTTCCCGGCTGCACCCCTACCCTTTCGAACGCCTGCGCGAGCTGTCGGCCGGCATCGTGCCGTCGCCGGCCCACGCGCCGATCGGCCTGGGCATCGGCGAGCCGCGCCATGCCACGCCGGCGCTGGTCGAGCAGGCGCTGGTGGCTGCGTTGCCCGGCCTGTCTTCGTATCCGGCCACCGCCGGCGAGCCGGCGCTGCGCGAGGCCTTCGCCGGCTGGCTGCTGCGGCGCTACGGCGTGGCCGTCGATCCGCTGACGCAGACGCTGCCGGTCAACGGCTCGCGCGAGGCGCTGTTCGCTTTCGCGCAGGTGGTCATCGACCCGACCCGGGCCGGCGCCACCGTGGTCTGCCCCAACCCCTTCTATCAGATCTACGAAGGCGCGGCGCTGTTGGCCGGCGCGCAGACCGCCTTCGCCAACAGCGACCCGGCGCCGGCGCGAAACTTCGCTGCCGACTGGTCGCAGATCGACGCTGCCACCTGGGCGCGCACGCAGATGCTGTACGTGTGCTCGCCGGGCAATCCCACCGGCGCGGTCATGCCGCTTTCCGAGTGGCGCATGCTGTTCGAGCTCAGCGACCGCCACGGCTTCGTCATCGCCAGCGACGAGTGTTACTCCGAGATCTACTTCCGCGACGAGCCGCCGCTGGGCTCGCTGCAGGCGGCCAAGACCCTGGGCCGCGACGACTTTCGCAACCTGGTGGCCTTCACCAGCCTGTCCAAGCGCTCCAACGTGCCCGGCATGCGCTCGGGCTTCGTTGCCGGCGACGCGAAACTGCTGCAGGCCTTCTTGCTGTACCGCACCTACCACGGCAGCGCGATGAGCCCGCCGGTGCAGCGCGCCAGCATCGCCGCCTGGTCCGACGAAGACCATGTACGGCGGAACCGGGATTTGTACCGCGAGAAATTCGCTCAGGTCACGCCGCTTTTGGCCGATGTCATGGACGTGCGGCTGCCGGACGCAGGCTTCTACCTGTGGGCCGGCGTGCCGGGTGGGGACGACGTCGGCTTCGCGATGCAACTGCTGGCTCAATACAATGTATCGGTGCTTCCGGGAAGCCTGCTGGCGCGCACAGCGCACGGGCTGAACCCCGGCGCCGGGCGCATCCGCATGGCGCTGGTGGCACCGACCGGAGACTGCGCCGAAGCGGCGCAGCGCATCCGCCGACTGACCCTCACACTGCGCTGAAACCCATGAGCCACAAACTGCAGGACCTGATCGATCTCGCCTGGGAAGGGCGCGCCCAGATCACCGCCGCGTCGGCGCCCGACGTGCGCAACGCCGTCGAAGAGGTCATCGCCGACCTGAATGCCGGCCGCGTGCGCGTCGCCGAGCGCCAGGGCGTGGGCCAGTGGACGGTGAACCAGTGGGTCAAGAAGGCGGTGCTGCTCAGCTTCCGCCTCAACGACAACCGCGTGATGCGCGCCGGCGACCTGGGCTTCTTCGACAAGGTGCCCACCAAGTTCGCGCATCTGGACGAAGAGCAGATGCGCGCCACCGGCGTGCGCGTGGTGCCGCCGGCCGTGGCGCGCCGCGGCAGCTTCATCGCCAAGGGCGCGGTGCTGATGCCCAGCTACGTGAACATCGGCGCCTACGTCGACGAAGGCACGATGGTCGACACCTGGGCCACCGTCGGCTCGTGCGCGCAGATCGGCAAGAACGTGCATCTGTCGGGCGGCGTCGGCATCGGCGGCGTGCTCGAGCCGCTGCAGGCCAACCCGACGATCATCGAGGACAACTGCTTCATCGGCGCGCGCTCCGAGGTCGTCGAAGGCGTGATCGTCGAGGAGAACTCGGTCATCAGCATGGGCGTGTTCATCGGCCAGAGCACGAAGATCTACGACCGCGCCAGCGGCGAGGTGCATTACGGCCGCGTGCCGGCCGGCTCGGTGGTGGTCAGCGGCTCGCTGCCGGCGGCCGACGGCAGCCACAGCCTGTATTGCGCGGTCATCGTCAAGCAGGTCACGGCGGCCACGCGTGCCAAGACCAGCATCAACGAGCTGTTGCGGCTTTGAGCAGACGAGGATCGGCGCATGAGTACAGGCAACATGGAGAAGGTGCTGCGGTTGATGGCCGAGCGCAACGCTTCGGACGTCTACCTGTCGGCCAACACGCCGATCCTGATTCGCATCAACGGCCAGATCCTGCAGTTGTCGGACCAGGTGCTGACGCCGCCGCAGATCCGCCAGCTGCTGGGCGAGGTGCTGACGCCCAAGCAGTTCGAGGAATACGACGACAGCGGCGAGCTGAACCTGGCGATCGGCCTGCAGGGCATCGGCAGCTTCCGCATGTCGGCCTTCCGCCAGCGCGGCACGATGGCGGCGGTGTTCCGCTGCATCCCCTTCGACATTCCGGCGCTCGACAGCCTGGGCGTGCCGCCGCTGCTGTCGACGCTGGTGCTCGAGAAGCGCGGCCTGATCCTGATGGTCGGCGCCACCGGCACGGGAAAGAGCACGACGCTGGCGGCGATGCTCGAATGGCGCAACCAGCAGTCCACCGGCCACATCCTCACCATCGAGGATCCGATCGAGTTCCTGTTCACCAACAAGAAGTCGGTGGTCAACCAGCGCGAGGTCGGCCGCGACTGCGAAACGCTGCAGATCGCGTTGAAGAACGCGCTGCGCCAGGCGCCGGACTGCATCCTGATCGGCGAGATCCGCGACCGCGAGACGATGACCTCGGCCATCTCCTATGCGCTGTCCGGCCACCTGGTGCTGGCCACGCTGCACGCCAACAACAGCTACCACGCGCTCGGGCGCATCCTGTCGTTCTACACGCCCGAGTCGCGGCCGGCGCTGCTGTCCGACCTGGCGGCGGGCCTGCGCGCGGTGATCTCGCAGCGGCTGCTGCGCACCCATGCCGGCGGCCGCGTCGCCGCGGTCGAGGTGCTGCTGAACACCGTGCTCGTCGCCGAACTGATCGAACAGGGCGACATCGCCGGCGTCAAGGAGGCGATGGAGAAGTCGCTGGCCGAGGGCTCGCAGAGCTTCGAGGCCGACATCGCAAGGCTCATCACCGAAGGCGTGATCTCGCGCGACGAAGGCATGGCGCACGCCGATTCGCCGACCAACCTGCTGTGGCGGCTGCACAACGACACCGGGCCGGTGACGAAGGCCGCACCGGTGAAGCCCGAACCCGAGGGCGCCAGCTTCACCGACATCACGCTGGACGTGCTTCCGGCCGATTCGCGCCCGATGCCCATGGGCGCACGATGAAGCGCAGGCGCGGATGAGCACGCTGCGCCTGACCGAGGCGCTGATCGCACGCGCCAGCGTCACGCCCGAGGACGGCGGCTGCCAGGCGCTGCTGGGCGAACGCCTGCAGCGCGCCGGCTTCGCCTGCGAAACGCTGGTCTGCGGGCCGCAGGACTTTCGCGTCAGCAACCTGTGGGGCCACCGCCGCGGCAGCCGGCCCGGCCCGACGCTGGCCTTCGCCGGACACACCGACGTGGTGCCCACCGGCCCGCTGCAGCATTGGCACAGCGACCCCTTCGTGCCGACGCAGCGCGACGGCCGGCTCTACGGCCGCGGCGCGGCCGACATGAAGACCTCGATCGCGGCGATGGTCGTGGCGGTGGAGGAATTCGTGGCGGCGCATCCGGCGCATGCCGGCGCGATCGCCTTCTTGCTGACCAGCGACGAAGAAGGTCCGTCGGTCGACGGCACGGTGCGGCTGGTCGAACTGCTGCGCTCGCGCGGCCAGACGCTGGATGCCTGCATCGTCGGCGAACCCACCTCGGTCGAGCGCCTGGGCGACATGATCAAGAACGGCCGCCGCGGCACGCTGTCCGGCCGGCTGCTGGTCAAGGGCGTGCAGGGCCACATCGCCTATCCGCAGCTGGCGCGCAACCCGATCCACGAGGTGGCTCCGGCGCTGGCCGAACTGGTGGCGATGCGCTGGGACGAAGGCAATGCGTTCTTCCCGCCGACCAGCTGGCAGGTGTCGAACATCCATGCCGGCACCGGCGCCGGCAATGTCATCCCCGGCGAACTGGAAGTGATGTTCAACTTCCGCTTCAGCAACGAATCCAGCGCCGAGTCGCTGAGGGCGCGCGTGCATGAGGTACTGGACCGGCATCGCCTGGACTACCGCGTCGCCTGGACGCTGGGCGGCGAGACCTTTCTCACCCCGCCGGGCACGCTGAGCCAGGCACTGGTCCGCGCCATCGAGGACGAGACCGGCGTCACGCCGGCGTTGTCCACTACAGGCGGCACCTCCGACGGGCGCTTCATCGCCAGCATCTGCCCGCAGGTGGTGGAGTTCGGCCCGGTCAATGCCAGCATCCACAAGATCGACGAACACGTCGCGGTGGACGACATCGAGCGCCTGAAGAACATCTACCGCCGCACCCTGGAAATCATGCTGACGTGAAGCTGCGCACCTTGATCGAGCGCTGCAGCGCCCGCCTCCAGGAGGCGGGCGTTTCGTTTGGGCACGGCACGACCAACGCCTTCGACGAGGCCGTGTGGCTGGCGCTGTGGCGCCTGGGCCTGCCGCTGGACGACCTGGACGGCGTCGCCGACCGGGCAGTGACGACTGCGCAGCAGGCCGCCGTCGAGGCCTTGGTCGAAGAGCGCATCCGCACGCGCAAACCGGCCGCCTACCTGACCGGCGAAGCCTGGCTGCAGGGTCTGCCCTTCCATGTCGACGAGCGCGTCATCGTGCCGCGCTCGCTGATCGCCGAGGTGCTGGCCGAGGGCCTGATCGACGCCTGGCTGGGTACGCCGCCGCGGCGCGTGCTCGACCTGTGCACCGGCAACGGCAGCCTGGCGGTGCTGGCGGCGCTGGCCTGGCCTCAGGCGCAGGTGGACGCCACCGACCTGTCCGCCGGCGCGCTGGCGGTGGCGCACCAGAATGTCCGGCGCCACCAGCTCGATGGCCGCATCCGGCTGCGCCAAGGCGACGCCCTGGCCGCCGCGCAAGGCCGCTACGACCTGATCCTGTGCAACCCACCCTACGTCAACCACGACTCGATGCAGCAGCTGCCCCCCGAATACCGCGCCGAACCCGCACTGGCCCTCGATGGCAACTTTGCCGGCGGCGTCGACGGCATGGACTTCGTGCGCCCGCTGCTCGCCGGCGTGGCCCGGCATCTGGAGCCCGGCGGCGCGCTGGTGCTGGAGATCGGCCACGAGCGCGCCCATTTCGAGGCCGCCTTCCCGCGACTGCAGCCGCTGTGGCTGCAGACCAGCGCCGGCGGCGACCAAGTGCTGCTGCTGAGCACCCCCAGGAAGTGACTTCGTCATTCCCGCCCCCAGGGGTCAAGAAAAGTGGCAAAGCCACACTTCCTTGAGAGCACGGAGCAGCTCGCATGATCACACTGCGCCACCTGACGCTGCGCCGCGGCGCCAAGCTCGTGCTGCAGGCCGCGAACCTGACGCTGCAGCCCGGCGAGAAGGTCGGCCTGATCGGCCGCAACGGCGCCGGCAAGTCGAGCCTGTTCGCGCTGCTCACCGACCGGCTGCACGCCGATGTCGGCGACGTCGAGATCCCCCCGCGCTGGCAGATCGGCGAGGTCGCGCAAGCGATGCCCGAAACCGGCGACGGCGCCACCGACTTCGTGCTGCAGGGCGATGCGCCGCTGCAGCGCGCGCAAACGAAATTGGCCGAAGCCGAAGCGCGCGGCGACGGACATGCGATGGCCGAGGCGCACCTGGCGCTGGACGAAGCCGGCGCCTTCGACGCCCGCGCGCGCGCGCAGGCGCTGCTGCTCGGCCTGGGCTTCCGCAACGACCAGCTCGACGCGCCGGTGAACAGCTTTTCCGGCGGCTGGCGCATGCGGCTGCAGCTGGCGCGCGCGCTGATGTGCCCGGCCGATCTGCTGCTGCTGGACGAGCCGACCAACCACCTGGACCTGGACGCGCTGGTCTGGCTCGAAGCCTGGCTGAAGCGCTTCGAGGGCACGCTGATCGTCATCAGCCACGACCGCGAGTTCCTCGACGCGGTGACCCGCGTGACCGTGCATCTGGACGACGCCGCGCTGACGCGCTACGGCGGCAACTACAGCGCCTTCGAGGAGATGCGCGCCGAGCGCCTGTCGCAGGCCGCCGCCGCCTACGGCAAGCAGCAGGAACGCATCGCCCACCTGCAGCGCTTCATCGACCGCTTCAAGGCCAAGGCCACCAAGGCCCGGCAGGCACAGAGCCGCGTCAAGGCGCTGGCGCGCATGGAGAAGCTCGCGCCGGTGCTGACGGCCAGCGACTTCGAGTTCGAGTTCCGCGAGCCGCAGAGCCTGCCGAACCCGATGCTGGCCTTCGATGGGCTGAGCTGCGGCTACGGTGAGGTGGCGATCGTCAAGGACATCGACCGTTCGGTGCTCGCCGGCCAGCGCATCGGCATCCTCGGCGCCAACGGCCAGGGCAAGTCGACGCTGGTCAAGACCATCGCGCACGTGCTGCCGCCGCTGGCCGGAAAGATGACCGAAGGCAAGGGCCTGAGCGTCGGCTATTTCGCGCAGCAGGAGCTGGACCTGCTGCAGCTGGACGACGGGCCGCTGATGCACATGATCCGCCTGGCGCGCGACGCCGGGCCCATCGGTCAGGACACGCGCGAGCAGGCGCTGCGCGACTTCCTCGGCCAGTTCCGCTTCGCCGGCGAGATGGTGCACCAGCCGGTGGGCACGCTGTCCGGCGGCGAGAAGGCGCGGCTGGTGCTGGCGATGCTGGTCTGGCAGCGCCCCAACCTGCTGCTGCTGGACGAGCCGACCAACCATCTCGACCTGACGACGCGCGAGGCGTTGTCGATCGCGCTGAATGAATTCGAAGGCACGGTGCTGCTCGTCAGCCACGACCGCGCGCTGCTGCGTGAGGTCTGCGACGAGTTCTGGCTGGTGGCCGGCGGCCGGGTGCAACCCTTCGACGGCGATCTCGACGACTACCAGCGCTGGCTGCTCGAAGTGTCGCGCGCCACCGCCAAGGGGCTGGACGCGCCGGCCTGGCAGCGCCCGGCCGAAGCGGTGCCGGCGCCGGCGCCGGCACCCGCGCGTGCCGCGCCCGCACCCGCATCGCCACCCGCAAGCTCGGCGGCGCCGCGCGATGCGCGCAAGGCCGACAAGCAGCAGCGCGCCCGCCGCGCCGAGGCGACGCGGCCGCTGCGCATCGAACTGCAGCAGGTGGACGCGCGGCTGGCGCGGCTGGCCGCGGAGAAGGCCGAGGTCGAAACCGCGCTGTCCGATGCGGCGACGCCGGCCGGGCACTACGCCGAGCTGGGGCGCAGGTTGGCGCACATCGGCGCCGAGACGCACGTGCTCGAGGAGCGCTGGCTGGAGCTGCAGACCGAACTCGAAGCAGGCGACGCGGCGTAGAAGACCATCTTCGCGCCGCGGCGGCGGATTGCCCACAATGGCCGTTTCTCCACCCGTGCGCGGCCGCGGCCGCGCCCAGCCCGAAAGGAAGCCCGATGGCCATCGACAAGGCTCTGTACACCGCCCGCGCCACCTCGACCGGCGGCCGCACCGGCAGCACCGCATCGTCGGACGGCAAGATCAAGCTGCAGTTGTCCACGCCCAAGGGGCTGGGCGGCGACGACGGCCCCGGCACCAACCCCGAGCAGTTGTTCGCAGCCGGCTATTCGGCCTGCTTCATCGGCGCGATGAAGGCCGTGGCGCACAACCAGAAGCTGGCGCTGCCGGGCGAGGTCTCGATCCAGGCCGATGTCTCGATCGGCCCGATGAGCGGCAAGGCCGGCGCCTTCGGCATCGCCGTGGCGATGGTGGTCACGGTGCCGGGCATGGACAAGGCGGCGGCCGAAGCCCTGGTCAAGGCCGCCCACGAGGTCTGCCCGTATTCCAACGCCACCCGCGGCAACGTCGACGTCGCGCTCAGCGTCGCCTGAGGGTCACGGCGCACGGCGCACCAGCAGGTCCAGCATCAGCTCGATGCGCGCCTGCCACGGCGTCAGCGCGCCGCAGCCGGGCAGCGCATCCGGCAGGGCACCGCCTGCCCCTTCGACGACGCCGCCATCCAGGCAACGCGAGGCGCGCAGCACCGGCACGCCCGCGGCCAGCGCGCGCTGCGCCGCCTGCAGCAGCGCGCGATGCACGCTGCCGTTGCCGGTGCCGGCGATGACCAGCCCCTGCACCCCGGCCGCCAGCAGCGCGTCGATGGATTCGGCGCGTGCGCCGGCGTGGCTGACGACGATGTCCACGATCGGCCACTGCGCAGCGTCGGCCGGCAGCGCCGCGGCAGCCGGATGCGGGCCCGCCGCGCGCAGCTCGCGAAAGCGCTGCACCCTGCCGTCCTGTATCAGGCCGAGCACGCCGGCATCGCCGGCGCCGAAAGCCTCCAGATGCCAGCCGTGGCGCTTGCGCAGATCGGCCGCGGCATAGACCCGGCCGCCGAGCACCGCCTGCACGCCGCGCCACGCCGCCGCGCGCGCCAGCGTCACGGCGTCGAGCAGGTTCTGCGGCCCGTCGGCCAGCAAGGCGGTGGCCGGCCGCATCGCCGCGGTCAGCACCACCGGCTTGGGCGGCGCCAGCACGCGGTGCAGAAAGTACGCCGTTTCCTCGAGCGTGTCGGTGCCGTGCGTGATGACCACGCCGGCTACCGCGGGCCGCTGCAGCTGCTGCGCGACCGCGGCGGCCAGCGCCTGCCAGACGGCGAAGTCCATGTCCTTGCTGTCCAGCTGCGCCACTTGCAGGCATTCCAGCGGCTGCTCCGCCAGCGCCGGCACGGCCGCGACCAGCGCTTCGACACCCAGGCTCGCCGCGCGGTAGCCGATGCTGTCGGCGGCCGTCGCGGCGCTGCCGGCGATCGTGCCGCCGGTGCCCAGCACCACCACCTTGCTGTCGCTGCTTGCCATGGTTCGAACTCTGGATGAAAATACAGCTACTGGACAAATCGACAGGTGACCGATGATCGAAGGCCCGAAGCTCACCGACCGGCAGCAGCAGATCCTGGACCTGGTGCAAAGCGCGATCGAGCGCACCGGCGCCCCGCCGACTCGCGCCGAAATCGCCGCCGAGCTGGGTTTCCGTTCGGCCAACGCCGCCGAGGAGCACCTGCAGGCGCTGGCGCGCAAGGGCGTGATCGAACTGGTCGGCGGCACCTCGCGCGGCATCCGCTTGAAGTCTGACACACTGCGCGCGCTCAACGCCGCGCGCTTGAGCCAGTTCGGCAAGCAGTACAGCCTGCCGCTGCCGGGCATCGCGCAGCTGAACCTGCCGCTGGTCGGCCGCGTCGCCGCCGGCGCGCCGATCCTGGCGCAGGAGCACATCGACCAGAACTTCCTGATGGAAGCCGGCCTGTTCGCGCGCCGGCCCGACTACCTGCTCAAGGTGCGCGGCATGAGCATGCGCGACGCCGGCATCATGGACGGCGACCTGCTCGCGGTGCAGAAGTCGCGCGAGGCCAAGAACGGGCAGATCGTCGTCGCGCGGCTGGGCGACGAGGTCACGGTCAAGCGCTTTCGCAAGACCAAGGCGGGCATCGAACTGATCCCCGAAAACCCGGATTTCACGACGATCCACGTCGCGCCCGGCGACGAAAGCTTCGAGCTCGAAGGCCTGGCCGTCGGCCTGATCCGCAACACGATGCTGATGTGAGGCCATGGCCGCGCTGAAGTCGCCCAAGGTCGCCAAGGCAGGCACCGCAGCCGATTGCCGGCAGCTCGAGCAGCTGCCCAACATCGGTCCGGCGCTGGCCGCCGACCTGCGCCGCCTGGGCATCCGGCATCCCGCCGAGTTGCGCGCGCGCGACCCGTTCCAGCTCTACCAGGCGTTGTGCCGCGTGACGGACAAGCGCCAAGATCCGTGCGTGCTCGACACCTTCATCGCCATCACCGACTTCATGCGCGGCGCTTCGCCGGCGCCGTGGTGGCACTACACCGAGCAGCGCAAGCGGACCTACGGATCGGTCTGAGGCCCGTCGCCGCGCCATCGGCACGAGGCGCTGCGATGGCGATCCTGGCGGTGCCGCCCGCCTGATGGGCCGCGGCCATACTGCCTGCCATGGCCGACATCTTCCTCAGCTGCCGCCGCGACGACAGCCGCAGCGCCACCGGCCGCCTGACCGACCGGCTGCAGACGCTGTTCGGCCCCGAGCGCGTGTTCCGCGATGTCGACTCGATCGCACCCGGTCTGGATTTCGAGGCTGCGCTGGCGCGCGCCATTGGCGGCGGGCGGCGCCAGCGTCATGCTGGCCGTGATCGGCCCGCGCTGGCTCGAGCTGCGCGACGCGCAAGGCCGCCGCCGGCTGGACGATGCGCAGGACACGGTGCGGCGCGAGATCGAAGCCGCGCTCGCCGCCGGCCTGCCGGTGATTCCGGTGCTGGTCGAGGGCGCACGCATGCCGGCCGCCGAGGTGCTGCCGGCCTCGCTCGGGGCCTTCGCGCGCTGCCACGCCGTGGTGCTGAGCGACGCCGGCTGGCACGACGACGTGGCCCGGCTCGCCACGCAGCTGCAACAGCGTCTCGGTATCGATCCGCTGGGCCCGGTGGCCCCGGCACAGCGTGCCGGCAGCGGACTGTTCGAACTGGTCGAACTGCTCGCACGGCCGCGCCGCGTCATGCTGCGCTGGGGCGGGCCTGGCGGCCGCGATGCCTGGTTGCGTGCGCTGCGGCTGCTGTTGAGCAGCCTGCTGCTCGGCAACCTGCTGATCGGGCTGCCGCTCGAGCTGGGCTTCGGGCTGCTGGGCTGGGTGCTCAACGGCACGCTGCTCGGGCTGCTGGCCGCGGCCGGCACCGGGGCGCTGATCGCCGCCGGCTGGCGTGCGGCGGGCGTGCGCGCCGGCTGGCAACGCCTGGCCATCGGCACGGCCTGTCTGTGGGCAGGTGCCTGGCTCCATCTGGCGGCCGGGCTGATGGTCTTTGCACTGTCGTGGGCGATCGGCGAACCCGGCGTCGTCGCCGCGCTGCTGTCGCGCTGGCGCGGCAACCTCCGCGGCGGGCCCGGCGAATGGGCGGCGCTGGCCGATGCCGGTGCGGGGCCGACGGCGCTGGCCGGCGTCGTGCTCGCTTCGGCCTTCTGGCTGGCCGGGTTGGTCTGGACGCTGGCCGCCTGGAACGCGTTGCGCATCGCCTTCGGCGCCGCGCCGCTGCGCGCGCTGCTGGCGGCAGCGCTGGCGCTGGCGGCCTGCGGCGGTCTGCTGCGCGCGGCGCTGTGGGCGGCAGGTGCCTGACGCATCGGGTTGACCCGCAGACCTCGCGAACAGGGCGCAAACAGGCGGCCGTTGCCCCTGTTGTTCCGCCTTTAGCACGGCGCACGGCATCGAACAATGCGCTCAAGTTTGCAGCGTCGTGTCCGAAGTCACAGCCATGATGTCTTTCAGCCTGTTCCTGCGCCCCCGCTACCGCGACACGCTGGCCTCGCGCATCGGCTGGCGCGCCGAGGTCTGCCCGCCATCGCTGCGCCAGGCGCCGCGCTCGGGCTGGAACCGGTTGTGGTTCTGGCTGCTGAGCCCGGGGCCGCTGCAGGCCTCGCCGGCACTGAACCGCCTGCCGCCGGTGCGTCAGGACTTCCTCGACAGCCTGAGCGACATCGCCGGCGCCGCCGCCGACTCGCTGAGCCTGCGCATCGATCAGGCGCGCTCGCTGCGCGAACTGTGGCACCTGCGCGCCGAGCTGTACCACGTGGTCGCGCTCAGCCACAGCCAGCGCGAAGCCGAGCAGCGCGTGTCGCAACTGAACCGGCATTTCCCGACGCGCGCGCCGCGCTCCGGCTTCGTGCCGCTGCTGTCATGACGGCGCCGGGTGCCGCGCCGCGCCATCACCTCGCGCGTGCCGCGCTGGCCGGTGCCGGCATGCCCGACGAGCGCCGGGCGCGCATCGCCGCGCGCCGCGCCTTCGTCAACCTGAAGCTCGGCTATCTGGCGGCCGTCGAGGCGCTGCCCGGCCCGCGCGGCGACTGGCTGCGCTTCCAGATCCGCCACGCCGCCGAGCCCTCCGACCTGTGGCTGCTGCGCAGCGCGGTGTTCGATGCGCTGCCCGGCCATGAGCATCGCGCCGAGCGCGACACCTTGCAGCGCGGCATCGATTCGATGTTCCCGCGCAGCCGCGCCGACAGCGGCTTCGCGCCGCTGTTCTGATCGTCTTCGAGCGGCTTCGCGCCGCTGTTCTGATGGTCTTCGAGCGGCGGCGGCGCCGGCTGCGCCGGCCGCGGCAAGGCAGAATGCCCGCTGCCATGAACATCATCATCCTCGACGACTACCAGGACGCGGTGCGCAAGCTGAAATGCGCGTCGAAGCTGGAGGCGCTGAACGCCAAGGTCTTCACCAACACCGTCAAGGGCATCGGCCAGCTGTCGGTGCGGCTGCGCGATGCCGACGTGCTGGTGCTGATCCGCGAGCGCACGCAGTTTCCGCGCCAGCTGCTCGAGAAGCTGCCCAAGCTGAAGCTGATCTCGCAGACCGGGCGCGTCGGCAGCCATATCGACGTCGAGGCCTGCACCAAGCTCGGCATCGCCGTGGCCGAAGGGGTGGGCTCGCCGGTGGCGCCGGCCGAGCTGAGCTGGGCGCTGATCATGGCCAGCATGCGCCGGCTGCCGCAGTACATCGGCAACCTGAAGCACGGCGCCTGGCAGCAGAGCGGGCTGAAGACGGCGTCGATGCCGCCCAACTTCGGCATCGGCCAGGTGCTGCGCGGCCGGCGCCTGGGCATCTGGGGCTACGGCAGGATCGGCCAGCTGGTGGCCGGCTACGGCCGTGCCTTCGGCATGCAGGTCAGCGTCTGGGGCAGCGAGCCGGCACGCGCCAAGGCGGTCGAGCATGGCCACGCGGCCGCCGGCTCCTGCCAGAGCTTCTTCGAGGACTGCGACGTGCTCAGCCTGCACCTGCGGCTGAGCGAGCGCACGCAGGGCATCGTCAAGCTCGAGGACCTGTCGCGCATGAAGCCGACCGCGCTGTTCGTCAACACCTCGCGCGCCGAGCTGGTCGAGGAGCACGCGCTGGTCTCGGCGCTGAACCGCGGCCGGCCGGGCATGGCGGCGATCGACGTGTTCGAGAGCGAGCCGATCCTGCAGGGCCATCCGCTGCTGCGGCTGGAGAACGCGGTGTGCACGCCGCACATCGGCTACGTCGAGCAGGACAGCTACGAGCTGTACTTCAGCGCCGCCTTCGACAACGTCGTCAACTTCGTGAACAACAACCCGACGCACGTCATCAATCCGGACGCGCTGAAGGTGATGCGCTGAACACCGCGGGCACGGCCGGCGGCGGCGCGATGATTGCCGCGGCCGGCTACGGCGGGCTGAGCTGGGTGGCGCTGGCGTGGATGTCGGCTGCTGAGCAGGCCGCCGAAGAACACCCACCACCGGCCGTCGGCGCCCTTGGCGCCCAGTGCGCGGACGACGCTGAAGACCCCGTCCACCAGCAGGAACGCGGCGAACACCACCGCCAGCGCGAGCAGCGCTTGGGCCGGCCGTGCGAGCGCGAGCACGCCGAACAGGATGTAGAGCACGCCGCCCAGCAGGAACATCCACCAGTTGGCCTTGGCGAATTCCAGTGCGTCGCGCAACAAGGGCGATGGGTTGGCACCGTTGCTCATGGTCTGCTCCTTCATGGTGAACAAAGTGAAAGGCTGATGTCGGCAGTGCCTGGCGGCGGCAGCCTGCGTTGCCGGGCTGCGTCAGGCAGAGGTCACCGGTCAGCTGCCGTTTTGGCCCGCAAGGTAGTTGATGATGCCGCTGAAGTCCTGGCCGGCAAATCTGGATACGCTCATCTGCTCGTACAGCTCGCGCGCCTGCGTGCCCAGCCGGCAGTGACAGTTCGCGCTCTGCATGGCCTTCGCGGCCAGACCCAGATCCTTGGCCAGGGTGTGCGGTGTCGCGCCGGGCGCGAAGTCGTGGCTGGACGGTGCAGACGCGACGGTGCCGGGGACCGGGCTGTTGGTGGTGACCGACCAGCTCTGGCCGCTGGAGGTGGAGATGACCTCGAACAGCTTCTTGGGATCCATGCCCAGTTTCGCGCCGAGGTTGAACGCTTCGGCAGCGCCGATCTGGTTGATGCACAGCAGCATGTTGTTGCAGATCTTCGCGATCAAGCCCGCGCCATGGCTGCCGCAATACACGCTGTGCTTGCCCATGGCCGAGGTCAGCGGCTTGACGAACTCGAAATCCGCTTCGCCGCCGCCGATCATGAAGGTGAGCGTGCCCTCGTACGCGCCGACCATGCCGCCGGAGATCGGCGCATCGATGCCGCGGTGGCCTGCCTTGCGGGCCAGCTCGGCGGCCTCGCGCGTCTCGTCCACGCCGATCGTGGAGCAGTCCATGAACAAGGTGCCCTTCCTCGCCGCGCGCAGGAGTCCGTCATCGCCATGCCCGCCGCGGTACGCGCCGAGGACATGCTTGCCGGCGGGCAGCACCGTGATGACCACGTCGACGTCGGCTGCGGCGGCCGGTCCCGATGCGGCAGTGGCCATGCCGGCTTTCGCGGCGGCCTGCATGGCGGGCTTCGACAGATCGAAAGCGGTGACGGCATGACCGGCCTCGAGCAGATTCCTGGCCATGCCCATGCCCATGTGTCCCAAACCGATGATCGCGACCTTCATGAGAGATCCTGTCAGCGATGATGGGCTGCACTACGATGCCGACATCAGCAGCCTGCGCGCGCCAAGCGGCGCCTTCCGTCCTTGCATGACGCGCAGGCCAGCGATGCTCCGATGCTGATCTTCATCGACCCTTCCCGCTTGCCGACGCCATGACCACCATATTCCAGAAACTGTTGTCCGGCGAAATCCCCTGCGCCAAGGTCTACGAGGACGAACTCGTGTTCGCCTTCATGGACGCCGGCCAGGTCAACGATGGCCACGTCATCGTCGCCACCAAGGCGCCGCGCGAGACGCTGCTCGACTGCAGCGACGACGAGGCCGCGGCGCTGATGCGCACGGCACGGCGCGTCGCGCTGGCGGTGCAGCAGGCCTTCTCGCCCGAGGGCATCACCGTGCTGCAGGCCAACCGGCCGGCCGGCTGGCAGACGGTGCCGCATCTGCACCTGCACGTGCTGCCGCGCCATGCCGATGACGGCGTGGAGCTGGTCTGGCCGCGCAAGGAGCCGGGCATCGAGCGCTTGCGCGAGCTGGCTGCGAAGCTGGTGCTGTAGCCCGCTTCGCCGCCGGCCGTGGCCGGCTATGCTTGCCGGCCCCATGGCCCGCATCCACATCACCGACATCGAATCGGCCATCAACTGGTGGCGCGAGCGCAAGCCCTCGGACGGCCTGCGCGCCTGCGACGAGGTGCTGGCGCTGGCCGAGGTCTACGCGCTGATGGTCTACGACCACGAGCCCGAGCGCGACGAGGCGGCGCTGCCGCCCGCCGCGATGGCCGCCTGGCTCGCCTGGTACGCGAGCACGCCCGACGCGCCCTGCATCGCCATCTGCTCGACGCTGCAGGGCGACGCCGAATGCAAGGGCTGCGGCCGCAGCTTCGACGAGGTGCGGCACTGGCAGGCCTACAGTCCGGCGCACAAGCGCGCGGTGTGGCGCCGCATCACGATGGAAGCGCGCGCCTGGCGCTTCAACCGCTATACCGAGCGCGCCCGCCTGGCCAGCGGCGCCGACCATCCCCCACCCGGCAGCTTCGGCACGCGCAGCGGCGAGGCGGCAGCGTGAGCGCGCATGGCCGCCCCAAAGCGCTCACACCGCAGCGCGATCAGCGCGGGGGTTGCCTGATGAGCGCGCATGGCCGCCCCAAAGCGCCCGCACTGCAGCGCTCGAGCGCGGAGGTTGCCTTGTGAGCGAGGTGTCCGCCGCCCACGGCTGGCGCGATTCGGCCGCGCGCATCCTGCCGCTGGCCTGGCCGGTGTTCATCGCGCAACTGGCGGTGATCGCCTTCGGCACCGTCGACACGCTGCTGGTGGCACGCTACGCGGCACTCGACCTGGCGGCGCTGGCGGTGGGCTCGGCGGCGTACATCACGGTGTTCATCGGCTTCATGGGCGTGGTCGTCGCTGCCGGGCCGATCGTCGGCCAGTTCTTCGGCGCGAAGAAGCTGCACGAGGCCGGCCACCAGCTGCACCAGGCGGCGTGGGTGGCGCTGGGGCTGTCGCTGCTGGGCAGCACGCTGCTGGCCTTCCCGTGGCCGTTCCTGGCCGTCGCCCAGGCCGCGCCCGAGGTCGAAGCCAAAGTGCGCCAGTACCTGATGGCGCTGGCCTTCGCGCTGCCGGCCGCGCTGCTGTTCGCCGCCTACCGCGGCTTCAACATCGCGGTGTCGCGGCCCAAGGCGGTGATGGTCATCCAGCTCACCGGGCTGGCGCTGAAGCTGCCGCTGTCGGCGGCCCTGGTCTACGGCGTGCCGCGGCTGGGCATTCCCGAACTCGGCGTGCTGGGCTGCGGCATCGCCACCGCGGTGGCGATGTGGCTGCAGGTCGCGGCGGGGTTGTGGCTGCTGGCGCGCGACCGCTTCTACGCACCCTTCGCGCTCGGCGGCCTCAGGCTGCGTCCGCCCGACCGGCGGGCCATTGCCGTGCAGCTGCGCCTGGGCGTGCCGATGGGCCTGGGCATCCTGGTCGAGGTCACCGGCTTCGCCTTCATGGCCATCTTCATCGTGCGCCTGGGCGCAACGCCGGTGGCGGGCCACCAACTGGCCGCCAACCTGGTGTCGGTGCTGTTCATGCTGCCGCTGGCGCTGGGCAATGCCACCGGCACGCTGGTGGCGCAGCGCATCGGCGCACGCGACATGCAGGCCGCGCGCCGCATCGGCTGGCACGGGCTGCAGATCGGCGTGTGCCTGGCGGCCGGCGTCGGCGCGCTGGTCTACGGCCTGCGCCACGGCGTAGTGCGGCTCTATACCGGCGATGCCGCGGTGATCGGCGCGGCGCTGCCGCTGCTGGCCTGGGTGGCGCTGTTCCACACCGCCGACGCGGCGCAGTGCGTGGCCTCGTTCGTGCTGCGCGCCTACCGCATCGCGACGCTGCCGATGATCATCTTCGCCGTGTCGCTGTGGGGCGTGGGCCTCGGCGGCGGCTACACGCTGGCCTTCGACACGACGGGCCGCGCCCCGCAGTGGCTGCACGGCGCGCGCGGCTTCTGGACCGCCTCGACCATCGGCCTGGTGCTGGCGGCGCTGGCCTTGTGCGCACTGCTGTGGTGGGTGCTGCGCCGGCAGTCGCTGAACGAGTCGGGCGCCGCCGCTACGGCCCGGGCGTGAAGCGCAGGCCCGCCGCGGCCATGGCCTCGATCGCTTCCGGCCCCAGGCCGGCCGCCGGAGAAACCACGCCGTCGAGCCCGTTGCGCCCGAGCGTGCCGTCGGCCAGGCCGAGCGCCGCGCACACCGCCATCTGCGGCGTCGAGCGGTAGCCCGGGTGTCCTTCAGCGATGACGCGGCCGCGAAAGCGCGCGCCGCGCTCGCCGCGCGCGAAGACCTCGAGCCCGTAGCCGAGCGCGTCCAGCGCCTTCTCGCGCGGTCCGCTGCCGCGCCTGGGCGCCAGCCGGGCGAGCAGCGGGCCGAGCAGACGGCGCTGCAGCCGCAGCGGCCCGGCGATGCTCGCGCCCAGGGCGGCGACGGGCGCCACCAGCGCCGCCGCCGCGGCCCACTGCAGCGGCAGCGACAGTGCCTCGGGCAAGTGCCGTGCGCCGGGCAGCAGGCTGGCCATGTCGCTGCCCTCGGTATAGCGGAAGCCGGCGCTGAACAGCGTCGGATCGTTGCGCAGCGCCACGCCGCGCAGCACCACCGGCGGGTTGATGAAGGGCGCCGGCAGCGTCGGCCCGAGCACGGCGCCGAGTTCGGCGTCGTGGCGCGGCAGCCAGTGCAGCGCATTGCGCCGCGCCGTGCCGGCGGCATCGGGCGCGTCCGGCGGCAGCAGACAGGCCATGTCGCGCACGCAGTCGGTGTCGTCATGCGCCAGCAGCTCGGTGACGGTGGCCGCGGTGCCGCCGCTGACCAGGTCCTGCGGACGCATCAACGGGCCGGTGAAGCGCAGCGCGATGCGCACGCTGGCACAGGCCTCGCCGGCGTGCTCGCGCAGCTGCCGCGCGGCCCACAGCGTGGCCAGGTCGAAGGGCAGCGCCTCATAGCCGGCGCAGGGAATGATCTTCACGCGCGCCGCGCGCGCGGCCTCGTGCTGCTCGCGCACCAGGCGCTGCATCCAGAAGGTCTCGCCGCTCAGGTCCAGGTAGTGCGTGCCGGCGGCGATGCAGGCCGCAACCACCGCATCGCCGGTGGCGTGGTACGGCCCGGCCAGGTTGAACAGCACCTGGGTACGGCGCGCCAGTGCCTGCAGCGACCGGGCATCGCGCGCATCGGCGACGATCAGCTGCGGCGCCCGCGCCCCGGCCGGCACCTGCGCGGCCGCCAGCGCCTGCAGCCGCCCGAGATCGCGCCCGGCAATACCCCAGTGCGCATCGGGCCGCTGGCGCAGCAGCGCGCGCACCGCCTGGCGGCCGGTGAAGCCGGTGGCGCCGAACAGCACCAGGTCGAGCCGCCGCCGCGGGCGGGCGGCCGGGCGTGCCGGGCCTGCCGCAGGGGTCGAGGAAGACGCGGAGGATGCAGTCTTGCGGGTAGCCATGGCTGCGAGCTTAGCCTGCCGGCAGCACCAAGCTGAAGCGGCTGCCGCCGCCGTCGCGTGCGTCGCAGTGCACGCTGCCGCCGTGCGCCTGCGCGATCTGCCGCACCAGCGCCAGGCCGAGGCCGACGCCGCCTTCGCGCTCGGCATGCCCGGGCAGGCGGAAGAAGGCCTCGAAGATGCGCTCGCGATAGGCCTCGGGCACGCCAGGTCCGCGGTCGCTGATGCGCACCTCGGCCTGGCCCGCGGCGGCGCGCCGCACCTCGACCTCGACCTCCCCGCCGCCGTAGCGGCGCGCGTTCTCCAGCAGATTGCGCAGCGCACGGCGCAGCAGCCGCTCGTCGCCCGCCACCTGCAGCGGCTGGCCTTCGACGCCGGCCTGCACGCGCGCCGCCTCCTCGGCCGCCAGCGCCAGCAGGTCGACCGCGGTCTTGCGCGGCAAGGCCGCACCGGCGTCGAGCCGGCTGGCCAGCAGCACCTCGTCGACCAGCGCGTCGAGTTCGCCGATGTTGGCGCCGATCTCGCGCTTCAGCCCCTCGCGCTGCGCCGGCGGCGCATCCTCGAGCATGGCCACGGCCATCTTCAGCCGCGCCAGCGGCGAGCGCAGCTCGTGGCTGGCGTTGGCCAGCAGGCTCTGGTGCGAGTGCAGCAGCGCCTCGATGCGCGCGGCCGCCTGGTTGAAGCTGGCGCCCAGCGCCGCGACCTCGTCGCGGCCGTCCTCGGCCACACGCTGGTGCAGCGCGCCGGCGCCGAAGGCCTCGACGCCGCGCTTCAGCGCCTCGAGCCGCCGCGTCAGCCGCCGCACCACCGGCCAGGCGCCGGCGGCGATGGCCGCGAACAGCACCAGCAGCAGCGCAGCCAGGCCCAGCCCGCCCGGTGCCAGCGGCAGCGGCCACCAGCCCAGCGCCTGCGGCTCGACCCGCGGGGGACGCAGCCCGGGCGGCCCGGCGCGGCCGGGATGCATGCCGCCACCCATCGCCGTGTGACCCGGCGGCCCCGCCGCACGTCCCGGCCGCATCAGCCACAGCGTGCGTCCATCCTCCAGTTGCACCGCCTGCGCGCGCCGCGGCCCCGGCGCATCGGCGTCGGCCTCGCGCTCGAGGTAGCTGTCGGACGCACCGATGCGCCGGCCCTGCGCGTCGTCCAGCGCCAGCGGCAGGCGCAGCCGGACCGACCAGTCGGCCAGCGCCGCCGCCTGCTCGCCGGCCGGCGCCTCGGCACCAGGCAGCGAGCGCTGAAGCAGTTCGGCCCAGGCTGCCGTGCGCTCCTGCGCGCTGGCGACGAAGCGCTCGCGCTCCTGGTCGATGTGGTGCTGCAGCAGCCAGCCCGAGACCAGCGCGAACAGCGCCAGCGCGAGCACCACCGTCAGGTAGATGCGCAGGTACAGCGCGCGCATCTCAAAGCCGCTCGATCGTTCCGGAGGTGCGCGGAGTCCGTTTCATCCTACGCATCCTGCGTCTTGGCGAACACGTAGCCGGCACCGCGCACGGTGAGCACGCGCCGCGGTGCCTTCGGGTCGTCTTCGATGACGGCGCGGATGCGCGAGATGTGCACGTCGATGCTGCGGTCGAAGGCCTCCATCGGCTGGCCCTTCAACGCGTCCATGATGCGGTCGCGCGACAGCACGCGCCCGGGGTTGCGTGCCAGCACCACCAGCAGCTCGAACTGGTGGCTGGTCAGATCGCAGGGCTGGCCGTCCAGCCGCGCCTGGCGCGCCCCCAGGTCGATCTCCAGCCGGCCGAAACGCAGCACTTCTTCCGGCCCGGCTTCGGGCGAGGCGCGGCGCAGCAGCGCCTTGACGCGCGCCAGCAGCTCGCGCGGCTCGAAGGGCTTGGGCAGGTAGTCGTCGGCGCCGAGCTCCAGGCCGATGATGCGGTCCATCGGCTCGCCGCGCGCCGTCAGCATCAGCAGCGGCAGGCGCTGCAGCCGCGCGTCGGCGCGCAGCTCGCGCGTCAGCTCCAGGCCGTCGCCGTCGGGCAGCATCAGGTCGAGCAGCAGCGCGTCGTAGCGCTCCTGCTTCAGCCGGGCGCGGCCGGCGGACAACGAGCCGGCGCAGTCGACCTCGAAGCCGTGGCCGCGCAGGTAGTCGCCGACCATCGCGCCGAGGCGGGCATCGTCGTCGATCAGCAGCACGCGCTCGTTCATGGTTGCTCGCACGAAAGGAGGCTGCGCGACCCCCGCGGGCCGCGCAGCCGAAGGGCCCGCACGCCGCAGGCCGGAGGGTCACCGAACATCGCACACCGGCCGGCGGCAGCCGCGGACCACGCGCAACTCAGCGCTGCGCCGGCGCGTCGATCGACTGCCGTTCGCGCCAGTGGCGCTGCATCATGTCGCGCCGCTGCGACATGTACTCGGCCATCTGCTGGCGCTGCTCGGGCGTCAGCACGCGGCTGATCTCGAGCATCGACTTCGTCATGCGCTTGCTGGCGGCATCGTGCATCGCCAACTCCTTCTGGCGCAGCGCCTCCAGCGCCCTGTCGTCGACGGTCGGCTGCGCGAACAGCGCCAGCGCCTCCTGGCGCAGCGCACGGCCGGCCTCGCGCTGGCTGCGCATCTCGGCCGTGCCGGCTTGCATGATCTGCTGGATCTGCGCGCGCTGCTCGGGCGTGGCGTTGACGCGGTCGAGCAGCCGCTGCAGCATGCCCTGGAACATGCCGCCGCCGCCGTGACCCGCGCCGGCCATCATGCCGGGGCCGCCGGGGCCGCCGGGGCCGCCGGGACCGCCGGGCGCGGCCAAGGCGCCGCCCGCCAGGCCGCCGGCCAGCACCAGGCTCAAACCCGCGACCAGGCGGCGGGTGGGTTGATGCGAGATCTTCATCGTCGATCCTTCAAGGGAAGTGGCAGTGGTGCACAGCTTGCGCCGCGCGCGTATCGCGCGGGTGCGGCGCCGGTAAAGTAGTGTGTACCAGCGCAGAGGCCGCGACGCCGCATCGACTGGCCGCGACCCATGCTGCACATCCACCATTCCAACCGCCTGGAACTGCTGCGCGATGCGCTGCTGCAGCGCCTGGACGGCGCCGGCGCGGACCCATTCGCCGCCGCGCAGGTGATCGTGCCCGGCGCCGCGCAGCGGCGCTGGCTGAGTCTGGCCATCGCCGACGCGCAGGGCATCTGCGCCAACGTGCAGTTCGACTTCCTCGCGCTGTGGCTGTGGCGCCAGGTGGCGCGCGTCGTGCCGGGCGTGGCCGACACATCGCCTTTTGCCGCGGCGGTGCTCGTCTGGCGCGTGCATGCGGCCTTCTGCGATGCGGATTTCGTGGCCGGCCACGCGCGGCTGCAAGCCAATCTGCGCGACGCCGATGCGCTGATGCGCTACGAACTGGCCGTCGAGGTGGCGGCGCTGCTCGAACAGTACGTCACCTACCGCCCCGACTGGCTGCAGGCCTGGCGCGAAGGCCGCGCCGTCGACTTTGATGCGGGATCGCCCCGCGACGACGCCGCCCGTCAGGCTGCGAAGGATCACGAGGACGCGGCCTGGCAGGCCGCGAAGGATCACGAGGACGCGGCCTGGCAGGCCGCGTTGTGGCGCCGCATCGACGCCGAGCTCGGCACGCACGCGGTGCATCCGGCGCAGGCCTTCGTGAACACGCTGCGGCGCGGCGGCGCCGGCGCCGCGCGGCGCGCCGGGCTGCCGGCGCGGCTGCACGTGTTCGCGCTGCCGGCGATCGCGCCGCTGCACCTGGGCCTGCTGCAGCAGCTGGCGCACTGGCTGGACCTGCACCTGTACGTGCTGAACCCGTGCCGGGAATACTGGTTCGACCTGATCGACCGCCGCCGCCTCGGCTGGCTCGCCGCGCGCGGCCGTGCCGGCGGCGCGGAGGAAGAAGGCAACCGCCTGCTCGCCGCCTGGGGCACGCAGGCGCAGGCGTACATCGAGTCGCTGGTCGAGGCCGGCGGCCAAGGCGGCCACGAGGACGCGGTCGACGACGCCGACTTCGCGCCGGCGCCGGGCGCGAGCCTGCTGGCGCAGTTGCAGAACGCGGTGCTCGAGCTGCACCCGCTCGAAGCCGGCGCGCTGACGCTGGCCGAAGGCGACCGCAGCATCGAACTGCACGTGTGCCATTCGCTGACGCGCGAACTCGAGGTGCTGCACGACCACCTGCTCGGCCTGTTCGCCGCCGACCCGAGCCTGCGCCCGGGCGACATCCTGGTGGTCACGCCCGACCTGGATGCCGCCGCGCCGCTGATCGACGCCGTCTTCGGCACGATGCCGAAGGAACGCACGCTGCCCTACGCGCTGTGCGGCGCGCGGCGCAGCCGCGCCAACCCGGTCGCGCGCTGCCTGCTCGCGCTGCTGGCGCTGGCCGGCTCGCGCTGCAGCGCCGGCGAGGTCTTCGGCCTGCTGCAGCAGCCGCCGGTGGCGCGCCGCTTCGGCCTGGACGACGGCGCCCTGGCGCGGCTGCATGACTGGCTGCGCGATGCGGGTTTCCACTGGGCGCTGGACGCGGCGCAGCGCGCGTCTTTCGATCTGCCGGCAACCAAGCGGCACACGCTGGACGATGCGCTGCAGCGGCTGTTTCTCGGCTACGCGCTGCCGGCCGCCTGCGGCCAGCCCTTCGACGGACAGCTCGGGTCCGGCGACGCCGAAGGCACCGAGGCGCTGGCGCTGGGCGCGCTGTGGGCCTATGCCGCGGCGCTGCGGCGCATGGTCGACACGCTGCAGCAGCCGCGGCTGCCCGAGGCCTGGGCGACGCTGCTTGCCGCGTTGACCGACGAGTTCATCGCCGCCGGCGACGACGAACTCGACGATCTGCGCGAGCTGCGCCAGACGCTGCGCGAGCTGTTCGAGGACATGCAGCGCGGCGGCGCCACCCAAGCGCTGCCGCTGCCGGTGCTGCGCAGCGCGCTGCTGCAGCGGCTGGACGATGCCGGCGGCGGCGGCGCAGCCGGCGGCAGCGTCAACTTCGCGGCGATGAGCAGCCTGCGCGGCCTGCCCTTCGCCGTGGTCTGCGCGATCGGCATGAACGACGGCGCGTTCCCGACGCCGCGCCGCGGGCCCGAATTCGACCTGATGGCCCTGCACCCGCGCCGCGGCGACCGCCAGCGGCGCAGCGACCAGCGCGGCCTGATGCTCGAGCTGCTGCTGGCCGCGCGCCGCAGCCTGTACTTCAGCTGCAGCGGACGCAGCCAGCGCGACAACACGCCGCTGCCGCCGTCGGTGCTGCTGGCCGAGTTGATCGAATTGCTGCAACGCGCCGTCGTCAGCGGCGGCGGCGGCGACGATGGGCAGGCGCTGCAGCAGGCGCAGCAGCGGCTGGTAGTCGAACATCCGCTGCAGCAGGCGCAGCAGCGGCTGGTGGTCGAACATCCGCTGCAGCAGGCGCAGCAGCGGCTGGTGGTCGAACATCCGCTGCAGCCCTTCGCGCTGCCGGCCTTCGACGTACTCGGCGACGCGCGGCGGCGCAGCTTCGATGCCGAACTGGCCGACGCGCTGCGCCGCGGCCAGGCCGCTGTGGCCACGGCGGCAAAGGTGCCCGCCGCGCCGCCGGCCGACGCGTCCGCTGCCATGCCGGACGAAGACGGCGACGATGCGGCGATCGACGCTGCGCCGGGCGCGCCCTTCTTCGCCGCGCCGCTGGCGCCGCCCGGTCTCGAGTGGCGGCAGGTGGCGCTGCCGCGGCTGCTGGAGTTCTTCCGCAACCCCTGCCGCGTGCTGCTGCGCAGGCGTCTGGAGCTGGAACCGGCACGCGAGGCCGAGGAACTGCAGGACGATGAGCCGCTGCTGCCCGACGCCGACGCGCGCCGCCGGCTGGCGCAGCGGCTGCTGCCGCTGCTGCTCGAAGGCGCCGGCACGGCGCGCCTGCCGGCGCTGGCCCTTGCCGGCAGCGAATGGCCCGAAGGCAGCCTGGGCGAGCTCGAGCTGCAGCACGAACTGCACGCGCTGCAGCAGTTTGCGCAACGCGTGCGCGAGACGCTGGCCGAGCCGGTGCTGGCGCCGTACGTCTTCACCCTCGAGCTCGATCTGGACGGCGAGGCCTGGCAGCTGCAGGCGGCCTTTGCCGACCTGCGCGCCTCGGGGCTGCAGCGCTGGCGCCACGGGCCGACGCGCCCGTCCGACTACCTGGCGGCCTGGCTGCAGCATCTGGCGCTGTGCGCCGCGGCGCCGCCGGGTGTGGCGCTGCGCACGCGCTGGCTGTCCAGCGACGGCGAGTTCAGCTTCGAGCCCTGCGGCGACGCGGCGACGCGGCTGCGCGAGCTGCTGGCGCTGTACCGGCGCGGCTTGCAGCAGCCGCTGCAGTTCTACGCGCGCGCCGGCCTGGCGCTGGTCGAGCGCGGGCTGGACGCGGCACGCGCCGAATGGTGGCCGAGCACGCACCGCCCGTTCGCCGAAGGCGCCGACCCGGCCTACCAGCTGGCGCTGCGCGGCATCGAGGATCCGCTGGACGCGCCGTTCCAGCACACGGCGCGGGCGGTGTGGCTGCCGCTGCTGCAGCACTTGCAGGACGCACGGCGATGAGCGGCCCGGCGCGCGCCTTCGACGTGTTCGGCTGCGAGCTGGGCGGCACGCAGCTGATCGAGGCCTCGGCCGGCACCGGCAAGACCTGGAACCTGTGCGCGCTGGTGCTGCGGCTGCTGCTCGAACGCGGCCTGCAGCTGCCGCAGATCCTGGTCGTGACCTTCACCAACGCCGCCACGGCCGAGCTGCGCGTGCGCATCCGCGAGCGCCTCGCCGAGACGCTGGCGCGGCTGCGCGGCGGCGCCGCACGCAGCGCCGACCCCTTCGTCGAGCAGCTGCTGGCGCGGCTGCGCGGCCCGCTGGCGATGACGGACGCGGCGCTGCAGGCGCAACTCGAGCTGGCGCTGCAAAGCTTCGACGAGGCCTCGATCCTGACGATCCACGGCTTCTGCCAGCGCGCGCTGGCCGAGCTGCCCTTCAGCACCGGCATGCCGACGCAGTTGAGCCTGCTGGCCGACGACGCCGAGCTGCGCCAGGACGTGGTGCGCGACTTCTGGCGCCGGCGCATCGCCGCCGCGCCGCTGACGCCGGAGTTCGCGGCGCACCTGCGCGGCCAGCGCTTCACGCCGCAGCGCCTGGACGACCTGCTGCAGCGGCGCCTGGGCAAGCCCTTGTCGCACCTGCGCTGGCCGGACGCCTTGCAGGCGCCGATGGCCGCGCCGGACGCCTTGCAGGCGCCGATGGCCGCGCCCGACGCCGCGGCGCTGGAGCGCGCCTTCGCCGCGGCGCGCGCTTTGTGGCGCGCCGAGCGCGCCGGCATCGTCGAGGTGCTGCAGCGCCTGCAGCCGCTGCTGCACAAGACGCAGTACGCGCCCAAGCCGCTGCAGCAGGCCATCGATGCGTGGGACGCGCTGCTCGCGCACGACGCGCCGCCGCCGTCGCTGGCCGATCTGCCTCGGCTCGAGCTGCTGGGCAGCGCGCGGCTCGAGCCGACCCGGGGCCAGCAGGCGCCGGCCGGCCACGCCTTCTTTCACGGTGCGCAGACCCTGCTCGATCGCTTCGACCAGCGCAGCGGCGCGCTGGAATTGCAGCGCCTGCAACTGCTGCGGGCGCTGCTGGACGAAGGCCCGGCGGCCCTGCGCCGCGCCAAGCGCGAGCAGCGCGTGCTGGCTTTCGACGACATGCTCTTCAACCTGCACGAGCGTCTGACCGCCCCCGGCGGCTCGGGCCTGGCGGCCGCGCTGCGCCGGCGTTTCGCAGCGGCGCTGGTCGACGAGTTCCAGGACACCGACCCGCTGCAGTACGCCATCTTCCGCGGCATCTACGGCGGCAGCCGGGGGCCGCTGTTCCTGGTCGGCGACCCGAAGCAGGCGATCTACAGCTTCCGCCATGCCGACCTGCACACCTACCTGCGCGCGCGCGGCGATGCGCGGGCCGAATACACGCTGTCCGAGAACCAGCGCTCGACGCCCGAGCTGCTGGCCGCGCTGAACGCGCTGTTCGGCGCCAACCGGCGCGCCTTCATGCTCGACGCTCTGGACTACCGGCCGGTGTCCTGCGGCGCCAAGCCGCGCACGCCGCTGGCCGACGCGATCGCGCCGGCCGCGCCGGCACTGCAACTGTGGCAACTGCCGCGCGCCGGTGACGGCACACCGCTGCCCAAGGCCGAAGCCTTGCAGCGCGCATTGACCGCCTGCGCCGCCGAGATCGCGCGGCTGCTGGCCCAGGCCGCGGCGGGCGGGCTGCGCCTGGGCGAGCGGCCGGTGGCGGCCGGCGACATCGCGGTGCTGGTGCGCAGTCACCGCCAGGGCGCGGCGATGCGGCGCGCCCTGGCTGCCGTGGGCGTGGGCAGCGTCGAGCTGTCGCAGGCCAGCGTCTTCGACAGCAGCGATGCCGCCGATCTGGAACAGGTGCTGGCCGCCATGCTGGAGCCGCAGCGCGAGCCGCTGCTGCGCGCCGCGCTGGCCACCGAAGCCATGGGCCGCGACGCCGCGGCGCTGGACGCACTGGCCGGCGACGAAGCGGCGCTGCTCGACGTCATCGACCGCTTCACCGGCTACCGCCAGACCTGGCTGCGGCATGGCGTCGGCCGCATGCTGCGCGAATGGCTGCGCGCCGAAGGCGTCAGCGCGCGGCTGCTGCAGCGCGCCGACGGCGAGCGGCGGCTGACCAACCTGCGCCACCTGGCCGAATGCCTGCACGAGGCGGCCGCCGAGCATCCGGCGCCCGAGGCGCTGCTGCGCTGGTTGCAGGCGCAGCGCGGCGGCGCGCGCCGCGACGAGGTGGCGCAGCTGCGCCTGGAATCGGACCGCAACCTGGTGCAGGTGGTGACGATCCACAAATCCAAGGGTCTGGAGTACCCGCTGGTGTTCTGCCCGGTGCTGTGGGACGGCCATGCGGGCGCGGCACGCAGCGGCGAGGGCCTCGAATACCACGACGCGGACGGCCAGGCCGTGCTGGACCTGCGAGCGCTCGACGCCGCCGAGCGCGACGCGGTGAAGAAGCGGCTGGCGCTGGAGGCCGCGGCCGAGACGATGCGGCTGATCTACGTGGCGCTGACGCGCGCCGTGCACCGCTGCTGGCTGGTGGTCGGCTGCTACGGCGTGCGCCATGCCAAAGGCAGCAGCGCCACGCAGAGCTGCCGTTCACGCCTGAACTGGCTGGCCGCCGGCGACGGCATGCCGGCGGCGCAGTGGCTGGAGCACAAGCGGTCTGCAGACGAGATCGACGCCGCCTGGGCCGCGCTGGCGCGGCAGCACGCGCCGGCACTGCGCCTGGATCCGCTGCCGCAAGGCGTGGCCGAGCCGTTGCCGCCGCAGCGCGTGCCGGCCGAACAACTGGCGGCGCTGACGCCGCCGGCACGCATCGCACCGGCCTGGTGGATCGGCAGCTACAGCAGCCTGGCGCACGGCGCACGCCACGACGATGCGGCGGTCGACCACGCGCCCGCCGTCGCCGGGGCCCCCGCCACCGCCGCGGCCCAGGCCGCGGGGGACGACCACATCCCGGGCTTCCCGCCCGGCCCCGCGGCCGGC